>Ga0075421_100004148_pt1 | contig 17468 bp, 13 predicted proteins | sample SoiMetdeltSBSDD5_FD_75292 | JGI IMG/M metagenome (GOLD analysis project Ga0075421, IMG submission 75292) | Bulk soil microbial communities from a Populus tree surrounding site in Tennessee, USA - Soil MetaG P. deltoides SBSDD5 | ecosystem: Environmental > Terrestrial > Soil > Tree plantation...
TCGTCTTCACCGGAATCAAACTAGCCCTGACCGGCGACAAGAAGATCGACCCGGAACGCAATCTGCTTATACGGTTGTGCCGCAAGATTGTACCGGTGACTCCCAACCTGCACGGGCAATCGTTCTTCGTCAGAGTCAAGGGCGTGTTGCATGCAACGCCTCTATTCGTCGCTCTATTGTTTCTCGAAGCCACCGATATCGTCTTTGCCGTAGACTCGGTTCCCGCCATTTTCGCACTGACGAGAGAACCGCTGATCGTATTCACCTCGAACATTTTTGCGATTCTGGGCCTGCGCGCTCTTTATTTCATGCTCGCAGGAGCTATGGATCGATTCCACCTGCTCAAGTACGGTCTTGCGCTGATCCTTGTTTTCGTCGGAGTGAAGATGGCGTGGCTTAACGGACTCTTTGACGGTAAGTTTCCGATCGAGGTTTCACTGATCGTTATTGCCGCGATTCTCGGGGGCTCCATCGTTTTGTCTCTGTTGCGCCCGAAGCAAACCAACGCCAGCCACGCTTGAATATCGAATTACAATTCAGACGGGCGCTTCTTCATGGAATGGCTGAATTACCATCACCTGCTGTACTTCTGGACTGTTGTGCGCGCGGGAAGCATTACCAAGGCCAGCGATCAGCTGCGTCTTTCGCAACCCACTATCAGTGGTCAACTCCGGATGCTCGAACAGTTCTTCGGAGAGAAACTGTTTGTCAAAAGCGGGCGCAATTTGAGACTGACCGATTTTGGTGCGGTGGTGTACCGGTATGCGGACGAGATCTTTTCTGTTGGGCGCGAACTTCTTCACACCGTCCGCGGCCGAGCGGTGGGAGACCGGCCTTTGCGTTTGTTTATCGGAATTACCGACGCATTGCCGAAGCTCGTTGCTTATCGATTGATTGAGCCGGCGTTGCGAATGGCTGAACCGGTTCAGGTCGTGTGCCGGGAGGGCAAGGCCGAGCGCCTCGTCGCGGACATGGCTGTGAATGCTCTCGATATTGTACTGGCGGACTCGCCTTTGAATCCCGAACTTCGCGTCCGCGCATTCAATCATCTGCTTGGCGAATGCGGGGTCACGTTTTTCGGAGCACCCGCAGCCGCTGGACAGTACCGCCGTCGATTCCCGCAGTCACTCGATGGAGCGAAAGTGATCCTCCCCACCAACAATACCGCCATGCGCCGTTCCCTGGATCAATGGTTCGAAGAGCAGAATATCCGGCCCCGGATCGCCGGCGAATTCGAGGACAGCGCTCTGCTGATGACATTCGGACAAGCCGGAGTCGGAATCTTTCCTGTACCCTCCGCCGTGGAGGCCGATGTTCAGAAACAATATGGCGTGCGCATTGTCGGCCGGATCACGGAAATACGCGAACGGTTTTACGCCATTTCAGTCGAGCGGCGGATCAAACATCCCGCAGTTGTCGCGATATCCGCAGCAGCGCGGCAAGAGTTGTTCAACTAACGATCTCGCGACTTGCAGCCACGCGACTGAACTTGCAAAGGCAGCCCGTTGGTGGGACACTCCTCGCAAAAAGAGGAGAGCATCATGGTCTTTCGTGCGGATTCCGAACTGGGAGCCCTCCTGACATTACTGGTGCTGCTGGGAGGTTTTGTCGGTCTGTCGACTTGCGTAATTCTCCTTCTATCCAGAAAGTTTCGTGCGGCCGCCAAAGTACTGGTTGCCTCAGTGTCAGCCGTCGGACTGTACGTGGTGGCCGTTCTTGTATTCACAATGCTGACTCCACAGAGAATCATCAATATCGGCGACAGTTATTGCATGGACATCTGGTGCATCGGCATTGAAAGAGTGAACACAGAGCCCCGCGGAAATGAGATTCTTTACAAACTCGATGTGCGGATCTTCAGCGACGCCAATACGGTCAAGACCAGCGCCAAAGGCGCTGTCCTCTATCTTCTGGACGAGCGCGGCCGGCGGTTTGAATTAATCAACGATCCGTCAGTGATTTCCTTCGATGTACCCCTGGAGCCCAAACAATCCATACACACCACACTCACGTTTGCCGTGGCGGCAGACGTACAGCATCTCTTCCTGCCGTGCAGTTACCATCACATCGGCGACGAAACCTCTGTACCCTTCTGGGTAAAACTGTATTTTGGCAGCGATGCCAATTACGCGCACAAACGGACCATGCTGCGCGTTTTGTGAGCCGATGTATGATTCCGCTATGGGTCGTACTTTCCTCTTGCTTGGATCAGTGTTCGGTTTTCTGGGAGTCGCGTTCGGGGCTTTCGGCGCGCATGCGCTGAAGAGCCGGCTTTCACCCGAGATGCTCGCGATATTCGAAACCGGTGTGCGTTATCAGATGTATCACGTGTTCGCGGTACTGTTGGTCGCCGCCACAATAGGGCAAATCGGAAACGCGCGTCTGCTCGTGTTGGCCGGCTGGTCCTTTGTCGGCGGTATTGTGCTGTTTTCGGGCAGTCTCTACGCCCTCGCGCTCACCAACACCGGAATACTCGGAGCGATTACGCCTCTGGGCGGCCTGCTGTTTCTTCTCGGCTGGGCATTTCTCGCTTTTTTCGCTGTCGCCAGATAGCTCAACGGGCGCGCGGCGAGTCCAAATCAGAAACAATTCTTTCCGCGATAGCGACGTTCTCCGCGGTGTCCTGAATGACGATCGAATTCTCGAGCGCCGAGACTTGTTTGACATTGAGAAGCGTGCGCAATGCCGTGACAATTTCGATGCCGCTCTGTTGCTGAGCCTTGTTCAAGTTAATTGCCTTTGTTGTTTGGCTCAGGAAGCCTGCGCGCACCGTTGGATTGTCTGGCGCTACAAAAATAGTGTCTCTGTCCATTACCCGCCAAATGGTCCGGGTCTGCAATGAAAGAAAATCCAGCATGTCTACGATATCGATGCTTTGAACTTTGAATGGCGCGGCGGCGCCGTCCTTGAACCTGTCATCGAAGACCACACGGAGTCCGGCCATGGCGGCCACCGCCTCGTACGTTGCCCGAGGGCTGTCGTTCGTATCAAACGACAAGGTGCCCGCAACTCTTGGTTGAAGTCGAGCCGGCGAAGCTGTCAATGTGCGGGCTGCCCGGTTATTGAGGATAAACCCGGATTCACTCCCTGTTGGAATTTCTGTGGCGGTGACGACCCCGCCCGACTTGCGCAAGTCCGCAATAATCCGTTCTGCAAGGGCCATCCGGTTTGGGTTGTCACGCACGAGGATGGCGCTCGAAACACCAACGAGCGCGAGGTATCTGCTGTTCAACAAAGTTCGCAGTGCTGTAATGATCTCGGTCAGTTCCCGTTGCGACGCGTTGGGCAAATAGAAAGTCTTTACTGCTACGTTCTCCAGCTCCCGCCGCTTCACCTGATTATCGGGAGCCACCATGATTGTCCTGCCGTCCAGCGGTGCCCAGAAGGTTCGCGTCTGCAACGCGAGAAGGTCGAGGGCGTCCAGGACATCAATATTCTCAACCTTGAACGAATTACCGTCCTGGCTGCGGAAATCGCTGTCAAAGATAATGTTGAGGCCTGCGGTCCGAGCCAGCGTTTCAAAGGTCATGCGAGGGCTTTCCTTCACATTCAATGAAACTGAACCCGGGGCGGGCTTGAGCCCTGACTTCGCCGGCGACGACGCATGAATCGCCCCCGCTTCCAGCGTAAAAATCGGACGGCCTGCTGAAATCATTTCTCCATTGGTGGCGACTGCGACGCCACCAGCGATCCGCGCCGACAGCGCCATTGTCTTTTCGGCGAGAGCTATCTTGCTCGGGGTGTCGCGCATGATGATGGCGTTTGCCGTCGAGCTGATCGCAAGATATCTGGCCTGTAGAGTCGTGCGTAGCATTGTGACCATTTCGGTGAGTCTCTGCGCCGTTGTCCCGTCCGGCAGATAAAACGTCTTCAGGACCATAAGCTCATAATCGCGACGTTTTGTTTGATTGTCCGGGGCCACGATGATGGTCCTGGCATTCAGAACCTCCACGAAGCTGCCGGTCCGCGCCGACAGAGCATCGAATGCGTCGAGAAGGTTCGCATTATCGATTCGAAAACGTACAGTCGAATCATCACGAAAGTCCGCATCGAAAACGATGTTCAACCCGGCCGTTTCGGCCAGCGTCTCGTACGCCGCGCGCGCCCCCTGATTGACCTCGATCGAAACAGGACCCTGGGTTCTGAGCTCGAGTTGAGAACGCGGAAAATCCGCGATTGCTTCCTTCAGGTTAAACTTGGGTACCGGTTGCGCTATGGCAGATCCGTACACAAACAACACCAGAATGGGTAGCAGTGCTTTCATGAGCTGTCTCCTACCAAGAGAGACACCCTCACATCCATGAAGAGTTCAACGAAATTGCAGCGATGTTTCCGTCGCGGATGAGCTGTCCAAAATTGCGGTGATAAATGTTGAAGCGAGTCCTTCTCCCTCCGGGAGAAGGTGGCGCGAAGCGCCGGATGAGGGTGAACAACTTGCAGCAGTTCGATCACCCTCACCCGGCGCTTCGCGCCACCCTCTCCCGGAGGGAGAGGGATCGCCCGACAGACTAGTATGCGAATTTGATGTTGTCTGTTTTTGGAAAGGAGTGGCGCCAACCAATACCAACAGCCCAATTCATTCACGCTCGAAGCCTTTAATGACTCGAGCTCATCAAGAACGGAGGCGGGTAATGTCGGCCACCGCGCTCCAGCGTAATCCAGCGCAATTCGGTAAACGTGTCGATACCGGGCCTCCCGCCATGGCGGCCGAGTCCGCTGGCGTTGACACCGCCGAAAGGTACGTGCGGTTCGTCGTTGACCGGGCTGTCGTTGATGTGCGCCATCCCGGTGCGTAGACGGCGCGCCACCTCGAGCCCTCGTTCTTCGTTTCGAGTGATGATGCCTGCGGATAGACCATAGTCGGAATCATTTGCTAATTCGACAGCATGATCGACGTTTTCTGCGGTAATGATCGGAGCTACCGGGCCGAAGGTCTCTTCGCGATAGATCTTCATATCTACCGTGACATGGGTCAAAACCGTTGGCTGAAAATAGAGGCCCTCGTTGCGCCCGCCACAAAGTATCTTCGCTCCCTTGGCAACCGCCTCGTCAACGTGATCTCGAATCTTATCCAACTGTTTTTTGTTGATGATTGGTCCGATGCAGTTGGCCATTTCACGCGGATTCCCGACTTTAAGCTTTCGGACATTGGCGACAAACTTTTCAGTGAACTCGTTAGCAACATCGCGGTGGACAATGACCCGTTCCACGGACATGCAAATCTGTCCCTGATGCATAAACGCACCAAATGTGGCGGCATTGACAGCGCGTTCGATGTCTGCATCCTCGAGTATGATCAGGGCATCCTTACCGCCTAATTCGACGCAGCATCTTTTCAGCAGGCCGCCGGCCTTCGCGGCCACTTGCCGGCCGACCGCCGTTGAACCGGTGAAACTCACACCGCGCACAGCCGGATTAGCGATCAGTTCGTCACCAACCTCACTGACGTTATCTCGGGAACACGTGATCACATTGAACACACCCTTTGGCAAGCCGGCTTCCGCGAGGACTTCAGCAATAAGGAGACCTCCGCTCACCGGAGTTTCTTCGGAAGGTTTCAGCACCACGGCGTTGCCCACCGCGAGCGCTACAGCAATACCGCGCGAAGATAGAATCAACGGAAAGTTCCACGGAGAAATGACCGACACGACGCCAAGCGGTTCCCGTACTACCAGACTCAGCTTGCCATGATCGGAAGGCAGGACCTCTCCGTTAACTTGATACGCGGCAGCTGCGGCGGCACGGTAGACACCAGCACTGTAGCCGGTTTCGAACATCGTCTTTCCGATCCATGCCCCGCCTTCATCGACTAGTGCATCCTGAAACTCTTTCTGCCTTGACTCCAGCACATCTGCGGCTTTGGACAAAAGCCTGGCGCGCTGCGAATGAGGCATTCTGGCCCAGGCAGGCTGTGCTTCGCTCGCCGCCGCTATTGCGGCTTTGGCATCCGAACGGGTGGCATCAGCCACTTTTCCGCATACCTCACCCGTGGCCGGGTTGTATACGGGGAACTCCGAGTTGCCGGTTGCCGCCACCCAGTTGCCGTTGATGTATAAGTTACGTTTTTCGTTAGCCATGAATGCCTCCTGGATTGATGTTGCGAAGGCATTTTTTCACAGAACGCAGTCGGGAATCACCCCGTTTGGCTACTTCAGAAGCTGGGAACGTCGAAACGCTTCCTGCGCTTCGATTACGCGGCCTGTGCTTTCCAGCGTGCGTCCCCATGCATCCAGCAGTGCCGGGTCTGGAAATGGTGTGTTATGGACCGCCTCTCGATAGGCAGACTCCGCTTCGTGGATCTGACCTTCCTTTTCGAGGCAACCACCCAGCAGCCATGGGGCGAAGGGATCCCGTGGGTCAATCGCCAATGCTTCCTGCAGCATTGGACGAGCTCGGGTACATCTACCGTCCATCTGCAGGAGCGCTCCGCCCAATCCGACCAGGAGCGGGGCATTGCGCCGGATCTTCAATCCGGCTTCAAATTGCTCTCGAGCTATGTCCGGGCGCCCGGCCTCAAGCAACGCGACTCCGTACCCCTGCCGGCCACGCACATTATCGGGAAAAACTCGCACCATGTTCCCGAAGTAGGTCAGCTCATCGCGCCACACATAGTTGTGCGCGATGCATAACAACGCGGCGACCGCAAGTACACCGACAGCAAGTACGCGTCGTATTTGGCGGATTCCCATGCGCGCCCACAGCAGGCCGCCAACCAGGCAGATCCCGAGCGAAGGAAGATACAACGCCCGTTCGGACATGATCAGAGACGTGGGCACAATCCAATTCGACGATGGGAGCATCGTTATATAGAAAAACAGGACGGCGAAGCTGAGTGAAGGCTGTGTCGTCCGCACCCGCCATGCGAATACAACCGTCATCGCAACGATCAGCAGGCCAGTCCACGCGACCCAGTCGTCGAGGGTGGCCACGGGGATCGAATTGAAATCGTAATCACCGGTGACGTCGATCGGTGCGATCAGTAGTTGGAAGTATTTTAGAAATGCCCGCCCGGATGTGAGTTCGCGCTGCACGAAGGTCAAAGTACCATCCAGGTACTGCGCCGTCTTCGGCACACCCAGGCTGCCAAGAACCCAGAACCGAATGCCTAAGTACAAGAACGCGATACCGGCAACTGCAGCGAAACGTTTCCACTGCTCCAGCAGCTTGCGAAGTCCCCCTTGAGCCATGTAAGCATCCAGCAGAATCACCGCTGGAAAGGCGATCGCATTTTCCTTACTAAGCAGGCTGAGAAAAAACATAAACAGGCACAAAATCACCCTCTGCTGCCGAAAACAAATCCATGCCAGCAGAAAAAACATCGCCGCCAGCAATTCGCCACGGCCGGCGAGACCGACGACAGGCTCGGTATGTACAGGGTGGGCGAGATAGATCGCGCTTGCAGCATACGCAGCCGGCGCGGATCCCAGGATTGTCCTGACGAGGATAAAAATAAGGAGGCCGTTGACTGTGTGCAACAGCAGATTCGTCAGCCGGTATCCGCCCGCCCATCGCTTCCACAACGGATACTCCAGCGAGAATGAAAGCAGGGTTAGCGGACGATAGATGCCTGCACTGCTGTCGTCACCCCAATACGGCGTCTTCAACAGCTGAAGCGGGGCAATGGTACGGATGGCCGGATTGACTTCGACGATCTGGTAGTCGTCGAGAATGAACCCGTTCGGAAGCGAATTCGCATAACAAACGGCGACGATGATCGCCGCTGCCGCGATCAGCGTCCACGCAGCAGGTTGTACTTCAGGATGCAATACAGAGCTGCGAAACCGTCCTTCCACGTAATTTTCTTTCCTTCGCTGTAGTCTCTGCCGAAATAAGAAATCGGGACTTCATAGAGTCTGCATCGGAGTCTGGAGACTTTGGCTGTTATTTCGGGCTCAAAACCGAATCGGTTCTCTTCGATCTCTATCTTTGAAAACAGGTCCCGCTTGAATGCTTTATAGCCTGTTTCCATGTCGGTGAGATTCAGATCGGTAAACATGTTGGAGAGCAGCGTCAGCACTTTGTTACCGAGCGAGTGCCAGAAAAACAACACCCGATGCGGTCCTGACAGAAATCGTGAACCGTAGACGACGTCGGCCACTCCGGCATTGATCGGCTGAATCAGCACTCCATACTCGGCAGGATCGTACTCGAGATCGGCGTCCTGAATAATGACGATATCGCCGGTTGCACCGGCAATCCCCGTACGCAGGGCAGCGCCCTTCCCCTGGTTGACGCTATGGTAGAGCACCCGCACTGCGGGAATACCCCGTGATACTTCCAGCTTACGCAGAATTTCCCGCGTTCCGTCCGTGGAGAAATCGTCGATCACAATGATCTCTTTGCTGTATGGAGTCTTCTCGATGCGTTCCAGGATCTGCAGAACCGTATTCTTTTCGTTAAAAACGGGGACGATAATCGATAGCTTCATTTCAGCGAGCTCAGCTTTTGCTTAATAAACACATTGTCCGGATCAATCAGGGCAGCGCGTTCGTATGCGTTGATGGCAGATTCCTTCTGTCCTGTATCCTCGAGCGAACGGCCCCACATGAAATACAGCATGGAGTCCGGATATGGAATGGTTTCCGCCGCGTGACGGTACATGGATTCGGCTTCCTGAATTTTTCCTTCCTTGAAGTAACAATCACCCATCCGCCGATGCGTGTCCGCGTGAGCAGGATCGATCTCCAGGGCACGCTTCATCAGTGGCCAGGCCTGACTGCAATCGGACTTGGTCATTTTCGTCATCGCCAAGGTCGTGAGCAACTCTGGATAATCCGGAATGATTTGCAGTCCCGCCTCGAACTGGCGCGCCGCGTCGTCCCGGAAGCCGGCCTGTAGCAAAGCGTATCCATACCCGAGCCTGGCCTTAGCACTGTTGGGTTCCACGCGCACCATGTTTCCAAAAAACGTGAAGTCATTTCGCCGGATATAGTCGTGGCTGTTGCAGAGCACGATCGCAGTAACCAATAGGCCGATTCCAGCCAGGCGCTGCAGCCGCCGGTCGTGAATACTGCAAAAGACGACTGCGGCAGACAGGGATAATCCAATCAATGGGAGGTAAAGAAATCTCTCGGCCATCAGGACGCTGATTGGCATGATCCAGTTCGACGCTGGAACGAAGACCAGGAAGGCAAAGAGAATGCCGAAACTGATTACCCGGTCCCGGCGACTGTAGAGCACCGCCGCGAGGACAATTCCGGCAATCAGCAGCAGGCCGAGCCACGCATCCCAATTCGACAGCGTCGCGATGGGAATTGCGTTGAAGTCGTAATCCCCGGCGAGATGCAGAGGAAAGAATAGAAGTCTCAAGTACTCCAGGAACACCCGCCCCGAAGTCATCATCCTCTCGACATAAGTCAGCTGGCCGCCCATGTACTGAGCTGACGCCGGGATGCCTAACGCGCCTAACACCGAAAATCTCAAAGCGAGATATCCGACCGCAACTGCGGTCATGACTGCAAGGCCAGTGATCGGCCGCGTCCTGCCTTCGGGTGCATCGACGGCTGCCGTCCCTTTGCGGGTCAGTATGAGATCCAGGAGCAAGATCCCCGGAAGGACGATGGCATTCTCCTTCGACAATAGAGCGAGCGCAAACAGAAGAGCCGGCCAGAACGTATGCCCACGACGAAAAAGCAGCCATGCCGAAAGTAAGAAGCACGCTGAAAACAGTTCGCTCCGGCCAACGATGGTGGTTACGGCCTCCGAGTGCACCGGGTGCGCCAGGTAAATCAACATCGCCGCGAAAGGAACGATTCCAGCCCCGCTCAGACTGGTGCACAAAAGAAATAGCAAAAAACCATTGACCGCATGCAAGGCTAGATTCGTCAGCCGGAAGCCCGCTGGCCACCGTTTCCAGATGGCATAGTCCACCGACAGGGAAAAAATGGTGAATGGACGGTAGATGCCCTCATATTGTTGCGCAGTCCAATAAGAGGACTTTAGAAACTGCATCGGGCTGACAGTACGGATTACGGGATTCGAAGCAACAATAGGGCCGTCGTCGAAGACGAAATCGTTCGGCAAGGAATTCAGGTAACAAAGTGCGACAAGGACAAATGAAGCAATGAAAGCCGCTCGATGGCTGAATATGAGTGTGCTCGCTGTCATTCTACTGGCCTTCTGTCTTCAGGCATTGTCGGCTTTGCCAAAGCTTTCGGCAACCAACGACGAATCGGTGCATCTTGCCGCCGGCTTCAGCTACTGGAAAACGCGCGATTTCAGAATGAACCCGGAACATCCGCCGCTGGCCAAATTGATCGCCGCCTTCCCGCTGCTGTTCATCAATCCTGCGATCGATACCACAGGAGACGAGTGGAAAACAGCGTCGCAATATCAATTCGCCTTCAATTTTCTCTATCAGAACGACGCGGATCGATTGCTCCTCTGGAGCCGAGCCGCTATGGTCGCGCTTGCGGCAATCGGCCTGGTTATTACTTATCTTTGGGCGCGCGAACTGTTTGGAGTCCCGGCCGGTTTCTTCGCCGCGGGATTGTATGCGTTCTCGCCCAATTTGCTGGCGCACGGGATGCTGGTAACAACGGATGTTCCGCTCGCCGTGTTCACGATTCTGACTCTCTTCCTCTTCTGGAAGCGACACGACGCCTGGGCCGGTCTTGCGCTCGGTGCGGCGATGGCGAGCAAGTTCTCGGGCGCATTTTTGCCCCTGCTGATTGTTGTTCTGTGCCTGGCGCGCGACGGCCGCGCTGCGTTGAAACGGCTCCTCATCATGGCGGGCACTTCCCTGATCGTCATCGAAGCCTCGTATCTGTTCTCCCAATGGCCGATCGCTTACTTCAAGGACGGCATGCTGGTGAATACCAAAATCATCCCGAACTACCCGTTCTACCTGTTCGGTGAACTGAAGCTGGAAGGCTGGTGGTACTACTTCCTTGCCGCATTCGTATTTAAGGCAACAATTCCGACTCTTTTGTTGATCCTCGCCGCCACGCTTGAGCTGAGGAACGGATTGATCGATCGCTGGGGCGAGATTACTTTGCTGGCGGGAGTTGTGTTTTTCCTGATTCTCACTTCTCTCGGAGCGCGGCAGATTGGTTTTCGCTACCTGCTGCCGATTCTTCCGCTGTTGTTTATCTGGACGAGCAGAATTGTCACCCGCCTTTCGGCCAGCCACGTTGGTATCGGCATTATGGCGACATTGCTTGCCTGGCAGGCCTGGACCGCAATTCGCGCCTTCCCGAACTACATTCCGTATTTCAATGAACTCGCCGGTGGCGCGGCGCGAGGACCTCAGCTGCTGGATGATTCGAACATCGACTGGGGACAGGGAGTAAAGCAGGCTGCGGATTACGTTCACATGCATCAAATCGGGGACGTTAACCTTTATACATTCTCGCCCTATGACAATCCGGCTTATTACGGGCTGCCCGCAAATATCCCGCAGTCGGAAGCGTTGCAGCGGCTTGTACTCCGGCACCCTGCGAGCGGTGTCTACATCATCAGCGCGCATTACGTAGCACGTATGAAAGCGGTGAGTCCGGCCTGGCGGCAGTACAAACCGGCCGATCGCATTGGTGAGTCTTTGTTGGTCTACAGATTCTGATCATGCATACGCTGTGCAAGCTAATTCTGATGCCCGAGTTGCTGGAGCTTCGACCGGATTCCTTCGTCTGCGGGATCGATGAGCGCCGCTCTTTCGTAGATTGATCGCGCCCTCGGGGTCTCACCCTTCGCTTCGAGAATCCGTGCCCATGAAAACAGGAGCTTCGCATCGGGGAACTCGGTGTTTTGAATCGCAAGTTGATAACTCTGTTCTGCCTGGTCGGTCTTGCCCTCCATCATGAAGCAATCGCCGAGGACCCACAGGCTATGCCATTGCCCCGGATTGGCTGTGAGCGCCTGAGCGAGCAGCGGACGAACCCGCTCACAAGTTCCATCGATTTTCATTGTGGTGCTGGCCAGCCCTGCCAATAACGGCGCATTATTCGGTAATATCCGCAGTCCGGCTTCAAACTGTTCCCTGGCTTCCTGAGCTCTACCGGTGCGAAGCAGTGCAAAACCGTAGCCCAAACGGGCACGCGCATTATTCGGCACAATGCGAACAGCGTTTTGATGGAACGTCAGTGTGTCCTGCCAGACGTAGTTGTGACTGATGCATAGTAAGACAGCCACACTTACCAACCCGACCGCAACAATACGACGTGCTCCCTGATGTTGGATCCCCGACCAGATCAGCCCCGACAACAGCGCGAACCCGAACACCGGCGTGTACAAGAATCGCTCCGCCATGAGCAACGCAATCGGCATGATCCAGTTGGAAACCGGCAGGAGCACGACAAAGAAGAAAAGAATTCCTAAACTGACTGCCGGCCGCACCCGGGCGAAACGCGCCGCGACCAGAATCAGACCCGCCACCAATGCAAGGCCCAGCCAGGCATCCCAGTCACGAACACCGGCGACCGGTATGGAATTGAAGTCGTAGTCGCTCGCGATTTGCCCCGGCGCGACCAGCAGCCGGAAGTATTCGAGAAAGACCCGGCCCGAAGTCATCCATCGCTCTACGACTGTCAGTGTGCCGTTGAGATACTGCCCACTGGGTGGAATGCCAAGCCCGCCAAGAACGTAGCTGCGCAAGCCAAGATACCCGACTCCCGTCGCGGCCAGGACGGCAAAGCGTCGCCACGAGGTCGCCAGCTTGCGTATTCCACCTCCGGCCAGAGCCATGTCGAGCATGGCGATGGCAGGAAACGTGATGGCACTTTCCTTCGCCAGTGTTGCCAGAAAATAGGCCAGCGCCGACAGCCATGTATGTCCTTTACGAAAGGCGAGCCAGGCAGCAAAAAACAATCCGGCGGCGAGCAACTCACTGCGGCCGACAATGCTCACGACGGCTTCAGTCTGTACTGGATGCACGACATACACGACCGCCGAGGCCAATCCTGCTGACGGCGAACCGAGAAGTTCACGCGCCAGCAAAAACACCAGCCAGCCGTTTAACGCGTGTAGCAAGAGATTCACCAGCCGGAAGCCTGGTGCCCAAACACCGAACAAGGGATATTCCAGCGAGAAGGTAAAGATCGTCAGCGGACGGTAAATCCCGGCGTGGTTGAGGTCTCCCCAATAGGATTGAAATAAGAAGCTCAGCGGATCGATATGCCGGATGCGTTCGTTGGCGCCAACAATCAGGATGTCGTCGAGGATAAAGGCATTCGGAATGGAGTTGAAATAACAGACCGCGACGAGCAGCAGGCACAATACGAGAGTGCGCGTCGCGGTCTGATAGTTATCGGACAGGTGCACCCGTTAATCCTGTAGGCGCTCGGGTCGGATCGGTTGAGTAGCGAATAATGTAATCCGGCTTAGTGAAGTAATCAAATCGCCCTGCATTGACACCTTGTGCAACCGCGATTGCCGTGTAATCCAAATAATCTGCTGAAAGCTGCACTTCGTAATCGTATCCACCTGAACCCATAACGTAACGGTTATCCAACAATCCGGCAGTAACCAGTTCCGGCACCCCGCCGTATTGCCCTTGGTGCGACGAGATGTATTGGACTTCAGCGGTGTTGAGCGTTCGCAGATTCGAAACCGCATGAGCTTCATTCGCGGCTTGCCTAGATCTCAACAAGCTGGGTATTGCAATCGTCGCGATCAACAAAATGATCGCCACGACAATGAGTAGTTCCAATAACGAGAATCCATTCTGTTTTTTCATATCGCGCAGTTCCTCTTTGCGATTGTTAACAATGCAACTAGATATCCACTCTGTAACTGCTTACAAATCAGCGCTTTCTTCGCTCTGATCTAGAGTAACTGACAAATTTTCGCCATCGCAATTACGCGGATAGTCAAAGTCGCTGCCTGTCCCTGAAGTAAAAAAAGACGCGGGCAATGAAGGCCCGCGTCCGTCAGTAGATTCGAGTCTATGCTGTCTTATTGGACTGGTAAGCCGGACTGTCCGCTCGGGAAGCAGGGGTTGCAAGTTGCGCTGGTCGCTGACTGATAGCGCACAACCGCATCCGGCAGACTGAAGTAACCATAACGGCCGGCATTCGTAGAAGTCGGCGTTGCAACCGCAGTGTAGTCGCTGCCGGAAGCTGTTACCGTATATTGATAGCCAGACAGTGACGTGGCGAAACGTGAATCCAGCAAGCCAGCCGTGATCAATTCCGGAACGCTGCCGTAATTGCCGCCCGCTGAAGAAAGATATGTCACCTCGGCCGTGTTGATCGTGCGGATATTCGCGACCGCCGATGATTCCTGTGCAGCCTGACGTGAACGCAGCAAGCTCGGAATTGCGATCGTCGCGATGATCAGGATGATCGCTACCACGATCAAGAGTTCCAGCAGTGAAAAACCACTATTCTTCTTCATTCCTTACCCTCCTTGATTTACCTCGAAAAAACTAGTTCGTTTTTGAGTCGAAGTCCTTGTCGACCGTTTACAGCTTTATAACCGACACCTAACGTGTCCTAACAACCCCTCGGCCCAATCACTGGCCCAATGCAATGCACTCGAATCTCCACGTCTCCGCCTCCGAAGAATCTGTGGTTTCGAGACATCCGATGCCCGAAAACTGACAAATTGTGTCATAACGACTGACGAAGAATGTCAAGGCAACTGTAGGCGCGGTCATAAGCATCGCAACGCGATGCGTTGCTTATGAGCGCGCCTACAGGAATCAATGCCATTTTCCACTGGTTGCCATTTGCTCCGGTGCTACATTGTCATCGTGTTAGATCGACTGGGAATCGAAACCCGTCTTCAGTTCATCATTACTGTCTGTGTCGTTTCGCTGATTGCTGTGACCACACTTGGCGGAAGCGGCGGTGCGCCCTGGGTGTTTTTTACGTATCGAACTCTACTCGTGCTCATCGCGATTCTCTGCGCGATCGGTACGGGTGAGGCTGAATTCAGGATTTGCCGGATATTTCTGGCAGGCATCGGTGTCGTATTCGCGATTGTATTGATCCAGATTCAACGCATTCCCGGCTCGCACTTCGAAGCGTTTTACCTGTGGTTCAAGTATGGGTTGTTCGCAGTCGCTTTCCTCAACCTTGCCAGTTATGCGCGCCACCGGTCCGCCCGCTGGAAGGCACTTCTGCTCGCGGCAATCGTCGTAGTCAATCTCGCACACCTGTTACCGGATCTGGTTTTGAATCGTGACATCGTGAAGGGATTCTCGACCCATAACGCCAACTATTTCGCTACGTTTCTGCTCGTCGGTTTAGCAGTGACCATCGCCGCTGCGGTATACGCAATTCACCCGGTGTGGCGCGCTGCGGCGGCGGTTGCTGGAGCTGTGATCCTCCTGGGTATAGTTAGAACCTCTTCACGTGGCGCCGTGCTTGCGGTAGGCGCAATGGTTGCGGTTGCCGCGATTCGTGCACGAGGCCGCATTCCACGCCAGGTCTGGCTCGCAATTGTATTGACTGTCCTGTTAGCGGCAGTCATGACGAGTCCCTACTTGATTCTGAAGTTTTTCGATCGCGGGGATGTCGACCCGTACAACTACGCCCGCAAGGAAATCTGGTTGGGTTCACTCCAGGTGATTTCGCAACACCCTGTGTTGGGCGTGGGATTCGGTCAGTACTTTCACGTGTCGAAGCGTTTCACGTTGCCAGTAGAAGGGCTCGTCGCGCGTTACATGAAGCGTGCGCAAATGGCGCACAACGAATACCTGCAGCACATCGCGGAGCTCGGTATTCCGGCGGCGCTTCTCCTGTTCGCGCTGCTTGGGTATATGGTTCACCTGGTCGTGAAACGAGCGCAAACAGTGTGGCCTGAGTTCCGCTGTTTTCACGAGACGGCCTTGTTGACGGCCGTCGGAGTCGGAATTCATGCACTGGTGGACAACTGCTGGACGATTCCGGTAACCGCATCAAGCCTTGTGGTGCTCGCAGTCGCCGATCCACTACCTTTGCGGCGCCTGGGCTCGGCCACAGACGGAACCTCCAGTCGCTGGGGTTGGGGGAAAACACGGCTGGCGTTCGTGGGTCTGGCGACGGCCGCCGTATACATCTTGTCCACAGCGATTCCCGGGCTCGGCTTGTTCTACAACGATCTCGGCCATAAGGCGTATGAACGCGAGGATTATGCAACCGCCCAGAAATACCACCTCGCCGCGATCGCAGTTGTGCCGGATCATCCCGTGTTCCTCGACAACCTCGGTATGGTTTACTTTCAGCAATTCACCGAAAACAGAGATCCCGCACTGCTCCCACCGGCCAAGGAGTATTTCCGGCGGGCCATGCAAGCGTCCCCGCGTTGGATCGAACCTCACATCCACATGGAGGCACTGCTCGCACGATCCTTGAGCGGACGTCCCGCAGAGGATTTGGATATCAACCGGGAAATCATTCGGACGGACACCGCACTGCTGGAAATAGATCCCTACATTCCGTTTGCCCGCAAGAATCTCGCCGGCGCCTATTACAGCATCGGGCAATCGGATTACGCGTTCCAGGAACTGAAAAAAGCTGTCGAATACGAACCCAACTACGTGCCCGGCCATTTGCAGCTTGCATCCTGGTACAAAGAACACGGAAACGTTGACGCCGGCCGGCACCATACCGCAGTCGCAATGAGTATTGTTACCAAGTATCGACTCTTCAAGCCCACAGAGCCCTACGAGGCGTTGTTGCTCGGACGCCCGGAACAATCCTGGATCCCGCTTACCAGCAGCAAGCGATGAAACGCGTCCTATGCGCGGCAGCCGTGGTTGGCTTGCTACTGACGTTTTGGCTGCAGATGTTTCTTGCGCTGCCTGAATTGTCGGCAACATTGGACGAAGTGGCACATTTGCCTGCGGGCTATACATATTGGGCGACGCGCGACTTCCGGATGAACCCCGAGCATCCGCCTTTGACAAAACTCATTGCAGCGATTCCTCTGCTTGGTCTTAAACCCAAACTCGATTTGAGCTGGCCCGACTGGCAGGCTGCGCGCGAGTACGGTTTCGGCTACGGTTTCCTGTATACAAATGATGCCGATCGGTTGCTCTTCTGGGGACGGCTCCCGATGACCTTGCTCGCCACACTGGGCGGTTTGATTGTGTTTCTGTGGGCCCGGAAGATGTTTGGCACCCCTGCCGGTCTCTTTGCTCTTGGATTGTTCGCCTTCTCACCGAATCTGCTGGCTCATGGAATGCTGGTCACGACAGATGTGCCGGTCGCGGTGTTTATGACGTTGGCACTGTATCTGTTTTGGAAACTGGGCCCCCGCCCCTCAACCTTCGGGAGCATCGGGGTTGGCCTCGCTGTCGGGGCGGCCATGGTGTCCAAGTTTTCCGGATCGATCTTGCCTTTGATCATCATTGGATTCAGCGTGGCGAGAACGTTCTCCGCTCGCGATCGGCGTAGTCAGGCTGTTGCGGAGGCAAGAAGCCTGGCCCTTGCAGGAATATCCGCGCTCGTGGTGCTCGAAGCGGCGTATCTATTTACCGCGCCGCCGTGGACGTATTTAGCAAACATGCGTTCTGTGAACGCAAATCACAATCAGAACCATCATTT
>Ga0075421_100004151_pt1 | contig 17466 bp, 9 predicted proteins | sample SoiMetdeltSBSDD5_FD_75292 | JGI IMG/M metagenome (GOLD analysis project Ga0075421, IMG submission 75292) | Bulk soil microbial communities from a Populus tree surrounding site in Tennessee, USA - Soil MetaG P. deltoides SBSDD5 | ecosystem: Environmental > Terrestrial > Soil > Tree plantation...
GGCGATGCCGAGGTCGCCCAGGCTGGGCGCGACGCCGCAGGCATTGGTTTGCGCGAGGGGAGTGCTGAAACGCAGATCCATGTTCGCTGTAGTCGGGCCGTCGGGGCGGTGGCACTGCGAGCAATTCGTGTGCAGGTAGGCGCGTGCACGATCGTTGAGCGTACCCGCCGTTCCGCTGGGATCCGGATAGGGCGTTTCGCTTCCCGGATCGGCGATCGGCGGCGACAGCGTGTTGATCGCATTCAGCGTTACGAGCTGATGCGCAGTGCGACCGGTTTGCGGGTAGGTGATGTTGAACGCGAGTTGCCGTGTCTCCGGGCCGAGCGCGAAGCCCGCGGCCTCCGTGTGACACTGCATGCATTGCGCTTCGCTCGGATAGATCCAGGTCTTGCTGCCGATCGGTACCTGCTTGCCGCCGCGTACCAGCGTGGCATCGGTGCCCTGCGCGTTCCATTCGTAGGTATAGCCTGCCCAGACGCCGTCGGGGTGACGCATGAAAAGGCGCGTCTCGATCAGCCGGTCGTTGAGATGGAAGTTCTTCATCAGCACGGTGCCATTCGGGAAATCCCAATCGCCGCCTGCATTGACGGTGATGTTCTGTCCGTCCGGCAATCCGATCCAGCGCTCCTTCACGGCGCCGTCGGACCAGAATGCAGCGCTCGGCGCGTAGGGGATGAGTCCGCTCGCGGGCTTTTTCGCGTCCGATGGATCCACGCAGCCGGTGGCGGATAACTGCGTGGCCACGCCTGTGCCGCCGCCGCTGCTGCTGCTGGCGCCGGTGATCTTGTACATCTCGCCCGAGAGGGCCACGAGGTACAGCTCGCCGTCGATGCCTTCTCCGAACGAGGAGATGCGCAAGCCGGATTCGAGCCCGCCGGTCAGGTTCATCGTGGGCTGCGTGTCGTTTGGAATGTCCCAGATTCGTCCGGAGCCGAAGTCGCCGAAGATATAGCGACCGACGAGACCCGGAACCTGCGTCCCGCGGTAGACGTAGCCGCCCGTGACGGCTTGCCCGAACGCGTGCGTGTACTGAGCAACCGGCGCCAGCGGATTCTGCGGCGTCTCGCATATCGTGCCCGTCGTCGGTTGCGTGCCCTCGAAGCAGCGCCAGCCATAGTTGCCGCCGCGTACGACCCGATCCACTTCCTCGATCAGCGAGTTGCCGACGTCGCCGAGCCAAAGTTCATGAGTCTGGCGATCGAAGCTCCAGCGCCAGGGATTGCGGAAGCCCCACGCGTAGACTTCGGGACAGTTCTGCGGGCCGGTGCCGTTCACGTTGCACATCGTGGTGCTGGAGGCGAACGGATTATCGGGCGGGATGCGATAGAGCACGTCGCCCGTCGTGCCGCGGATATCGATACGGAGCATCTTGCCGTTCAGATCATTGAGGCGCTGCGCATGATCGATGCGCGCGTCGTTGCCGTCACCGACACCGAAGTACAGATAACCGTCGGGCCCGAAAATGACGTTGCCGCCGAAGTGATGGATGTGCGCCTTGTTGATATTCATGAGGATGCGCTCGGAGGCGGGATCGAGCGTCAGTCCGCCGTCCGGCGAGGTGAATTCCGAGAGATGTTCATCCGGACCGACGCCGGTGTGCTGCTTGCTGGTGTACGTGACGTACGCGCGCGGCGTGCGGGGGAAATCCGGGTGAAACGCGATGCCGAGCAGGCCGCATTCGGCGCACGTGGATTCGATCCGCTCGGTGATGTCGAGGAACACCGAGTAGACGCTGACGGCGGGATTGTTGTCGAACACGCGTACGACGCCGAATCGTCCGGGCACGAACCAGCGGCTCGCATCGCCCGGCGCCTGCACCATCTGGATCGGGTTCTGCGTGACCTTGGTGACCGGATCCTTGAACGTGATGCCTGGAAACACCCGCTGCACGCCGAGTGTCGTGCTGCCCGTCGCACGCTCGGGCGCAAGGCAGGTCTTGTTGCTCGGTCGCGCGTCGAGCCCGCTCGTCGCGGGCGGCTCGCTCCCGCCGCCGCCACCGCCACCGCCACAGCCGGCGATCAGCAAGACCAGACACAACGCTGTCCCGACTGCGCGTCCACCCTGACCCATGAGGGGCTCCTCTGTGTAGTCCAACGTCGCACGCGATCCCAGTCGTGACGTCTGAGCGAGTGCGCTCGTTCCGGGGCGCACCCTGAATGGCAGTCCTTACAACATCATCTGCGCTCGTCCTCGTCCCGCCTGCGTCGGCCCGACGCAGGCTGTGGCGGTAGACATAGGTTCCCGGCCGCTAGTCTTTCGCCGCGCCACTTCTCGATCAATGTCGTGTCGATAGTCTCCAGCGGGTCTGTGGAGCCAATCCTTCAAATCCGACCGAATGCGCTTGAGCTGAAACTGCCAGGTCCGCAGATGCCGTTCAGCTCACGGCTGGTATTGCTCGTCGGGGAAGACGCGCAAAGTACTTGCACGCTGGCGAGCAGCGCCTCGATCTGATTTGTAATCCCGTCTGAGTGAGCTTCGCCGCTGATTTGGCGAAGTCTCAACGATGCGTGTGCGGATACCGGAGGTCGGGTATCCCTTCCACGATAGCACCGTCACGGTTACGAGCTGTGGGCGCATCTGCCTGGGTGGACTGATAATCGTGGCGCCACGGACGTGGCATCACTGGTGCGTGGTTCGCCTCTGCATTTGCAGAGCGTGTGTGGCGGCTGGCTGCCCGTCGATGTCCTTGGATATTGCCCTAAGAGATGTGAGGCTCGAGCTGACGCGCTCGACGTTGATGGACGTCAGTGGAACCATGAGGTCGGCGCAGTTCGAATCTCTTCGGCGCCCCAATTTCCCAACGACTTACCACCTTGGGTGTACCTCAGCAGGGTAAGCAGGCGATCGCACGGTTTTTTTGCATTCGCCGTGACATCGGGCAACTACCGTTATCGGATGCAATGAGCTAGGAGCGGAGCAGCGCGCGTTGTTGCGTCAATAACAGCAGAGGGCTCTGGCTGCGGAATCCAATGCGAATCGCAGACGACACGTGTCTACCATCGCCGTCGAATTTTCTGTCGACGTTGAATTCACTGAGGTGCGCGCCGCAAGGTGCTCCTGTATACGTCATCTAACGCATTCCTTTGTCACAACGTGCAAGGCAAACTGCTGTCACGCGCGCCGTTCGAGTTCACGCTCATATTTTCCGCGGCGCCGAGCATCTCCATCGTCGATTCCGCCAACCGTAACAACAAGGGGAAGTGCGATGCAGTACGACGCAGGCGACTTGGCAGTCAGTCGCTTGCGATGGCGAGAACGGATGCCAGCGGATGAGCGTTGCCATTCGGCTCTCCCGATGGATGGGAGGCGGCCACATGCATGGCAAGGCAGACGGCCCGAAATCTAAATTCAAATTGGGAGATCATTCATGTTAACCAACTACCTTCATGCCGCGATACCGGCTGCGCTGGTATTCGTGGGATCGATGCAATCGACACAGGCTGATTCCCTAGCGGTCATTGATGGAGCGACTGCGAGCGGGGCCTGCGCTGCGAGTTATCCGGGAACGAGCGGGCCGGATCAGCTCTCGCCGTGTCAGTGGGACATGCGAGTGATCAATGCGAGCGCTGCTCATGCGAAGCCGGCAACGGGCGCCGGTGTGACAGTTGGCATCATCGACGGCGGGGTCGATTTCAATCACCCTGATCTGGCGGGGGGAATAGATGTTGCGCGTTCGTGCTCGTTCATCAACAGCTCGACGCCCACTGCCGACCCGCAGGAGGTCGCGAACGGTAACTGCGCAATCAAGACGGCCGTGCAGGACCTGCAGGGTCATGGCACGCATGTGGCCACGACGGTGGGAGCTCGCGCCAACGGGTTCGGCATCGTCGGCGTGGCCCCTCAGGCGACGATTGTGGCATTGAAAGCCTGCACCATCGCCGGCTTTTGCTTCGCCGATTCTGTCGCGGCGGCCCTGCGCTATGCGGGGGACCAGCGATTGGGCGTCGTCAATCTCAGCCTGTTCGCTGATCCGTATTTGTATTTCTGCGCGAATGAGGCTGGCCAGCGGGCGATCCTGCTAGAACTGCAGAATGCCGCCCGTTATGCGCAGCAGCGCGGGGTCCTCATTGTCGCAGCAGCCGGCAATGAGGCAGACGATCTTGGCCATCCGGTGAGCGACAACATCAGTCCGGACTGGCCGCCCGGCAGCGCGATCGAGCGAGAAGTGCGTAACAACTGCCGCGTCGCACCGGCCGAGCTGCCGGGCGTGGTCACGGTGTCAGCGACAGGTGTGAACACATTGGCCAGCTACTCGAACACCGGCTCTCCGGTGGATGTCGCCGCTCCCGGCGGTGATGCTGCGCAGACGTCGCCGGCAGTATTCGGACGCGGTCGCATCCTGGCGGGATGGTCGAGCACGGATGCGACTGGTCAATGGGAAGCACTCAGCAGTGCTAACCGAGCCATCGTCAGCGGTGGTGGCCGCTACGTGTGGATCAGCGGCACGTCAATGGCCTCGCCCCACGTTGCCGGCGTCGCAGCGCTAATTCGGCAGATGAACCCGAAACTACCGCAGGGAGCGGTCGCAGCGATGATCCGCGCGTCGGCCACTTCTCTAGCATGCCCGACGGGCTGGCCGAGTAATGACGCTCGTCAGTGCACGGGCGACGGCAACCGCACGTCATTCTTCGGCGCAGGAATGGTGAATGCCGAGGCCGCGGTACAGTGAGCAACTCCAAAGCTGTGAGAGTAGTTTGAGTGCGCAACAGAACCCCGGCCTCGTGCCGGGGTTTCCTCATCGAAGATGTGCACGAGGCGCTCGCATCGATGCGGCCTCCGGGCCGCGACGAGTATCTCAATGGGTGCCGCCGACGAGCAGGGCGACAATTCGCATCTAACGGTGCGGAATATCGGCTGCTGGTGCGAGGTACGGCGATCGGGGCCGGGGCTCTTCAGCCGCTCACGTCATCTGCGAAAACCTGTCGAGCACCTGCTTGATGCCACACCGGTATCGAGATCGGCGAGGCCAACCTGGTGCAGTTGAATCAATTCAAGCCGTGAAAGTGCGCTCGCCCGGTTCTTTTTTCTGCGATAACAGTCGCGACCGGCGTTGATCGCCTGGCCGCCTGCTGGCGCGGCTGCCGCTCGCATTGGTTGCGATCTACGTGTCTGCATGCCCACCGCTGTAACTGAACGCGCGTCTATGTGTCATGGGACTACGGGCGGCAATGGGTGCCGTCGCAGATGTCAAGGTGACGACCATGACGAGCGAACGCGTTTTGCGCACGGTAGCGATGCTCGCGGTACTGCTCATCGCCTCTTTGCTACCCCTGATGGCCACGGCTGGGGCTGCGCATACAGACGTGCCCGTTGCTGCGGTGTGGCAGCCGCAGGTTCTCAAGTTCGAATATCGCGCCGGCAATACTATATATATGTGTCGTAGCCTGCAGCGGAAGGTGGAGCGCATCCTGCTACAGGTCGGCGCACGGCAGCAGGTGCAGTTTCGTCGCTTCTATTGCGGAGATCTATCGCGATCCGTGAGTGCGGAAATTGCGCTGCTGGCTCCCCTCGAAGCAACCGCAGAGAACATCCGGCGTCTCACGGACTACGACAGCAGCGAGGTCCTCGTCGCGCGTCTGCAAGGTCAGCGCCTGCCGGCAGCCACAGAACTGCAGGTCTTCCACGCTGCTTGGAAGACGGTCTCGATTTCCGGCATGGACCTCGATCGTGGCGACTGCGAGCTGCTGCAGCAGCTGAGTCAGCAAGTGCTGCCGAAGCTGTCCCTGCGAATTGTCAGCGACAACCTGGAGCAGTGTTCTACGGTCTTCGCACGAGGTGCGGCACCGCGCCTGGTCGTGCGGGCGCTGATTGCAGAATCGGTCAACCGCATCGCTGAGAGCCGGTGAGCGCTCTGTCAGCGACTCACATCCAGGATGCAGTCGACTTCAATCTGCGCTCCGCGCGGCAGCGCTGCTACGCCGATGGTCACTCGCGCCGGATAGGGCTCGTGGAAGTACTGCGCCATGGTTTCGTTGATGACTGCGAAGTGCCTGAGGTCGGTGAGATAGATGGTGACGCGAACCGCGGCGTCGAGGGTCGTGCCGGCTGCGAGCGCAATCGCGCGCAGATTTCCGAATGCGCGCTGCGCCTGCAGCCGGACCTCGCCCGTGACGAGCTCGCCGGTGGCGGGATCGGTGGGAATCTGTCCCGAGACGTAGACGGTGTCGCCGACGCGCACTGCCTGCGAATAGGTGCCGATCGCCTGCGGCGCCTGGGTCGTATGGATGATCTGCCGGGTCATTCTTTGTCTCCTGTGGGGTGCGCAGGCGTGAGGCCGCAGGCCTGCGCGAGTGCAGCGGCCTCATAGACCGTGCCGTTTTTGATGGTCAGCACGGTGCGACGGACGTCGCCCATGCGTTCGAGGGGATTGCCGTCGATCAAGACCATATCGGCACGCTTGCCGGGCGCAATCGAACCGGAGTTTGCGTCTTCGCTCATCACACGCGCGGCGCCGAGCGTCGCGATGTACAGCACGTCGGCGGCAGGAATGCCGGCTTCGACGTAGAGCTCCAGCTCGCGGGAGAAGAGCAGGGCGCCGCCGTCAGTTCCTGCGACGACGCGGATACCGGCACCGTGCAGCATCTTCAGCAGCTGCTGCATGCGGGCGAACGATTCGCTGTAGGCGGCGCGTTGCTGCGGTGTCGACGCACGTCCGCCGCCACGCCCCTCCCGGAGAGAAGTTGCAGGCAGCTGCGCCGCCCACGGAGCCAACCACGCGGACTGCTCGCCACGCCAGCCCCGGAACATGTTCTCGAACGTTACCAACGTCGGATCGACGACCGTGTCGTGCTCCTTGAGCAAGGCGATGAAGTTGCGAACTTCGGTGGACTGCAGGTCGATCTCGCGTCCGTGCTCGTATACGGCGGAGAAGCGCACCGGCGAGTTCGTCTTCGCGTTGATCTCCGGCGACATGAAGTTGAGCATCCAGAAGTTGGCGTGCTGGACTTCGTGGTACCCCGCCAGAACGACTTCACGCATCGTCATCCCGGCGGGAACGTGCCCGCTCACTCGCATGCCGCGCGCACGGGCGGCAGCTATGCCCGCTGCGAGGAGTTCACGAGACAGCGAGCTGTACAACTTCACCTGGCGATAGCCACGATCTGCATAGGCATTCACGGCCGCCTGCATTTCCGCGACGGTCCCGACCAGCTTCCCGATCGGCGCGGCGAGATCGTCGCGGCGATCGATCAGGCCGGCCTTGAGTACGCGTGCCCCAGGAAGCGTGCCGTCGTCGAACTGCTTCGTGATGCGGTCGAGTGCGTCCGGGTCGTTACCAAGGTCGCGTACCGTCGTGATACCGGCAAGCAACTGCGTTGCGCCTTCCCACGGATCGAGTACGTGAACGTGCATGTCCCACATGCCGGGCAGCAGCACCTTGCCGGCGGCGTCGATCACTTCGGCATCTTTCGGCGCAGCCACCTCGGAGGTCGCGCCGACGGCGTCGATCTTCTCGCCCCGCACGAGCACCGCTGTCGCAGGGCGTAGCGCGCGCTTCTCGGCGTCGAAGAGCCGCGCATTGCGAATGAGCAGCGCGGGCGGCCGGCGCGCCATTTTCCGCGCCGCTGCCCGTGCATCGGCCGCGACCGCATCACTCTGCGCAGCCAGCAGCTCCGGCAGCGCTGCTTCGAAGCCCTCTCTGACGACGCCGAGCCAGCTGCCGCCGCTCGCGAACAACTCCTGGCGGGCGTCGAGCCAGATGGGCGAGGGCTGCAGATCGAGGCCGGAGATGAAATAGAGCGCGAGCGACTCGCTCCGCCCGTTTGCAGTAATGGTGCGCTTTGCGGCCTCGCGTATCCGCACCTGGCCGGTGGGCATCAGGCTGAGTGTGTGCTGTAGTGATCGCAGTGCCGCGCGCGCCAGCGCCGCCATGTCTTCGGCAGTGGATTCGCTCGGCAGATAGAACCCCGCGGCAGGCGCGTCGCCACTGTCCGCGCTGCTCGACCACTGTGCACGGGCACCGTTCACGGTGAACCGTTCGCTTACAGGGCGCTTGGCATAGTTGACGCCATCGACCGCAACGCTTTGCGGGAAGCCATGGTCGTAGCGCGTGATCGAGACGAGGTCGGGCCCGCGACCGCGGTCGTCGTATTTGAGAGTGGTCCGCCGTTGTTCGGCGCCGATATCCGTAACGACGAAAGTCCCCTTGGCCGTGCCCGACATCACGACCGAGTAGCGCAGCTCGGCGGCCGCGGCGCTCGCAGCCATGAGGGACGACAACAGTGCGATGACGGCCGTGAGACGCATCGGAGCTCCAGGATCGACAGATCAGTCGAACTAACGATGCACGAGCCGCGGCTTTCCGCCGCTCCACTGGCGGATCGCGGCCGCTCGTCCATCGTTCCTCGGGTGAGGTTGCGTCGCTGAGGAGCAGAATGAATACAACTATCAAGCGCGCGCTGCTGGCGTTCGCACTACTGATCGGCGCCATGGAGCTTGCCGCGGCCAGCGTCGGTGATGCGCGCTTCGAGGTGTCGCTCGCGCGCAGCGCCGCGAAGGAGTCAATTACCGGCCGGCTGATGGTCATAGTGTCGACGCGCGAATCGCCGGAGCCGCGCTTCGCGATCGGGCTGACCGGTCCTGTCATGCTCGGCACCGATATCGAGCAATTGGCGCCCGGCGCGGTAGCGACGGTCGACGCGAGCGCGGCCAGCTATCCGATCGCCAGCCTTCGCGACCTGCCGAAAGGCGAATACTTCATCCAGGCGGTCGTCATCCGCTACTACCAGACGAACCGGTCCGACGGACACATCGTCTGGGTGCCGACCCAACATCGGCGCCTGCAAAGCACACCGTACTTCGCGCTGCCCGGCAATCTGTACAGCAAGGCGCAGAAGGTGACTCTGGATCCGGCGGCCGGTTTTCAGGCACGCCTCGAACTGACCGAGGTGATCCCGCCCGCCGAGGAGCCGCGCAATACGCAGTGGCTGCGGCACGTGCGCATCAAGAGCAAGCTGCTCAGCGAGTTCTGGGGAACGCCGGTCTATCTGGGCGCATCGGCGCTGCTGCCGCGTGACTACGACAAGCATCCCGAGGTGCACTACCCGACGATCTACGCGCAGAGCCAGGAGCGGACTGCACCGTTCTATTTCAATCCGGATCCCGCGAGCCAGCAGCAGGATCTCGGCCTCAAGGACGGCAACGTGCAGACGGGCTACGAGTTCTACCAGAGCTGGATCGCCGACGACTTCCCGCGCTGCGTCGTGATCGTCATGGAGCAGTCGAGCCCGTATTTCCTCGAAGCCTACTCGGTCGACTCGGCCAACAATGGTCCGTACGGCCAGGCGATCACGCAGGAGCTGATCCCGTTTCTGGAGAAGACCTTCCGGCTGATCCCGAAGTCGTATGCGCGCGTGGTGGAAGGCGCCTCGACTGGCGGCTGGGAAGCGCTGGCGCTGCAGCTGAAGTATCCGGACCTGTTCGGCGGCGCGTGGGTGTTCAATCCCGATCCGATCGATTTCCATCACTATCTGTTGAGCAACATCTACCAGGACGAGAACGCATTCTCGGTGCCGATGTCGAGCTTCATGAGCGTCGAGCGTCCCTTCCGCCGTACAGTGGAAGGGCAGGTGACTCACACGACGCGCGACATCGCCAGGCTCGAATCAGTCATGGGCAGCAAGGGCCGCTCGGGCTTCCAGCTCGACGGCTGGTTCAGTGTGCACGGCCCGGTCGGCCCGGACGGCTATCCGGTCCCGCTGTTCGATCAGCGCACCGGTGTCATCGACAAGAAGGTCGTCGAGTACATGCGCGAGAACGGCTACGATCTGACCGAGTACACCCAGCGCAATTGGGCCACGCTCGGGCCGAAGCTGATCGGCAAGCTCAACTTCTTCTCCGGTGAAATGGACAACTTCCATCTCAACCTCGCGGTTTACGACTACGAGGCGATGCTGGCGAAGACCTCCAATCCGCACTACCCGGGCCGTTTCGAATACGGCCGGCCGAAGAAGGGCCACAGCTGGCACCTGACCGACTTCGCCGGAATGATCCGCGAGATGGCCGCCCACGTTCGCAAGTCCGCGCCGCCGGGCGCGAATACAGCCCAGTGGAACTACTGATCCATGATGGCGGAAATCCCGCCGCCATCCATCGTAGTTTCAAGTGAGGTCCGCCGAGCCGGGAGAGGTGCGTGCGATGGCCGCGTCGGTCCGCAAGGGGCTGGTGTTCGTATGGCTGGCGCTGCTCAGCGTCGCGTGCGGTGTGCTCGCGGCCCGGCAGGCCGGCTCCGGGACGCGTGTTGCGAAGTTCGAGCAGATCGACGTGCAGCGGCTCAACGTCGTCGAGCCCGACGGCAAACTGCGCCTGGTCCTCGCCAATCGCAGCCTGTTTCCGGGGCTGTACTGGGGTGGCAAAGAGTTCCGTCATCACAGCCGTGACACGGGCGGCATGCTCTTTTACAACCGTGAAGGCGACGAGGTCGGCGGACTGACGTTCGACGGCGAGCAGCAGGGCGGAAACTGGAGCGCGAACTCGGGGATCATGTTCGACCAGTTCAAGCAGGACCAGGTCGTCGGGCTGCAGTACAGCGACAAGGACGGCCGCCGCACAGCTGGCCTGCACGTCTGGGAACGGCCCAACCAGTCGATGCTGCCGCTGGTCGAGTTGAGCGACAAGGCCGCCGCTGCCACCAGCGCTGAGGAGCGCGAGCAGCTCCGTAAGCAGATGCTGGAAATTGCACAGACCTGGGGCCCAATGGGCGAGCGGCTGTTTGCCGGCAAGCAGCTCGAGGACGCAGTCGTGCGCCTTGCCGACAAGCAGGGGCGGCCGCGCCTGGTGCTCAAGGTCGACGGCGCCGGCGAGCCGAGCGTCGAATTTCTGGACCCGGACGGCAAGGTCGTCCGGCGCATCCCGGAGAAGCGATGACCGAGATCGCCTGCCCGGTCGCGGACCCGTCGAGCGCCGGCGAGCCGCTTGACCCGGCAGCGGAACCCTGCGCAAATCGCCCAATGGAGCGTAGTGAGCACGTACGTTGGTTCGCGCGCGAGGTGCTGCCGCACGAGGCGGACGTGCGCCGCTGGCTCGCGCGGCGCGTGCGCGGGCTGCCGGGGTGCCATGTCGACGAGATCGTGCAGGAGACGTACGCCCGACTGTGGGCCGTCGGCGCCGCACGCATACTGAATCCGCGCGCGTACTTCTTCGTCACGGCGCGCCACGTGGTCGGTGAGGTGCTGCGCCGCTCGCGCGTCGTGTCGATAGAGACCATGGCCGACGTCGAAGTGCTGGACATCGCCCACGAGGATGTCGGCCCCGAGCGCCGACTGAGCGGGCGCGAGGAGGTCGAGCGCGTGCGTCAGGTCATGGCGAAGCTGCCGCCGAAATGCCGCGAAGCGTTCGAGCTCCGCAAGTTCGGCGAGCTGTCGCAACGCGAGATCGCGCAGCGCATGCAGCTGTCGGAAAGCACAGTCGAGAAACACTTGGTCAAGGCGCTGCGCATCATCATGAGCGAGCTGCAGGAGAGCGATTCCGACGTGAAGCCGTCGGCACGGAAAAGGCATGAGTATCGTCACCGAAATCGATGACATCGAAGAGACCGCAGCACGCTGGGTGATGCGCCTGGATGGCGGCACCTTGCCGGATGCGGAGCAGTGCGAGCTGGATGCGTGGCTCGCAGCGGACACGCGCCACCTCGGTGCCTTCGTGCGCGCGCAAGCGACATGGATGGACCTGGATCGTGTCGCGGCGCTGGCGGCGGGACGTGCGCCGGTGAAGCCACAGCAAACCGCGTGGCAGTGGCAGTGGCAGCGTGCGGCCGCGATTGCGGCGGTAACGCTGGGCATGATCGCGAGCCTCGCATTCGTCAACAGCCGCTACCTGGCCGGCCGCGAGAGCACGCAGGTCGGCGAAGTGCGGCGCCTGACGCTCGCGGACGGCTCGGCGCTTTCGCTCAATACCGCTTCGGTGCTGCAGGTGAAATTCGCCGCCGACGAGCGACGCATCGTGTTGCGCCAGGGCGAGGCTTCGTTCCAGGTGGCGCACGACGAGCAGCGACCGTTCGTGGTCCAGGCGGGAGACGTCTCAGTGCGCGCGGTCGGCACGGCATTCTCGGTCCGGATGCGGCAGCAGGAGGTGGAGGTCGTCGTCACCGAAGGTGTCGTCGAGGTGGTCCGCAAGGACAGCTCGGAGCGGGTCGAGGCAGAGCGCGTTGCGCGCAACCATGGCGTTGTAGTGGCAACGGCCGAGCAACCAAGCGCACAGCCGATAGCTGTTGCCGCGTTGAGCGACAAAGAGCTCGAGCGGCGCCTGGCGTGGCAGGACGGCAGGCTGGTGTTCCAGGGCGAAGCACTGGCGAATGCAGTCGCGGAAGTGAATCGCTATTCGCCGCTACCGGTCGTGATTGACGATCCCATGCTCGGCCGCAAGTCATTCGTCGGAGTGTTCCGAATCGGCGATACGCGCGCGTTCGCACAGGCTGCGGCAGCCGCATTCGACGCACAGGTGCACGAGGAAGGCGGCGAATTGCATCTCAGGGACTAGAGGAAATAGATTCTTCGCACATCGTATCCGGCATCGGACAAACGCGTGGGAGACAACATGCGGTATCGACGATGCAGGGGATCGAAGAGCGCGGTGCTCGCGCTCGTGCTGTCGAGCGTGCTGTCAGGCGCGGCATTCGCGCAGCAAAAGCAGAGCTTCGACATTCCCGCTGAAGCAGCTCCTGCTGCCATCCAGCGCTGGGCGCAGCAATCGGGACTGCAGGTGTTCGCCGCGGAGGACGATCTGCGCGGCATCCGCACCAATCCAGTCCATGGCGACTACGGCGCCGTCGAAGCTGCGCAGATGCTCGTTGCGGGTACGGGCCTCGAGGTGATCGCCAGCGGCGAGAACACGATCACGATCCGTCGGATCCGCGCGTCGACGCCTGCCGGGGGCGCCGGCGACGAGAAGTTCAGCGATCTCGAGCGCGACTCGCTGATGGAGATTATCGTCACCGGTTCGCGCATCCCCCGTCCGGGCTTCGATACGCTGCAGGCGACGATGACGTCCGACGCGAAGCAGATCGAGCGGCGCGGCTACACCAATGTGGCGCAAGCGCTGAACGATCAGCCCGGCTTCGGCATGCCCGGAGCGTCCGACGTCAGCTCGCAGCAGGGCCAGCACACGACGGGACAGTCGTTCGTCAATCTGTTCAGCCTCGGCTCGCAGCGAACGCTGGTGCTGGTCAACGGCCGGCGCTATGTCAGCTCGAATACGCCGGCACTCGACCAGGACGCCGGATCGCAGGTCGACCTGAATACCATTCCGGTGGGCCTGATCGACCGTGTCGAAGTCGTCTCGATCGGCGGCGCGCCTGTCTATGGCTCGGATGCGATCGCCGGCACGGTGAACATCATCCTGAAGCAGGATTTCGAGGGGCTGCAGGCCTCGGCGCAGTACGGCGGCACCGATGGCGGCGGTGGCGAGAACAGGACGTTCCGCGCACTGATGGGCGGTAACTTCGATGAAAGCCGCGGCAACCTGGCGCTCGCCCTCGAGTACAGCGAAACCGAAGGCCTGCGGTACTCCGACCGGTTCGACGGCCTGTACACGCTCATTCCAAATCTGGCCGACACCAGCCCGAGCGACGGCATTGCGGCGCTGGTGCCCGGCCGGATCCAGTTTCCCGGGCTGACCGACGGCGGCCTGCCGTACAACAACCTGCTGGCGCCGGCGGTGGGCAACGATTTCCCCGGCATCGTGTTCCCAGGGATTTACGACCGACCCAACTACATCTACGACAGTGCCGGGACGCCAGTGCACTTCGCCCCCAACGGGCAGCTCGTTCCGTACAATCTGGGCACGATCGTCTCGCGCGCGGACTTCGAGATTCCCGTGCAATCCTTCGACGGCAACGGTTACAGCCCCGCGCCGCAGTTCGCGCTGCTTGCGCCCACGCATCGCGCGCTGCTCAATGCGTTCGGTCACTACAACTTCAACGATTCAGTGCGCGCGATCTTCGAAGCCTCTTATGCGCACAGCAACGGCAAGGAGCTGAGCGACTTCTATTCGGCGGCCGCACCCGGCGTGCTGTTCGGGCCGCGCCTGACGTTCTCGGTCAACAATCCGTTCCTGAGCTCTCAGGCGCGCGACACCCTGGTCGCGAACCTCGGCCCGGACGCGACCTTCGACCTGAATCGCAATCTGAACGATCTCACCGATCGTTTCGGCGGCGAGACCACGATCGATCTGTATCGCGTGGTCGGCGGCCTCGAAGGCAAGTTCGACGCCTTCGGCGAGCAGCTGAACTGGGACATCTCGCTCAATTTCGGACGCAGCCGCGGCGTGTCCGAGCTGGTATTCATCAATCCGGATCGCCTGCTGCAGGCAGTCGATGCCGTGACCGACCCCACCGGCGCTATCGTCTGCGCCGATCCGAGCAACGGCTGCATGCCGCTCAACCTGTTCGGCGTGAACAACTTCAGCAACGAAGCCCTGCAATGGGTCGCCGATCCTGCGCAGGCGGTCACGCAGAACACGCAGCGCGTCTTCACTGCCAATCTCGCCGGACAGCTGCCGTTCGGCATCGCGGAGCACATTGCCTTCAACGTCGGCGCCGAGCACCGCGAAGAGGAGGGCTCGTTCAAGCCGGACTCCGCGTTTCGGGCTGGCGACATCCTCATCGGTCCGCCGGGCGAGGTCGGCGCTGCGTTTCCGGTGGCCGGCGAGTTCGAGACCGACGAGGTGTACACCGAGCTGGTCGTGCCGCTCGTCTCGCAGGACTGGAATTGGCCGGTGATCAAGACCGCGAGCTTCGAGGGCGCAGTGCGCTACGTCGACCATTCCCTCGCCGGCGGCGACACGACCTGGTCGGTCGGCGGTCGCATCGCGCCGCGCTTGCCGGCGTGGGGCGATGGCCTGACGTTCCGCGGCGTGTACACGGAAGCGATCCGGTCGCCCGCCATCCGCGAGCTGTTCACGAACACGCCGCTCACGGATTCGTTCGAGGATCCCTGCGATGCCGATGCGCTGGACAGTGGACCCAACCCCGCGGCGCGCCGCGCCAATTGCGCGGCGGACCTCGCGGCGCTCGGTGTCGCCGACCCGTCCACTTTCGACACGGAGAACACGACGGCACGCATCTCACCGTCCGGCAGCCAGGTGGGCAATGCGAACCTGGAAAACGAAAAGGCCGAATCCTGGTCGGTGGGCTTCGTGTATCAACCGACTGCATTCCCACGCATGCGTTTCGCAGTCGATTGGGCCGACGTAGATCTGACCGGCGGCATCGCCCCGCTCGGACCGACCGAACAGGCAGAGTTCTGCTACGACGGCGCGTCATTTCCGAACGTCGCGTGCGACGGGTTCCGGCGCTATACGGCAGCGGACATCGCCGCGTTGCCGCCGACGTCGCCGGCGCGACAAGTCGGCGATCTGGCCAATGGCTTCGAGGCGACCTACGTCAATGTCGCGCGCCTGCATTTTCAAGGGTTGATCGGCGCGGTCGAGACGGACTTCGACGTCGGGCCGGGCACCGGCCGCGTCGGCGCAACGGTGTTTTATACGCACAAGCTCGAGGAAACCGTCTTCGAGGGCACTGAGACCTTGGACGAGTCCGGCCAGATCGATCGGCCGAAGACCAACGTGCAGCTGAATCTCGGCTATCACTGGCGCAGCGTGGATGTCGACTGGCAGACGCTGTGGCGCAGCTCGGTGGTGACGGACTTCGACGTCGATCCCGAGGAGACGACCGCCACGCACGTACCGGCGTACGTCACGCACAATCTGACGATCGGTTACGGGATCACGGACACGCTGCGAGCGCAGGTGGGCGTCGTGAACGTGACGGACGAGGAGATCGACCTGAACGCGCTCGCCGACGGCGGCTTCTCGGTCTACGACCCGATCGGCCGGCGCTTCTTTCTGACCTTGTTCGCGGAATTTCATTGACCCCCCTGGCGGCTGCGGGGCAGGCCGGGGCGCTCCGCAGCCGTCATCCAACCCAGCTCACCGTGAAGTACCTGCCGTTTCTCTGTGCGTTGTTGCTGGGGCTCGGTCCGCTCGCGCAGGCCGCGCCCGCGACCGAGAGCGAGCGCATCAATGCGTTTTTCGACCGCGTTTTCGAGCGCAACCTGACGCGCAGCCCGATCCAGCAGTCGCGCATGGGAATCAAGACTGCGCAGGATCGCTGGGACGACATCAGCGAAGAGCGGCAGCTCGAGGACGCAGAGCTGGCGCGCGGCGATCTGCGAGAGCTCGCGCAGTTCGACTTCGCGCGACTGGATGCGGCCACGCAGCTCAGTTATCGATTGTTCGAGCGCAACCTGCAGGACGGTCTGCGCGGGCTGCAATGGCGCCATCACGCTTACCTGGTCACGCAGATGGGCGGCATTCACCGACGCATCGCCACGACGCTGTTGACCAGCCATCCGATTGCCGAGCGCGGTGATGCCGAGGCCTACATCGCGCGACTCGAGCGGGTGAAGCCGCTGCTCGAACAGCTGGTCGTCGAGTTGCGGCGCCAGGAAGCCGCCGGCGTGCAGCCGCCGCGCTTCGTCTACGACCTGACGATCGACGAAGCCGACAATCTCGTGCAAGGCCGTCCGTTCGACGACGGTCCCGATTGCCCGATGCTGGCGGACTTCCGCACGAAGGTGGCCGCGACCGGTTGGCCGGCAAGCGAACAGGCCGCGCTGGTGAACCGCGCCGAACAGGCGCTGCGCACCGGATTCGGTCCGGGCTATCGGCAGTTGATCGAGCACCTGCGCGCGGCGCAGAAGTCTGCGACGGACGTTGCCGGCGCCTGGAAGCTGCCCGACGGTGGCGAGTACTACCGCTATTCGCTCGAAAGCTACACCACGCTGCCGATGCAACCCGATCAGCTGCACGAGCTCGGGCTCAAGGAAGTAGCGCGTATCCATGCGGAGATGCGCGCCATCATGCAGCGTGTCGGCTTCTCTGGATCGCTGCAGGACTTCTTCCGCAGCGTGCGCGAGAACCCGCGCCTGTACTACGCCGACACGCCGGCTGGACGCGAAGAGTATCTCGCCGACACCCGTCGGCTGCTCGACGCCGTGCGTGCGCGCCAGAGTGAAGTGCTGGGTATCACGCCGAAGGCCGACGTCGTCGTGCGTGCGGTCGAGCCGTGGCGCGAGAAGTCTGCGGCGAAGGCGTTCTACCAGGGCCCGTCACAGGACGGCTCCCGTCCCGGCATCTTCTTCGTCAATCTCTACGACATGCACGCCGCGCCTCGCTACCAGCTGCCGGTCGTGCTGTACCACGAAACGATTCCCGGTCATCACGTGGAGACCGCCGTCGCGTACGAGCTACCGGCTCTGCCGCGCTTCCGCAAGTTCGACAGCGTGGCCGCGTTCAGCGAAGGCTGGGGCCTGTACTCGGAGACCCTTGCCAAGGAGATGGGTTTCTACCAGGACCCGTACGACGATTTTGGCCGCCTGTCGCTCGGGCTGATGCGCGCGGCGCGCCTGGTGGTCGACACCGGGCTGCACGAGAAGCGCTGGACGCGTGAGCAGGGAATCGCGTACTTCGACG
>Ga0075421_100004152_pt1 | contig 17466 bp, 11 predicted proteins | sample SoiMetdeltSBSDD5_FD_75292 | JGI IMG/M metagenome (GOLD analysis project Ga0075421, IMG submission 75292) | Bulk soil microbial communities from a Populus tree surrounding site in Tennessee, USA - Soil MetaG P. deltoides SBSDD5 | ecosystem: Environmental > Terrestrial > Soil > Tree plantation...
CTCTAACATTCAGCTATCTTCTAAGTGTCCGGTGGCATTATAACAAAGGCGACAGCGGGCCCAATGCGAAATGCTCGGAAACATTTCTGAAGCATTTTCGTTGTTTATCATTGGAGTAAACGGGAGGTAAACTAGACTGAGAGACTCACAGGGAGTCAAAAAATGAATGTCAGCTCCAAGACCAGGTCTCTGGCCGGTCCGTTGATCTTGATCACTATCGGACTGCTGTTCTTGATTCAGAACTTGACGCACCTTAACATCTTCAGGATTCTCAGGCAGCTCTGGCCGTATTGGCCGGTTGTTCTCATCGTGCTTGGAGTGATCAAGCTCCTTGAGTACTTTCGTGGGAACAGTCCGGTCCGCTAGCGTCACCCCGCCAATTAGCTGATTGCCGCCGTATCCGTCCTCTAGCGCACTTGCCAATCTTTCTCGATCTTCTCAGCAAGGTCGAAATCCTTCTGAGTAAGACCGCCCTCGCTGTGAGTAGAGAGCGTTAGGGTCACCCTTCGATAGTTGATCAAAATATCTGGGTGGTGGTCGGCCTGCTCGGCAAGATCAGCAACCTGGTTGACAAACGCCATAGCCTTCGAAAAGGACGGACACGTATACTTCTTGCTGATCGCCTCACCTGTGAGGCTCCAACCTTCGAGCCGACTAAGCTTTTGCTGGATCGTCTCAGCAGACAGTCTTGTCATGATATCCTCCTGCCCCCTAGCGAAACGAGGGTCCTGCGATATGTCGCGAGCCGTCTCTCACTAGCGCTGCTTAGTCAGGCGACCTCCGTTTCATAAATCTGTTAAGGCGCGACGAGCAGCACTGCTTTTGTGGATTCGGCTACATCCGCGGTGTCTGAGTGGACAGCACAAAACGTGCTGTCTCGGGGTTGATGGACGCTCCAACCGCCCTTTCGAGCGGGGTCTCTCACCGCGATTTCTTCGCCTCTTGCCAGAGACGTTCCATCTCTTCGATGTTGCTTTGACTGAAGTCCCTACCGGCATCCCGGAGGCTGCGCTCAATGTGCTGGAATCGCGAAATGAATTTCTGGTTGGTTTTCCTCAGTGCCGTCTCAGGATCAATCTTCAGGAAACGTGCGATGTTGACTGCCACAAAGAGAAGATCACCGACTTCTTGCTCGACCCCAGGATCGACTGGCTGCTCCGGAGTCCTGTGTAAGGCCGTTCGCAGTTCGTCGACCTCTTCGTGCAACTTCGAAAAAATCTCGTCAATATGAGTCCAGTCGAATCCTGCGCGAGCAGCTTTCGCCGTCAGTTTGCTCGCAGTCAACAAAGCCGGCATGGGAGCAATGCCTTCAAGAATGGAATCAGGTGGGGCTGAGGGATGGTTTCCTTGTTGCTTTTCGACTCGCTCGGCCTGTTTGATGGTTTCCCAACGTGCCACCACGTCGTCAGCTGTTGAGGCCTTGGCGGAACCAAATACATGAGGATGTCGCCGGATCATTTTCGTAATGATCTTTTCGGCGACGCTGTCGATGTCAAACGACCCTTCATCCTCTGCCACACGAGAGAGGAAGACAATCTGAAACAATAGATCCCCGAGTTCGGCACAAAAATCCTGACGATCCCCGGAATCCATGGCCCCCAGAACTTCGTAAGCCTCCTCCAACATCAGTGGCTTGAGCGTGTCCAGCGTTTGCTCCCGATCCCAAGGACATCCCCCTGGACCTCGCAGCTGGTCCACGAGCGCTACCAATTCTGCAAAACGCTGTCCCTTCATGGGACACCCCGTTCTGCACTAGGGCTGCGAGCTTTTCTTGGCCAAACGATAGACAACGCGGTTTCCGCCTTGCCGCTTCGCCTCATACATCAACTGGTCCGCGAATTCGATAAACTCCTTTTCTCCGAGACCTTCCACATACTCTGCAATACCGGCGCTGATCCCAACAACACCGCGAAATTCCTGCTGGATCGCCGTACGCAGCCGATCAAGTAACGACGCCGCCTGAGCCAGACCCGTGTCGGGCAGGATCAAAACGAACTCGTCGCCACCGTAACGGAACGCGGTATCGATTTTGACACGAATCTCGTTCGCCACCAGTTTTCCGATCGCTTTCAGAAGATGGTCGCCTGCCAGATGTCCCCGGCTATCGTTGTACTTCTTGAATTTGTCCAAGTCGAAAATGCCCAACGAGAACCGCGTGTGCCGACGGTTGGCGCGCTCCATCTCGCGGCGGAGTTGTTCGAAGAAGTGTCTCTGATTGAACAATCCCGTGAGATCGTCAGTGACTGTCAGCTGTTTCAACTTGCGTTCCAGCTGAACCCGTTGAGTCACATTTGTCAGGATGATCAGAAACCCGACAAATAAATCTACAGCCGGCTCGATCGGACGAATCACAATCCTAGCCCAGAACGGTCGTCTTCGCGGAGTCGACACACGGACCTCTTCTTCCCAACACTCCCGGCTCACGCTCTTTCCCAGATTGCCGAAGATGGTGCGTGTGCGACGACTCAAGATAAGTTCACTGATGTGCCGGCCAAGCGCCTCTTGAGCAGTCAGTCCGAGCAAAGCCTCCGATCCGGAGTTGAAGGTGATAACGTTGCAGTCTTTGTCGACGGAAATGATGGAGGTGTCGTCGGCTGCATTCAACACCAACTCTAGATACACTTTGGACTTCCGGATCTGCTCGAACAACTTGGCGTTTCTCCAAGCCAGCGAAATCTGAGAGGCCAGCGCTTCCATGAGATTCCTCTCACTGGCTGTGAACTTGTGGACAGCGGTGTCTTCGATGTTGAGCACCCCAAACACTTCGTTCTCAAACTTCAGCGGGACTGCCAACTCGACTGAGGCATCGTCTCGGTCACGGACATAGGCTGGATCAGCGAGCACGTTATTGAGCAAGACCGTTTCCCCGCTTACGGCTACGCGTCCTACGATACCTTCTTCTGGATGGATCCGCAGAGGCCTGTTGCTTTCCCCCAGCTCCGCACCCGAATAGGGAGTCCTCAGCAATGACGTCTTTGATTCATCGAGATGATAGATGTCGATATACTTATAGGAAAAATGACCTTTGAGCAAGACTAACGCCGTTTCCAGGAGCTTCTCCACAACCAGGGCGGACGTGAGCCTTTTCCCGACGCTGTTTAGGATCTCCAGTTGTGCGGAACGCCTCTGTTCGAGATCGAGCAACCGTGCATTATCTACGGCAACAGCAATCTGATCCGCAATGAGACTCAACAGCTTGACGTCTGGGTGGCTATAGGCAGAGGAGTTGCGGCTGCCGAAGAATACCGCCCCCACAATGCGGTCCTTGGTTAACAAAGGGGCCAAAACATACGATCTAACACCATCGAGGAAGGATAGAGCCGAATCCGCCGTTTCGAGATGTTCGTTGACATCACCTACGACGATGGGACTGCGCTTGGCAAAGGATTCGGCAAAGAATGCATGATTGGAATAGATCCGTTGCCTACTCTGAGAGCTGGAATGGCCTTCAAGCAGCACCGCAAACAGATCCATAAACTGTTCTTCCTCGTTCACGAGAGCCAAGGCAGCGTTGCTGAATTCCACAAACTCTCGGCTTTGATTGACGATGATCTGGAAGATTTCGTCTAACTTCAACGTTGATGCTACTGCTTTGGCGATCGAGGCTACGGCGTTCATGCGCTCATTTTGAAACCGCTGTATCAATTCCAGCTCGCGTTTCTCGATCGCGCGGCGGACACACCTCCGAAAGCTGTCAAACTGGAGTGGTTTGAGGATGTAGTCGTAGGCTCCCTGCTTCAAGGCCTTCACCGCAGCATCAACGGAACCCAGGCCGGTCAATACAATCACTGGAATGTTGAGCTGTTCCCGGTTGACGAACTCCAGGATATCGTACCCGTTCGCCGAGTCCATCACCAGATCGGTAATCACAATATCGTACTCGTTTCGTCGTAGCTCCTCGATTGCCACCCGTCCATCGTTGGCCGTAGCGACTTCGTATCCCAGGTGCGTGAGAAGCATCCGCAGGCTTTCGACGATACCAGCGCTGTCATCGACCACCAGAATGCGCCATTTGAATGCAGGCGTCTTCATCTTGAGCGCCGTCGGCGAACTGAAGCTTGTGGTCTCCATGGATTTCCCTCGCAACTCGGCGGTCAGCTTCATGCACACCTCGGATAAAAGACTAGTTTAAGGCATGCCCGGCCGATAACGAAGCGTTCTCTGTCCGAGTGCCAAGAAAACACTAAACTGGCGGCGACACGACAATTATTGCTCAAAAAGAACTTTCCGTCAGCATTTCACGAGACGGAGGGCAGCGGAAAGATGTGTCCGTTCAAATCAATTGACCCTCGACCCCTTTTCATTGAATCTAGGGGGCGCAATCCTGACAGACAGGCATTGCGTAAAGACCGAGTTCCTGCATTGCCTAAGCTATGAGTTCATTCAGCTCCCTAGGAATAGTCTTCCTCATCTTCATCTGCTGGATCGGCGTTGGCTGTCAGAAAGAATCTCCAGAGAGGCCCGCTTGGAACGGCAAGCAACCCGTCCGGGGCGGTTCCCTGAGAATTGCCGCTCAGTTGCCAGAATCCCTGGATCCGATTCACTCGAAGAACTATTGGGAATCGGAGATCGTCCTTCAACTTTTCGACGGGCTACTGAGATTCGACAAGGACCTCAACACCGCCCCGGCATTGGCCCAGGACTGGCATGTCTCGCCGGACGGCAAAACCTATACATTTAACCTCCGAGCCGGAGCCCGGTTTCACAACGGACGGGCCATCACAGCCGACGACTTCGTTTACACTCTGACCCGGCTTCTCGACCCAAAATGGAACTCTGCCGACGCCCAGCATTACGCAAAGATCCAGGGAGCCGCCGCCTTCCGCCTTGGCCGCACTGCCACTGTTTCCGGACTGAAAGCTGTCAATCCAGTGACGTTACAGATCTTGTTGGAGCAGCCGTACGCGCCCTTCTTGCGAGTCCTGGCCCAACAGCCGGCTTTTGTTGTTCCCAGGGAGGAAGTCGAAAGGGTTGGCACTGACTTCGGCAGGCATCCCGTCGGGAGTGGCGCATTCCGACTCGAGAAATGGGATGGAGGAACCGAGATTCTGCTTTCAGCCAACTCCGATCACTACGAAGGTAGCCCATACCTCAATGAAGTCCGGATTACGGCGGTGCCGGCTCTGAATGCCATGGAGAGCTTTCAGCTCTTTGCCGACGGAAAGCTCGACCTGTCGTTCGTTCCAACAGAACAAATCCCGGTTGCCCAGGACCGGACGGACTGGGTCTTCCTGAGCCGTCCCATTTTGCGTTTGATGTACCTCGGAATCAACTTGCGTGATGAACTGCTTCAGAACCGGAAGGTGCGCCTAGCGGTGGCCGCTTCCGTCAACAAGTCCCATGTCCTCGGGCAGGATCTCGATTACACGATCACCCACAGCTTGATTCCCTTCTCCGTTCTGGGTTCTGATCCGGCCCGATACGCGGATACCTATGACTTGGAAGCGGCCCGCAGGGCGCTCAAGCAAGTGCGCTGGAAAAGCCCTCGCGTCCAAGTTAAGCTGTGGCATGCCCGGGTTTCTGAAAGCCGAAACCAGCTCTTGGCCCGTCTGGCAGACGACCTGAGGGCTACAGGGTTTGAAGTCGAATTGAAGCTGGTAGCCTCAATGGGCCAGCTGCTGAATGCCATTGACACCGGCAAGACCCAGCTCTTCTTGTTGGGAGAGCAGATGGATTTCCCGGACCCCGACGCGCTTCTGAGCCGGCTATTCCACTCCAAGAGTCCTTCCAACCCATTTGGCTACAGGAACCCGAGAGTGGACTCGATGCTGGTGGAAGCTCAAGCAACTCTGGACGACGACCAGCGTGCCAAACTCTATGCTGAAATTGAAACACAGATTCTGGATGATCATCCCATTCTCCCGTTGTTTCTTGTCAAATATTCCTTTGTCCATCATCGACGGTTGCAAGGGCTCGACCTGACCCCTCTTGGCTTTCAGTATCTGCCCTTCAGGAGTGTCTGGTTTCAACCAACTCAGTGAACTTCAACACGTGAGGTGGTAGACTAACTGCATGGCTAAGCTTGAAGCGCAGCTGGAAGTTCGTTTAGCATCTACCGACGGCTTCTTGCTGAATCGGCATACCGGGCTCCTAGTGCCACTACCGGAAAACCAATGACCCTGCCGAGGAAGCTCTTCGCAACGGCGCTTTCCCTTTTCACTCTCGCCTCAATTTTGGTCAGGACGCCCCACTTCCTCGCCTTGAGCAAGAGGAAGGCAGAGAAATCCTCCAAGACGCCTTCAAGCCCGCCGCGCTCTGCCAAATCCTCCGAAGCCCGATTATCGCCATGCCCTACAGTCGCAGCAGAATCGTTCTTCGAACGGAGGATTGTTCCGCTATTCGACCAAAACTGCTTCGTTTGTCACGGCGGGACCGTTCAGCGATCCGACCTCGATTTACGTAGTGAGGAATCGTTGTTGAAAGGCGGGGCTAGCGGTCCTTCGATCGTTCCGGGAAATGCAAAAGAAAGTCTGCTTTATCAGCTCGTCACCCATAAAAGAGAACCAGCCATGCCGATGGGGGGTGAAAAGCTCAGCGCTGAGGACGTCAAAGCCATTGAGGACTGGATCAACAGTCTTTCCCCGGCTGAAACGTTGCACGAACCGGACAAGCCAGTAACCAGCACCGGCCCGCCCGGCGGGAATGGACGTCAGAAATAAGCATCGACAATTCTGGTCATTTGTGAAGCCAAATCGACCATTTCTAAAGTAAAGAACCAGAAATGGGTTCATAACGAAATCGATGCTTTCATCGCGTTAGAAACCCAGGATCTCAAGCCGGCCCCGGCCGCCAAGACGGTTGGAGACAGGCCTCCTCACCCATCAGCGATCTCATACCTAAGCTCTTGGTGCCGTTTAGTCGCCAACCCTGTGCCTCCCTTGCCCGATACAATAGAGATTCTTATCCGACCGGATAAACAATTGACCTTGCGAAACCGCATAGGAGGCCTGGCAGTATTCGCCTATGGAGTTGCGTGCCACCAGCCTAAATTCAGGCTTAGCCTCGATGATGACTGACTCCCCTTCCATGGAAAGGAAGTAGATTTTCCCGTCGGCGTAAATCGGAGAAGCTGCGTGAGTGCCGCCTATGCGTTCCTGCCAAACGATCTCGCCTGTCCCCGCTTTCAGACACGCCGCTACGCCTCCGTCGGTAACGATGAAAAGATAGGGTTTCACATACACGAAAGACGGCACGCTCGGCACATTCCTGGTCTGTTCCCAGGCTATATGCGTTTGTGTGACTTCCCCCTTTCCTCCCGCACGAACGGCGCGAATGGTCGGCTTTTCGAAGCCGGAGGCAGTGAAGATCAATCCATCACCGATGACAATGGAAGGCACGACGCCCTCGCCCTGGCTCTGAACCCACCAGAGCTTTTCTCCGGTCTTGGGATCGAACCCCTGGATCACATCACCAGCGCCACTAACTAACTCTTCGCGTCCGTTTTCCCTGAGGATGTTTGGCGTCACATGAGCGATGCGCGACAGACCGCGCCTAGCCTTCCAGTGGACCTTGCCGCTGTCCTGATCCAAGGCCAGGATAAATGACTGGTCCCACGGTTTCTGCCAGCCAACCTTCTTATCCTCACCATCGCTACTCCAATCGAAGGGCACAATCAAGAGGTCCCGAAAGAGGATTGGCGAGACTCCCAGGCCATGCTGGCTGTAGAACTTGAAGTCTCGGTAGGTCCACAGGACCTCACCCTTTAGGGAGAGGGCTGCAACACTACCGTCTCCAAAGACGACATACACCCGCTGGCCATCAGTGACTGGGGTCGGTGTTGCGTAGGAGTTTCGCTTCTCTTTGCGCAGGGGCGCCTGCTGAACTACTTCTCTGTTCCAGAGAATCTCGCCGGTGTGGCGTTTCAAGCAGATCAAGCGGCATGAAACACCGTTGTCCATAGCCGTGGTGACGAAAACTCGGTCGTCAAAGACAATCGGCGACGACCAGCCCTCGCCGGGAATCGCCGTCTTCCAGGCAATGTTGGACGTATTGCTCCACTCCGTCGGTACCCCTCTTTCAGTCGAAACGCCCTGACCGGTCGGGCCGCGAAAACCCGGCCAGTTTTCCGCTGTCAGTTCGAAGGCCATTTTCAAAAGCAACAGCGGGAACACCAAAGCTCGAACGCGCATGGACATCGTTCTCCTGTTCTTGAATGGGATCAGACAGTGTCAAACCTTGCAGGGCCCCGCATTGAAGCGACTAGACCTCAGAGCCGATTAATGAAATCGCGACAAAGTATAGCAAAAGAATCTTGGAGTAGAGTATCAGGAAGGGATCCTGAGCTAACGAAACGGCTGACTAGGATTCCGTCTCAAATCATCAGATGCAGTTCGACGCGCAGGGTCGAGTGGTCTCTTGACTTAGGTGAGGATGCAATGCGCTGGTCAGAAGAGGCAGGATGAGAGCCGATTGCACTCGAATCAGTCTTGCAATCCTTTCCAGATAGACGAAAGGAAATCCAGCAGGGAACTTTGGTCTTCTCTCCAATCCAATGAGAAGCGAGACGGCTTCCCTTGGGCCCTTCTATCGAGATGCAACAGCGCCCTCTCCCTTTCACTCAGCCGCCGCAGACCCTCTTCGATTTCATACTTTTCTCGCGCGCGCGATTTTCTCATTCCGCCTTCTTGAATGAACCGGATGATACGGGGTAGCTCGCAATTATCGAACCAGGTACCGTGTGGTTTGCACCAGTCAACCACGACGCCGGAGCATCCGGCGAAGTTCATCCGGTTCATCAATTGATGGCAGACTGGACAGGCCACGTAAACTCTCCTCGAAGTTGAGGATTGAGGCCTCGATCCATCGATCACCGGCGCAAGCCTGCCGACGACAGCTTCCTGCTCTTCTCGATCAGCACAAATCCTTTTCATGACGTTAGTTCCCACCCACAGTCCACCACACGCTTTACATTCGGTGAGCGAGCAGTTCCCCACCCGAACATTCACCATGTTCAACTGGCAGCACGGACAGTCGCCAGGGGCTATTTGCTCAGACTCCGTCCGCGACACCTCATTCCCACACCAAGGACAGTGCTTCATCCCAGCAAAGATCGACTCAAAGCAGGCTGGACAGCCCACTGTTGCCAGCGACGAACCACACCACGTACAACGGACACTGCCGATTGAAGCATCGCCACCACAATTTGGACATTTCAGCGTTCCGGATGTCGATTGGTCTTCATGCACAATTAATGACTGGCTCCTTCGTCCGGCTTTCTCTCTTCGGCAGTGAGCCGCTCCCTCTTGAGCCATTGGCGCTCATGGTTCAGGAAATGGGGTCGTGAGGGGGTCCTGACCTGCACAGCAGTGTGTAGAGCGGACACCAGTCCTGATTCTTCTGGCACCGGTGCTTTCAAGCAAGCGTGAACCCTTCCAGGTTCAAGAGTCGCAGAACCATAGGAACCAGGGTCTGCGTCACACTGCCTCCTAAGAACACAAGTGAGCTACGAGCAAGTTCAGAGCGCCGAGATTCCTAAGCAACAGTGCCCACCCTTAGTCCTACTTTGGCATGAGGACCGCGAAGCTTGGGATTCTGCCAGGACAGCATCCAGTCGGGTTGTCCAGGTAGACAAACCCTTCCTTCACAGTTTTTCCAATTCAGCTTCCACCGCTGCCATGAGTGGTTCAAGCGCTGACGGGCCGAAGTCGAACTTGACCTTTGCCCGAGCAAATAGTTCTGGCAAAGGGCGGCTCCCGCCTAACTGCAGGGCCGACCAGTAGTCAGCAACGGCGGCGTGAAAATCCTTCTTCGCATTGATCCACACCTGCAGAGCACCTAACTGAGCGATCGCATACTCTATGTAGTAAAACGGTAACTCGAAGATATGAAGCTGCCGATGCCAGCTGGTCGCCTGAGCATGCTCGAAATCACTCCAATCCTCAATCCCACCAAAGCGCCGGTGTAACTCAACCCAGTAGGCGCGCCGTTCGTCCACGGTGTGATTGGGACGCGTGTAAATCCAATGCTGGAAGGCGTCGACGCGAGCGATCCAGGGCAGAATGTCGATTACGCCCTCAAGATGCTTCTTGCGCGAGCGGTCGAGATCCTCGGGATTCGGATAGAAAACACTGAGATACTCTCCTCCCAGCAACTCCATGCTCATGGAAGCGACCTCGCAGAATTCAATTGGAGCATGGCGATAGTGACCGATGGGTTCTTCTCGAGTGGCAAACACATGAAACGCGTGACCGGCTTCGTGCAACAGCGTCCGGACATCACCGTCTAGGCCAACAGCGTTCATGAAAACGAAGGGGAGTCGAGCTTCAGCCAGGGAAGACTGGTAACCGCCTGGAGCTTTGCCTTTGCGGCTCTCGAGATTCAGCAACTCTAGATCCCGCATGGTTTGAATGAAACCACCAAAGCGGGAATCCACCCTTTCGGTAATTCGCAGACAGCCGTCCACAAGTTCTCGGGCTTCCGTAAAGGGCTTAAGTGGTGCCCGGTTCAACGGGTCGACATTCATGTCCCAGGGACGCAACCGTGCCAGACCTAAGTCCTTGGCTCTTCGTTGCTCGATGCGACGAACCACAGGCACGACAGCTGCCTCTACGCCATCATGGAAGCGGAGACAGTGGTCGGCTGTGTAATCGAAGCGCTCCAGCCGCCGGAAGGCGTAGTCGCGATAGGAAGCAAAACCCGCGTTGGCTGAGACCTTTTGTCGAACAACGAGAAGGTCGTTGAAGATTTGTTCCAGCTTCTCTGACTCTAGGAGACGTCGCGCTACCACAGTCTTCCAGGCTGCTTCGCGCAGCAACCGGTCCGGCATTTCCTGGTAACGCCCCATTTGCTGGAGGGTCTGCTCCTTTCCTTCAAACTGCACGGTCAGCGACCCCATCAGCTGCTGGTAGCTCTGAGACAGTTTGGATTCCTCTGTTTCCAGCGGAACATTCTCTTCTCTAAACAGGTCAACGTCGTTCTGAGAACTTCGGTCCATGATGAAATACTTCTCGCGCTCCAAGAGTGATCGTGCCGGAGAAGCCAGATACAACCGCTTGAGACGGTTGTCAGCCGCTTTGACATTTTCTGAGATCTCTTCCAGGAATTGAAAATAAGCCTTCTTCAGCTCCAGGTTCTCGGTGTCGCAAGTCATCCGGATATAGCGCAACGAGCCTTCCTCGTTGATCACGTCCATGAGTTCACTTCGATCTCGTATCCAGGCCTCTAGCTCTTCAGCCGTCTCAAGCGAGCGGCCCTCGAGCTGCTGGAAGAAAGGCTCAATCTTTCCCCAGGAAGAAAAGTCGATCAGGGGTGGCAGAAACCTACGCGCGAAGGCATGAGGAATATTGGTGAGGATTTCCATTTGTGAACTCCCGACTAAGACGTGACAAGTCCATACACTCACTTCGCGAATCTCAAAAGGGATTTTGACCGCTTCGAGACTCACTTTCCCGAAGGCTATCGAAAACAAAAGAGACTTACAAGTCGGACGTTACTCCTGCCATCAGCAAGGCTACACGGCAAATTGGCCTTGCGTCCCAAAGACAGTCCTGACAGAATTTTTGAGCTGCTTGTCTGCTCGTAGTTTTCCGATAGATTGCTTGCCACATAGCTCAGTAAGGAAGGAAATACTGATCGCCCAATGTCGTGAGAGCTGAGGACCTGCTTAATGAGCAAAACCTTAATCAAGCTGGATGAGACATGGCGTGCCTACCTGGACTCTCTAGGAGCCAATGCGGGGTTTGTTGAGGGCTTGATCTATCAGTATCTCGAGGATCCCGCTCAAGTAGACGAACGCTGGCGGCGAACGTTCGACGCTGTCACCGCGGACAGGAAGTCAAATGGCGGACAGGGTCCTTCGAGCCAGCCGGCACGAATGGAACCTTTGCTTCAACGAGAGACCCTGGCACGGGCTGGGTTTGTGCCCCAGACACCAAAGGCTCAGCTAGATTCCGAGCGAGTTGTTCCCATGCACGGCGCAGCTTCTAAGATCGCCGAAAACATGCAACTCAGTCTCTCCGTGCCGACTGCCACTTCACAACGTCATATTCCGGTCAAGGTCATCGATGAAAACCGGCGTCTCATCAATCAGTATCTCGCCCTCACCGGGAGCGGACGCATCTCTTACACACATCTAATCGGATGGGCCATCGTTCGAGCGCTGGAGCGTTTTCCGAACCTGAACGATGCTTACACCGAGGCTGAAGGGCGGGCCAGTCGCGTGGAGCGTCCACAGATCAATCTGGGAGTCGCCGTTGATGTGGAACGCAAGGATGGATCGCGCCTCCTGATGGTCCCGAATATCAAGGACGCCGCTGCTCTGAGTTTCGTCGACTTCTTTAGGCTATCGAACGAAGTCTTCGCGCGGGTTCGCGCCGGCAAAGCGGAGACTGCGGACTTTCAGGAAACCACCATTACGTTGACCAATCCCGGGACGGTCGGCACCGTGGCTTCAATGCCTCGTTTGATGGCGGGTCAAGGAGCTATCATCGCCACAGGCGCCATCGACTATCCTGCGGAATACCACGGCATGACGCCAGAGACGCTGACGATATTGGGAATCAGTAAGATCATGATGATCTCTTGCACGTATGATCATCGCATCATTCAGGGTGCAGAATCGGGAATGTTTCTCGGACAGATCCAGGAACTGCTCTTAGGAGAACAGGGGTTCTACGACCAGGTCTTCGCTGATTTGAAGATCCCCTATCATCCCATACGCTGGTCGCCTGACCGTAACCCGGCACTCCTAGGCCTGTCGTCTCATCGTGAGGAGACGGAGAAACAAGCGCGCGTGTTGCAGCTCATCAATGCATATCGTGTGCGGGGTCATCTTATCGCCGATTTGAACCCGTTGGGCAGCGAACCGGCCTATCACTACGAACTCGACCCCATCAACTACGGCCTGACGCTTTGGGACCTGGACCGGACTTTCATCACAGGCGGTCTGAGCGCAGCCTTGGGCGACGCCCCGACCCCCACAGCCACTCTCCGGGAAATCCTCGAGACTCTCCGTCAAACGTACTGCGGCAAGATAGGCGTCGAATACATGTACATCCAGCATCCCGACCAGAAGAGCTGGCTGCAATTGCATATGGAGCCGTCTCGAAACGATTGGCCCATCGAGCTGGCACACAAGAAACGGATTCTGACCCTGCTGACCGCTGCAGAAACCTTCGAACGGTTCCTGCATACCAAGTTTATTGGTCACAAACGATTCTCTGGCGAAGGTGCAGAAACCATGATCCCGATTCTCCTTGAGCTGCTCGAAATGGCGGGTGAACAGGATGTGCGGGAGATTGTAATCGGCATGGCTCATCGGGGACGGCTGAACGTCCTGGCCAACGTGATCGGCAAACCTTACACGCAGATTCTGTCTGAGTTTGAAGGCAACGTCGATCCGAGGTCTGCCTTGGGGTCAGGAGACGTGAAGTATCACCTCGGGGCCAGCGGCAAGCACACGACGCAATCCGGTAAGGAAATCACGATTTCCGTTTCGCCAAACCCCAGCCACCTCGAAGCCGTCAACCCAATTGTCGAAGGAATCGTGCGTGCCAAACAGAATCGCCGCGGCCCCGACGGTAAACATCAGTTCGTTCCCCTGCTGATTCACGGAGATGCCGCCTTTGCAGGCCAGGGTATCGTTGCCGAAACGTTGAATCTCTCGCAGCTGGAAGGTTACCGAACTCAAGGCACGATTCATCTGATTGTCAACAATCAGATTGGTTTTACTACTTCGCCTGACGATGCTCGCTCCACGCCTTACAGTACGGACGTGGCCAAAATGGTTCAGGCGCCCATATTTCATGTGAACGGCGACGATCCAGAGGCCGCCATTCGTGCCCTGCGCGTGGCTTACGAATTTAGAAGGAAGTTCAAAAAGGATGTGGTCATCGACATGTTTTGCTACCGTCGTTATGGTCACAACGAAGCCGATGATCCGAGTTACACTCAGCCGATTCTTTATCAGCAGATCCGCAAACATCCGTCGGTTCGCCAGCTCTACGCCGATCGTCTCGTTCGCGAAGGATCGATGACGGTCGAAGAGGTTGAAGTGCTTCGTCAGACCTATCTTTCAAGACTGGAACAAGCCTTCGAGGACTTGAAGAAGAGAGTGGATGTCTTTGTTCCGGAGGAAATGAGTGCAGTTTCGCCAGAGGAGATCGAAGCGCTTCATTCACTCACGCCCACAGGCGTCAGCAAAGAATTGCTAGGGCAGATCACGATGGCCATGACCACCTTTCCGAGGGATTTTCATGTCCATCAAAAGCTGGTGAGGTTCTTCGAGAAGCGCCGGGAAACAGTGGACAAGAACGAAGCCGTCGATTGGGCCTTTGCCGAGGCTCTGGCCTTTGGCACTCTAGTGGTGGAGGGAACCCCAGTGCGTTTGAGTGGACAGGACAGTGGCCGCGGCACTTTCAGCCAGCGACACTGTGTCCTGTTCGACGAAATCGATGGCAAGGAATACTTGCCTCTTCAGCACCTCACCCCCGGCCAAGCCAAGTTTAGGGTCTATGATAGTCTGCTTTCCGAAGCCGCCGTCCTCGGATTTGAGTTTGGCTACAGCGTTGCGGATCCGCTCACACTCGTTTTGTGGGAAGCTCAGTTTGGCGACTTTGCTAACGGCGCGCAGGTCATCATCGATCAATTCATCGCTGGTGCCGAATCCAAGTGGCAGCAGCCAATCGGCCTCGTGCTATTGCTCCCGCATGGTTACGAAGGCCAAGGACCAGAACACTCCAGCGCTCGCGTCGAGCGGTTCCTGCAGCTCTGCGCTGAGAACAATATGCTGGTCTGCAACTGTACGACGGCGGCACAGTATTTCCATGTGTTGCGCCGGCAGATGCGTGGTGGCAAGGATGGCCGTGGCATTCGAAAGCCCTTGATTCTCTTTACTCCAAAAAGTCTGTTGCGACATCCCAGGGTTTCATCCAGCCTGGACGAACTTGGCAGCGGACACTTTCAGGAATTGGTCAATGCCACAGAGTCTCTTAATAAGGAGAAAGTCACTCGGATTCTCATCGCCAGCGGTAAGATTTGCTATGACCTGCTGGGCGCTTGCGAAGAGAAACGTCTCGACGACGTTGTTATCCTGAAGTTGGAGCAGCTCTATCCCTTTCCCAAGAATCTACTTCGCAAAGAGCTTCGTAAATATCCCAACGCCAACGACGTAGTCTGGGTACAGGAAGAGCCGCAAAATATGGGCGGATGGTCTTTCCTCAGGGACCGCATTGCTTCGGAGTTGAAAGGGAACCAAGCACTGAGATACGTGGGCCGCCCTGAAAGCGCCAGCACTGCTAGCGGAGCGTTGAAGGTCCATTCAAAGGAACAGGCGGGTCTGGTGAAGTCGGCTATCAGTCCGGTCGGTGCAAAGAAAGGCTAAAAGGTTTGACGGTTGCAGATTCTGGACTTCTGATGTGGTCGTAGCCCGGTCAATAGGCGAAAGAGAACGCCATCTCGAAACCGGGACCACAGACGGAGCAAAAACCTTGGACTTCGCCCATTCTGAGGGCTTTGAGGGTTACCCCAGGAAACTCAAGCCGAATCCCCATCCAGCACCTTCACCAGGATCTGGCTCACTCGGAATTTCTCGACTTTCTGGACCACAAACTTGAGGTTCTCAAAATCCCACTCGGTTCCTTCGGGCGGAATATCCTGCCAGCGATCCACTGCGTAACCGCCCAGGGTTGCGGCACCACTTTCGTCGTTAAAATGCACTCCGAAAGCTTGCTCCACGTCATGGAGCGGTGTTGAACCGTCCACCAGAAACTCCTTCTCTCGGATCGGGCGGATCAATGGCTGCTCCTGGTCAAATTCGTCCTGGATTTCGCCGACCAGTTCCTCCAGGACATCTTCCAGAGTGACCATCCCCAGCGTTCCTCCAAACTCATCGACGACGATGGCCATGTGGCACTTTTTCTCCAGGAATGTAGAAAGCAAAGTCTCCAGGTTAACGAACTCAGGAATAAACAGAATCTCTCGACGAATTCCCTCAATATCGGCCATCGTTCCCTGGGCATGGACTTGCCAGAGCAGGTCTTTGATATGCACCATGCCAAGGATCTGATCGATGGTCTCCCTGCAAAGCGGAAATCGGGTATGGTGGCTCGACCGGGCTACCTCAAGGTTCGACTCAACCGATTCTCGAGCGAACAAGGCGACAATCTTGTTACGAGGCAGCATGATGTTTCTCGCCTTCAGGCTCTTCAGCGAAAAAGCGTTTAGTAGAATCGCGCGACTCAAAGAAGTCGCAGGATTCGCGCTGCTGGTTTCGGCTAGAAGGAGCCGAAGCTCCTCCTCTGAATGCCCAAGTTCCTGTTCGCTGGCGGGTTCGATACCAGCAGAGCGGAGTAAGAAGTTCGCCATACCATTGAGCAGCCAGATGGCGGGATAAAAGAGCCTGTAGAAGAGAGTCAAAGGAATTGCGACCCAGAGTGCCGTGGACCGGGCCCTCCGGATGGCCAGGGATTTCGGGGCCAATTCTCCAACCACAATATGCAGGAAGGTGATGAAGGCAAAAGCGACCCCGAACGAAATCGAGGTGGCCAAGGCTCTCGATTCAACGCCCATTCCAGTCAAAACGGGCACGATCATTGCGGCCACGAAGGGTTCGCCCAGCCATCCAAGCCCGAGGCTGGCCAGAGTAATGCCCAGTTGGGTCGCAGAAAGGTAGGCGTCCAGATGCTGGATGACGTTGTCGGCAAGGCGGGCCTGGCGGTGGTGCTTCTTGACAAGGGTCTCAATCTGCGTAGCACGGACCTTAACGATCGCAAACTCGGCTGCCACAAAAAAGCCGTTCAGCAGTACAAGGGCAAGCACCACGAGGAGCCTGAAAACGACATCGGCAAACGAAAGTGGGTGAGGGTCCATCACGTGACTACTACTGACAGGTCAATCGGGGGAAAAATCAAACGCGGCCCATCTTAACACACCTCCTGGAGGCCTCTCAAAATCTAACCAGTCGTATTCCCATACAGAATCTCGGAAGACAACAAAGGAGCCTTTCTCTTTCAAGATAAAGGAAACAAAGAGCTTGTGCTGAAGTCAAATTCCAAACCAATCGAGCACTACGATTTTTTGGAAGAGGCGCGCGGAAGGCCAACCTTTGCTGGCAACTTGCCAAGTTATTTTCTTATGAAAATAAAGGACTTATCGACTTTCAAGCCGCCAGCCATTGAATGGCAGCTTGCATGCAAACTGTAAAGTCAATGAGATGGGTCTGTTCTTTGAGAGATTTCATTTCGTGGCTCTTGGAAAAGTTGAGCAATCGACAGTGGGTCGTTTCAAAGCCCTTGGGTTTTCTTGTTAATCCCGAAAAGCAAGAGGGCTTTGCGCCTCAATAGGGCGCCCGCGTTGGGTATTGCCTCTGTCTTCTCTCCAAAATATGTTCAGGTGATAGAGCCTGAACCTCTCCGCATCAAGAAAAGGGCGACACGCAAAAACAAGACTCTTGCGACCCCTAGATCCGAGAGCCACGAATTTTTGAAGAATCGATTGCCTTCCCTCTACAAATCATCAAATTATCGTTAA
>Ga0075421_100004155_pt1 | contig 17453 bp, 16 predicted proteins | sample SoiMetdeltSBSDD5_FD_75292 | JGI IMG/M metagenome (GOLD analysis project Ga0075421, IMG submission 75292) | Bulk soil microbial communities from a Populus tree surrounding site in Tennessee, USA - Soil MetaG P. deltoides SBSDD5 | ecosystem: Environmental > Terrestrial > Soil > Tree plantation...
CAGGATGGCGCTGAGGTTTCCGACGACGGTCGAGATGGTCAGGGTGCCCGAATTCAGGCCCGATCGGGCGGTGATCTTGGTGGTCCCCGAGGTGATCAGGTTCACGATGGCGTTCCCGTCGTCGTTTGTTGAAATGGGAATGTTGGCCGCGTCGACGGGATTGGACACGGGACCCGTGAAGAGCCTCCCCGCCTCGTTGCTGAACCGGACGTCCTGGTTCGGCAGGGGGATGCCCAGTTCGCTGGTGACGTTCGCCACGATCTGGGCCGTCCCGCAATTCGTCACGTTCAGCAGGCTGACGCATTCCGCCCTCGCCCCGAGCGGGATGGTCGCCGGATTGGCGGCCATGGTGATGATCGATCCCTTCGGGGGGATCTTGTCGGATTCGGTGCATGCCGCGACTCCGGCCAGGAGTATCAAGGCCATCGCCCAAGTCTGAAAACGCCTCGAAGGTCCAGTCATCGAAACGACTCCTTATTCGAAATATACGCCCCCGGGGGGGCCCCAACAACGCCGAATACGCCCGATCTCACCAATCCTGGTAACGGGTGCCGTCGAGGGCGGTGCCGTCTGCGCCGCTCTTCACGTCGATGATCCCTCCCGCCCCCTCGGTATCCTCGTCCGTCGCCTCGGCCTGCACCGTCTCCCAGGAGTCCGCCGATTGTGTGAAGGGGTCCACCGGGATCTTCCTCAAATATCCATCCTCGATCAGGGTGTCGAGCGACTCCGGGTACTTCCCCTTGTCTGCGAAGTACTGATCGATGACGTCGCGCAGGGCGAACAGGTCCTCTTTCAGCACGGCCTCCTTCGCCCGGATCGGAGCGGTGCGCATCTGCGCCGCGGCGATCCCGGAGATGATGCCGATGATCGCGATGACGATGAGCAGCTCGATCAGCGTGAATCCGGCCTCGCTCCGCGCCTTCCCCGTCTCTGTCTGGACCGTCCGCATCTCACCAGTCCTTGTACTGGGTCCCGTCCAGCGCCTTGCCGGACGCGGTCGTGAACACGTCATAGACGTTTTCGTGTCCCCAGGACGACGAATCAGCGTCGTCCTGGAACGAGCGCATGCCCCACTCCTGGGTCTTCGTCATCGGGTCGATCGGAATGCGCCTCAGGAACTTGATCTTCTGGCCCAGGCCGCCGGTCTTCTCGACCCCGTCCACCAGCGTGTCGAGATCGGGCGGATAGCATTCCGAGTCGACCCCGTTCTTCTGGATGACGTTGGTGTCGCAGAACTTCTTGTACTGATCGATCGCCTGCCGCATCATCCTGAGGTCCCGCCGCAGCTCGAGCTCCTTCTGGCGCTTCACCGTGAACTTGACGATCGGCACGAGCGCCCCGGCAAGGATCCCCAGGATCGCGACCGTCACCACGAGCTCGACGAGCGACACCCCGGCATCGCCCGTCCGGCTGCGACTCCGCCTGAAGTGGATGGGTCAGCCTCCTTCCTCCGGCTACTGTTTCGCCGAGACGTTGATCGTCATGCCCTGCCGGTCGAACGGCAGCTTCTGGGCCGACGGATCGAGCACGGAGAGATCGCTGAAGCCCAGGCTGGTCGTCCCCACCTTCTTGGCGCTGAACGTCAGTTCGATGAGCGACCCCTGTCCGCTCACTCCGGGCCTGCTGCCCTCGCGCGACAGCCCCACGATCACCTCGTTCCCCGACCCGCCGATCGTCGCCAGGACGAACGTCGAGGCGCCGTCCTGCGACAGGAACTGCGAGGTCCTCGAGTAGTTGATGAAATCGAGCGCCAGGGGGTCGAAGACGAGGTGGAACGGCACGCTGCCGATGCCGCTCTTCGACCGGATCATGACGCTGACCGTCACCATGTCCCCCTGCGACACGTTCGCGAACGCCGGGCTCATGAAGACCGTGGCGGGCTCGGCGGACTCCGCCTGGTTTTCGGTCCCGGGCGTCGGGGCGGGGGCCGCGCCGCCCCCGCCTCCGCCACCGCCCCCGTTGGGGGCAGGCGTCGGAGTCGGCTCGGGGCCGGGAGACGTCTCGGCCGGCGGTGCCGGCGCGGGGACCAGTGCTCCGGCCGGCGCCCCTCCGTCGTCGGGCTCCGCCTCCTCGACCGGCAGGTCGGGCAGGGAGGGGATCATGGGCGCTTCCTCGTCCTCCTCCTTCGCCTCGAACGGATTGATGCCGAAGGCGCTGGTCTTGCTGGCCCCGCGCAGGCCGATGTTCCCTTCCGTGCCGATCCAGAGCGGCAGGAGGTCCTCCTCCGTCACGTCCGGGATGCGGATGATGTGCGGCGTCAGGGTCAGGACGATGTCGGTCTGCTGCACGTTGGTCTCGGTGTTGCCGAAGATCCGCTTCAGGACCGGGACGTCGGAGAGCCCCGGCAACCCGCTCATCGACTTGCGCTCCTCCTCGCGGATCAGGCCGGCCAGGAGGTTGGTCTCCTGGTCCTTGAGCCTTATGGTCGTGTCGATCTCGCGCGTTCCGATGATCGGCTGGGTCAGCCCGCCGCCGGCCGAGACCTGGCCGGCCAGCGAGGAGACCTCGACCTTCAGCTTCAGCGTGATCTCCTTGTTGTGGTGGACGCGCGGCTCGACGTCGATGTTGATGCCGACGTTCTGGTAGGTGAACGAGGTGATCGGCACGCCGACCGTGCCGACGCCCGTCGAGGCGGCGTTGAAGGTGGTGGTCGGGATCGGGATCCGGTCGCCGATGCGGACCGTCGCCTTCTCTCCCTCGCTGACGCGCAGCTGCGGCTTGGCGATGACCTGGGCGTCGGCGTCGGTCTTCAGGAAGTTCACCACCACGCCGGGGATCGGGCCGAGCAGGTAGGAACCGGCCTGCTTGAGCAGATCCAGGTTGTTCAGGGGCACCGAGGTGCCGCCCCCGTAGGTCAGGTTGAGCGACTTGCCGCTGCCTCCGCCGGGGCCGAACAGGTCGATCCCCAGGTTCTGCAGGAGGGTGCGGTTGATCTCCAAAAGCTCGATGTCCACGATCAGCTCGGACTTGGCCTTGTCGTTCGATTCGATGATCTTCGCCGCCACCTGGACCCGGTCGGGCGTGTCGCGGATGGTGATGGCGTTCAGGCGGTCGTTCTGCGCCAGCTGCCGCGCGTCGAGGAGCGTGCGGAGGAGGACCTGGACGTCCTTCACGTCGGCGTTCGACAGGTAGAAGGTCTGGATGACGAGGTCGTCGTATTCCTTGTGCTTCTGCTGGTTGTCGTCGGCCACGAGGATGGTGTTCTCGTCCCAGATCTTGAAGAAATGCTTGTTCATCGTCATCAGCGTGCCGAGCGCCTGCTCGAAGGTCACGTCGGCCAGGTCGATCGAGATCTTCTTGTTGAGGTCGACCCGCTCGTCGTAGATGAAGTTGATCCCCGAGGCCTTGCTGAGCGCGTCGTAGATCTTCTTCACCGTCTCGTCCTTGAAGCGCAGCACGATGGGGATGTTGGAGGCGGGGTTCAGGCGGGGGGCGACGCGCCCGGGCGCGGCCGCCTTGGCCTGGCGCTTCAGCTTCTCCATCTCGGACTCGTCCGCCTTCTGCTGCCTCTGCCACTCGGAGAGGGCCTTGGACAGCTCGTTGGCCGCGTACTGATGCGACGGATCGAGGTAGACGGTCTGCTGGAACTCGGCGATGGCCCCCTCCATGCGGCCGGCCTTCAGGTAGGCCTGCCCCTTGGCGAAGTGCTCCTGAGCCGCCTTCATCTTGGCGCGCGACAGGGCCACCTTGTACCGCGTGCTGTTCGGATCGGACGAAACCGCCTTGGAGAAGAGCAGGACGGCCCGGTCGTAGTTCTGGGCGGCCATTTCCTTCTCGCCGGATCGATACACGCCGCGGCCCGTGGCGCAGCCGCCGAGCGCGATGGTGCACGCGAGGGCGGCGGCCAGCGCGGCGCGGCGCCGCCGGGCGGGCGGGCTGCCCCCTCGCTTCGATGTCCGGAATCCAGGCGGGTTCGCTTCGGTTTCCACCTCGTCACCTCCCCTCGTCGTCACGCTGTCGTCGCTCATCGTTCCATTCTCAGTAGGAGCTGCTCATCGGCAGCGTCGTGGTTTCCCCTTTGAAGCGGGGGTCGGTGTATCCGAACTTGATCGACTCGTAGCCGATCTCGAGAATCTTGAACTGGCCGCCGATCTTCTCCCCTTGGCGCACGAAGATCAAATCGGTGCCGTCGTGCAGGACGGCGATCTTGCTGTCCGACGGTCCGACATAGCCGATGAACTTGTAGTTGATCGCGGGGGGCACCGGCTTGGGAGGCGGGGGGGGCGGCAGGCTCGCGATCCGCGTCTGCTCTGCCACCGCCGCCTTGGCGGCCTCCTCCTGTGCCTTGCGCATAGCCTCTTCCTGGAGCTTGCGCTGCTCTTCCGCAAGCTTCCTGGCCGCTTCGATCGCCGCCTTTTCCTGCGCCGTCAGCGGTACCGGCGTGGGCGCCGGGATGGCGCCGAACTGGAAGATATTCCGCCCACTCGGATCGTAGGCCGGCCGCGTCGCCGTCAGGGCGGCCCAGTCGACCTTCGGCATGAGCTTCTCGAGCCCGGCCAGGTCGACGCGCGACCCGCCGCCGGGCGGCGCGGCCCCTCCGCCCGGCCCGGCGCCGCCGCCGAGGTTCTGCCACACGACGAAGGCGATCGCCACGAGGAGCGCCCCCAGGGTCAGCTCCTTCTGCCGTGCCTTCAGCAGGGTCAGCATGACGCGCTCCGAGGCCTCATGCCGGCGCCGGCTTCGGCGCGGCGGTCTGCCGCGGCGCATGGAACACGGTCGAGATCTTGATGGTCAGGCTCAGCATCGCCCCGCCCTCGCGCGCGCCGGTCAGCTCGACGCTGTCCACGATCAAAAGATGCTTCGACGACTCGATCCGGTTGATGAACTGCCTCAGGTTGGGATAGCCGCCGATCAGGGGGATGGTGATCTGGAACAGGGTCAGGCCGGCCCCCTGGATCTCCTCGGGGTTGTAGTCGATCGCCTCGGGATCGATGTGGAACTCGGTCGCGATGCCCCGGACCTCCTTCTGGATCGTCGTCATGCGGTCCATCTGGGTCCCGAGCAGGTTCTCGTAGAAGTCGTCCAGCCTGCGGGTCTGATCGTCGTATTGCGCCACGAGCCTCTGGATCGTCTCGACGCGCGTCATCGTGGTCCTCAGCTCGCGCGCGGCGGTGTTGCGGCGGTCTTCCAGGCTCTCCAGGGCCCGCAGCCTGGGCAGGTTGAAGAACAGGTAGAAGGCGAGGTTCAGGGCCAGGAGGCCGCCGAGCACCGCCCCCACGCGCCAGAGGTTCTCCCGCAGGTCGAAGCGCCGCCTGGGTTTCATGGCTTCTCCTGCCCCGCGACCAGCGGCTCTTCGCCAATCGGCTTGTCGGTCATCGGCTCCCCGCCGGCCACCGGCACGACGCGGTACTGGCCGTCGCCGCTGCGTTTGACCCGGAGTCCGGTCGCCTTCGTCAACGCGGCGACGGCGTCCTTGATGTTCTTCCCCGACAGGTCGACGGTCACCAGGGTGCGCGGATCGATCGCCGGGTCGATCTCGAGCTGCGCGCCGTGGGCGGCGGCCAGCGACTCGCACACGACCCGCAGCGGCTGCGCCCTGAACTTCAGGCGCACGTCGAGGCGCGTGGCCGGCACCGGCTCGGCGACATACGGAGGCCTCGTCCTCCGCGCCGGAGGGGGCCCCAGGTTCGGATCGCGGCGGACCGGCATGACCGATGCGAGGGGCGGACGGGGCGCCTGCCCCCCGTCCTGCCAGCTGGCCGGGGAGAGGACCCCCGGGATCCCGTTCCCGGCCCTGTCGGCCTGGGACCCGCCACCCGCTCCGTTGGGGAGGCCGTCGGTGCGCGGCGCGGCCGCGGGCGCGTGCTCCGCGGTCGGAGCCTTGGTCTCGCGGCCCCGGGCCGGCGGCTTCTTCGGCTTCCCGTCCTTCTCTTTCTCGTCGAGCGGCGGGGCGTCCGGGTAGATCCCGCCGGGCGCCACCACGCGCCTCGCCAGGACCTCGCCGTCGCGCGGCCGTCCGTCCCGGCCCACCGTGCCGAGGATTCTGCCGTCCGGGGCGGGCGCGCTCCCGGCCGTCTGGGCGGCCGGGGCGGGCCGGGTGGCGGGGGTGGGCGCGGCGGCCGGAGTCGCCTGGGCGACGACCGGGGCCTCGGGACCGTCGATCGCCTTGCCCGGCAGGTAGTCGAAATTGAGCGCGAACGCGATTTCCGGCCGTCCGGGGTTGATCTTGCGCTCGCTCGAGGGGTAGACCCGGGTGAACATCGGCTTCGACTGCAGGGCGTCCTCGAGCGTGATGAGCGCGCCATGGCTCTTGGCGACCCCGTCCACCCGGATGACGATCCCCTCGCTGGCGATGTGCGGCCTTATGGCGGTCATCATGACTTCGTTGGGGATGACGTCCTCGAGCTTGTTGAACAGGAGCGTCCAGGAGAACGACCGCTTGAGGATCTGTTCGCCGGCGAACTGGCCGCGGCCCGAGAGCCGGCGGAAGTCGCGCGTCTGGATCTCCTTCGCGAGCTTGCGCTCCTCCGTCTGGAGCGCCGCGAGCTTGCTCAAGTGCTGTCTCTCCTCCTGCTGCAGCTCGCCGTAGTGCCCCCCGTAGTTCAGGTAGACGTACCCGTTGTACGCCGAGGCCAGGACCGCGGCCGCGGCGACGCTCCACAGGAGCAACCCGACCGCGAGGTTGTTGCGGAACGGTCGCGAGGCCAGGTTCAGGGAGATCGCCTTCACGGGCGCCTCCCCAGGATCGCGCCGAGGGCGGGCGCGGCCACCGCGGCGTCCTCGGACCCGAGGAACGGGCCGCCGTTCTGCGGCAGGAGCGGAAGCGGGTCGAGCACCTCGAGCTCCCCTCCCGCCTCGGCCGACACCGCCTCGCGGATGCCGTCGAGCGGCAGGGAGACGCTGCGCAGGAAGACCCGGCCGATGCCGCGGCCGAGGAGCTTCTCCTGGTAGAACGCCAGGGAGGTGTAGACCTCGCGGCGGACGTCGGCCAGCGGATCGCTCCCCGCGGCCGCCGACACATGCGGCTTGCAGCGATAGAAGATCACGTCCGTGTCGCGCAGGATCAGCACGGACAGGTAGTGCCGCGTCACGTTGAGGACCAGCGAATCCTTGTCCGGCAGCTTCCGCTCGGCGAAGCGCGGGCGGAAGAGGTTGTAGAGCTCGAAGGTGCTGAGGCTCACCAGACCCGGCCAGTAACCGCAGTCGGCGAGCATCCCCTCGTACTGCTCCACGACGTCCGAGTGCACGAAGGAGGCCAGGACCGTGGCCGCCGAGGCGCCCGGCCGGGCCGTGCCGCCGTTGAGGATCATCAGGTCCATCTCCGCCTCCTCCGGCTTGAAGGGGAGGGACTTGGCCATGCGGAAGCGCACCAGCTCGGTCAGCTCCCTCCGGGTCTTCGGGAGGGTGGCGAAGCCCAGAAGGGCCACGCGCGCCACGTCGTCCGGGAGCAGGATCGAGATGCGGTGGTCCCTCGAGTCCAGCTTGTGCAGGACCTCCTTCACGGCCGCCGAGACCGCGCCCGTATCGAGGATGTTCGGCTTCGTCAGCGAGACCTCGATCGCCCCGTCGGGGATCGGGCGGCTCTGGACGGCGTCCAGCTTCATCCTGCCGCTCTTGCCGATGGCGCCCATGCGGACGGCGGTGACCCGGTCGGGAGCGATCTCGATCGACACGAGCGGATAGCGCGGCGGGAGCGGATCGGGGCCGATCCTGTCGAACAGGTCCGAGAACTGCCGTTTCAGGTCTGCGATCGCCATGCCGCCTTCCGCGTCGCTACTCGACGAAGGTCACCTTGTTGATCTCACGCAGGGTCGTCTTGCCTTCCAGGACGCGCTGCACCGCCGCCTCGCGCATGAAGGTCATCCCCTCGTCCTTGGCCGCCCGCTTGATCTCCGCCGCCGATTTCCGGTCCAGGATCAGCTCGCGGATCCGGTCGCTCATGTCCAGGATCTCGGCGATCGCCATGCGGCCCATGTAGCCGGTGCCGTTGCAGTCGATGCACCCCTTCCCCTCGTAGAACACGTGATCGGCGTACTTCTTGCCGCTGATGCCCGACTCGTCGAGCTGCTTCGCATCGTGGCGCACCTCGACCCGGCAGCGCGGGCAGATGTTGCGCACCAGGCGCTGCGCCACGACGCAGTTGAGGGCGGACACGAAGTTGTACGGCTCGACCTTCATGTTCAGGAAGCGCCCCAGGACGTCCACCACGTTGTTGGCGTGCACGGTGGTGAACACCAGGTGGCCGGTGAGGGCGGACTGGATGGCGATCTGGGCCGTCTCCTCGTCGCGGATCTCTCCGACCATGATCTTGTCGGGGTCGTGCCGCAGGATCGACCGCAGGCCGCGGGCGAAGGTCAGCCCCTTCTTCTCGTTCACCGGGATCTGCGTGATGCCGGGCAGCTGGTACTCGACCGGGTCCTCGATGGTGATGATCTTGTCCTCGCTCGAGCGGATCTCCGAGAGCGCGGCGTACAGCGTGGTCGTCTTGCCCGAGCCGGTCGGGCCGGTGACCAGCACCATGCCGTACGGCTCGCGGATGAACTTGCGGAGCTTCTTCAGATCGTCCGGCATGAACCCGAGGACGTCCAGGCGCAGCTCGGCGAACTCCTCGTTCACCGACTCCTTGTCCAGGATGCGGATGACGGCGTCCTCGCCGTGCACCGACGGCATGATCGACACGCGGAAGTCGATGGCGCGGCCCTTGATCTTCAGCTTGAAGCGCCCGTCCTGGGGGATGCGCTTCTCGGCGATGTCCAGCTCGGACATGACCTTGATGCGCGAGATGATCGACGAATGGAAGCGCTTGTCGATCGGGTCCATGGCGTTGTACAGGACCCCGTCGATGCGGTACTTGATGATGACCTCGCGCTCGCGCGTCTCGATGTGGATGTCCGAGGCCCGGCGCTGCAGCGCGTTGAACACCGTCGAATCGACCAGCTTGATGATCGGCGAGTCGGCCTGCGTCAGCTTGTCGATCGACAGCGCCTCCTCGCCCTCCTCGTCGCTGTCGCGGATGACCTGGATCTTGAACTCCTCGGTCGCCGCGTCGAGGACCCGCTGGCTCGACTCGGACTTCTTGAGGACGTCGTTGATGGCGGACTTCCCGCCGACGCAGACCTTCAAGGGACGGCCCAGCAGGATCTCGAGCTCGTCCACCATCAGCACGTCGGAGGGATCGGAGAGCACGACCACCAGCCGGCCCTCTTCCTCCTTCCAGGGGATGAAGTTGTAGCGGAACATCAGCTCGACCGGGATCGTCCGGAACAGCTCGTGGTCGATCGGGAAATCCGCCAGGTCGACATACGGAATGCCGAGCCGGGCCGCGATGCGCTGCGCCTGGGCCTCCTCGACCGACACCACGGACCGGTCGGACGCCTCGGGCGCCGGGGCCTTCTCCTTGGACTTGGCTTGGGCCATCGCGGTCTCCTAGGAGCCTAGTACGTCGATTGCGCGTACGAGCGCAGAAGCGGCAGGTAGATCGCCAGCATGATCAGCACCACGAAGCCCCCCATGACCACCAGCATCACCGGCTCGATGAAGACCATGATGGTGTTGATGCGGGCCTCGATCTCCTCGTCGTAGAAATCGCTGACGTTCGCCAGCATGTCGTGCAGCGACCCGGTCGACTCGCCGACCCGGGTCATCTCGATGGCGATGTCGTTGAACAGCCCCGTCGCCTCCAGCGACTCCCACAGGCTGGAGCCTTCGCGGACCTTGCGCTCGACGTCGATCAGCTTCGCCTCGAACTCCAGGTTCCCGACGGCCTTCGCCGACATCAGGAGCGCCGTGACCGCCGGGATGCCGCCCGCGATCAGCGTGCCGAGCGTGCGCGTGAAGCGCGAGATGGCGAAGCGGTGGAACACGCCCCCGACCACGGGCACCCGCACCATGAAACGGTCGATCGCGAGACGCCCCGCCGGCGTGCGCATCCAGGCGCGGCCCATGACCGCGCCCAGCGCCACGAGCGCCACCATCAGGATCGCCTTCTGCGTCACGAAGCTCGACAGGCTGATCAGCGCCCGCGTCAGGAGCGGCAGGTCGGCGCCGAAATCCTTGTAGAACTCGGTGAACTGGGGCACCACCCAGACGATCAGGATGGCGATGAGCACCATCATCAGGACGAACAGGATGGCCGGGTAGATGAGGGCCGTGGTCACCTTGCGCTTCAGCGACAGGATCGTCTTCTGGTAGGCGATGTAGCGCAGCAGGACGTTGGCGATCTCTCCCGACCGCTCGCCCGACGCCAGGGTCGCCGAGTAGATCGCCGGGAACATCTCCCCCTGCTCCTGGAACGCCTCCGAGAGGGAGGCGCCGCCGCGCACCTTGTCGCGCACGTCCATCAGGGCCTTCTTGAACGCCTGGTTCTTGCGGCGCTCGGTCAGGATCTCGAGGCTGGCGATGATCGGCAGCCCGGCCTTGATGAGCGCGGCCAGCTCCTGGTTGAACAGGAGGAACTCCTTCATCTTCACGTTGCGGCCGCCGCCGAAGCCGGGCAGCAGGCCGGTCACGCCCCCCTTCTTCCTGACCTTGAAGACCAGGTAGTCCTTCCCCTCCAGGTCGGTCCGGAGCGCCTCCTCGGAATCGGCCGTGAAGGACCGCTCCATCACCGTCCCGTCGCTGGTGCCGACCTTGGCGATGAACTCAGGCATGGGGATTCGCTCCGGCGGATTCCGGTGTCATGGCCTCTGCAGCGACGCCGTGATGGTCATGAACAGCGCCCGGTTGCTGGCCTCGACGTTCGAGGCGCCGACGATGAACAGCTGGGAGTCCCTCAGGTTGAGGACCGTGTTCATCACCGGGGTGAAGCGCTCCAGCCCCTCGACCGACACCTCCCGGCGCTGCAGCTCGAACGGCTTGAAGCGGATGACCTTGGTCTCGTCCGAGACCTGGTCGATGCGGAAATCGACGCGGTAGTCGTCCCCTACGCTCAGGCGGCTCTTCTCCCCCTCCGTCCCCAGGACGCGGGCGTTCCCGAGCAGGCGGTAGTCGTTCCAGCGGGTCGACAGGGCGGTCAGCCGGTCGATGACGCCCCGGATCGGCGGCGGCGGCGAGACGGGGGCCGGCGCGGACGAGGCCATGATCAGCTGCACCTGGACCTCGACGCTCCTGGGCGGGACGTCGTACGAGCCGATGATCCCGGTGATCCGCGAGAGGTTCTCCGGCACGTCGATGACCGTGAGCATCTTCTGCGACGGCTGCATCTTGACGGTGCCGCGCGGCCCGACGTACGGGCTGATCAGCATGTAGGCGTCGTCCACCTTCCTGTAGCGCAGGTTGTAGACGTGCATCCGGATGGCGCCCGGGGCGGCGGGCGGCCGCTGGGGGGTGACCGATGGGGCCGGGGAGGGGGACGGCGCGGGGGCGGCGGCGGCCTCCTCGCCTGCCAGCACCGTGGGGGCCTGCGGCAGGGCCAGGAACAGGAGGACGCCGGCGAGAACGGCTGCGAGAGCCAGGGATCGGGTCACCGGGGTCCTCCGCGTGATGGTCCGCATGGTCAGATGTCGATCGACGAGTCGACGACGAAGTAGATGGGGGTCTCGTCCCCTCCCGAGCCGACCGTGAACCGGTAGACGCGGGCGCTCGGAGAACCGACCTCCTCGAGGGCGGGGGGCGCGTCCGGGCCGGAGGGGGCGGAGAGCGTCTTCAGATCGAAAGCCGGGACGGGCATCCGCTCGGCCACGGGAACGGGCACGGGGCCGCCGGGACGGACCAGGATCAGGGTCCCGATCAGAAGCACCATCGCCAGGGGGGCGGCGACGTAGGCCAGCCTGCGGAAGCCCGGATCGGACGCCCAGGCGAGCCACGACCCCCTCGGACGCCCCTCCGCCTCGAGGCGCGCCCGCAGCCGTGTCTGGAAGCCCGCCCAGAAATCCGCGGGGAGGGGCTCGCGGCGCAGCTCGAGGAACAGGACGCTCGGATCGCGCTCCAGGACGGCGGCGCGGCAGGCGGCGCAACCCGCGAGATGATCGCGGACCTGCCTCTCGGCCGCTTCGGGGAGCGCCCCCGACACGAAGGAGGACAGGAGCGGCTCGACCTCGGGACAGCTCGTCTGGCGCATCAATAACTCTTACGGACGGGGCCCCGGAAACGTCTAGGAGTTCCTAGGTCCTGCCGGGGCGGCAGTACTCGGGGTAGCGCCGCCGGAGCTCCTCCTGCAGGATGCGGCGGGCCTGCAGGACGTGGTTGCGGACGGTCGACTCGCGCGTCTGCATGATCGCGGCCACCTCGCCCGTCGACAGGCCCTCGATCTCCCGCAGGACGAACGCCAGCCGTTGCTTGCGGGACAGGAGGGAGGAGAGGTCGGCGAAGATCCGGCGGATCTCCCGGCGGCGAAGCGCGTCCCCTGCCGGAGATTCCTGGCCGCCGGCGCGCCCGGGCGGCGGGGCGTCGGCCGACCCCTCCGGGATGTCCTCGAGGGCCGCCGTGTCGCGGTGCGGACGCTCCCGCCGCAGGAGATCGATGCTGAGGTTGGTGCTGATCCGGTGCAGCCAGGCATCGAACGGGCCGCCGCTCCGGAAGCGACCGATCACGCGGTACAGCCGCAGGAAGACTTCCTGGGTGACGTCCCGCGCCAGCTCGCGGTCCCCCACGATGTGACAGGCGATCCAGAAGACGCGCTCGCGCTTGCGCTCGACGAGGCGCTCGAACGCCTCGAGGTCGCCCGCGGCGGCGAGCCGGATCAGGTCCTGCTCGTCCATGGGCCGCCCGGACCGCGACGAAGAGGGAGAAGGAGCGGGATCAGCCCGCCTGGCGCAATCCGCGATACCAGCGGATGCCGTAGAGCATCACCGGGTACGACAGGAGGGCCGAGAGCGACCCCAGGATGAGGGTGCCCATCGTCATGGGCACGATCCAGGGACGGCACTGCGACAGGAAGTCGAAGAAATGGCTCCACGATTTCCCTTCCAGCCGCGGGGCGCTCATCTCGACCCCGATCAGTGCCGATCCGAGCCAGGCAGAAACGGTGTAGATCGGCACGAACGTCCACGGGTTGTTGACGAAGGTGCCCGCCATGACCGCAACGCGGTTCAGCCCGAAGAGGAAGGCGATCGCCAGGCCCAGAAGAGTATGGAAGCCGAGAGCAGGGGTCCAGGCGATGAAGACCCCGACGGCGAAGGCAAGGGCGGCCCGCTGCGGCGTGTCGTCGGTGTGCAGGATGAAGCGCAGCCAATCCTTCAGGCGCCTGGTCCCGCCCTGTCGCAACGGCCCGTCCTCCGGAAGCCATACGCCGATGCGGACAGCGCCGCCCGCTGCGGCCCCGCGCACTCGCCGCCTGGCCTTCCTGACGGCCGCCGCATGATACGGGCTGAGGCGACGCAGGTCAATGGCATGAAGCAGCCCCGCCAGGAGGCCGGTGGTCGCCTCCCCTCCCTTCCCTTCGGTCTCCGACCAGAGCGCGCCCATGCTGGTCAGGCGTCCGCGGGGAAATGCCGGAACCCGCCCGCGAGGTCGGCGAACGGGACGTACCGCCCGGAGCGGGTCAGGAGCCGCACGCCCCGGCGGCGCGGGACGATCTGCCCGATGCGCGACATGGGCAGTCGGATGCGCCGCGCCAGGTGGGCCACCTGCGCCTCGAGACCGGACCGCGCGGCGAACAGGAGCTCGTAGTCCTCGCCGCCTGCGATCGCCGCCCGCCGGGCGCCTGTTCGGCCAAGGACCGCGTGGGCGGCCGGGGACACCGGCACCGCCGCCTCCTCGACGACCGCCCCGGTCCCGCTGGCGGCGCAGAGACGCGGCAGGTCATGCCACAGCCCGTCCGAGAGATCGATCATCGCCGCCGCGAGGCCGGTCAGTCCCAGGAGCCGTCCCGCCACGACCCGCGGCTCCGGGTCGAGGTGGGCGCGCAGGGCCGGGGCGAATGCGCCTCGCGTCCTTCCCTGGCCTGCCCGGACGCCGCGGCCCAGGAGCCGGAGCCCGGCGGCCGAGGCCCCCAGCGCTCCCGTCACGTAGAGACCGTCCCCCGCCCGCGCTCCGCTCCGCCGCACGGCCCGTCCCGGCTCGACCGCCCCAAGGAGGGCCACGTTCAGGAACAGCGCTCGGGCCCGGCCGGTGTCCCCCCCGACCAGGACGACGCCGTGGCGCCGCGCGCGGTCGGCGAAGCCGCGCGCCACGTCCCGCGCGTAGCCCGGCCGGAGGCGGGCCGGGAAGCCCGCGCTCATCACGCAGGCGCGCGGCACGCCCCCCATGGCGGCGATGTCGCTCAGGTTCACGGCGAGCGCCTTGCGTCCCAGGAGGAATCCCGGGGACCAGGCGGTCCGGAAATGGACCCCTTCCGCGAGAAAGTCGGTGGTGAGAAGAGTCTGGAGGCGACCCGAGGAGGGAAGGATCGCCGCGTCGTCACCGATCCCCAGGACCGGGCGGAAGCGGGGGCCGCGCGAGGACCGCGTGCCCCCGGCAAGCGACCTGACGAGGTCGATGAACCCCTGCTCGGTGAGGCGATGAAGCCTGCCCATGGGCCCCCGATCAGATCGCGATCGGCCGCTCCGCGGACAGGCGCCCGGATCTCCGCGCCACGGGCTCGCACAGGGCGACCGCGAACACTTCGGTGACGTCCGACACGAAGACGAACTTGAGGCCCTTGCGGAAGAGCTTCGGGACGTCCTCCAGGTTCCGGCGGTTCGCCTCGGGGAGGATGACGGTGTCGATCTTGGCCCGCCGCGCGGCCAGGACCTTCTCCTTCACGCCGCCGATCGGCAGGACGTTGCCTCGCAGGGTGATCTCGCCGGTCATGGCCACCGACCGCTTCACCGGGCGGTTGGTCAGGACGGAGATGATGGCGGTCGCCATGGTGATGCCGGCCGACGGGCCGTCCTTGGGGATGGCCCCCTCCGGCACGTGCACGTGCACGTCCATCTCGCCGAACGCGTTCATCGCCACCCCCACGTCGGAGGCGCGCGAGCGCGCGTACGACAGCGCCGCCTGCGCCGATTCCTTCATGACGGCCCCCAGGTGGCCGGTCAGGATCAGGCGTCCCTTCCCCGGCATGGTGGTCGCCTCGACGAAAAGGATCTCGCCGCCGGCGGCGGTCCACGCGAGCCCCGTCGCCACGCCGACCTGGTTGTTCTGCAGGGCCATCTCGGGCGTCACGCGCGGCACGCCCAGCAGCTCCTCGGCCCGGCCCGGCGACACCCGGTACGGCCCGCGCTCTCCGTCGGCCACGCGCCGCGCCAGCTTGCGGCAGACCTTGGCGATCTCGCGCTCGAGGTTCCTCAGGCCGGCCTCGCGGGTGTACTTCTGGATGATCGTCTGGATCGCCTTGTCCGGGAACGACACGTGCGCGTCCACCAGGCCGTTCTCGTCGATCTGCTTCGGGATCAGGTGCCGCTTGGCGATCTCGGTCTTCTCCTCCTCGGTGTAGCCGGAAAGGCTGATCACTTCCATGCGATCGCGGAACGCCGGCTGGATCGGATCGAGGAGGTTGGCGGTCGCCACGAACATCACGTTCGACAGGTCGAACGGCACGTTCAGGTAGTGGTCGCGGAACGAGTAGTTCTGCTCGGGATCGAGCACCTCGAGCAGCGCCGAGGACGGGTCGCCCCGGTAGTCGGCGCCGATCTTGTCCACCTCGTCCAGCATGAAGACGGGATTGTTCGACTGCGCCTGGCTGATCCCCTGGATGATGCGCCCCGGCATCGAACCGACGTAGGTGCGCCGGTGCCCGCGGATCTCGGCCTCGTCGCGGATGCCGCCGAGGGAGATGCGCACGAACTTGCGCCCGAGCGCCCGCGCGATCGACCGGCCGAGCGAGGTCTTGCCGACGCCGGGAGGGCCGACGAAGCAGAGGATCGGGCCGCGCATCTTCTTCTTCAGCTTGCGCACCGCCAGGTACTCGACGATGCGCTCCTTGATGGTCTCCAGCCCGTAGTGGTCCTCGTCGAGGATGCGCTGCGCCTTCTTCAAGTCCAGGGTGTCCTTGGTCTGCGCCGACCAGGGCAGGTTCACCATCCAGTCGAGGTAGTTGCGCACTGTGGCGGTCTCGGCCGAATCGGGATGCATGCGCTCGAGCTTGTTGACCTGGCGCTCGACCTCCTCCAGGACCTTGGGCGGCATCTTGGCCTTGCGGGCCTTCTCGCGGAACTGCTCGACCTCCTCGGCCAGGTCGTTCCCCTCTCCCAGCTCGTTCTGGATCGCCTTCAGCTGCTGCCTCAGGAAGTACTCGCGCTGCGACTTGTCGATCTCCTCGCGCGCGTGCGTGTTGATCTCCTGCTGCATGTTGAGCAGCTCGATCTCCTTGTTCAGGAGCTCGTGCACGCGCTTCAGCCGGGCCACGGGGTCGATCAGCTTGAGGATGTTCTGCGCGTCCTCGATCTTGAGATCGAGGTTGCTCGCCACCAGGTCGGCCAGCCGGCCGGGGTCCTCGAGGTTTCCGGCGATGACCATCACCTCGGAGGAGATCGCCTTGCCGAGCGAGGCGCTCTTCTCGAGGGACTTCTTGACCGTGCGCATCATCGCCTCCTGCTCCATGGTCGACTTGACCGTGGGCTCGACGATGCGCGTCAGGCGGGCGGTGGTGAACTGCTCGCCGCGCACGAACTCGTCCGCGCGGGCGCGGCAGACGCCCTGGACCAGCACGCGGATCCGCCCGTCCGGCAGCTTGAGCATCCGCATGATGACCCCGACCGTGCCGGTGTTGAACAGGTCCTTCTCGGTCGGCTCCTCGACCTGGCTGTCCTTCTGGGACACCAGGAGGATCATCCGGTTCTCGGCCAGGGCCTGGTCGACCGCCTTGATCGAGCGTTCGCGGCTCACCGAGAGGGGGACGATGATGAACGGATAGACGACGATGTCCCGGAGCGGCAGGACCGGCAGCTCCTTCGGGATGCGCAGCTGGTCCTCGGGGATCTCCAGCGGCGACGAGGTCATGACCGCTCTCCGATCTTGATGTTGATGGGCATCGCTTCGCCCCGCTTGTCCGGCACCTTAGGGAAGGAGATCTGCAGCACGCCGTCCGCGAGCTCGGTCTTGGCCTTGTGCGTGTTGACGGGGGACGAGATGTGCACCACCCGCTTGAACTTGCCGAAGGGGCGCTCCATCGAATGGTACTGGGCCCCCTTGGACACGTCGGAGCGCTTCTTCTCGCCCCGCAGCACGAGGTTGTTGCCGTTGATCGTCAGGTTCAGGTCCTTGAGGCTGACCCCCGGGACCTCGAACTTGACCACCAGCTCCTCCGCCGTCTCGAAGACGTCGGCGTTCGGCAGCCACTCCCCGGTGCCTTCCGCCCCGGAGGACTTGAGCTCCAGCAGGTTGTCGAACAATCGATTGATCTCGCTCTGGATACGACTGATCTCGACGAACGGTCCGATGTCGGCCATGGGGGGCCTCCCGATGCGCGGCTCAATATAATGACAGCCGGATGGACCTGCAAGGACGCGGCTACTTCCGCTGCTCCAGGAGGTCGTTCAGCACCTTCATGAACTGGTCCACGTCCTCGAACTGCCTGTAGACGCTGGCGAACCGCACATAGGCCACCTTGTCCAGGTCCCGCAGGCGCTCGCTGACCTTCTCCCCCACCC
>Ga0075421_100004158_pt1 | contig 17450 bp, 14 predicted proteins | sample SoiMetdeltSBSDD5_FD_75292 | JGI IMG/M metagenome (GOLD analysis project Ga0075421, IMG submission 75292) | Bulk soil microbial communities from a Populus tree surrounding site in Tennessee, USA - Soil MetaG P. deltoides SBSDD5 | ecosystem: Environmental > Terrestrial > Soil > Tree plantation...
CGCGGGAGCAGTGGTGGTCGTCGGCACCACGCTTCCCGAAGCCCTGCGAATGGCGGACGCCGTGCTGCCCATCGCCAACATGGTCGAGGAGGAAGGAACGTTCACCAATCTTCGTGGGCGGGTGCAGCGCTTCCTTCAGGCGCGAGCGGCGCCAGGCATGGCGCGCCCGAGCTGGTGGGCGTTAGGCGACCTGCTCGCCGGCATGGGCGAGCGCGGGAATTACCTGCTCGCCAGCGCCGTCTTCGATGCACTCGCCGCGGCGCGTAGCGAGTTCGGCGGCATGTCGTACGATTCGCTCGGCCTGCGCGGACTTCCCGTCCTGACGCCCTCGCCGGTGGCGCGATGAGCTCCTGGCTCGTACTGACCCTCCTGCAGGCCGCCAACCCGCAGCTGCCGCCGGCGTCGACCTCCGTGTTCGTGATCGCGACGGTCATCAAGATGATCGTCGTGTTCACCATCCTCATGGTCGGCGTCGCGCTGCTCACGCTCGCCGAGCGGAAGATCTCGGCCTGGATCCAGGATCGGCATGGACCGAACCGCGTCGGCCCGCACGGGCTGCTCCAGCCGGCGGCGGACGGGCTGAAGAACATCATGAAGGAGGAGACGTACCCGGAGAAGGCGAACATCGCGCTGTTCGTGCTCGCTCCGGCGATCGCGTTCATTCCGGCGATGCTCACCTTCGCCGTCATCCCGTTCGCGTCTCCGCTTCCGCTTCCCGGCGTCGGGCTGATCGACATGGTTGTGGCGCCACTGCCCATCGGATTCCTCTACATCCTCGCGCTCACCTCGCTCGGCGTGTACGGCATCGTGCTCGCGGGATGGGCGTCGAACAACAAGTATTCGCTGCTGGGCGGGCTTCGCTCGAGCGCGCAGATGGTGTCGTACGAGATCGCGATGGGGCTGTCCACGGTGGCGGTACTGCTCGTCGCCGGCAACGTGGCGCTCAACGACATCATCTGGCAGCAGGCGACCACCGTCTGGAACTTCTTCGGCCTGACGATCGCGTTCCTCATTTTTCTGATCGCGGCGTTCGCCGAGACGAACCGCCTGCCGTTCGATCTGCCGGAAGCCGAGTCGGAGCTGATCGCCGGCTACCACACGGAGTACAGCGCGATGAAGTTCTCGCTGTTCTTCATCGCCGAGTACTCCAACATGGTCACCGCCAGCGCGCTGCTGGTAACGCTTTTCTTCGGCGGGTGGGACATCCCGTTCACGCTCTGGGACAACATGGCGCCGTGGTCGGTGTGGAAGACCGTGCTCACGGGGCTCGTGTTCGCCGGAAAAGTCCTGTTCTTCCTGTTCTTCTACATGTGGATCCGGTGGACCTTGCCGCGGTTCCGATACGACCAGCTCATGTCGCTCGGATGGCGCGTGCTGCTTCCGATTTCTCTCGCGTACATCGTGCTCATCGCGACCGCGCTGCTGATTCTCGATCTGCTCGGGATCAGACCCGGGGCGATGCATGGGACGATTCTCGGTGTCGTCAACCTCGCGGCGGCCGGCGTGCTCTTCCTCGTCCTCGACAGCGGACGCGTCATTAGCCCCGCATCGCGGCGCGTCCGCGAAGACGAGCTGCGACGGCTGCGCGCGCGCCGCGAGCGCTCTCCGCTCGCTGTTCCAGGAGGAGGCGACTGATGGCAATCGGCGTGAAGGTCGTCAGCCGACCGATCGAACAGGTGAGCTACATGCGCGCCACGCTGAAGGGCATGGCGCTCACCTTCAAGCACCTCGTCAACCCGCACAAGGTGACGACGCAGTATCCCGAGGAAAAGGAGCCGATCTCGCGACGGTGGCGCGGCACGCACCGCATGCTCACCGACGAGACCGGCAAGGCGAAGTGCGTCGCGTGCGGGCTGTGCCCGCAGATTTGTCCGGCGAACTGCATCAAGCTCGTACCGGGGGAAGACGAGGAAGGGAATCGCTATCCGCTCGTGTACGAGATCGATGAGTTCCGGTGCATCTTCTGTGGCTACTGTCAGGAGGTGTGCCCCGAGGAAGCGATTCACGTGGGGCGGCATTACGAGAACGCCGAATACAGTCGCGCCGGGTTCGTCTACGACCTGGAGCGCCTGACGGCGCAGACACACCCGGTCTGTGAGATGTGGGATCCCGCCGATCCGAAAGGCGAGTAATGAGCCTGTTCTACACGTTCCATTTCTACCTCTTCGGCGTCATCGCGATCGCCTGCGCGGTGCTCTTCGTGACGCGCAAGAGTCCCGTCGCCGCCGCGCTCTGGCTCGTGAACACCATGTTCTGCCTGGCGGCGCTGTACGTGATGATGGATGCGCAGTTCATCGGCGCCATTCAGGTACTGGTGTACGCCGGCGCGATCATGGTGGTCTTCCTCTTCGTCGTCATGCTCCTCAACCTGGGGCATGCGTCCGAGGTCACGGACATCGTCTCGCGAAAAACGAGGCTGGCGGCCGCGCTCGTCGGGCTGATCCTCCTGGCGGAGGTGGTGGTCCTCTGGAAGGGTGACGTGAAGCCTCCGCCGGCGGCCACCCATCAGCTCGAGCCGGGCGTCATCAATCAGGTCGCGGCGCCGCTGTTCCGGGAGTATCTGCTCGCGTTCGAGATCACCAGCGTCCTCCTGCTCGCCGCGATCGTTGGCGCGGTCGTCCTCGCTCGGCGGAGGACCGCGTGATTCAGGAAGCGCTCTTCTTCTCCGCCGTTCTGTTCATTATCGGCGTGGCGGGCGTGCTCACCCGTCGCAACGCGATCATCATCTTCATGTGCGTCGAGCTCATGCTCAACGCCGTGAACCTGTCGTTCGTCGCGCTGTCGCAGCTCTACGGGATCGCCGGGCAGGTGTTCGTCATCTTCGTGATGACCGTGGCCGCCGCGGAGGCGGCGGTCGGGCTGGCGATCATCATCAGCATCTTCAGGCACCACGAGAACGTGGACCTCCGCAACATCAACCTGCTCAAAGGGTGATGCTTCTCCAGGAAGTCGCCACGGCGGCTCACCCCCTGAGCGACACCATCGCGCAGTGGATGTGGCTGCTTCCGGTCCTGCCACTCGCGGGGTTCGTGATCAACGGCGCGCTTGCGCTCTTCTCGGGGTACCATCGCGGACCGGCCGATCCCGCCGCCGCTTCGCACGATCACGGGACCACGCCCGGTCACGCGCACGATGACGCGGCACATGCCGCGGCGCACGCCGAGCACGCGAGCCCTCCGCGCCATCGGTTCGCCGGACTGGTCAGCGTCATCGGCCCGGCCGTGCTCTTTGCCGCGTTCGGCCTCGCCGTCGCGATCTTCGGCGCGATGTCGAGCACGGCGCATCTCGAGCAGCCGTTCGTGCAGCGGTACTTCTCGTGGATGCCCGCGGGGGAGCTCCAGATCGACGCCGCGTTTCAGCTCGATCAGCTGTCGATGATCATGGTGCTGGTGATTACCGGCGTCGGGGCGCTCATCCATCTGTTCAGCGTCGGGTACATGCGGGACGACCCCGGGTATCCGCGCTTCTTCGCGTATCTGAACCTGTTCGTCTTCTTCATGCTCGTGCTCGTCCTCGGCGCGAGCTATCCGGTGATGTTCATCGGGTGGGAGGGGGTCGGACTGTGCTCCTACCTGCTCATCGGATTCTGGTTCAGCGACAAGGCGAACGCCGACGCCGGCAAGAAGGCCTTTATCGTCAATCGCATCGGCGACTTCGGCTTTCTCATCGCCATGTTCCTGCTGTACGCGAACATCGTGTCGCTCGATTTTGTCGGGATCTCGCAGCGGGCCAGCGATCTCGCGCCGTCCATCGTCACCGCGATCTGCCTCTTCTTCTTCCTCGGCTGCGCCGGGAAAAGCGCGCAGATCCCGCTGTACGTCTGGCTGCCGGACGCGATGGCCGGCCCGACGCCGGTCTCCGCGCTCATCCACGCGGCGACGATGGTCACGGCTGGCGTCTATCTGATCGCGCGCAGCGCGGTGCTCTTTGCGCTCTCGCCGGTCGCGAGCCTCACAGTGGTCGTCGTCGGCGCGCTGACGGCACTCCTCGCGGCGACGATCGGCCTCAAGCAATGGGACATCAAGAAAGTCCTCGCCTATTCGACGGTTTCCCAGCTCGGATACATGTTCGTCGGGGTCGGTGTCGGGGCGTATGCCGCCGGGATTTTTCACCTCGTGACGCACGCGTTCTTCAAGGCGCTGCTGTTCCTCGGCTCGGGATCGGTCATCTTCGCGATGCATCGGGCGTATCACGCGACGCACTCGCACGCCGATGCGCAGGACATGCGCAACATGGGTGGTCTGCGTCGGTTCCTGCCGTGGACGTTCGCGCTGATGTGGATCGCGACGCTCGCGATCGCCGGCATCCCGCCGCTCTCCGGCTTCTTCTCGAAGGATGAGATCCTGGCGGGCGTGTTCGCACGCGCCGGACATTCCGAGCTGGCCGAGGCGAGCTGGTTAGGCATCCCCGGCGGGCCGCTCTTGTACGCCGTGTACGGGATCGGACTGTTCACCGCGCTGCTCACCGCGATCTACATGACGCGGATGATGATCTACACCTTCCACGGTCCCAACCGCACCGGCGACGCGGAGCAGAAGCATCTCGGCGAGGCACCGTGGGTCATGACGTTGCCACTCGTCGTCCTGGGCGTGCTGAGCGCCATCGGGGGCTGGCTCAACATCCCCGAGCTGTTTGCCTTCCTCGGGCCGCCGCAGTGGCTCCACCACTGGCTCGATCCGGTCGTCGGCGCTCCGACCCTTCGCGTCGCGGGCGGTGAACCCGCGCACCTCGAGCCTCGCACGGAGTACGCCCTCATCGGTGCGGCGGTGGCCATCGCCGTCGCCGGCATTCTGTTCGCCGTCGCGCGGCTGAGGCCGTCCCGTCTCGTGCCGAAGGAGCAGGCGGTGCCGGAGCATGGCTTCGGCCGCGTGCTCGCCAACAAGTGGTACGTCGATGAGCTGTACGACCGCGTCATCGTGCGTCCGGTGGTCGGTGTGTCGCGACGTCTGCTGTGGACGGTGACCGACACGTGGCTCATCGATGGCCTGATCGTCAACGGCAGCGCGAAGCTCATGACCTTCTTCGGTCGCATCGGCTCGTTCCTTCAGACCGGAAGCGTCAGCACGTACGCGTGGGCGATCGTCCTCGGCGTCCTGGTGGTCCTCGGCGCCTTCACTTTTCGTTAGGCCATGCGCGACTTCCTTGCCGGGATCGGCTACGGTGACTGGGTGCTCCCCGCGCTGCTGGTCATCCCGATCGCCGGAGCGATCCTCATTTACGTCGCCCGGATCGGCCGGGGACGCGGTGACGACATCGCGGCAGGCGGGAGTGCGCGCGTCATCGCCCTCGTGACGCTCGTCGCCGAGTTCCTCGTCTCGGCCGGGCTGTGGTGGACGTTCGATACCTCGCTCAGCACCTGGCAGAACGTCGTGATGAAGCCGTGGATCCCCGAGTGGGGCGCGAACTTCATCGTGGGCATCGACGGGATCTCCCTGATGATGATCCTGTTGACGACCTTCATCATGCCGCTCGCCGTGCTGGGAAGCTGGACCAGCGTGCGCGAGAAGCTTCCGGCCTACTACGCGTTGCTCCTCGTCCTCACCACGGGGATGATCGGCGTCTTCGTCGCGCTCGACCTCCTGCTGTTCTACGTGATGTGGGAGGTCATGCTGGTGCCGATGTACTTCATCATCGGGATCTGGGGCGGCGAGCGGCGCCTCTACGCCAGCATCAAGTTCTTCCTGTACACCATGGTCGGCTCGCTGCTGATGCTGGTCGCGATCCTGTACCTGTGGATTCAGACCTGGCAGGCCGGCGCGCCCACCTTCAGCTACGACACGTACCTCCGCACGATCGACGTGAGCCGTACCGTCGGACTGCTGCTCTTCGGCGCCTTCTTCCTCGCGTTCGCGGTGAAGGTGCCGATGTTCCCGTTCCATACCTGGCTCCCCGATGCCCACGTCGAAGCGCCGACCGCGGGCTCGGTGATCCTCGCCGGCATCATGCTGAAGATGGGGACGTACGGCTTCTTGCGGTTCGCGATGCCGCTGTTCCCGGATGCCGTGCTGACACCGGTCGTGCGCACGACCATGCTCGCGCTCGCCGTCATCGGCATCATCTACGGCGCGCTGGTGGCGATGGTCCAGCCCGACTTCAAGAAGCTCGTCGCGTACTCGTCGGTGAGTCACCTCGGCTTCGTCATGCTCGGCATCCTCGCCCTGACGCTCGAGAGCGTTCAGGGCGCGCTGATGGTGATGATCAACCACGGCATCTCGACGGGCGCGCTCTTCTTTCTGATCGGCATGATCTACGAGCGACGCCACAGCCGCCTGATCGACGCCTACGGCGGCATCGCGCGCGTCGTGCCGCTCTTCGCGGCGATGCTGACCATCGTGTCACTGAGCTCGATCGGACTGCCATCGACGAACGGATTCGTCGGGGAATTTCTCGTGCTGGTCGGGAGCTTCCGCACCCAGCCCATCTGGACCCTCATCGCGACCACCGGTGTCATCTTCGCGGCGGCGTATCTGCTCTGGGCCATTCAGCGGATTCTCTTCCAGCGGGTCACGCACCCCGACAACGAACGCCTCACCGACCTGAATCTGCGCGAAGGGATCATCATGGCGGCGCTCGTCATTCCGATCTTCTGGATCGGCATCTATCCCAAGCCGATCCTCGACCGGATGGAGCGGTCGGCGGCCGCCTTCCTCACGCTGGTGACCGAAAGCCGGCCCGCGGCGGGAGCGCCTTCGGGTGAATAGCATGCGCTTCGATCTTTCGCGCCCGTTCGATCTCACCTTCGCGCTTGCGCCGGATCTCGTGCTGATGGCCGGTGCGATGATCCTGCTCCTGGCGACGGCCTGGGGCGCCGAAACGCCGCAGCGACAGCGCGCCGTCGGGCGCTGGAGCATCGTGCTCTGTGTTCTCACGCTCGCCGGTGTCATCTACATGTGGGTCGCCGGTCACACCGCCGCACGGGGCGTCGTCGCGGTCGATGCGTTCCGGTGGGCGACCGACGTTCTGGTGCTGCTCGGCGCGATCCTGGCGATCGCGATGTCGATGGACTACCTCGAGCGCGAGCGCATCGACATCGCCGAGGCGCACGTCCTGATTCTGTTCGCGACGGCGGGCATGATGCTGCTGGCGGCGGCGCGCGATCTCATGATCGTGTTCCTCGGCATCGAGCTCATGTCGATCGCCGTGTACGTACTCGCGGGACTGAATCGGCGGAGCCTCCGCTCGGCGGAAGCCGCGCTGAAGTACTTCTTGCTGGGCGCGTTCTCCACCGGATTCCTGTTGTACGGCATCGCGCTCGTCTTCGGCGCGACGGGAAGCACCAACATCGCCGACATCGGAGCGGCGGTGCTCGAGCGAGACCTCGCGACGAACCCGATGCTTCTCGCCGGCGTGGGGCTGCTGATCGTCGGGCTGGGATTCAAGGTCGCGGCCGCGCCGTTCCACATGTGGACGCCCGACGTGTACGAGGGTGCCCCGACGCCAATGACCGCGTTCATGGCCGCCGCGGTCAAGGCAGCCGCGTTCGCCACGTTTCTCCGGATGTGGATGGAGGCGTTCCCATACCTGAACCTCGCCTGGCACAAGCCGCTCTGGTATCTGGCGGTGGTGACCATGGTCGTGGGAAACGTCGTGGCGCTCATGCAGAAGAACGTCAAGCGCATGCTCGCGTATTCCAGTATCGCGCACGCCGGGTATCTGCTCGTCGCGGTCGTGGTCAGCAACTTCGAGGGCGCGTCGGCGTTCCTTTTCTATGTATTTGCGTACACGCTCGCGACGATGGGGGCGTTCGCCGTCGTAATGGCGCTGGCGCAAACGGGTGAGCGCGGGCAGCAAATCGAGGATTACGCGGGGCTGTGGCGGGTGCGACCCGGGCTGGCCATCGCGATGGCCGTGTTCATGCTCGCGCTCCTCGGGTTCCCGATATTCGGCGGCATGGGGTTCTTCGCGAAGTGGTACGTGATCCAGGCGGCGCTCCGTCCCCCGTCGCAGCCGAAGCTCGCGGTCTGGCTTGTGCTGACGAGTGTGGTGTCGGCAGGGTACTACCTGTACGTGGTGATGGTGATGTTCATGAAGGCGCGGCCGGCGGACGCACCAGCGCCCTTGAAGGTGCCCGGGATGACGCGGTTCGTGATCGCGACGTGCGCGATTGTGCTGCTGGTCGTCGGGATCTGGCCGCGGCCGGTGCTGAGCGTCGCGCGGAGGAGCCTCCCGCAGCTGGTGCACCTCACCGAGGACGTGCCCCGGGCGCCGACGACTCAGCAGTGACGAGTGGCCGCGCTCCGCGGCCGCCGGAGATCCTGCCTCACGAGCGCACACGATGACCAGCATCGCCAGGGAAATCTTCCGGCAATACGACATCCGCGGTATCGTCGGCCGGGATCTGCATCCGGAAACCGCCCGGGCCATCGGGCGCGGCTACGCGGCGTACCTCGAGCAACACGGCATTCGAGGCGCCATCGCCGTCGGTCGCGACAACAGACCGAGCGGGAAGGAGCTGCGCGATTCACTGGTGCGCGGGCTCACGGAATCAGGCCTGGATGTGGTCGACGTCGGCATCGTCCCGACGCCGCTCCTCTACTGGTCGCTGCACAACCTCACCGTCGTCGGCGGCATCCAGATCACCGGCTCGCATAATCCGTCGGAGTACAACGGCTTCAAGCTGAGCGTCGGGAAGGGCAGCCTCCACGGCGAAGAAATCCAGGCGCTGTATCGCATCATCACGTCGGGTAAGCTCCCCAGCGGGCGTGGCACCGTGCGCGAGGAGGCGATCATCGACCGGTACATCGCCGATGTCGTCGCGCGGGTGGGGAAGCTCTCACGACCGCTGAAGGTGGTCGCTGATTGCGGGAATGGCGCGGGGTCTCTGGTCGCGCCACGGTTGCTTCGCGCCATCGGTGCGCAGCTCGTGACGTTGTTCTGCGAGAGCGACGGCACCTTCCCCAACCATCACCCCGATCCCACGGTCGTCGAGAACCTCGAGGACATCATTGCCGCCGTTCGCCGCGATCACGCCGACATTGGGGTCGCCTTCGATGGCGACGCAGACCGCATCGGAGTGATCGATGACGAGGGTGGCATTGTCTGGGGCGATCACGTGCTGATTCTCTACGCGCGCGATGTCCTGCAGCGTACCGGACGCGGGCAGTCGATCATTTTCGACGTGAAATGCTCGCAGGCGCTCCCGGACGCCATCAAGAAAGCGGGGGGCACGCCGGTCATGTGGAAGACGGGGCACTCCCTCATCAAGGAGAAGATGAAGGAGCTCGGTGCTCCGATTGCCGGAGAGATGTCCGGACACATGTTCTTCACCGAAGGATTCTACGGCCACGATGATGCGCTGTACGGTGCCGCCCGCCTGCTTCGCATCCTCGCCGACTCGGGGAAGAGCGTCACGACGCTGCTGGCGGACGTGCCGAAGTTCGTGAGCACGCCGGAGCTTCGTGTCGAGGTTCCCGAGGCGATCAAGTTCGAGCTCGTGGGACGCGCCGTCGATCACTTCTCGTCCCGGTACGACACGGTCGGTGTCGATGGCGTGAGGGTGAACTTCGGAGACGGCTGGGGATTGATCCGCGCTTCGAACACGCAGCCGGTCCTCGTCACCCGCTTCGAGGCTCGTACACCGGAGCGGCTGTCCGCGATTCGCGGGGAAATGGAAGGGTGGCTGCGCACTCAAGGAGTGACGGTCTAGCGTGAAGGCGAGGCGCTGGTGGCTCCTCGCGATCGGAGGAATTGCCCTAGCGCTGCTCGCCGGCCGGGCGCTCTCGGGCGCGTACACCGACTATCGCTGGTACGAGGCGATGGACGCGCTACCGCTGTGGCGCGCGCGCTTCGCGACGGTCACCATGCTGCGCCTCATCTCCGGGTCCGTCGCCACCCTCTTCATTTTCGCCAACCTCTGGGCCGTTCGCCGCACGGTCGTGTCGCTGCGCCTCCCGCGCCGACTCGGCAATCTCGAAATCGCGGAGGAGGTTCCGTCGCGATACCTGCTCGCGGCGACGGCGGGCATCGCTCTGCTGTTCGGCGCACTCGTGACGCTCCCGGCCGAAACGTGGACGAGCTTCGCGCTCTCGCGCATCGGAGTGCCGTTCAACGAGGCGGACCCACATTTCCAGAGCGATCTCGGGTTTTTCGTCTACTGGCTGCCCGTCGAGCGCGAGCTGTTCTATTGGTCGGTGATCGCGGCTCTCCTCGTGACGGTGCTCGTGGTGTTCCTGTACGCGCTCACGCCGAGTCTCCGGTGGGAACGGGGGCGCCTCCACATCTCCAACTACGTACGCCGGCATCTCGTTGTCTTGTGTGCGGTGCTGATCGTGACGTTGGCCTGGAGCCAGCGCCTCGACGCGTTCGATGTGCTGCTCTCGGGAAGCGGAGAGGGCGCCGCGCTGACGCCGGCTGATCTCGACGCTCGCGTGCCCGTCAACCTCGGCCTGTCGGTGGTGACGGTGGTGGTCGCGGCGCTGGTCGCGGTTTTCGGATGGACCGGGCAGGTGCGGATCGCGTTCGCGAGTATCGCCGTCGTCCTGGCGCTGAGCCTCGTGCTCGATCCCATCATCCCGGCGCTGGTCGGTCGTGGAGCGCCTAACGTTGACGCGCGCGCCGAGGCGTACCGCGCGACGCAGTCGCTCTATACGCGCCGGGCGTACGGTGTCGAGCTGGTCCGGACGGCGGAGCCGCGGATGTTGATCCCCGACCGCGCCCGCACCGCGCAGTCCGTCGCCGTGTGGGAGCAGCCAGCGCTGGCCCGGTGGATGTCGCGATCGCGAGAGAGCGAAGGGCTGACGCGTGCGATCGGGATGACCGCGGTGCCCGCGGGGGTCCTCGCCACGGTCGTCAACGCCCCGGGCGATGCGACGAGCGATTCGCTGCCGACCGGCCGGTGGACGCTCGCCTTCGTGCTCGCGTCGAGCGCCGATGCGCGAGGGGATCCCGTTCGTATTCGGGGCGACCAGGGTCGCACCCGAGAGGCGAACGCCATTCCGGAGCCACTCGTCTTTGATGGCGCACGCGGCTACACGGTCATCGCCGACACCGCTGGCTCGCTCGCTGCGCCGTCCCTGGCGACGACGATGGCGCGGCTCGCGCACGCCTGGAGTCTGCAGAACTTTCGACTCCTCGTCAGTGCGCCGCCGCGCCCGACCCCGCGCATCGTCAGGCGACGTGGCGTGCGCGAGCGGGTACGGGCGCTCGCGCCGTTCTTCATGCAAGGGCGCAGCGTGACACCGATCGCCCGGGATGGCCAGCTGCTCTGGGTGCTCGACCTCTACTCGGCCTCGGCGAACTACCCGGTGAGCCAGCATGTGCCGCTCGGGGGAGAGGAATACAGCTACGTGCGCCACGCGGCCACCGCGCTCGTCGACGCATACTCGGGACGCGTAACGCTCGTGGCCGACTCCATCCTCGATCCGATCGCGCGCAGCTGGACGCGGCGGTTCCCGACGCTCTTCACGACGTGGTCGCACGTCCCGCGTGAAATCGCCGCCGCCATGCCGCCCGCGCTCGATGCGGGCTATCTGCACGCCTTGATTCTTTCGCGACACGGTCGACGGGGCGAGACGCCGCCGCGCGGCGTGCTGCCCTCGGATGAAGGCGCCGATAGCGGGCTCGCGACGCCAGCGTCACCATCGATCGTGTTACCGGTTTCCGAGGAAGCGGCTGCGTGGACGGTCCCGGTGCTGGATGCCGCTGGGGCAGTGCGCGGCATCCTGATCGCCACTGGCGGCAGGAACCGCGGAAGCTACTGGCTTCCCGCACGCGGACAGGCGATTCGCTGGAATGACGTCCTGGATCGGTTGAGGCGGTCGCGCGATTCAGTGCCCGGACGCCCGCGTGACCCCAACGTTCGAGGGGGACGCGTGCGAGTGATTCCGCGGAGCGACGGTCTCGAGTTCGTGCAGTCCGTGTATGCATGGCCGCCGGAAGGGCCGCCCGGTCTGGTTGGCGTGTCGGTCATCGACGGCGACAGCGTGCTCGTCGGCCGGACACTCGCCGATGCGCTCGGCGTCGTCGGCGCCAACCTTCCCGATCTCAATCAGCCGATCACCGATGAGTCGCTTCGCGCGCGCGCCAACCGCTTGTACGACTCGATGCGCGACGCGCTGCAGCGCGGCGACTGGGCCGCATTCGGAGAGGCGTTCGATGCCCTCGGCGCGCTGCTCGGGCGCTCGCCGCGCTAGCTTGCGACCTCCTCCGGCCGTGGATAGCTTGCGGCGCCCGACACCATGACGCACACCGAGCATCTGGAACCGGCCACCGCCGTCATCGCACTCGGCGGCAATGCGCTGGCACCGGCTTCGGCGCGGTCGAGCATTCACGATCAATTCCGTCACACGCGAGCGGCCCTCGGGCCGATCGTGGACCTCGCGCTCGACGGATGGAACTTGTGCGTCGTTCACGGCAACGGACCGCAGGTGGGCGACGAGCTGGTACGAAACGAGCTCGCGCGTCACGAGGTCTCGCCGAATCCTCTCGGTGTCCTCGTGGCCGCGACCGCCGGATGGATTGGCTACATGATCCAGCAGTCGATGGAAAATGCGCTCCGGCGCCACGGGAACGAGCGCGATGTCGCCACGATCATCACGCAGGTGCACGTGTCGCCCGATGATCCCGCGATCATGGAGCCGACGAAATTCATCGGGCACGCGATTCCCGATGAGCGTGCGCAGGCATTGATCGCGGAGGGACATGCGGTGAAGCGCGATGCGCGCGGACGGTGGCGGCGAGTGGTCGGCAGTCCGCGGCCGCTCGCGATCCACGAGCTCGAGAGTATCCGCCGTCTGGTCGATGCGGGAACGGTGGTGGTTGCCGGCGGCGGGGGCGGCATCCCGGTGTATCGGGATGCCATTCTCGGATGGGAGGGAGTGGACGCCGTCGTGGACAAGGACCTGGTGGCCGCGGTGCTGGCGCGCGACCTCGGGGCGAAGCTGCTGCTCATCCTGACCGATGTGGACGCGGTCTATCTCGATTACGGACAGCCGTCCCAACGGCGGCTCGAGCGCCTAACGGCCGATGAGGCCGCGCGCCTCGAGCAGGCGGGCACGTTCGGAGAGGGAAGCATGGGACCCAAGGTGCGCGCGGCGATCGATTTCGTTCGTCGCACCGGCGGGCGCGCGATCATTACCGAGCTGAGCCGGGGGCGCGATGCGGTACGAGGCGAAGCCGGCACGACGATTACCGCGGAGAACCAGTGAACATCCACGAGTATCAGGCGAAAGACATTTTCAGGGAGCACGGCATCCCGATTCCACCCGGCGGCGTCGCATCGACGACGGCCGAAGCTGAAGGGCTGGCCCGGCGCTTCGGCGGAACGGTCGTCGTCAAGGCGCAGGTGCACGCCGGCGGACGCGGAAAGGCCGGCGGTGTGAAGCTCGCCAAAACGCCGGACGAAGCGCGTGAGGTCGCCGCGAAGATCCTCGGCATGCAGATCAAGGGACTCACCGTCAACAAGGTGCTGGTGACGCCCGCCGCCGACATCGCGACCGAAGCGTACGTCGGCATCATCGTGGACCGCGCCTCGAAACGGCCGGTGTTCATGGTCAGCCCCGCCGGTGGCATCGATATCGAGGAAGTGGCGGCGAAGACGCCGGAGAAGATCATGCGACTTCCCGTCGATCCGGTGTACGGGTTGCTCTCGTTCCAGGCGCTGCAGATGGGGCTGTTCCTCTACCCGGACATCAAGCAGGCGCGGGCCGCCGCCCAGATCATGGAGCAGCTGTATCGAGCGTTCTGGGCGAGCGGGGCCTCGCTCGCCGAGATCAATCCGCTGGTGACGACGCCCGATCGCGAGGTGCTGGCGCTCGATGCCAAGATGGTCATCGATGACAACGAGCTCGAGCGCCGCCCCGAGCTGGCCCTGCTTCGCGACGAAACGGCCGAAGCACCCTCGGAAGTCCGGGCTCGTGAGGCGGGGCTCACGTTCATCAAGCTCGATGGGAACGTCGGCTGCATCGTCAACGGGGCCGGGCTCGCGATGGCGACGATGGACCTGGTGAAGTTCTACGGTGGGGAGCCGGCGAACTTCCTCGACATCGGCGGCTCGTCCAACCCCGAAAAGGTGGTGGCCGCACTGGAGATCATCACGAGCGACAAGAACGTCCGGTCCATTCTGTTCAACATCTTCGGCGGCATCACGCGCACCGACGATGTCGCGAACGGCATCGTCACCGCGACGCGGACATCGCCGCTGACGGTTCCGATGGTGATCCGACTGACAGGCACGAACGAGGACGTCGCCGTCGACATCCTCCAGCAACACGGCTTCTCCGCCATGACCGAGATGGACGCCGCGGTACAACGGGCCGTCGAGCTCGCCACCACGGGAGCGTCCGCGTGAGCATCTTCATCGACGCCTCGACGCGCCTGGTCGTGCAGGGGATCACCGGGCGCGACGGCTCGTTTCACGCGAAGCAGATGCTCGAGTATGGCACGAAGGTCGTCGCCGGTGTCACTCCCGGAAAAGGAGGGCAACGCTTCGAGAACACCGTTCCGATCTTCAACACGGTCGCCGAGGCGGTGCGTGAGACGAAGGCCAACACGAGCGTGATCTACGTGCCGCCACCATTCGCGGCCGACGCGATGATGGAGGCGGCCGACGCGGGTGTGTCGCTGATCGTCTGTATCACCGAGGGCGTGCCCGTGCTCGACATGACGCGCGTCTATCCATTCGTCAAAGGTCGAGGCGCCCGGCTCATCGGTCCGAACTGCCCCGGGCTGATCTCGCCCGGCCAGTCGAAGGTCGGCATCATTCCCGGGCGCATCTGCGCTCCGGGACCAATCGGCCTCGTGAGTCGCTCCGGCACGCTGACCTACGAAGTGGTCTACCACCTGACGAGAGCGGGGCTGGGCCAGACGACGTGCGTCGGAATCGGTGGAGATCCCATCAACGGAACCAACTTCATCGACTGTCTCGATGCCTTCGAGCGCGATTCCGCGACGAAAGCAGTAGTGATGATCGGAGAGATCGGTGGAACCGATGAGCAGGATGCGGCGCGATTCGTAAAACAGTCGATGAAGAAGCCCGTCGTTGGGTTCATCGCCGGACAGACTGCGCCTCCCGGCCGCCGCATGGGTCACGCTGGGGCAATCATCTCCGGATCGGCCGGGACCGCGGCGGAAAAGATCGCGGCCTTCGAGGACGCGGGCATTGGCGTGGCGAAGCGCCCCGTGGATGTCGTGGACCTCATTCGGCAGCGCCTCCGGTGAATCTCGCGCAGTTTCTCCGCCCCGATCGCATCGTCGTTCCGATGGCGGCGGCCACCCTGCGTGACGCCGCAATCGCGCTGCTCGACCGTCTGCTGGCGACGAACGCGATCGCCAACCCCGACAAGCTCGGCCAACGCCTCAACGAGTTTCGGGGGGAAGACATCGTCACGATGGGGGAGCGCGCGTTCCTCGTGCATTTTCGCAGTGACGGGGTGCGCGAAATGGCCCTGGCGGTCGGCGTGGCTCCACACGACATCGTGCGCGAGCTTCCGACCGAAGAGGCACAGCACGCCCGAATCGTGCTCATGCTCGTGGCACCCCCGCGTCAGGCGGCGCGCTATCTCCAGCTGCTCGGGGCGCTCGCACGAACCCTCGCCCGCCCGCAAGCGGTGGAGCAGATCCTCTCTGCCCCGGATCCCGCGGCGGTGGCGGCGTTGCCGCTCTTCGCCGAGGTGGAGCTGCCGCGCCAGCTCACAGTCGACGACGTCATGACGCAACGCCCGCGCACGGCGACGCCCGATACCCCGCTGCGCGATGCGGCGTTGCAGATGGCACGGGGCGGGATCTCAGCCCTTCCCGTCGTCGAGGCGAATGACATCATCGTCGGCATGCTCGCCGAGCGCGATCTTCTTCGAAACCTGTTGGGCTCGCACCTCCAGGGCGACTCGCCACCGCGACCCACGCCGGAGGGTGTGAACGCGCGTCGCGCCGTGCGCGACGCAATGACCCGCCAGGTGCTCTGCGTGTCTCCCGAGCAGCCGCTCGCGGAGGTCGCATCACTCATGATCAACAAGGACGTGGAGCAGGTGCCCGTCGTACGCGAGGGCCGCCTTGTCGGCTTCCTCACACGGGGCGACATCGTCCGCAAGCTCATTGGATGGTGACCATGGCTGGAAAGCGGACGCTCGCGATCATCAAGCCGGATGCGTTCGGCGCCGCGAAGGCGGGCAAGATCATCGCCCATCTCGAGGCGCAGGGATTCAGCGTCGTCGCCGCGCGCGTGCTGCGGCTGACGCAGGCGCAAGCGGAGGAATTCTACGCCGTCCACCGCGAGCGACCGTTCTATCGCTCGCTGGTCTCGTTCATGACCTCCGGTCCGTGCATGCCGATGGTGCTGGAGAAGGCAAACGCGGTGACGGCGTACCGCGAGGCGATTGGCGCGACCGATCCCGCCGAGGCGAAAGCGGGAACGGTGCGGAAGCTCTTTGCCGAGTCGAAGGAGCGGAACGCGGTGCACGGCTCCGATTCCGACGAAAACGCCGAGCGCGAAGCGCGGTTCTTCTTCTCCGACACCGAGCTGCTGGCGGCACGCTGAGACGAGAGCGGGAGCCTGCGGGCTCCCCTCGCGCTTTTGCCTCGCGGGGCATAGAATCGAGGTCCCCACCCGACGAGGGATGTCCATGGCCAATCGACGCGCTTCCGGATCGAGCCGTCGCGTTGGTCCGCTCGCGATCGGTGTTCCGCTCCGTGTCACGATCTACTACGCGCTGCTGGCCATTGCCGTCACCGTCGCGGTACGCTGGCTCTCGTCGGACTCGCTGAGCGCCCTGCTCGAGCCACGCGCCGCGACGGACGCCGCCGCGACCGGGATGTCGAGCGAGGTGCAGAGCGCGATCGCCGCCACCATGGCAATGACCGCGGCGGCGCTGCTGACCCTTCCGGTCGCGTGGGTGTACACGCTGACGCACGAGCGCCGCGGGTTTCGACAGTCGGTCGTCCACACGCTCGTGCTGCTGCCCGTAGTGGTCGCCGGTGTCGTCGTGCTCGTGAAGAACAGCATCCCACTCGCCTTCAGTCTGGCGGGGATCGTCGCCGCCGTCCGCTTCCGCAATACGCTCGAGGACAGCAAGGACGCGGTCTACATCTTTCTCGCGACCGGTGTCGGTCTGGCCGCCGGCGTCAGTCTTCCCGTGGCCGCGGCTCTGTCGGTGGTCTTCAACATCGTGATCGCTCTCCTCTGGCTCACCGACTTCGCGCGTACGCCTGCCCGGACTGTCGCGCGCGATGCGCGTCGCCGGCTCGAGCGCACGCTGGCCATGGCGAACCGCACCGGAGAATTCGTCGCCCGGCTCGATTCGGACCTGCTCTCCACCCTTCCGCCGGCGCAGCTCGAAGCGCTGGCCGACCGCGCCTGGAGGCGCCGCAAACGCGCCGCGCCGGAATTCGATGCCGTAGGCAAGGAGAATGAGACGCTTGTCCGCGTTCGCACGCGAAACGTTGCCAGCCTGCGCCCCCTCATCGACCCGGTGCTCGATTCGCATACCAAGCGGGTCCGCTATGGCGGCGTGGTGCAC
>Ga0075421_100004159_pt1 | contig 17448 bp, 13 predicted proteins | sample SoiMetdeltSBSDD5_FD_75292 | JGI IMG/M metagenome (GOLD analysis project Ga0075421, IMG submission 75292) | Bulk soil microbial communities from a Populus tree surrounding site in Tennessee, USA - Soil MetaG P. deltoides SBSDD5 | ecosystem: Environmental > Terrestrial > Soil > Tree plantation...
GTATACAAACCCGGAATTGTTATAGATTCGAATGTTACACTTAGGGCAAAAGCATACAAGGAAGGATGGTATACCAGCAACATGCTCGAATATCATTTCTATAAAAGAACTTACCGGCCCGACAGTGTTCAACTGCTGACAAAGCCAGACGAGAAATACCGGGCTTCCGGAGGGCGAACACTAAATGACAACGACCGGAGCGACGTAAATTTTGTAAGCGGGAAATGGCTGGGATACAAAGACGATGATTTGATTGCGCTTATGCGATTTGATAAACCTGTAACAACGTCGTCTCTTACACTCAGTGTGCACGAGGATCTGAGCTCGCAAATTTTCATGCCGTTGCGGCTTGAGGTATATGGAGGCGACACGCCGGGCAATATGAGATTGCTTGGTTCAGTAACTCCCGAACAACCGGTGGATATGCGTACGAGAGCAAATCTGCCTGTTACCTGCGTTTACGCTCCGGCTACCGTTAAATTCATTAAGATTATTGTGAAACACGTGCCTTCAATACCAAAATGGCACCAGGGAAAAGGTCAAACGGCCTGGGTATTTGTGGATGAAGTTTTTGTAAACTGAGTTGATGACATGTGCAGAACAGGTAAGTAGATAAAGAATGTCGTTCCTATCTTAGGTTCACTTTTCACTGTGATGAATCCCTGGTGATTCTCAACGATCTTCTTACACACGGCCAGGCCGATACCAGTACCTTCAATCCGTTTATCCGCATGCAGCCGCTGGAAAATAGAAAAAACTTTGTCCGCGAATTTCTGGTCGAATCCGATGCCGTTGTCTGAAAAGGTAATTTTGATATAGTCCCTGTGCTTAATGATTTCAGGGACATCATTAACGTCGTTACCATTAACGTATTCTGAAGTAATATTTATAACCGGTTTTCTTTCATTGAACTTAAGTGAGTTGGTGATGAGATTGATAAAAAGCTGATGCAATTGCAATGGAATGCCGTAGGTAACGGGCAGATTGTTGTGGTTGATCACGGCTTCTTTTTCGTGTATCAGCAACTCGAGGTCAACAAAAATACTTCGGAGAGTATTGTTCAGGTCAACTTCAACAAAATCGTTTTCGGATTTAGACAGCCGGCTATAGTTGAGAACAGCTTTAATCAGCTCTGTCATGCGTTGCGCTGATGATCCAACTTTTTCAAGATATCTTTTAAGTGCGTCCGGATTATCGATATACCGTTCACTAAGTTCTGTGAACGTTTGGATTTTACGCAGCGGCTCCTGCAGATCGTGGGATGCGACATAAGCGAACTGCTCAAGCTCGCGGTTCGATTTTTCCAGTTCAGCATTCAGTGCCTGCAGTTTTTCATTTGCCTGCATAATGTCCGTAATGTCGTGTGCTATGGTAACAATGCGGTTAACATTACCATCTCTATCTTTCAACGGAATATAAAAATTCTCATAGTGGCGCTTTGTTACACCCGAAATATAATTGACATGCCGCACGAATTCTCCCTTCAACGCCCTTTTAAGATCGTCGACCATACCGCTGTTAAGCGTTTGGGGAAATACATCGGCAACATATCTGCCAATAATCTTGTCCTGTGTGATCTTATAAGTTTCTTCTCCCCGTTTATTCAGTGTAACATATCGCAGGTCGGTATCGAATACTGCGATAAGATCTACGGAAGAGTCGAGTATGTTCCTGGAGAATTCCGTTTGTTCAGTAAGTGCTTCATTGGCCATTTCTAATTCGCGTGTGCGATCCCGTACCTTATTCTCGAGATTTTGGTTAAGGCCCGTTATTTCCGCATTTTGTATACCGATCCTGGTAAGCATATGATTGAATGCGTCGGTAAGCAAGCCTACTTCATCATCACTTCTTTTAACAGCGCGAACAGAATAATTTTGTTTATCAGATACGATCTTCGCAGTATCTGCCAATTGAAGTATCGGAGTGGAGATGGTTCGCTGCAATTTCTTTGAAATTACCCATGCGAAGATGAAAGAGATGATTATAAAAATTACGGCGATAATACCGTAAAGAAGGAAGCGGTGATACATATCCTTCATGTCTGTACGCAGAAATATGGTTCCCAGCAGGGTGCCATCCTGCTCAACCACCTGGAATCCCTCGAGGTATGAATCTGTAAAATAATATCCGAGCCTGCCTGGATGGGCAGGAATATAAAATGCAGGGATCGTTGCGGGATATTTCGCGAACAGTTTTCCGTTTACGTCATATAGGGCTGCTGCTCTTATATTATTCTCCGCCTTAAGCGCGTTCAGCGTTTCTGCGGCATCCTGCTGATTATCGAACGCAAGCGCTGCAGTGCTGTTTGTGGCTATAATCTGGCCCAGTGTAGACATTTGACGTCTCATCGTTTCCCGGGCAGTGATATATTCATAAACAAAAAAAGCAGCACACGTCATGATCAGCACGATGCCGCTGGTGAGCATGATCACCTTCATTATTTTTTGCTGTATGGATGATATCTTACTCATAAATTTTCGCTATTCTTAGCAATTTTGAGCTCACGGTAAGGTTAGCGGCTTTGGCTGCCTGGATATTTATTTCAAGACGGATCATTTCATTTTCTGTGTAAAATTTTATAATGCCACCATACGCGTTAAATTCTTCATCGTCGCTCACCGTCAATATGCTTTTTCCTTTTAACGCATTAAGCGCCTCACTTGTTTTACCGGGTACGTGTATGAAAAGAATATGACATTTGTCTATTTCTTCCGTGCTGTTGAATCTTCTGACGACCATAGGGTGGCCCATTATTTTTTCGCCTGCAATTATTTCGTCGAGGTTGCTTCCGAATGGATCCTTACCCAAAACGCCGACAACAAAAGGCTCATTTGGTTCGCCCATTGCTTCAGGCGGCCATTCAAGAAACTTGCTGAAATTGAACAGGAATGCGGCCTTCACCTGGTATTCCGACGCTTTCTGCGTAAAAGCCGGAATTGCCATCATTGAACATAATAGGATGAAGGTTGTATGTTTAAGGTTCAACATCAGAATCTTCCTGCGATTTTAGCATAAAAAGAACGTGGTATTTTCAGCACGTCGAACTCTGTATGTTCTTCCTTAGCCAGGTTTTGCCCAACCAGTGATATCTCAATATTTTTTGTAACCCATGCGAGTCTCACGTCATAAGTAAAAAACTGAGGCACCTCTGCAGTAGCTAAAGTTTGTTTCAGTTTGCTGTTGTACCTGCCTACTACATCGAATTGAAGGTTGAAGGGCAGGTTCAGGATCGACTGCAAAACAGCGCGATGCTTCGAATCATTACCCAGGTAATCGGGGTTAAATGTGTGGCCTGCCTTTGGATGAAGGTCTTTATCAAAGTAAGTATAGCCTGCTCTTATTTTCCAGATTCTGGCAGGCTGATATGTTCCTGTAACTTCTAAACCCCAGCCTTTTCCTTCCGAGCCATTCATGATCTGATAAGTAAGCGTTCCCGGCAATGCCTCTACGCTATATATATCGGTATATACATTGTAAAACGTAGACAAGGAAAATGCCGAAGCGCTATTAGGCTGGATCCTGTAACCGATTTCAAATGCGGTGAGATTCTCAGATTCGAAATTTGGTCCACCCGCGACACTCGGATTTGGCGGTGGAACGCTGTAAGCCGGAAGGAAATAGTCGCGGTCGAACCTGCTGGGCGTGCGCACCGCGCGGGAAACTGCCGACCACAACGTGTGATTTTTTCTGAAAGCAAAAGCTGCTCTTGCGCTTGGCTGGAGTTCTATTCCTGTATAAACATTGTGCAATATTTTGGTTCCGGCAGTGAATTTTATTTTTTCTGAAATTGATATTTCGTCCTGTATGAATCCATTGAAAAGATCAAGGTTTTTTTTAGGAGGAAGAATTGCAACATTCTGAGTCCTGAAGTTTGCATAGTCGCGTACGAGCCTGTAACCAAGGCCCCATAACAGCTCATGATTTTTTTTGAAGTTTAACCTGTGCTGGAAGTCTGCATCTATAGTGTTCATTCTATCGGAACCGGTGCCTGGAATATCTTCCCTGAAATACCTGTCGTAATACAGTTGTAGTGTGATATCCGACGAAGGGGAATACGTATGTGTCCACCGTGCAAGAATATTTTGTCCGTTCATCGGAGAATGCTCAGGGGCAGTTTTACGTGTGCCACTGTAAAAATCTCCCTGAATCGTGAAACCGTCCTTTGCAGATGCATCTATGTCCATCCGGAAACCTGCCTGCGATAATCTCCACTCATCTGTGCTTTTGTTGCCATCGGGTTTTGTGGTCGGTCGACGGTTGAAATGCATTCCGTACACCCGGAAATGCGTTTTATCGTTTATTCTGCCGCCATACCTTGCTTCAAAATTGTCTCTGAGAAAATTGCCGACACTTGCAGACGCGTAGCCACCTCTCGTGTCGGAACTTTTTTTGGTAACGATATTAATAACGCCGTTCACAGCGTTCGCACCCCACAATGTTCCTCCCGGACCGCTTACAACTTCTATTCTGTCAATATCTTCAATCAAAACGTTTTGCAGATCCCATATCACACCGCCAAACAACGGTGTATACACTGTGCGTCCGTCTATCATCACCAACAGCTTGTTTGCAAAGATTGTATTGAATCCTCTCGTGCCAATGATCCACGCACTTGAGTTAAGCTGCGCTACCTGAATGTTGGAAAACAACCTCAAGGCCTCGGATATGCTCAATGCTCCAGAACGTTTTATTTCATCGCCGGTGATCACCTGAATAGCAGACGCCGCGTCACGAATCTGTTGAGGAGTACGTGAAACAAGTGTTATCCTGATGTTCATCAGTTCTTCAACTGAGAGTTTCTTCAGTTCGGCAACCGAAAGTCCTTTTTGCCCGGAAGCGGGGTAGGTAAAAAAAATAAAAAGAGATATTAAAAAAATTGAGGTGAGATAGGGGCGGTTCATCTTCACGGCTTTTAATTCATCAGGGATAACAGCTTAGTCGATAAATTTAAGAATATTATCGATTGATTTTCGTCATTTAAGGCTGGCCCGATTTTTTAAAAGAAATATGTGAGGAGATATTGTGTATGATAAAGACCAATGAAGCACCAGCCGGAGTATATTTCCTGTATGCAGACGACGATCCGGATGACCAGGAATTTTTTCAGTCGATGGTGAACGAGTTAGATCCGTCGATTAGCGTTGTCGTTGTAAATAACGGGCTCGAGCTGTTGCAATATCTGAATAACATATCGAAAGGCAACCTGCCCTGTTGCATAGTGCTTGATATAAATATGCCAATCTGGGATGGTATAAGAACACTGAAGGCGCTTAAGGTTGAAGAAAGGTATATGAATATTCCGGTGATAATGTTTACCACTTCGCGTTCGCTCCGCGATAATGAACTCAGTCTGAAACTCGGCGCACAAGGTTTCGTAACAAAGCCGGTGAATCACAAAGATTTCAACGAGCTCTATCACAGGTTTGCAGAAGCGTGCCGGGAAGGATGAGAAAGGCATCTTTTGTCGGCATATTACACGTTCGGTGTCATACAGCTGGCCCAGTATTGAACGATGTTAGTAATCGTTTCTTTCCAGTCGTTATATTTTACCGGCTTCTGAAAAATGCCCTGGACCGAATTAACGTAGGCGTTGTTAATTGCCTGCGTCGTGCTGCCGGTTGTGAAAAAAAGGAACGGTGTTCTTTTGGAATTTTCGGAGTTTGCTGCAACCTGTTTTCTTAATTCGAAGCCATCAATTCTTGGCATTTTAATATCGGAAATAATCAGGAAAGGACGGATCGCCGGATCTCTGAGATAGTCGAGTGCAGATTCGCCTTCCGGAAAAAAAAGCACTTCATTTTTTAAATTGATTTCGGCAAACAGTTCGCGGAGAAGGTCGTGATCATCAAGATCGTCATCAATGATAATAATCGGACCGGTCTTATCCATGGTTTTACGTAGGGTTTAGAAGATGAAAATATCTATTTTTTCACAGCGTTAGAAATAATTTTCCATTGTCTTGCCGCAGCGCATAAGTGATGATAGGAATTTTTGCAGGTCCCGCTTTTACTTCTCCATCGCTTACACTAAACTGCGAACCATGCCAGGGGCATTGAACAGTGCCACATATCATCGACCCGCCGGCAAGTGATCCGCCCCTATGGGTGCACCTGTCATCAAAGGCAACATGACCTTGTTCGGTGCGCGCGATCACAACTCTTTTGCTGCCTACATGCACCAGCTTCATCTGATTGATTTTTAATTCATTTATATTGCCAACCTCAATTTCTCCTTCACTGGTCCCGAAGTATTCCTCTTTCCATTTTCCGGCATCAGCGTACCTTGGATCAACACCGATCTGGTTTCTGTAAACAAGTGTTCCTCCCATCCATCCCGCAAACAAAAGCAAAATCCAGCCTGCGCCCTCAAGCACTATCAGGATGATTATATTCGGCACTTCATTATTTGCCCTGTAAATAAGAGCGGCAACAAAAAAAATGATCACCGATACATTTGTCAGCGCGTGTTTTGCGCCTCTTTTTTTTGCTGTAGAACGGGGTGGAACTGTATATATGTAATCAATCAAACCGGGAATCGCAGCAATGCCTGCTGAAATCAGTGCGGCGATCTCCAGATTGTATGCGGTAAATAAAAATTCCGGGCTATATGTTTTTGCAAGTATGTCGAAGAAAAGTGTTCCTGTGTAAAAAGCAATCGGGAAGCAAACAAGTATTGGATGTAACGGATGTCCTTTGAAATGTGCAGTGCTTTTCATTCCTTGATATTTTATTGTTTAGATCTTAATTGTTACATCACCATTTATGGGATATCCTGTGCATGTGAGTATCAGGCCATTTTTAATTTCTTCATCCAGCAGCACTTCATTCTGTGCCATCCAAACCGTACCATGCAAACATTTGGCCATGCAGGTACCGCATTGTCCGTTTTCGCAGCTGTAAGGTATGTGAATATCCAGCAATTTTGCTGCTTGCAAAATGGTGAGTGGATACTGCACACTAAAACTGGCCTGTTCGTTTTTTCGTATAAGCAGCACCGTGTGAGCCTTTGTATCGGGCGGCTCGGGCCGCACTTTCGGATGCTGGATATGAAATATTTCTTTCTTTATTCTTCCAGGTACTACGCCAAGAGCGGTAAGCCTGTAGGTTATCATTCTCATATAACCAGCCGGCCCGCAAACATAAAACAGCGTTTTCCCGCTATAAGATACTTTATGCTTTCGCATAAACATTTCAAGCGACTCGGGCGAGAGCCGTGACTTTATTGCATCCGGTGCCCTGCTGAATAAGAACTCAATAGAGAGCTTATCTGCATATTTACTCAGAAGCTGAAGCTGATTTACAAAGATGGAATTTTGCCTGCTCGTATTACTGTATATCAGCAAAACCTGAATAGATGGATGCAGGTGAAGAATGGTTTTGATCAACGCATATACCGGCGTAATACCGCTTCCTGCTGCCATGAATATTATCCTTTTGAATTGCTCAGGATTTTCGGGGAGCATAAAAAACCCCGATGCGCCTATTGTCTGAAGGAGGTGCCCAACCTTCACCCGGTCGTTGAGAAATCTTGAGTACTCGCCATTTACAATTCTTTTAACCGTGATCGTGAGCGGTTCATCAAGTTCAGGCGATGATGAAATAGAATAGCTGCGCCGTGCCTGTTCACCGTTGCTCCTTGTGAATACCAACGTCAGGAACTGGCCAGCCTTATATTCAATTTTACCATCGGTGCATTCGAGAACGAATGATTTTGTGTCGGCGGTTTCCGAAATAATATCAACAACTTTCAGCGTCTTCGTGGCTAATGCTGCACGTTCCATGCATCGAATTTAGGCAGGAATCTTATTGCTTCACATTGATGTTTACTTCAGTGGTGTCGGTAGTGAGGGTAGGCACAATATAATTGCCGAAATCTAGCGTTGTTTCAGGAAAGCTTTTCTTTAACTGCTCACGTTCGTCTGCGGTAATTGAGGTTTTATAGAGGTACATATATTTGAGCGACTTGAGATCTTTCATCTCCATAATTCCCCTGGCAGTAACTTTTGTTCCCACCAGGTTAAGTGAACCCAGGTCCTTTAATTTTTTCAGCTTCGCAAGACCCTGATCGGTAATGGCGGTGTTACTGAGCTGAAGCCTCCGCAGGTTACTCAATTCTGAAACTGTTGTAAGCGTAGAGTCGTTTACGTTAGATTGATCGAGCTTAAGGGAAACCAGCTGTTTTTTTATTGGCTGCAACGATTTCACCAATGTATCTGCCCTTGTTAAAGCGGTAACAAAACTTACCGCCAGATAATTGCTGTTTCTTGCTACAGGCATCACCATCACGCCGTCGGCGAATAATTTTCTCAGCACACCCGAATCTGCGGCGCTCACAGGCTCGTCGGGCACTTCGGCAACCTCAGTTTCGGGCATAAGTATTCCGCTTTCAAGAGCGAGCAGAACGGGTTTAATGCTTCCATCCTGTTTAAGTTCACTTACTTTTTTATTGAAGTCGGCACCCGAATTAATCCACCACTGTAAAACCGATATCTGCTGCTTTGTCAGCTGTGGTTTATTTTTTGGTGGCATGTGGTCTTCATTATCCAATGGTAAAAGCATTCTTTTGATCATCTCGCTTTCTTCAGGCTTTCCTGCAACTATAGTTTTCCCGTTTTTTCCGCCTTTGATGATCGCTTCTTTTTCATCGAAACGCAGCTTTCCCTTATGCTTCTTTGGTCCATGGCAATTGTAACAGCCTTCTTTAAGTATAGGTTGTACCACGTCATTGAATGCAACAGCGTTCTGGATATTCGGAATTGGTTTTAATGTGACGGTCTTCCCCGACGATTGATCAAAAGGCTCGGTTAAAAATTCGGGTCCGCGTGTAACATTACCACCAAGATGTCCTGTGACTGCGATCAGCGCAAGTACCAGTACCGAAACGGTCTTCACCACGGTTCTCTTAACGCGGGTCTTATACAAAATGTACAACGCTATTGCCATTACCGCAGAAGAAATGGCCGACCACTCATGGGGCTCAACGAATTCTTCTTCGTATTCGCCGCTGCCTTCAAGTAAAAGTCCTGATACAACAGCAGCAACAGCGGCAAGCATTCCCCAGAAGATCATTGTTTGAATTGCGGGCCTGAAATTCCCATACCGGTTCGACCGCGTGAATAATTCAAAAAGGCATGCAAGCAACAATATGCCTATTGGCAGGTGAACGATCGCTGGGTGCAGCCGGCCGGTAAAATCAAATAATACTTGAAGTAATTGCATCTATGATCGCAGCAGGATTATGTTTAAGGGACTTTGTTATGCAATAATATCATGAATTACTTTACCGGCAACGTCTGTTAATCTGAAAGGCCGGCCCTGGAAAGGAAAGGTGAATTTTTCGTGATCGAATCCCAGCTGGTTAAGGATGGTCGCCTGAACGTCGTAATAGTCGGTTTTACCGCTTACTGTTGTGTATCCGATTTCATCGGTTTCACCGTGAGAGTAACCTTTTTTAATTCCACCACCGGCGAGCCAGATAGTAAATGCTTCGGTGTGGTGATCGCGTCCCTTGAACGGATTCACATCACCATTCCTTCTTTCCTGCATTGGCGTGCGGCCAAATTCACCAGCCCATACAACTAATGTTTCTTCAAGCAAACCACGTTGTTTAAGATCGAGCAGAAGAGCGGTCATTGCTTTATCTACCGACCTGTATTTGTTGATCATCCCGAGGTTAAGCGCATTGTACGCTCCATCGCCATGTGCATCCCAGCCCCAGTCGAACAGCTGAACAAAGCGAACACCTTTTTCAACAAGCTTCCTTGCAAGCAGCACATTATTGGCGAAGGATGTTTTGCCGGGTTTTGTACCGTACATTTCGTGAATGTAATCAGGCTCGTTGTTGATGTTCATTACATCAGGTGCGGTGATCTGCATCCTGTATGCCATTTCATATTGCGATATCCTCGACAGGATCTCAGGATCTTTGTATTCATCGAACTCTTGTTTGTTCACCTGGTTGATGGCTTCTATAGATGCCTTCCTCAAATCACGGCTAACGCCGTCGGGATCTTTTATGAACAGCACCGGATCGCCGTGACTGCGGCATTGAACACCCTGATACACTGATGGCAGGAACCCGCTGCCCCAAACACTTTTACCTGCGTCGGGATTGTTTCCGCCGCTGGTGAGAACCACAAATCCAGGCAGGTTCTGGTTTTCAGATCCCAGTCCATACGTTACCCAGCTTCCGATACTTGGCCTTCCCAGGCGTGGCGCACCGGTGTGTACAAGCAATTGCGCAGGCGCATGATTGAACTGATCCGTGGTCATCGCTTTCAGAAAAGATACTTCGTCTGCAACTGTGGCAAAGTGGGGCAGATGATCGCTAATCCATGCGCCGCTTTCTCCGCGCTGTGCAAAGGTTGCCTGTGGACCGAGCATCTTCGGCACTCCCCTGATGAATGCAAACTGTTTTCCTTCGAGGAATGATTGCGGACAATCCATTCCATCCATTTTCATCAGCTGCGGTTTATAATCGAATAGCTCAAGCTGCGACGGTGCTCCGGCCATGTGAAGAAATATCACACTCTTTGCCTTGCCGGGAAAATGTGGAGGCCGCGGCAACATAGGCCGCGCAGGATCAAAAACAACTGAAGGTCCTGAAGATGATGAGCTGCGGCCACAGCCTCCGAGCAATGCGCCCATGGCCAATGCGCCGAGTCCCATTGCCGACTCCTTAAGGAAATGCCTGCGTGTTTGCGCTAGCATCGATCTCTCACCTGCTTCTTTAAGCAATCGTTGTATGTGAAGTTCCTTTTGTGTCATGCATCAGTTTTTAGTGATCACTTCGTCGATATTCAACATTGCGTTGGCAACCAGTTTCAAAGCAGCGTCCTCTGCGTTTTCCTGGTTTTTACCCGATGCCTTTGCGAACGCAGCTGCGGCGCCGTCGTTCGTTTTATATTCGGCGAGTGCCTGGTTGTACAGATTTACGAAAACGTCGAGTGATTGCTGTGGAATTTTTTTATAAAGCATCATTTCATATCCTTTTGATACGCGGCTTCGTATATCGTTTCCTCCTTCTTTCTCCATTCTTTTTGAAAAATGGCCCGCAAGGTCAACGTACACCGAATCATTCAGTGTCACCAGGGCCTGCAACGGTGTGTTTGTGCGTATGCGCCGGGGAGTGCAAACTATGCGTTGCGATCCATCGAAAGTTATCGTGGATGGATATCCTGCCGTTCGCTTCCAGAATGTATATACTGAGCGCCGGTAATGGTCTTCACCTTTGCTGGTGACCCAGCTTTCGGAATTGTAGGGATTCATCCATATTCCTTCCGGTTGCCATGGCATTACTCCCGGGCCATACATTTTACCGCTCATTGTTCCGCTGATGCAAAGGGCCTGGTCGCGCACCTGTTCTGCCTGCAGGCGCATGCGCGGAAATCTTGCAAAGTATTTATTGTTCGGATCTTTTTCTTTCAGGTCTTCCCGAAGCTTCGATTCCTGGCGATAAGTTGCGCTCATCACCAGTTCCTTCAAAAGTTTTTTTATGCTCCATTCATAATCATTCATCATCTTCCATGAATAATGATCGAGCAGTGCCTGGTTCACCGGCAACGTTCCCTGCGTGCCCATGTCTTCAAGCGTTTCAACTATGCCAATGCCAAACAGCTGTTCCCAAAGGCGGTTAACTATTGTGCGGGATACCAGCGGATTTTTTTTATCGGTGAGCCACATTGCCATCCCGCGTCTGTCCGGAGGAGCGTTTTTTGGCATCGCTGCGGCAAGTGATGCGGGTACCCGGGGCTGAACTTCTTTGCCCGGTGTGAACCTGTTTCCTTTTTCAAACACAAATGTTTTCCGGTGGATAGATGCCGGATTCTCCACCATCACGGGTACTGTTTTCTGAGGCGTTGTCAGCAGTTTCCAATACAGCTTTTTATTCGCTTCGTACGCTGCAGTTCCTTTACCGGGAAGGTCTTTTGTGATCGCTATCCAGTCGAAATAGATCAAATCATTTTTTTCATTTGCGGCAAGCGATTTGTTTTCATAAACGATATAAACGTCATGAACTTTATTGTCTGTGCTTATCTCAAAAGATGCAAGCTCTCCTTTATTTGAATATGGTACATTGCCTCTTCCTGCCACGGGACCATCAGGCGAATCGAGACGAGCGGTTAGTGTAGCGCCAGGTTTCATAACAAAATATTTGTACGTTACCTGGTTGTTGCCGTTCAGGTCCATTTTTTTTAATCTGAAAGAACCGCGGTTGTGTAATGCGAGGGGACCATTATTACCATCTACATATCCATTCCTGACGCTGTCGGTCGATGATCCGTACAGAGCGGGTTGAGCAGTGCGTAGAAACAGATTGATCGCCTTTGCGTTCTCTTCATTTGAATTTTCTTTCACCCAGCTTGTAAGCTTTTCTACCTGTTGCTTCAGTGTGTCGTTATATGTTTTCAGAACCGGGAACTCCGGTGCCTGATCTTCATCGCGCGTGTTATTGTAGTAGGCGACAAAGCTGTAGTAGTCGTCATGTTTGAATGGATCGTAAGGATGGCTGTGGCATTGAACACAAGCGAATGTTGTGCCCATTAATGCTTCCCATGTTGTGTTTACGCGATCCAAAACTGCTGCGAGCCTGAACTCTTCATTGTCGGTACCGCCTTCGTCGTTGTTCATTGAATTTCTGCTGAACGCTGTTGCGATATACTGTGCATCTGTTGGATTCGGCAGCAGGTCGCCGGCAAGCTGTTCTTTTATAAACACGTCATAAGGCTTATCTTCATTGAACGCGTCAATCACCCAGTCGCGATATTTCCATATCTCTCTTTCACGGTCCGCTTCGTATCCTTTTGAATCGGCATATCTCGCGAGGTCGAGCCACATTGTGGCCCAGCGTTCACCATAATGCCGGGATGCGAGCAAAGAGTCAACAAGTGTTTCGTAAGCATCGGCACTATTGCTGTTCAGATATTTCTTTGCAATGTTGTCGGAAGGATACATCCCTATGAGGTCGAGGCTTACTCTTCGTAGTAATGTTGGTTTATCGGCCTCTTGTGAAGGATCTAATTTTTCTTCTTCAAGCTTTTCATAAATAAACCGGTCAACGTCGTTTTTGATCCAGTCGCTATGTACATCCGGAACCGTTTGTTGTTTCACCGGCAGGTATGCCCAGTGGTCGCCCCACTTTGCGCCCTGTTTGATCCATCTTCTGAAAATGCTGATCTCTTCTTTGCTTAATGGCTCATGTTTGTATGGCATCCGGTCTTCCGGATCATCAGCTGTTATGCGGCGCATCAGTTCGCTTGCATCAGGATCTCCCGGAATAATTGCCGGCTTTCCTGACTCGGTTTTTGCGAGTGCTTCATCGCGGAACAACACGCTGAAACCTGATTTCGCACGAACACCACCATGGCAGATAATGCATTTTTTATTGAGAATGGGCTTTAAGTCTGTACTGAAATCAACTTCGTTTTCCGAAGTGGTAAAGTGAGCGAGCGCAAACCCACATACAACAAGCACCGTTACAAAAAGCAACTTCTTTTTATTCGTCAGTTTCATATTCGGCAAAGCGATAAATCTAATTCAAATTTCCTTTAAATTATCCGTTTATGCCGATAATTTGTAAGTTCATGTGTTAACTGTTGCAAAATGCAATCGTTTGCGTTGTAACACTTTAACAAAAACAGCTATGACAGATCATAAAAAACCGATTAAAATTCTTGTCGTTGGTTGTGGAAACATGGGTTCCTCCCACGCTACCGCGTATCACAATATTGATGGATTTGAAATATGCGGACTTGTTTCGCAGGGAAAAAGCAAGGAAGCTTTGAATGCGAAACTCGGTAATAAATATCCGTTGTTCAATTCGATGGAGGAGGGGATGCGGGCCACAAATCCTGATGCGGTTTGTATTTCAACTTATCCTGATACTCATGAAAAATTCGCGGTACGCGCATTTGAAAGCGGATGTCATGTATTCATTGAAAAGCCACTTGCCGATACGGTGGAAGGAGCGGAGCGCGTAGTTGCTGCGGCAAAAAAAGCTGGCAAAAAACTGGTCGTGGGTTATATACTCCGGCATCATCCTTCATGGGAAAAATTCGTTGAACTTACCGGCGAACTCGGAAAGCCACTGGTGATGCGGATGAATCTTAACCAGCAAAGTGATGGCAGCATGTGGACGCTGCACAGGAACCTTATGAATAGTCTCAGCCCGATCGTTGATTGCGGCGTGCATTATATCGATGTGATGTGCCAGATGACGCGTTCAAAGCCCGTGCAGGTATATGCAATAGGTGCGAGGCTAACGGATGAGATTCCTGCAGGCAATTACAATTACGGACAGCTGCAGATTCGTTTCGATGATGGTTCAGTGGGATGGTACGAAGCAGGATGGGGACCGATGGTAAGCGAAACGGCCTTCTTTGTAAAAGATGTAATAGGACCCAAAGGATCAGTATCGATTGTCGCCAAAGAGGCGGCAGCAGCGGGGAAATCGCAATCAATAGAGGCGCATACAAAAACTGAATCGCTGCGGTTTCATCATGCGGATCTCGACAAGAATGAAAAATTTGCAAGGCAGGATACCTGGATAAATCTGGAAGACGAACCGGATCACCAGGAACTGTGCAACAGGGAACAAAGATATTTTCTAAAAGCAATCCGTGATAATCTGGACCTCACCGCGCATGCCGAAGATGCGGTGAACAGTTTAAGGATTGCTTTTGCAGCCGACGAATCCGTACGAACAGGTAAAGTTGTTATGCTTTAATTATGAGTGAATCAAAAATTAACACGGCAGAAATTCCTGTTGCGGTGGTGGGACTTGGATTAATGGGATGCAGCATCACCACCTGTCTTCTGATGGCCGGACACCCTGTGGTTGCGGTTGCTCCGATCAGCGACGATCTGAAACATGCTGAGACCAGGATCACACATCATCTTCAGCATTCGAAAGAGCAGGGACTTATCGTTGAAGAACCATCGTTTTATTTAAAGAAGCTGAAAATTACGATGGATTACGGTTCGCTTCGGCCTTGCGCACTCGTAATAGAATGCACGCTTGAGAATGAAGAGATCAAAAGATCGGTGTACCAAAAAGTTGAAGATGTGATAAGCGATGATGCACTGCTTGTATCAAATACATCTGCCATTCCGATCAGCATATTGCAGAAGCTGACAAAACATCCTGAACGGTTTTTTGGGCTTCATTGGGCGGAGCCGTCACATACAACACGTTTTCTTGAGGTCATCTGCGGTGAGCTGAGCGACATAAAAAAGGGAGAGTACCTGTATGCGCTTTCGCATTCCTGGGGAAAGGAGCCAACACTTGTTAGAAAAGACATACGCGGGTTTATCACGAACCGGCTGATGTATGCGATGTACCGCGAAGCATTTTACCTGGTTGAAAATGGCTATGCTACAGTTGAAGATATTGATCGTGCATGCAGGAACAATGCAGGCTACTGGATGACACTGCTCGGTGTGTTTGGATGGATGGATATGACCGGTGTGGCTGCTTATCACAATGTGATGAAGGAACTATTTCCTACACTAAGTAATAGCAAGGAGGTTCCGAAGCTGATAGACGATATTGTTAAGAACGGTGGCAGAGGAGTTTCAAATGGTAAAGGATTTTATAATTACACGCCTGAAGAAGCAAAAATGTGGGAGGATATTTTTACAGAATTCAGTTTTGATATTAAGAAGCTCGCTGATAAGTATAATGAGAAGCTGAAAAGATAATTTTTTATTTTTTTTCTGTTAATGGAAAGAAACATTTTTATCATCGATTCCCATCTCGACCTTGCGATGAACGCAATTGAATGGAACCGCGACCTCCGCAAACCTGTTGCACAGATAAGAGAAAGAGAGAAGGGCGTGACTGATAAACCCGACAGGGGAAACAACACAGTGGCACTGCCCGAACTGAGAAAGGGAAAGATAGGATTGGTGGTCGCAACACAGATCGCGCGATTTGTTGCACCCGGTAGTGAACTTCCCGGTTATAATTCACCGGAGATCGCATGGGGAATAACGCAGGCACAGCTTGCATGGTACCGCGCGATGGAAGATGAAAACGAAATGGTGCAGATCACGAACGGCAAACAACTCGAAGATCATTTAGCCTTATGGTTAAATGAGTCAGTTGCCGACAGTTCGAAGCCTGTTGGCTATATACTAAGCCTTGAAGGCGCAGATTCTCTTGTAAAAATTGATTACCTGCATAAAGCATATGCAAATGGTTTGCGCGCATGCGGACCTGCACATTATGGTCCCGGCAGGTATGCACCCGGTACAGGTACCACCGGTGGATTAACAGCCATGGGACGCGAGCTTGTAAAGGAAATGGACGATCTTCGTATGATCCTCGACGTTACTCACCTGACAGATGAAGGATTTATTGAAGCTCTCGATATTTTTAAAGGACCTGTTTGGGCGAGTCATCACAATTGCCGCAGCCTGGTGAATAATCAGCGGCAGCTTACCGACGGGCAGATAAAGATATTGCTTGAAAGAAAGGCCGTGATTGGCGGCGTTCTTGATACGTGGATGTTGGTAAATGATTGGGTGAGGGGAGTTGATGAGCCCAGGGCGCGTGGAGCTAACCTCGAAAAATTAATTGATCATTATGATCATATCTGTCAGATCGCAGGTAACAGCGACCATATTGCCATCGGCAGTGATCTCGATGGCGCATACGGCACTGAGCAGTCGCCATATGATTTGGATACCATTGCAGATCTGCAAAAATTACAGGGTTTGCTTACTAAGCGAGGATACGCGAAGAACGATGTTGAGAAGATATTTTATAAGAATTGGCTTAGATTCCTTTCGGAAAATTTGCGATAATTTGTTTGCGTTCCATGATAATAAATAAAGATATTGCCGGCACCAGCAGCGCAAACATTATATATTTCATAACAGTTTCTTTTATCTCCCTATGCATTAAAAACTGTCATTACATAAGCGCCCGCAAAATTTTTTACTAATTTCATCACACGAGGTTTTAATTGAGCATCCTGCGGAATATATCGACGTCTGGCGACGACTCTTTTCTTATAGAGCGTTTCAAATCAACGGGTGATCTGAACCTGCTGGCAGAACTCTACGGGCGGTACATGGACCTTGCATATGCGGTTTCAATAAAATATCTCAAGGACACCGAAGCGTCGAAAGATGCTGTAATGGAAGTGTTTGAAGAACTTGTAGATAAACTGAAGAAACACGATGTAAATAATTTCAGAAGCTGGCTTTACACCCTGGTAAAAAATCACTGCCTGATGAAGCTTCGCTCCGCCTCCCGTAATAAATCTGTTATTCTTGATGAAAACAGTATGCAATTGAAGGAAGATCTGCATCAGGAAGTTGATGAAAAAGAATGGCAGCTGCAGAAAATGTCGGATTGCATCGGCAAACTTGTGGCAGAACAGAAGTTAACAATTGAATTATTTTACCTGCAACAGAAATGTTATAAGGAGATAACTGAAATAAC
>Ga0075421_100004161_pt1 | contig 17447 bp, 13 predicted proteins | sample SoiMetdeltSBSDD5_FD_75292 | JGI IMG/M metagenome (GOLD analysis project Ga0075421, IMG submission 75292) | Bulk soil microbial communities from a Populus tree surrounding site in Tennessee, USA - Soil MetaG P. deltoides SBSDD5 | ecosystem: Environmental > Terrestrial > Soil > Tree plantation...
TTCTACTATCCCGGATACGTACTGGGCATCGTGAGTCTTGTGTTGCTTTCGCCATCGATGTCGATGTGGCTGGCGCGCGCGATTCGACCAGCGTTGAAGCGCGTTTGGCCGGTGGAAGGCGCGCTGGCCGCCGATAGCTTAATTCAGGCGCCGCGGCGCACGTCGTCCACCGTCACTGCGCTCATGTTGTCGCTGGCCCTTGCTGTGGGCTTCGCTGGAGTCTCGCGGGCAATTTATGACTCGCTGCTTGTGTGGATGAATCACACGTTAAACCCCGATCTCTATGTGAGCCCCAGCCGCAGCATCACAGCCAAAACGTTTCGCTTTCCTGGCAGTATGGGCGACGAGTTGCGCGCCATCGAGGGTGTGGAAGAGGTGCAGCCTGTTCGTAACGCGCGCGTGATGATTGGGGGGCAGCCGGTGATGGCAGTTGCCCTCAATATCGCCGACGTCGCAGACCGCGTGGCGATCAGGCCTGTGGAGGGAGATCGCGAGGAGATGGTGCGCCTCGGTGCGGCGGGCAAAGGTGTGGTGATCTCCGACAGCCTGTCTCTCCTGCGCAATATCCATCGCGGGGACATTCTGGAAATTCCGACTCCAAGGGGTCCGCTGAGGTTGCCCGTGCTCGGTTCCACCATCGATTACTCCGATCAGCAGGGCACATTTTTAATCAGCCGCGACCTCTATCAACGCTACTGGGGCGACGACACCGCGAACCTGTTTCGTATTCACGTGAAGCGTGGCGTCGATCGCGAGAAAGTGCGCCAGGCGATTCTCCGGCGCTGGTCGGAGTCTCACGAAATCTTTGTCTACACGAACCAGGGCATCCGCGAGTACATTCTGAAGCTCACGGATCAATGGTTCGGCCTGACCTACATTCAACTCGCTGTCGCGCTGCTGGTGGCGATCCTCGGCATCGTCAATACACTCACCGTTTCCATTACCGACCGCCGCCGCGAATTGGGAGTGCTGCAGGCCGTGGGCGGTTTGCGCAATCAAATTCGCCGCACGATCTGGCTGGAAGCCGTGAGCATCGGCGCGGTGGGTTTGGTAATGGGGGCGGGAGCAGGAGTGGTGATGATCCTCTTCAACCTGCACATGCTACGCGGCGATCTGGGTGGATTGCGCGTAGACTTCACATTCCCGTACGCGTTCATGGCTGTGATGGTGCCGGTCGTTGGACTGTGTTCATTTATTTCGGCGTTGTGGCCGGCCGAGGCCGCCGTACGCGCATCGCTGGTGGAGTCGCTTGAGTATGAGTAAGCTGCTTGCCTTCCTAATAGCCACGTGCGCGATGGCGCAGGACCCGAGGCAGATTATCGAAGAGGTGCAACGGCGCAACCGTTCGCAATCGCAGCGTTACGAAGGAACGCTGACTGTAACCAGTGCGAAAAGCCGAGTGGCCGAGAAGCGCTGGCGTTTCGAGCGCATCGGATCATTCGGCGACAGCAAGTCCGTGCTGCGCTTCATCGACCCTCCCGAGGTAAAGGGTGTGGCGCTGCTGATTCACAACCACAAGGACCGTTCGTCGGATCAGTGGATGTGGACGCCGGAGCTGCAACGAGATCGGCGAATTGCGCTCCAGGATCGTTCCACGCGCTTCTTCGGCACCGATTTCAGCTTTGAGGATTTGGAGGAGCGGGATGTCGATCAGTTCGACTTCAAGCTGCTCGGGGAGGAGAAGCTGGAAGGGGAGGACTGCTGGAAGCTGGAGTCGCGGCCAAGGCAAACCAAGACGTCGCAGTATACGCACTCCTACGTGTGGGTTCGCAAGGATCTGTTTCTGTTCATGATGGTCGAAGGTTATAAGGGTGGCGAATTGATGCGCCGGATTGCCTATCGCGACTATCAGAATGTCAAGGGCCTGTGGACGGCGAAAACCATGGAGGTGTTCGACAACAAGCGCAACAGCCGTACGACGATGAAGCTGGAAAAACTCGACTACAACCTTCCGATGAAGGACGGGGATTTCACGCTGCAGGCGTTGCGGCGTCCGCTATGAGAATAGCGGCCTGGCTGATTTTCGTCGCGTGCGCGCACGCGCAAGCTACCTTCACGCACCGTGGTTTTTTCGAGACACGCACCACGCTTTATCCGCAGACAGCGGTGAATGACAGCGGGCGCGCGGTGAGCGAAGGACTGTTGCGGTGGGAGCCGGCTTGGCAGCCGTCGTCGAACTGGGTCTTCGCGGCGTCACTCGATGCCCGCACCGACACGCACAGGCAGGTGGAACGCGAGGCGCGGTTCGATTGGCAGGACCGGCGGTTGCAGCGGCCCGCGTTTTCATTGCGCCGGGCGAGTGTTGCGTACCATCGCGGCGGACTGCATGTGGAGTTCGGCAAGCAATTCATCCGCTGGGGTAAGGCCGACATCCTGAATCCTGTAGACCGTTTCGCGCCGCGCGATTTTCTCGCCGTCGTGGATAACGATTTCCTAGCCGTAATGGGCGCGCGCGTGACATATGAACGCGGCGGCAACACGGTCGACTTTGTGGCCACACCGCGCTTCACTCCCAGCCGCGTGCCACTACTCAACCAGCGCTGGGCGCCGCTGCCCGAGGAAGCCGCGCAGTTGCGATTCGTCGATATGGGTTCACGCCTTCCGGGACGGGCGCAATTTGGCCTTCGATTCAGCCGTAACGCGGGACCGTATGAGTACTCGGTCGTGTTCTTCGACGGATTCCACTATTTACCGCTCTTCGAAGGGAAGCTCAGCCTTCCTGGTTTCGATGTGGAGTTCACGCGGGTGTATCCGGGCCTGCGGCTCTACGGAGGCGATGCGGCGGTTCCTCTGCCTTGGTTCACATTGAAGACCGAAGCCGCCTGGTTTACGTCGCGCACGAAGACCGCGGATGAGTATGTGCTGTACGTGATTCAGCTGGAGCGCACGGTAGGCGAGTGGATATTTGTGGGCGGTTATTCGGGCGAGGCGGTGACGACGCGGCGGAATCCCGTTGGTTTTGCGCCAGACCGGGGGTTGGCGGATGCCTTTCTCGGCCGCGCGAGTTACACGCTCAGCCCTACGCGGACGATCGCGTTTGAAGCGGCTGTACGGCAGTCGGGCGATGGAACGTGGTTGAAGACGGAGTACACGCACACGTTCGGGCGCAATTGGCGTTCGGTGGCGGGCTTCACACTGATTCGCGGAGTGCCTGCCGACTTCCTCGGGCAGTATCGCCGCAACTCCCATGCCCTTCTGGCGATCCGCTATAGCTTCTAGTGCAAGCGATAATTCTTCTCGCCTGTCTCAAGTGCGATCGGTAGCCGGTTTTGCGGCAGCGGGAGTGGACACGTCGCGTAGGGTGTGAAGGCGCAAGGCGGATTGTAGGCTTGGTTGAAGTCCAACGTAACGACGCCGTCCTTGGCGAGATCCGCATAGAGGAAGCGCCCGGCGGGATAAGTGGTCTTACCCGTAGTGAGGTCGCGAAACACAAAAAAGAGGCGGCCTCCGCTGAGGACGGGTTCGAGCTTCAACGTCTTGCCGGCGAGCTTGAATTCGACTTCGCCCGGCGCGTCGTATTCCTCTGTTACGCCTTCGATCACGGTGGGCAGCACGCGTTTTTTCGGTTGCGCGTAGGCGTGCCAGCGGGCGGCCACTTTCCACTTTGCATCCACCGGATAGTGCTCGACTCCCTTAAACGATTTTCGGTAAGGGCTATTGGTGTCGCGCACGCGAACGCCATATTTCCCGCCGCGCTCGATAATGAACATCGTGAGCGTTCCAGACTTCACAAGATCCGCCGGACCGGGGTTGTCAGGTTTCAATTCGCGCTCGGCGCCATTCTGCCGCAGCGACACGCGCTTGCCGTTGAGCGTCCACTCCAAGCCCGCCGGAAGCTCGGCAAAGCGATTCAAACCGGGCTTGAGCCAATACAGTCCGGCGACAGTGAGCCAGCCATCGTCGGCCTGGAGTGTAGCAAGCCTCTTCGAGCGCCAAGCCTCGACCTCGCTCAAGTGATCCGAGGCCGGCAGCATCGAAGACATGATGAGGAGAGCGGCAAAGGCTCGCATACTTCATTCTATGCGGCAGAGCGGTCTACACTGGAATCGGAATCACCATGTGGACATTGTTACTGTTGCTGTGTGCGGGCGTCCTTTCGGCCCAGGACTTCACCGATATCAGGGTGGAGAAGTTCGCCGGCGGGTATACGTTCACCGAGGGACCGGTTTGGGCTAAGGAAGGGTTTCTCATCTGGAGCGACGTGCCAAACAGCAAGATATGGAAGGTAGTGCCTGGCGAAAAGGCAGTTGTGTTCCGGGAGGCGAGTAACAAAACCAACGGCAACGACTACGATGGTAAGGGCAACTTCTACCACTGCGAAGGCGGGGCGCATCGCGTTACGAGAACGGACCGCAAAGGCGCCGTCACGGTAGTCGCCGAGAACTACCAGGGCAAGCGGTTCAATGCGCCGAACGACATCATCGTGCGCAAGGATGGCCAGGTTTACTTCACCGATCCCGCGTTTGGCGCGAGCCAGGAAGCTGGGCGTCAGCTCGAATTCTTCGGCATCTATCATGTGACGCCGAAGGGCGAAGTGGAGCTGATCGCCAAGCCGAAGGGACGGCCCAACGGCATCGCGTTATCGCCGAACGGAAAGATCCTCTACGTGGACAACAGCGACGAACGCGCCGTTTACGCATACGATCTCGACGGCAAAGGTGCGGCATCGAACGAGCGCGTGCTCATCAGCGGCATAAAGGGCGTGCCCGATGGCATGGCGGTGGATGAGAAGGGAAATCTCTATGTGACCGCCGACGGATTGGCCATTTACTCGCCCGAAGGGAAGCTGCTCCATACGATCGAATTCGCCGAAATTCCGCGCAACGTCACCTTTGGCGATGCCGATCTCCAGACCCTGTACGTAACCGCCTACACGTCGATCTACCGTGTGCGCATGACGGTGAAAGGCTCGGTGCAGTATTAGTGATTCGAGGCGGTATCCAAAGCGCCCGCTCCTGGGAGTGGGCGCGCTGATTATCGACCGTGACCGCATTCTGCTAGTGCAGCGGGGCAAGCAACCTTTGAAGGGTTGGTGGTCGCTGCCGGGTGGCGTTGTGGAGACGGGCGAACAATTGACCGAGGCGATCAAACGCGAGGTGCGGGAAGAGACGGGACTCGACGTGGAGCCGCAAATCGTAGTCGAGATATTCGAACGTATTTTGCGCGATAAGGAAGGCAAGCCCGAATACCACTACGTACTGATTGATTATCTGTGCAAGGCCAAGGGTGGTGAACCCAAACCCGGCGACGATGCGGCCGCGGTGGAATGGGTGAAGCGAAAGGACCTGGGATCGAGAAAGGTAACCGAGGGAACGTTGGAAGTGATTGAAGTGGCCTTTACGAAGAAGGAAGCGCTACGGCAGAAGAAGAAGTCATGAACCAGACGAGTGCGGCGTTGCTCGAATTCGATGCGCTCAGGCAGTTGCTGGGACGGTTTGTGCAATCGCCCGGCGGCCGAGCGTTGCTTGCTGCGTTGTCGCCCACAACGGATCGGCGCGAGCTGGAAGCCCTGGGCGTCGAGACACAAGAGGCGATCGCCTATTTGGGCGCGGCGGCGCAGCCACAAGTGGCCGCGCGCGGCGCCGCATTTCGCCTACGATTCGACAACCTGCCCGAACTCGAAAATCATCTGGGCAAATTGCGCATCGAAGGCGCGGCGCTCGAACCGGGCGAGATCCTCGAACTGATTTCTGTCCTCGACCGGGCCTCCGACGTGCGCGGGGTGCTGAGCAGTGTGGCGGACCGCTACCCGCGGCTGGGCGCGCAGGCGGCGCGTGTTGGCGATTTCCGGCCGCTGTTGCGCGAACTTTCCGGCAAGATCTTGCCGGATGGTTCGGTGGCCGATTCGGCATCGGTGATGCTGGGCCGTGTGCGCCGCGACATCGAGCGGCAACAGCGCAGCATTCAACAATCCCTCGAACGGTTTCTGCGCGCGCATCGCGACGACGGCGTGTTGCAGGAAGAGTTTATTACGATCCGCAACGACCGTTTTGTGGTCCCCGTGGTGACGGGCCAAAAACGCAAGGTGGAGGGCGTGATTCACGCTTCGTCGGGATCGGGGCAGACGATGTTTGTCGAGCCGCTCGAGACCATCGAGATGAACAACGACCTGGTGCGCCTGCGCGAACAGGAAGCGCGCGAGGTCTTCAGGATTCTGGCGGAAATGACGACGAAGCTGCGCGAGGCCCGCGGCGAGATCTCCGAGACATGGCAAGCGTTGGGCGAGTTGGACTTCCTCTTCGCCAAAGGCGCGTTTGCGATGGAATTCGGCGGTGTGATGCCGCGATTCAGCCTGCGCGACGAGCCGCGCCTGCATATTCGGTCGGCCCGGCATCCCTTGCTCGAAGATGTGTTGAAGCGGCAGCGGAAGCACGTTATCCCGCTCGACCTGACCCTGGAAGGCGCAACGCGCACGCTGCTCATCAGTGGGCCGAATACAGGCGGCAAGACGGTTGCGTTGAAAACTGTTGGGTTGCTTGCGTTGATGGCGCAATGCGGGCTGCCGGTTCCGGCGGCCGAGGCAGAATTTCCCATATTCTCGAACATACTGGCCGACATCGGCGACAACCAGTCCATCGAACAATCGCTGAGCACTTTCTCGGCGCACGTGGCGCGGCTGGGGAACATTCTCAGTGAGGTAACTTCCGATTCACTGGTGCTGCTGGACGAGGTGGGCCGCGCGACGGACCCGGAAGAAGGCGGAGCGCTGGGCGTGGCCATCGTCGATCACGTCCGCAAATGGGGCGCGTTTGCGCTTGCCTCCACACACTTGCTCGCTCCCAAGATCTATGGCGCTTCGACCGACGGCGTCCTGAACGCGGCGATGAGCTTCAACGAGCAGACGCTCGAACCGACCTACCACATGCGGACGGGAATGCCGGGCGCGTCGGCCGGCCTGCGCATTGCCGAGCGTCTCGGGTTGCCGGCCACGGTGATCGAACAGGCGCGTGGTTACCTCAGCACACAGCAACAGGAGTTGGCGCGATTGCTGCGGTTGTTAGAGACGCGAGTCGATGAGTTGACACAACGCGAGAGCGAAGTGCGCTCGGAACGCGACCGGATCGAGGCCGAGCGGAAGTCGCTTAACGAGATTTGGGATAGGCGCGAGTCGCAAAAGCTCGCCGAGCTCGAACGGCGTAACGAAGCGATGCTCGAAGAGTTCCGGAAGCGCGCCGAAGAGACGATAGAGCGCCTCGCCGAAGGCGGCGAACAGCGGAAGATGGCGGCCAAAGGTGCGCAGCGCGTGGCCCAGATCAAGCGTGAGTTTCGTGAGGAGTTTGCCGTTACTGTCCGCACAGCCCAGCGGCAAAGCGAAAGCGGGACGCTCGATCAGGAGGAGCTTCCGATTCAAGTAGGCTCGCGCGTGCGGTTGAAGGGTGTGCGCGAACCGGCGCGAGTGCGGCGAATGCTCGGCGAGGATCGCATCGAGGTCGAAGCCGGCTTCATGAAACTGCAGATGGAACGCGGCGACGTGATCGAAGTTTTGCCGGATACGCCGGAGGGCGCGAAATTGCCTACGAACGTGACGTTTCGTGGAACGGAGGCCCCGCTGGTGAGCTTTCGCGAGTTGAACCTCATCGGTAAGCGTGCCGACGAATCGCGCGATGAGGTGGAGAAATTTCTGGACCAGGCGGCATTGGCGGGTTTGAGCCGCGTGCGCATTGTGCATGGGCACGGAATGGGGATCCTGAAGAAACTCGTTCGCGAGATGTTGAAAGAGAGCCAGCACGTTGCAAAGTTTTACGAAGCCCCACCGACCGAAGGCGGCGCGGGGGCGACTGTGGCGGAGATGCGCGAAGGTTGAGTATGGTCCGAGGTTGGTCGCTGACGCTGTGCGCCGTCGTGTGGGTCGGCTGTGGCGTGCCGTCTATCTCGCCGGTTGCATCGGCCGCGCGCAAAGGCGATACCCAAGCGATTGCGTCGCTGGTCAAGGCTGGCCAATCGCCGGATGAACCGAGTGGGGTGAACGGTTGGACGCCCCTGATGCACGCCATTCACACGAACAAATTGCAAAGCGTGGAGGCGCTCCTGCGGGCGGGCGCAAATGTCAACCGAAGTTGTTGCCGCGGGCTGACGCCCCTTATCCTGGCCTCCGGAAACGGGCAGAGCGAGATCGTCCGCCTGTTGCTGCAACGCGGCGCCGACGCCCTGCACCAAGGTGAGGACGGACGCACGGCGCTGGACGTCGCCATTATGGGGCTGAGCCACATGGAAGGCGCGCCGATGGGCTCCTGTCAAGCCGGCGCGGCGAAAGAGTTACTCGAAGCCGCGCCAGGTTTGCGAGGAACGGTGCGGCTGGACCGTGTGGTGCAAGCGCTTCACAAATGCCCGGAGATCGAGAAATTGCTTGCTGCGTCAGCCCACTGAATTTTTCGAATCTCGCAGGTGATGCCGTTCGTATGAAGTCAGTATGAAGTGGCTGGCAGGAGTGTGGGTATTTGCGGCTGCCGCTCAGGAACTGCCGAAGATCGCCGTCGACGTGCAGTTGGTGAATCTGACGGCGACGGTGCGGGATGCACGTGGTGCCCTGACGGCGGGGTTGACCAAAGACGACTTTGAGATCGTGGAGGATGGCTCGGCGCAGACGATCCGTTTCTTTGCGCGTCAAACCGACCTGCCGCTCTCACTTGGTCTCCTCGTGGACTTCAGCGGCAGCCAGCGAGAGTTTGTGAAGAAGCACCGGCGGGACATCGAGACCTTCCTGAAGAACGTGGTTGGGCCGAAGGACAGGGTGTTTGTCGTCGGCTTCGGAAATCAGTTGCGTTTGGTTGCCGACTTCACGGGCGACATCGAGTACGTGATGGATGAGTTGAAGGAGTTCGGAAAGGGAGATCGAAAGTATCCCAAACTGGGAGGTGACCAGCCCCGCGAGGGTGGCACCGCATTTTACGACACGCTCTATCATGCAACCGCGAAGTTGCGTCCCGAAGGCGGCCGGCGGGCGCTGGTGATGTTTAGCGATGGCGGGGACAACGCGAGCGCCTATCACATGCTCGACGCGATCGAATCGGCGCAGACGGCGGACGTGCTCGTTTACAACGTACGCTACACCACCAGCGAGGTTGAGGAGAAACGGCCGGGCTCGCGGGATATCTACGGGCAGCGAGTCATGGACCGCATTTCGGCCGACACCGGCGGAATGGCGTTCAACGCCAGCCGCGAAAATCCCAAGGCGGCTTTCCGCGCAATTTCCGAAGAGCTGCGCTCGCTCTACGAATTTGGCTATCATTCCACCACACCTTCTCAGGATGGGCGGTTTCGCAGACTGGAGATCCGGGTGAAGCAGGCGGGTTTGAAAGCGCGCGCAAAATCGGGTTACTACGCGCGCTGACCGGGGCGATATACTTTCCCCGTGAACCGCAGACATTTTCTATCCACCCCTGCGCTCGCCGCGGCCGGCGCACACAGCGCGATGGGCGCATCGACAAAAGAGTTGATGGACCAGTTGGGGAAGGCGGCGGCAAAGCCGGTGTTGAAGCTCGACGGTCTGAATTCGCCGGTGATCATCGACTCGATCCGCCTATTGAAGAAAGGGCCGGATCATTTCGTACACGTGCGCTCCAAGGACGGCGCGGAAGGTTTGTCGCTGCCGCAAACAGGCCGGCCAGACACGTTTGCGCCGATGCTGAAGAGCAACATCATCAAGTTCTTCATTGGCCGCGACGCACGCAACTTGGAAAACGATCTGTGGGAGCTGTATCGCGCGGGCGACAACTACAAGCTGTACGGACTCGGATTCTGGAGCGCACAGACCTGGGTGGAGTGCGCGATTCTCGACATGTTGGGCCGCATGACGAGGAAGTCCATCGGTGCGCTGATCGGAGATGTGCGCCGCAAGGAGATTCCGATCTATGTGGCCAGTGGCCGGCGCGATACGACCCCTCAGCAGGAAATCGAGTACCTGCAAAAGCTGGTGAGCGAGTCCGGTGCGCGGGCTGTCAAGTTTCGCGTGGGAGGCCGCATGAGCCGCAACGCCGACGCCTCGCCAAAGCGTACGGAGACGCTAATTCCACTGGTGCGCAAGACCTTCGGCGACGCGATTGACATGCACGCCGATTCGAATTCGAGCTACGATGTGCCGAACGCGGTGCGCGTTGGGCGGCTGCTCGAAGAGGTCAAAGCGGTGTACTTCGAGGAGCCTTGCGAATTCGACCACTGGGAGGAGACCAAGGAGGTGACCGACACCTTGACGATTCCCGTGGCAGGTGGCGAGCAAGAGTACAGCGATTGGCGGTTCCGCTGGGCGATCGCCAATCACATGGTGGACATCGTACAGCCGGACATCCAGTATTACGGAGGGCTGATCCGGTCCATTCGCGTGGCGCGCATGGCCGACGTGGTGAACATGCCAACGACGGTGCATATCTCGGGCGGTTTCGGCTTCGTCTACATGCTTCACTTTGCCTCCGTGATTCGCGATCCAGGCCGGTACCAGGAGTACAAGTTGGGCCACCAGAAGTACGGCCAATGGTTCGAGGGCGGTATCACGGTGAAGGACGGCAAAATGAGCGTGCCGCAGGCGCCGGGCGTGGGCATTGCCGATATCGCGGCGGTGATCAAGGGCGCGGTTGAAGTCTAAATCGACAATATTGCGTTAAGGTACTTGCAGCCCCTGAGTTCCCGGATTAACCTTCCAGATACGAGCATTACGAACTTACTCCTGCAGACTGGGGGCTGAAAGCTTGATGAAACGGAATTGTCTTTCCACAGCGGTGATTTGTCTGTTGGCGGGAGTACTTCACGCGCAAGATTATCGGGCGAAGCTGAGCGGCGAAGTAACGGATGCAAGCGGCGCCCCGATGCCGAAAGTTCGCGTCGAATTGACCAACGCCGCAAGCCATGCGACGGTTTCGACCGAGTCCAACGATGCAGGCGTGTACCTGTTTCAGTTTCTCGATCCGGGCACATACCGTTTGTCTGCTTCGAGCGCCGGGTTCAAGACGTTCGTCCAGGAGCGCATTCAGCTCCAAACTGGACAACATGCCGGGTTGGAGATTCGCCTTCAAGTGGGCGATACCGCCGAACGGATCGAAGTCACCGCTGCTGCTGCGGCGTTGGATACCGAGTCGGCTTCACGCGGCCTGGTGGCAGGGCTGATCCAGGTCCAGGAGTTGCCGATCCGCTCGCGCAATCCGTTGAACGTGGCGAACCTGCTTCCCGGTACGACGCAACGAGGCCCTGGCGTGTTCATGGCTTCTTTCCACAACAGCGCTAATGCCACCATTGCGATCAATGGTGGCAGCCTTACGCAGAATGAGTTTCTGGTGGATGGCGCTCCCAACACGGCCCGCACGACCTCGGTGAACAACAATATCGCCTTGATGCCGGTGTCGGAATCGATCGGCGAGGTGAGCGTGATCACCAATGCCTATGACGCATCGTATGGGCGGACGTCGGGGGGCGTGGTCAACTTTACGACCATCGGCGGCACCAGCGAGCATCACCTGACGGGCTGGGGCTTCTTCCGGCGTAAGGCGTGGAACGCGAATTTCTACGCCCTGAATGCTCTAGGTAGTCCTCGTCCAGAGCAATCGGTGGACCAACCAGGATTCCAGGCAGCGGGTCCGGTGGAGATACCCAAACTGATCAAGAAGAACGGCCGGAACGCTTTCTTCTACCTCGTCTCGTACGAACGGTACAGAGAGCTCTATCCGCAACCGATACGGCTCGGTGTCCCGGAGCCGGAAATGCGGACCGGTGATTTCAGCAAGCTGCGCAACGCCACGGGAGAACAGATTCGCATCTTCGACCCGCTCAACACGACGGGCAGCGCCACCGACCCGGTTCGAGTGCCGTTTGCGGGCAACATGATTCCCAGCTCGCGGATTGATGCAACCGCAGCGGCTGTCACGAAATACTTCCAGGATCCGAACGATCCGGGACTCCCTAACCAGCGCTACGCGGCGGGAAACTTCAGCCTGCCTCTGTTCTCCTACTACCTGAACTTCTGGAACTGGAACAGCCGGTTCGACGCCAAAATTGGCGACATGGACCGCGTGTTCTTCCGCTACTCGACGAACAAGCATACGCAGGAGCGGACGTTGAACGGCATCATCGGCAGGCCGGGTGAACAGGCATACAACCCATTTCTGCGCCGTAACCACGCCTTCATGGTGGACTGGGTGCGCGTGCTGAGCCCGTCGGCCACGCTCAATGTGCGCGGCAACTACGCGCGGTATGTGGAAGGGCAGGACACGCGCGGCAACTTCGGCTTCGATCTGACGTCGCTCGGCCTGCCGTCGTCCTTGGCCGGGCAGTTGGTGTTTCCGGACTTCTTCGGCGTCTGGGCGCTTACAGGCTATGGCCAACTGGGCTTCAACCCAAGTTTGGAATACAACAATACGTACAGCTCGCAAGCGAACCTGACCAAGGTCATGGGCAGCCACACTCTCAAGGCGGGCGCGGATGTGCGGCGCTGGCACTTCCTGCAGAATACGCCCGGCAATCCGTTCCGCATCACAAGCAATGCCGCGTTCACCCGGTCGTCGTGGAACAACGCGGCCACGGAGGTGAACAGCGGCGACTCGTTCGCTTCGTTCCTTCTGGGGACCGCCAGCGGTGGTTCGGCCGACTTCAACGTGCGGCCCTTCTTCCGCGGTTGGTATGTGGCCCCGTACATTCAGGACGACTGGAAGGTTTCGCGCAAGCTCACAATCAATCTCGGCCTTCGCTGGGACTACAATCCGACGGTTGACGAAAAGTACGACCGGCTGGTGGCTGGTTTCGATACCACCGCAAACAGCCCAATCGCATCCAGGATCAGCGCCGAAAACCTGGCCCTGTATCCTCAACTGCGCGACCTGCGCGGTGGGCTCACGTTCGCGGGAGTAAACGGCAACCGAAGGGTTGCCACCAAGACGCCGCTTTCAACTTTGCAACCGCGCGTGGGCATCGCCTACCGCTTGGACGAGAATACGGTTCTTCGTGGCGGTTACGGACTCTTCTATGCAAACTGGCCGACCACTGAGTACACGCAGACGCAAGGCTTCAGCACGTCCACGGCGCTGGTTTCCACTCTTGACGGCGGGCGCTCGCCCGCGCCGAATACGCTGCGCAACCCATTCCCCGGTGGCGTCCAGAGACCCGTAGGATCCTCGCTCGGACTGAATACTTTCGCCGGGCAGAACTTCAATTGGTGGAACCCGGACGCGCGCATGCCCCAAGTGCACCAGTTCTCCGTCGGTTTCCAGAGGCGGTTGTCGAATGCGTCTTCGATCGACGTCTCCTATGTGGGCAGCCGCACACGCGATCTGAACACGACGTTGCCGGTGAATATCCAATCCGACGACTTCATCAAGCAGTGCGATCCTTCGCGCGGCGGCAATCGCGCGTTTTGCGACGCCCTGGTTCCAAACCCGTTCTTCAATCTGCCGGAGTTTGCCGGCACGAGCCTCGGATTGTCGAGCACCGTCAGCCGTCAGCGCGTCACCCGGCCGTTTCCGCAGTTCGACGGCGACCTTACGCAGTTGGGCCGGAACGACGGAAAGATGTGGTACAACTCCGCCCAGATCGCCTACCGTCATGTGTTCCAGCACGGGTTGATGGTGAACGCCAACTACACGTTTTCCAAGCAGATTTCGCAAGAGGGTTGGATGAGCAACTATGCCGCCATCCCCCAGCGCAGTCTCGTAAACTTCGACCGGCCGCACGCGCTGAAGATTTCCACGCACTACGAGCTGCCGTTCGGCAGGGGGCGCAAGTTCGCCTCCGCATCCGGTCCTTGGATGAACCGGCTGATCGGCGGTTGGGATACGAACCTGTTCTACACGGCGAATTCGGGCGAGCCGGCTGACCTGCCCGGCAACGCGTTCATGCTGCGCGATCCGAAAATTACGCCAGATCGCCATCAGACGATCGTCCGCGGCTGGAATCCGTGCGTGCTACAAACAAACACGGATGGCACCGTTACCCCGACGCGCGCGAGTACGGTGATCAACGGCTGCAGCGCGACCGATTTCTCGCAGTACGCCTGGCTGGTGCCGAATAACCAGTTCCTCACCTATCGCACCAATCCGCTGCGCAGCGGCCAGATCCGCATGACGCCCCAGTACATGGTGGACCTCTCGGTGAACAAGACCGTTCACATAACCGAACGCCTGCGTGCGCAGTTCCGCGCCGAAGTGTTCAACGCCTTCAATCGCTTCAACCTGTTTAGCGTGCGCTACAACACGAATCCGCTCGACGCGAACGGAAATTTCGGCAGCTACCTGCCGAGCGACGCCGGCGCATCGTCCGGACCGATGCGCGACTCGCCGCCGCGGTCCATCCAGCTTGGTGTGAAGGTGCTGTGGTAGGAAACGGCTAAAGCTCGTCGATCGCCGCCAGTACCTCGGCGGCGTGACCGGCGGGCTTTACCTTCTCGAAGATCTTCGCGACCTTGCCCTTGGCATCGATGACGAAGGTTGTCCGCGCCACACCCATATACTTGCGGCCGTACATGGACTTCTCCTGCCACACGCCGTAGTCGTCAGCGATCTTGTGGTCCTCGTCGGCAAGGATAGTGAATGGCAGGCCGTACTTGGTCTTGAACTTGGCCTGATTCTTTACCGGGTCGGGTGAAACGCCGACGACGATCGCCTTCTTCTTCGTGATGGCCGGAGCGGCATCCCGGAATTCGCAGGCCTCCGTGGTGCAACCGGGCGTGTCCGATTTGGGATAGAAATAGAGCACGACAATGGAGCCCTTGTGATCGGAAAGCTTGAACGGCTTTCCTTCGTCGTCCACGGCGGTAATCTTGGGTGGGGCGGAACCGGCTTTGAGCATGGTGTTTTGTCTATTTGATATTGGAGCACGCGGGGAGGTTCGATGAATCGGCGGGAATTTGTCGCGCTGGCGGCGACGGCGCCGCTCGCGCAAGCAGCATGGGATGGCGGAATGGTTCGGCATCTGCTTCCAGGCGCGAATCACGAGCGCATCCTTCTCAAGGCCAGCTTCACAAGCGTCCTTTCGAAGCCGCCCATCCTGCGCGCGAAAGGCCTCGGCGCAACCGGCCGGCGCACCGACGGCGAAGGCCGCTATTGGGCCTTCGATCTGCAGAACTTGAAGCCGGCAAACGCCTACGAACTGCGCCTGCATGATGCCGGTGGTAAACCGCTGTGCGATCCCTGGCCTCTCCGCACGCTTCCTCATCCTGATGAGCAGATGTCGAAGTTCCGGCTGATGGTCTACACCTGTGCGGGCGGTCACGAAGAGTTCAAGTCGCGCAACGGCGTGGCGGGATTCCTCCGCAATGATCTTCGCCGCAAACTGTTTGAGGCGGGGCTGAAGCAGAATCCCGACGCCGTCATCGCTATCGGCGACCACACCTATTGGGACCAGCACACGGGCAAGGCGGCGCTGCGCGTCACTGAAACAGAGCTGGGGCGGCAGATCGGCGAATTCGACCGCACGATTCCCGTCATCGGAACGCTGAACGAGGCAATTCTCAAGCGCGCCATCGACCGCCAGATTGCCGACCTCTATGGAACGATGTTCCGCTCGGTGCCGGTATTCTTCCTGCAGGACGACCACGACCATTTCGAAAACGACGAAGCCACGGATTCGATCATCACCTTTCCGCCGGACGACTTCATGCTGCGCCTCGCGCGCACGGTGCAGGCGATGTACTATCCGGAATTTCTTCCAGCGCCTGGCCGTCCGATGGCGATGTCGGGCGTTGGCGCCGGCGACCGCCCTCCTGGTGTGTCGGAGAGTTACGGAACACTTCGCTGGGGCAAGCTCGTCGAGATCATGCTGTATGACTGCCGCCGCTATCTCAGTTTGCGCGGGCCTCTAGCGGGCTGCATCGCGCCCGAGGCTGAGGCCTGGCTGCTCGCGCGCATGAAGACGCAGGAGACCAATCATGTGGTGAATCTGCCGTCGATGCCCATCGGTTGGAGCGCCGGCAAATGGGGCGATTGGTATCCCGACGTTCTGGGCGACGACGGCAAGCTGGGAATTACCAAGCCCAAGTACTTCTGGCAGAGCGGATGGCGGTCGCAGCATGATCGCCTGTTGGCCGCGGCGAGCGCTATGGAGCGCATCCCGCTGTTTCTGTCGGGCGACCTGCATGCAATCGCGCAAGCGAGCATTCGCCGCAATGGGAGTCAAAATCTGGAGCGCAATCCCGTGGTCAGCGTGCTCACGGGTCCGATCGGCACTGCCGGTCAAGGGTGGCCGTCTTCCGCACGGGGAACGCCGCCGTTGCCGCCGGTTGGCCTCGAGCTGCAAGCTGGTCTGGCGCCGCTCGAACATAACGGATTCACGATTCTGGATTTCACGGCCAACCGCGTCGAAGGGTCCTTTTACGAGTGGAAATTGGGGCAGCCGGAAGCGAAGCTCGACGCCTTGCAGCCATTTCACCGGTTTAGCTTGGCGAGACGCGTTTGAAACCGGAAGCCTGCGGGACGCATCGCTGTTGATGTGGCTATGATAAAATCTAAAGAGCGTATGAAGCTGCGTACTTTCCTCTATCCCGCCATGGGCGTTCTTCTTTTGAGCTCCGGCGCGTTTGCCCAACCAAAGGGCGGAGACGCGGCCAAGGGCAAGGAAGTCTTCGAACAGTGCGCGGTGTGCCACAACGCCGACAGCGAAGAGAAGAAGATGGGCCCCGGCTTGAAGGGCCTTTTCAAAAAGGCCAAACTGAGCAATGGCAAAGCCGTCAGCGAAGCGACCGTCCGCGCGGTCGTGGAGCAGGGCGGCAACGGCATGCCCGCCTACGAAGAAATGCTCGAGAAAAAAGAGAAAGACGACCTGATCGCCTATCTCAAGACGCTGTAAAGCTTTGTCCGCGGGCCACGGCGCCCGTGACAGCCGCCGCGTCCCCATCGTCTAGCCCGGCCTAGGACACCGCCCTTTCACGGCGATAACGCGGGTTCGAATCCCGCTGGGGACGCCAATTCTTACCGATTCAATTCTCAAGTCACTCTGCCCTTTTCCTCTTCCTCGTTTGTGCCAACCTGTGCCATGGGCTTTGATTGGGGCCTTTCGGCCATCAACTTCGTGCGGGATGACTCGCCTGCAAATGTTTGGGTAACTGGTGTCTTACTGTATACTGAGATTGAATTGTTGCTGCGTCAGAGACGGTTCGGTCGCTGGCGTGTAACGTCATGTCAGTGCCAGCAGTTTCTATCGGATACTCGTTAATGGTGACTACTCCGGGCGGGCCATATGAACCGCAACTCGATGAACTGGGGCATGACCGCCGCAGCGAATTTCCTCTTCTGTCTCGTGCGCCGATTATTGAAGGCTTAATCGACATCCGGGTGAAAGTACCTGACCGCATCACGCTAGATACGCTTCGCCAATTCCATGAGCCAATAAAGGAACAGTTCCCGAAGCGGCGGGAGCGCCGCTCGGTCGCAGCCACATTCGACATCAGAGGGGAGGGAATTTCCTTAACGCAGGATCAGCAGCCAGGCGGATTTCTCCACGTCTCCGACAATGACGCAATGATCGTTCAGGCCAGA
>Ga0075421_100004165_pt1 | contig 17436 bp, 15 predicted proteins | sample SoiMetdeltSBSDD5_FD_75292 | JGI IMG/M metagenome (GOLD analysis project Ga0075421, IMG submission 75292) | Bulk soil microbial communities from a Populus tree surrounding site in Tennessee, USA - Soil MetaG P. deltoides SBSDD5 | ecosystem: Environmental > Terrestrial > Soil > Tree plantation...
CAGTATGAAGAAACCGGCGAGGACATGCCGGCGGCCTACTGGATCGGCCATCACCCTCTCGTGCTGTTGGGGGCGGCGACCCATGTCGGCCCTGACGAAAGCCACTATGAGACGGCAGGGGGAACCCTAGGCTCGCCGCTACGCCTGGTGCCTTCGGAAACTTTGGGCGATAAATTTTTAGTTCCCGCAGATGCCGAAGTGGTGATCGAAGGGTACGTGCCGAACGGGCAGCGCAAGCCCGAGGGGCCCTTCGGCGAATACACGCGCCACGTCGGACCGCAGCGTTGGTGTCCGCTACTCAAAGTCACAGCGGTGACTTATCGCAAGGATGCGTACTGGGACGACGTCATGGTCGGTCATACCCACTGGATCAGCAGCTTGACTAAAGAGGGGGCGGTTCTAGAATTGGTGAAGCATAGTGTCCCAAACATCAAGGCCGTGCATGTGCCGATGTCCGGCTGCGGCGTGTCGCACGTCTATATACAGATGCGCAAGACCGTCGAGGGACAGGGAAAGACCGCGGCGGCTGCCGCGCTCAGCGGCTTCTTCGATATCAAGCATGCCTTCGTATTTGACGAGGACGTGGACATCTTCGACGAGCGCGAAGTGCTCCTGGCCCTGGCCACTCGGTTCCAGGCGGATCGCGGCTTGGTGTTGCTCCCGGGAATGAATGGATCGCCGCTCGATCCGAGCGCGCCCGAGCGCAACGTAACGGCCAAAGCCGGTTTCGACTGCACCAAGCCGGTGGGCAAACCGTTCGCCGAACGGCTGGCGATCTCGGAAGAAGTGCTGTCGCGCATCGATCCGCTGAAAATTATCGGCGAGAAAAGATGGGAACGGATCCCGGTCGAGCCTTGGGGATAGGAGAAGCGCAGCATGGCTGATTTTGAATATGTCGCGTGCCCGAAGTGCCACGACAAGTTTATGGCCGGTGAGGAATTTTTTCGTTTGCCGCAAGCTTACTGTCATTGCCCCTACTGCGGCAATGAATTTCCGGTCGGCGTTGCCGCCGGCGAGGCCCGCAAAGCGTCGGATAAGCGCGCCGGATCATGACGTTGAGATAATCAATCACTCGGTGAAAAGGAGACCAAAGCACCATGAGGTACAGTCACGACGATAAGATCGACACTTACACCACCTGGCAGCAGGCCCAGAAAATCCCCATCAATCGCGGTTTTTTTGTCGAAGATTTGACAAAGGTCGAGGTTGCGCCCTGGGAGCATAAAGGCGGCCTCGGAGCATTCGTCAATCTCGACGGCACCGGCGGCACCAATGACGGCTACGTGTGCGAGATACCGCCGGGAAAACAGTTAAAAGAGCAAAAGCATCTTTACGAAGAGATGGTCTACGTTCTCGAAGGACATGGGGCGACTTCGATCTGGCAAAGAGACGGCAAGAAGCACACCTTCGAATGGCATCCGGGAAGTCTCTTCGCGATTCCGCTCAACGCCCACTACCAACTCTTCAACGGTCAGGGCCATGCCCCTGCCCGATATTTTGCCGTGACCAACGCGCCGTTCATGATGAACCTGTTTCACAACCTGGATTTCATTTTTGGCGATAGCTTCACCTTCGCCGACCGTTTTCCGCCCGAAGAAGAGGAATATTTTAGCGGCAAAGGAAAGCTCTGGGGCCGCAAGCTGGAAGTCAACTTCGTGCCCAACGTGCGCGATATTCAACTGTACGAATGGAAAGAGCGCGGCGCCGGCGGCAGGAATGTGAACTTCGAACTGGCCGGCAACGTCATGGGCTCGCATATCTCGGAGTTTCCGGTCGGCCGCTACAAAAAGGCCCATCGCCACGGCCCGGGCGCCCATGTGATCATCTTAGGCGGTCAGGGCTATTCCCTGCTTTGGCCCCCCAACGAGGGCGAAATGGTGCGCGTCGACTGGAAACCAGGGTGCGTGGTCGTGCCGCCGAACCAATGGTTTCACCAACATTTCAACTCCGGCGCCGAGCCCGCTCGCTATCTTGCCCTGCGCTGGAATAGTTGGCGCTACCGATTTGTCGCGCTCACCGACGAAAAGCCCATCGAAGTGGACGTGAAGCAAGGTGGAAATCAGATCGAATACGAAGACGAAGATCCAAAAATTCATCAGATCTTCGAGGCAGCCCTGGCCAAAGCCGGCGCGCCCTGCCACATGGGCTCCATGGTTCGCTGGTGCACACAGAAGGAAAGAGCCAGCGCGTGAAGAACCATTTCGGTTGTAGCGTTCAGCCGTCCAACCGAGTGCAGCGCCAGGCTTAAGCATCCGTGTCCTCATGAAGCAGGATCAGAGCACGGTAAGCGCGCCGGAGTTACTGCGCCAGACCCGGTGCGCGTTGCTTATGATTGATACCGAGAACCGGTTTTTTTGGGAAAACGAAAATGGTCATCCCTTGCCGGCAGCTGCCCTCCTTCCCAATCTCCAGCGTTTACTCCATGCCGCCCGTCAAGGCGGGATTCTGAGCGTTTTTATCGCCGTCAAACATAAATCCGGAACCGACAGCGGGCCGTGGCTCAGACGATTGGCCTTGCTGCGCAAAGGGCTGCCACGAATGTCGCGACAGTATACTCCGTGGGGAGAGGGGTTTCCGATTGCACTGCAGCCGTTAGAGTCCGAAGTCGTCGTCGAAAAAATGCGCATGAGTGGATTTTTTGGAACCTGCTTGGAGTCCTATCTGCGCAATCACGGCGTTGAAACTTTAGTGATGGCCGGCGTGGCCTCCAACGGCGCGGTGCTCGCCACGGCGCTGGAAGCGCTATCGAGGGACCTTTATACGATCGTCGTTCGCGACGCCACCATTGGCACTACGGAAGACCTTCACATGGCCTCCCTGAACATCATCGGCGCGGAAAATCTCATCGACACCGCGAGCGTGTGCGACATCTGGCAGAAAAAAGACAAAGAATAATAAATGGGCCGATACAGCATTGGCGTGGACATTGGCGGGACGTTTACCGACTGCGTGGTCCGTGAAGAAGAGAGTCTGCTGGTCCTGGAAAAAGCCTTTACGACCCCGGGAGCGATCGGTGAAGGCGTCGTCCAGTGCCTTAAGAACGCGGCCGGGCGCCTGGGAGTGCGCTTATCCGATCTGCTCAAACAAACCGAAGTCTTTAAGATCGGCACCACCAGCCCGGTCAATCGTCTTATCAATCGAGCCGACGCCAAGACTGCTGTAATCACCACTAAAGATCATGAGGACGCGATCATCATTGGTCGCGTCTCGCAAAAATCCGACGGGGCTGTCTGAGGCAGAGCGAGCAGATTCCAGCTTGTGGAAAAAGGCGGATCTTCTCGTTCCGCGCTGGCTTATCCGAGGGGTCAATGAGCGTGTCGATTGTTTCGGCGCAGTCGTTTGCCCGCTGAGCGATGAGGAAGTTGAAGACACGGTCAAGGAGCTTTTGAAATCGGGGGTCGAATCCTTTGCGGTGTGCCTTCTCTGGTCCTTTCTCAATCCCGCGCACGAGCGCCAAGCGAAACGAGTTATCGAAAGTGTCGTTCCCGCCTCGTTTGTAACCCTATCGAGCGATATCGCTCCCGCATTGGGAGAATACGAGCGCATGGCGACTACCGTAATCAACAGCTATCTCGGCCCCGGTACGGGGACCAGATCTGGCTTCGCTGGAACCGGTGGACTGCATCAGATAAACTTCCCTGCCGCAGCCCCTCTTGGCGAAGCAGTGAAAGAAAAATTTTTCCGCGCGGAAAAAATAATTTGTGGTGAGTGCGGAAGCCTACTCGAAGTGAATATCAAAAAGGCTTAACTCCTAATTAGTCGTCAGGAACTATAGAGCGAGTCAATAAAACCGCTGTCGTCGATCATGCGAAGATAATGCGTGTCCCAGATTTCGAAAGGACTAATGAAATTCAACTCGGGATTATGGCCGACATCCAGGTTGTAAACATTCCATACCGCCACAGGGTGCGGATAAGGCTTGCTGCTGAGAAGCCGGGACCACTCTCGATGAAGATACTCCACTTCATCGTCCCCCTCTAGATGGATCAACGGCGCGAGGTCGCGGTTTAAGATCTCACACATTCTTTGCCCCTGGGTTTTAAAAAAGTGGATTGCCTCGATCAAAGCTTTCAAATAGGCCGTCACCACCTCTTCATTCTTCGACACGAAATCCATGCTGGCGCAAACGGTCGTGTTATGGATCACGGGAATGCTGGGCAGTTCTATGACGCTCATGCCCAGTTTCCGTGCCCGAAGGTCGAAAGGAACGTCGACAGTCGTGGCATCGACCTCGCCGCGTCGAACCTTTTCGAAATTAATATGGTTCATTTCGCCCTGCGAGCCCTTTACCATGATAAAGTTGATTTGAGCCGTGTCGACGCCCATTTGCTTCAGGCCGGCTATCAGGTTTCCGCCGACGCACGGAGCGCCGTTCGTCAGAACCGTTTTTCCTTCTAACTCCTTGGCGCTGGTAATTCCCTGCCGGGCGATCAGGCGGTCGTCCCAGTCATTTTGAGTCTGCGCCAGGTAGACAAATCGCTTGTCGCCCCTGGCGCGATAGGCGTAGGGTTCATGGTGAAGCCCGCTCAAAAACTCATAATCTCCGGCCAACAAACAGCTCGCGCGCTCGGCCAGGCCGCGCAGTGGGCGCTCCCCCGTGGTGCCCACGTAATCGACTTCCAGGTCAAATCCATGCTTCTGCGGCACACCCGAGTCGCGCATGGTGAAGTGTAAGGGCAGATGAGACATATCGCTGCAGAGCACGCGAATCTTGTGAAGCGCCATTATGAATCCCTCCAAGTGTCAAAAAGCTTTAGCTGATCTAACGTCTTTGATTGATTACCGGCGGCTCGCAGGCCCGGCTCAGAAAAACCGCGCGAAGCGCTCTACCGTGAAGGCGCTTGAATCGACTCCGCGATATCCAACCTTAGAAAGCGCGCCGCGTCGATATCTTTAAGGTCGGGACTCATCATGCGCACGAGCTTAAGCGTGTTGGCGACCGCCTGTCGCGACGGCCGCGGATCGGTTTGATGTCCTTCGACCGTGAACTCATAGGTGTAGTCCAGTTCCGGACCATCCCCAATGCGCATGTATTTTTTTAGGATCTTCAAAACCTCCGGCTTATTCTTTCGATCGATCAGCCATGCGGTCGCGTCCCGCGAGGCCTCGAGAAACCTTTTCGTCATATCCGCATTTTGATTCAAAAAATCGACCCGAGTGACCAGGGAGTTTCTTAAATATTCCATCTTGGGAATCGGCAAGATTTTCATGCCCATCTTGATCGCGGTCTGGTCGCGAGGCGGCGTCAGCAAGGCTGCCCGAATCCCGCCGGCCGATAGACCGGCCAGCCTGGCGCTCGACCCTCCGGTCTGTATGAGAGTAACGTCTTTGCCGGAGTCGAGGCCCGCTTCTTCGAGTATGAACCTGGTAAAATATTCGGAAGAGCTGCCGAACCGATTGATGCCGATGGATTTGTTTTTGAGGTCGGCGATGGTGTTGATATCTTTGGTGACGACCAGGGAATAACCCAAAACGTTGACAAAAGAACCGAATATCATAATGTTGCCGCCGCGCGCGGCGCTTTGGATGACAATTTCGCCGGCGACCGAAACCATGTCGAGGTTCTTGCCGAGAAGGGCCTGTATGGTCAAAAGCCCTCCGACAATATAGATGAGATCGACGTCCAATCCATATTTTGCGAAATAACCTCGGTCTTTGGCCGCCCAAAGAAACGCCGACGATGGGCCGATGTCGGGATAGGAAACACGCAGTTGAGCGCCGAACCCCGTCGGAGGAAATATGAGAACCGCAATGATGACCAGCGAGAACATGAGACGGAACTTCATAGGAGATCCTCCTTGGCGCTCAAAGTATTGGAACGAGGTTCCAAACCTTGGCAAAGCACCCTGACGTTAGGTCCACAATTCATGAGTAAAAATTTCCAGCTCCAGGGGCGCAGTCCAGTTCTCGCACCGCACCTCAACTTAACTTTAACTCGACTTCTTTCGAGATGGCTTCGCCCTTTTCGACAACGTCTACTTCCAAAAGAGCATAGCAAGCGGGGCAGTAGAACTCCCGGAGGACATATTCAGGAGCCGCCGTCGTGTAGGGCCCCGCGGCCGAGCAGGGCATCTCCGCCCAGGCGAGGTATTCCTTGTAGTTCTCTTCCGCCCGAGCCAAAAGCTCGCCGCAACGACAACGAAAGACAGCTCCGTCGTTGCTTTGCACAATAGAGAGATGGGCGTTTACTCTCAGGAGTGCGCCGAAAAACTGGGGGAGACCGGAGGGTGAAAACACGCGCGAACGGCGCGAACTCCGTCGCCGAGCATGCCGGATCTCCTTGCGCTGTTTCTCCGTAGCCGCCGGGTCCACCAGAGATGATAGAGGCTGAAAACAGACGGCATAAAGCTTCTCCGCGCACTCGTGCGAAACGAGACCAGAAGCTACATCCTGCGCGACCTTCTCCGGATCGCGCTCGATAGGATCGCCATATCCGCCACCACCACAGCTGCCAAAATGGCAAACGTCGCCACGATCGAGAAAAGATCGGCTTATCGGCTTGGGCACTTCGTCAACCCCGTCCAACTCCTCTATATTTCGTGGCAGGCTTCCTTGGGCGAAGAGCTGCCCGAGATTCGATCGCCGCTTGATCCAAATTTGGTTGGTGCTTCCGGGGTAACCACCGAAGAGTCCATCCGCCGTTGGAAATTCCAAGCCGTGGCCGTGAAATGTCACGTTGGGTATCCGTTCCACGTCATGCGGCGTAATGGCCGTGGCGAGACCGACGCCGCCCCTGAAGCTACCCGGACCGCCTGTGTCGGGCACCTCTCTACGATAGAGATACAAAAGGGGATAACGGAACTCGTTGGTCTCAATGTTCGGGATGCTCACCGCCGGATCCATTCCACCTCCCGTATCGATGCCGTCCTTGGCGCTCAAGGCCCCGTTCCCTTGCGCCAAACTGCCGTCGATGAAAACCGTTCCGAAACCATGACCGCGTTGATCCGTCCCCACGATCTCGGCGATCTCCATATGACCCTTAAACGGCGCCGCCGACCTCTGGCTCAAGGGCTCGCTTGCCGCAAGCATCTTGCTCAGGCAGGCGGCGGCGGCGGCCATGATGCTGTAGGTTGCCGCCGTGGTGCCTTTGCAGGCTCCCGCCGGCCAAGAGCAATCGACAAAAGTTCCCGCCTCGCTCTCGATCCGCATCACGCGCAAAACCGCCCCTGGACACAGCCCGACGCTGTAGCCGAAAAGCGCCAACAGCATGCGCACAACGGAAGACTGAAGCGCCACGTGTGTCGCGTTGATCACACCTCCCGCCTGTGGCGACGAGCCCCGGAAGTCGAAGATCAGATTCCCGCTCTGCTTGGTCATTTTCAGCCGGCAAACGAAGGTCTGAGATCGGTCCTGATCGTAGTAGTCCAAAGCATGGCTGTGGTACCAGCTACCGTCGGGTAGCGACTCAAGGATGGCGACAAGCTTGGTTTCGGAGTACTGGAGCGCCTGCTCCATGGCGGCCTGAACAGTCTCCACGCCATAGCGCGTCGCCATCTCAACAATCCGCTCGCGCACCGTGTGGTTCGCGGCGATTTTCGCGCGCAAGTCGATAGAGTTCTGAATGCGAGTCCGCGATCGGAGGAGATACTCCTGCTCGATGTCTTTGCGGATTTTCCCGCGCTCGACGATTTTCAGCGGCGCCATAGGAAGCGCCTCTTCCCAAATCGATTGTGCCCCGACCGAGATTTGCCCCGGCACGGGTCCGCCGACGTCTGCGACGTGAATGCCGGCGCCCGCCCAAGCGATGATTTTTTCCTCCCAATGGATTGGCGCTACCACGACCACGCAGGTCTGATGGGGCGTGCTGATGTAAGGATGATTGGTGATGAACATGTCGCCGTTCTCGATCCCGGGGTTCTCACTATATTCTTTCAGCACGTAACGAACCGTGTGGATGCAGGAGAGCGCATGGGACACGATATTGGGTCCGATCGCCACGCCTTCGCCCGTCGCCGTCAACAAGGCCACGTTGCAGTCGTTGGAGTGAGCGACGCTCGGCGAGCCCGATACATTGCGCAGCACGAGCGCTCCCTCCTCGGTGATGCTCGAAAAGCGGTGGCGCAGGACTTCGAAGGTTACCGGGTCAAGATTGGCGTTCATAGTTAAAACTCGATCACCATATTTAAATATTCATCGACCTCACCCTGCTGCTCCGGGTGAATGAGGATGGTCGTGTTGGGCGCCTCAATGACCGCCGGACCGGAAAGCCGATTTCCCGGCGCCAGGCGGCTCAAGGAGAATACCGGTGTCGCGCTGAAGCCGTCCTTCCAGTAAATAGGCCGCTCGCCGCTCAAAGCGCGGCTTGGGTCGGAGCCGGCGCGCGGAAATTTCTGCAGCGCGGGCTTCGGTGTGCTCACTGCGGAGACTAGGTGAAAGGTCAGCATCTCGACGCCGGCTTCGCGCAGAGCGGTTCCCGCCCCGAAGTTTCTTTCGTAGAGGGCCACGAAATCTTCCACCAGACGGTCAACGGCTCCCGGCAACGTTAAGCCCGAGCGAACCGGGACCCGGATCTCGTGCACCTGATAGCGAAAACGCATGTTGATGAAACGCTGCAGCGCGCACTCGCCGGTTTTTACATCGCTCTTGCCGAGATCGTCCAGCGCTCGCCTTTCGAGAGTGGCAAAGACGTGCTCAATTCCATCGGGCGAAAACGGCGGCTGCATCGGCGCCGATTTCGAATAGTGGCGCGCGACGTCGGAAGACGCGATCCCCAGAGCCGAGAACATCGGGGAAAAAGGGCTGACCAGCGCCCGGCTGACCCCAACTTCCCTGCTATAGGCGCCTGCATGTACCGGCCCCGCTCCTCCGTAGGAAAGAAGCACGAAGTCGCGTGGGTCGAAGCCGCGTTCGACCGTGAGCTTACGGATGAGATCTGCCATCCGCGCGTCGACGATGTCCAAAATACCTTTCGCGGCGCTAAAGACATCGAACCCAAGAGGAGAGACAATCTTTTCTTCGATGGCGCGGAGCGCGGCTTCGCGATCCAAATGCTTTCTGCCACCGAAAAAGCTTTCCGCCGAGATCCGGTTGAGCACCACGTTCGCGTCGGTGACAGTCGGGTCTTTTCCACCGCGTGCGTAGCATACCGGCCCGGGGTCCGAGCCTGCGCTGTTTGGGCCGACGTGAAGCGTCGAAGTTTGGCGATCGACCCATGCGATGCTCCCGCCGCCGGCGCCGATCGAGGTTACCTCGACGACCGGCAGATGGAGCCGGAAACGCTCGTAAAGAACTGTCCCCGCGAAGCGCGGATTGCCGTCGATCACCAAACCGACATCGAAACTCGTCCCGCCCATATCGGTCGCGATGAGATTTCGACAACCGAGAAGCTCGCCCATCCTGGCAGCTTGCATCACGCCGCCGACAGGGCCGGAAGCTAAGATATTGACGGGCCTGGCCGGGACCTCTTCGTCCCAAATCACCCCGCCGTTCGACTGCATCACTAAAAGCGAGCGCGAGAAACCGCTGGAGGCGAAGGCTCCGCTCATCGCCTCTTTTTCGCGCACGGCTGCCGGACCCAGATAGGCGTTGAGTAGGGTCGTAATCGCTCTCTCGTACTCGCCTATCACAGGCGCAACTTCACTGCTGAGAGCGACGTAAAGGTGCGGGTATTTTTTCGCGATGATCTCTTTCGCTCGATTTTCATGCTCCGGGTTCATAAAGGACCAGAGAAAGCAGACGGCAATCGCCTCCGCTCCCGCGTGGACCAATTCATCTAAACTCTTCTCCAGGCCACTGGTATCGAGCCGAACGAGAACAGATCCTTTGTAGTCGATGCGCTCGGTTACCGTTTTTATAAACCCACGTGGAACCAACGGCTCAGGCTTGCCCCAGACGAGGACATCGAGCCGCTGGCTTTCCGCAAGGCCATCGGTCTTGGCCATGACGCGGCCGATGATCGTCGCATCCTCATGCCCCTGAGTCGTAAGCAGCCCGATCTTGGCTCCGCTGCGCTTGATGAAAAGATTTGTCAGGATCGTCGTTCCCAGAGCCAACGTGTCGGTTTCGCGGAGAAGCTCGGCCAAAGTTTTTCCGAGCAGGCGTCCGGCATTCTCGATGGCCTGGACCATGCCGAGAGCCGTATTCGGAGTCGTGGTGAAGGCCTTGTCGGTAACCACCTTTCCCGCGGCATCAATGACCACGCAGTCAGTAAAGGTGCCCCCGACATCAAGGCCGATGACGAAACCCATGTTTACTCTAGCCTCAACGTCTATGCTTCAGTTCAGAATGTTAGGGATGACCTCTGTGGTCAGGAGATCGATGGCTTCAGGAATGTTGGGACCGAGTGGAACGCCGATAACAAGATGGTCGAAGTCCATCTCGGCCAGATGACCTTTGAGCTCCCGACAAGAGCTTATGCAATCTTCCGGCGTTCCACTAAAGACCATGCCCGATCGGGCCAGAAGCGAGTCGGAGATTCTTCGCGCGGCTTCCTCTACTCCCTTCCCTTGAAGATAAGCCTCCGCCACAGGAGCAACTTCCTCCGGGTCAATGCCGATTCTCTTCAAGACTTCCGGGTAGCGGATGTAGGCGCCCGCGAGACCATAAGACGCATTGCGCTTGGCCCACTGCCGCGCCTTGTGCCCATCGCGTGAGACCGAGATATGGAGGTTGTAGAGCTTCTTGAGCGGAGCATCGCCGTGTGCACGCACAGCCTCGACTTGATTCACGGCATTTTTCAGAAACCCTGCTTTGACCGCCGGCAAGGATGTTGTGGCGACAATCTGAGAGAAGATCACGCCGTCAGCGTGCTTGCCGGCAACCTCGAACATCTTGGGACCACCCGCCGCCAAATAGACGGGAACCGGCATGGGAGGAGGAAAATAGAGCTTGGCGCTTGTCTTGGTGTTGTAGCGAAAGCGCGCCGCAAGCTTGGGAAACTGCGCTAGCGGAACGCTCTCCCCTCTCAACAGGCCGCGCAAGAGCTGCACGCTCTCGGCCATTACGTCGACAGGGTTTTTCTTTTCGCCGATCACTTGAACTTGCACCGCGCCGCCCGCGCCGATGCCCAGCGACGCTCTCCTTCCCGGGCGGGCCAGCTTTGAAATCGATGCAAATCTCTGCGCGAGCTCAAGCGGGTTGCGCCACGGAAAGGTAACCATGGTGCCCACGGAAACATCCAACTCCATGGCCATCACCGCCAATGTCGTTATTGCGTCTTCATATTGAAACTCATCGCACATCCAGAGGTGAGAAAAGGGATAGCTTTTGAGTGCTCGGGCGCCGTTGGAAAGGAGCTCCCGGCAATCGTTCCAGGGCCAGAACTCAATGCCAATTTCTAAATTCGCCATGGCTTTTTGCTCCCTCCCAGAGCAGGTTTACTCGGCGTGCGTTACTTCCCGAACACTTCCAAAAGCAAGTTCTCGAATTCCGGCTGCTTCATAACATATTTCTCAAGATAGAAGCGGTCGTACTTCCTTCCCGGCTTCTGCAGAATATAGCTCGGCAAGTGGCTTGTCGGAACATCGACTCGTCTGCTCGCTTGATTGAGTGTAACGCTCCATATCGTCTGACCTTCCTTGCCCAGAAGCCAATTGATGAAGACTCGTGCCGCATTGGGGTGAGGAGCCCGGTTCATGAGCACCATAGTGCCTGAGGCGGGCGTAACCTCGCTGCCATAGTCTTTGAATTCTCCCTGTACGCCGATCTTAAGGCCGAGTTTTAGAAGCTGCTCCAACGGCTCGACGTCGGGATTCGTGGCGATCGCGTATTTCCCGCTCCCCACCCACTCGAGCATCGTGCGCGTCTCTCTCGAGACCGCGCCCGCTTGAGCTTTCAGAGCTTTTAGATATTAGTGGCCTCGGCGGGCCCAAGACGCTCCCACAACCAGCGCGCAAAGGCATGTCCTGCCCCGGCAGGGATGGGATCATAAACGACGATTTTCCCCTTCCATTTTGGCTCGAGGATTTTGTATAGCTCGTCCACCTCTTCGGGCTTGACCTGCTCGGGATTGTAGGCGAGCCGGGGCAGAACAAAGTTGACGAAGACCAGCGAATAACCCCCGTCGTCGGCAAACTCGATGGTGTTGTTGACCCAGTTCTTCGGGTCCGTGACCTCGGGCAGGATAAGAGCCGGGCGGATCGGCTCGAGAACACCCATGGGCTTGTGCGAGGTCAAGGCAGTGGTAGTGCCGGTGAGGAGCACATCGACGCTAAAGAGACCTCCTTGCCTCTCGGTTTGGAGCTTGGCGGCCTGCGATGCGGGGCGGATACCCTGCCATTCCAGCTCGATTTTAGGGAACGCCTTGCCAAACGCAGCCACGACGTTTTGCCTGATGAGCGCCCCAGGCGGTCCCCAAACTTCGACCTTGCCTTCCTTCTGCGCGTCGGCGAGAACCTTTTCCCATTTGGCTTGACTAAAAGCCTCTGAGGCCAAGACGATAACAACACCGAGCCCGACAAAAAAAGCACGCAGGCTGATGCCTGTGAGTTTAATATTCATGGCTTGGCCTTCCTAAAAAATTCGCTTGATGCTGAAGATTCTAACTCTTGTGAACCTCGGTGTAGGCAGAACATTGGGCAGGCTTTGCCGTTTACTGGGATCTTCCTTTTTCCAGCCAGCGCAGAAGCTGCGGGAGAATTTCGCTTGCGATCAGACCGACGGCCTCCGGGACATCGGGGCCCAACGGCACTCCAACCACGAGCTGATCGAAGCGGTACCGTAAAAGATAGGAAAGAACGGCTTCGATTTTCCGCAGGCACTCGTCGGGCGTTCCCGCGATGATAAATCCCGCCTGCTCCAGCATCTCATCGGTTACTCGCGCCGCGGCCTCCTCGACTCCCAGGCCTTGGAGATAGGCCTCGCGCACATGGGCCGTGCGCTCCATGTCCAGCCCCGCCATCTCCAGCCACTTTGGGTACATGGCAAGATAGCTCGCCAGGCCGTAGGAAGTGTTTCGCTTGGCCCACTGCCGCGCGCGATTTCCATCCGCGGATACCGAGAGGTGAAGGTTGTAAATCGTTTTGAAGCTTGGCTCCAATCGCTCTTTCTTCCCGGCTTCGAGGTCCGCGAAGGCGCCATCGAAGAGACCGGTCGTCATAGCGGTCGTGGATGTCCTTGGATGAATCTGGGTGAGGATGACGCCGTCGGCAATTCTCGCCGCCAGTCTCGTCGTCTTAATGCCTCCGGCCGCCAGTACTACGGGAACAGGACTTTTTGATGGGAAATACAGCCGAGCGCTTGTGGCCTCGTTATAGCGAAAGCGGCGCGCGAGCTCGGGAAAATCGGCAAGCGGCACGCTCTCGCTCTTGAACAAACCCGTCAGCAGCCGGACAGTCTCTTCAACGACGCTTATCGGATTGGTCTTTTCGGCGATGACCAGTTCCTGAACGGCTCCTCCCGCGCCGATGCCGGCGGCGATGTGTCTACCTGGCGCAAGGATCTTGGCGATCGTTGAAAAGCGCTGCGCCAGCTCGAGGGGGTTGCGCCAAGGGAAAGTAACCATCGTGCCAAGTGAGACATCGAGCGATTTGGCCATCGCCGTAAGGACCGTAAGCGTATCCTCGTACTGAAATTCGTCGCACATCCATACTTGGTCGTACTGAAACCTCCCGACAGCCATCCTGGCGTGTTCCATGAGGGTCGGCAGGTCATACCAGGGCCAGAACTGAATACCCACCTCAAGATTATTTGCCAACGATTTTCTCCTTGGTTCCTTCGTTCTCGATCACCGGCGCAAACTCAGCGTGACAGAACGGGCACTCACAATAGGACTCCCTGTGCAGCAAGAATTCCGGCGAAATATAAAATTCCCGACCGCATTTCGGACAGTCGAGGTAGATGATTTCCATGGGTAAACTCCGCTACCCGTAAGGCTCAACGGAAATCCGTCCCAAGACTTCTTCAGGGATATGATCTTCAAGACGAAGGGAATCCATAACCCCTTGGGGAATCCCGAGGCGCAATGCAAAGCGCCTGCCGGCGGGCTTGGTACAATCGAAACCGACTTTCGGCCCCGTGTTGCCGGCAACCGACGGATCCAACGTATCGGTCATACACTCATGAAGAACCAAGAGATCGCGGTCGCCGCGGAAGCGATTGGCGAGCGCCATCAGCACCTCTTTCTCATCGAAGATGTCGACATCGTCGTCGAAAACAAAGGCATGCTTGACGCTCGGATGGCTGTTGAGCGCCGCCAAGAGAGCGGCTCGACTTTGGCCGGCCACATTCTGGCGGATCTGAATGTAGACATGCCGCACACCACATCCCGACATGGGAACGTGGACGTTTACTAAAGTCGGCACGACTTCTTTGACTTTTTGAAAAATATGTCCCTCGCGCACCGGACTCGAGATCCAGTGCGTGTGTCCCACCATGACATCGTCCCAAAGAGCTTCGCTTCTTCTGGTTACGGCCGTGACCACCATATACGGATTCCATCGCTGCGGGCCGTAGTAACGGGTGAATTCACCGAAAGGCGCCTCGGGCTTTCTTTTGCCGCGCGGGATAAAGCCCTCGATCACGATATCGGCGTCTGCCGGAACGAGAAAATCCTCGCCCAGAGTCTCAGATCCCACGAGCCGCATCGGCTCCCCGGCAAAGCCACCGCCGACGGCGAAGTGGCTTACGCTTACGGGTATGCGATTTTGGCAGCCAAGGATAACCAGCGGATGGTGTCCCACCCATATCGCCACCGGAGTGTCTTTTCCGTGGGCTTCATTTTGACTCAAGATGAGAAAATTATGGCTAAAGGATTCGATGCAAAGACGGATTTCTTTTGGACCGCTGATCCAGCCCCGTTGCAGTGCGGTATTGGCGACGCGACTGTCTGGGAAATAAGCGGTGAGAAAACCTCCGGTAATATAAGGACCGGGGTCCATCTCATGATGCACGGGGGCGGGATACTCCGTGAGATCGATGTCGTCACCCGTCGAGACGATTTGCTTGACCGGAGCTGCGGATTTCGTAACGACGACGGGATCGATCTGCCGGCTCAGCCGCTCGAAGGTCGCGACACCGACGCCCTCGACCCCGCTCTCCAAGACATGAGCGAGGCGTTTTCGACTCGATAAGAGAAAAACTATGAGCGGCAAGGATGAAATGCCGCTCGCAGTCTTAACCCGGTGAAAAAAAAGAATAGGAAACTTTTTTTGTTTTTCGAGCTTCGAGACGAGCGCCGTGATCTCGTAGCGCGCGTCCACCTCCTTCTCGATGTGAACAACCTCCGCGGCAAAGTCGCGCTCGTATTCTTGCAGAAAAGAGTGGAGGTCCTTGGTCATGTCTTGCGAGAAAATTCCCTGAGACGATAGACGGATTTGCGGGACTGGGAGCCGCTTCTAGATAACGCTTCTTGTTCGTCCGCCGAACACACGGCTCTCCCGATGTAGCAATAAAACTGCAGCCGGAAGAGGACCTCGGATGGTGCTTAACCCACCTTTTGACATCTTGTCAAGCCGATGTCTTCGATCCTATTGTTGCGGCCCGCCGCCGATTTTCTCACGCTTTTTGATTGGCTCATCCAATCGCTCCGACGATGTTGACAGGGTATCCCCTCGTTGGTACATAAGCTCAGATTCATGAGTGGTCTAGGTCTTCATTTGTAGCGATGCTGACGATCGGCTCCGAAACAAGTTTTCGGATTCCGACGCTCATGTCATGGAGACCGAGCCTACAGGGTCGTACCTGAAATCCTCTGAAGAGCCGAATTGAACCCGCGACTCGAAACTGAGTTCGTCTGATCAAAGCGCAATAGAAACACAACGAACATGCAACGCACGATGAAAGCGGCTCGCTTGCACGGTTTCGAGCGCACCCATGGCTCGAGTGAAATTGTCCGCGTCGACGACGTGCCGATTCCCGACCTCGCCACCGGCGAGGTGTTGATTCGCGTGCTGCGCGCCGGTCTCAATCACGGCGACCTGCACATGCGCGAAGATGCCGTGCAGTACAGCCCGGAGGTGAAGACGGTTCCCGATCTGCCGATGACCATCGGCCACGATGGACTGGGCGAGGTCGTCGAAGTCGGCCCGGATGTCGAGAGCGTTCGCGTCGGCGACCGCGTCGTGGTGATTTGTTCGATCACCTGTGGCTCTTGCAAATACTGCCGGACTGAAAGGCAGCACCTCTGTCAAACCAAGAAGACCATGGGGTTTCTCACCAAGTTTGGCGAAGGCCCGGCCTATCTCCGTCGCTACAAAGACGGACTGTGGGCCGAGTATTGCCGCGTGCCGGCCGGCAACGTAGTTCGCCTTCCGCGCGACGCGGATATCAACGAAATGTGCAAAGTCTCGCAGATCAACGTCGGCTACCGCGCCCTCAAACGGGCGCGGCTGCATAGCGGAGAAACCGTCCTGGTCAACGGCGCTTCTGGGATCACCGGCATCGGCACCGTGCTTGCCGCTTTAGCCATGGGCGCGCCACTGATTATCGCGGTGGCGCGCAATCCGGCGCGGCTCGAACGCGTGCGCGCCATCGATCCGAAGAGAATCGCAACTGTCGCACTGGGGCGCGGCGAATCGATCACGAACACAGTGAAAGAACTGACCAATGGTCAAGGCGCCAGCGTGCTCGCGGAATTGGCTCCGGGCGGCATTGAAACAACGATCGAATGCATCCGTAACTTGGAGCCGGGCGGCCGCGTCGCACTGATCGCACCCAACCCGGAGCCGCTCAATTTGCCGCTGCGCTATCTGATGATTCGCTCCATCGAATTCACCAGCGTCACGGGACGGTTCGCCATGGATGTCGCGGAATTGTTACAACTGGTGCAGCGCGGCGTCATCGATACGCGCCATATTACGACGCGCTATTTCCCTCTGGCGGCGGCGAATGAAGCGCTCGACTACATCAAGACACGGGGCGACAACGATCCGCTCTGGCCTATGTACGCGGCAGAGTAACCCCGCGCTCATACAGATTTGATAAAGATCGATCTCGAATCACGGAACGAAAATTTTGGAAAAGACACGCAAGACTCCGGTGACTGACCATGATGATACAATCGCCCATAGACTTGGTGCGCAAACTTAATAATCAAGAGTCCTGACTGCGCCGCCTCCCTAGGAAGAAAAAATGAGAGGCGAACGTTCCATGCGCGACGCCGATCTAGCATTCAATTATCAACGCCAGCAAACGGAAAATCGGTTTCAAAGGTCCAAGTTTAGTCACCGCCGGCCACAGTCGCCGCGGGATTCCATGGGAGGTGCAAGATGAGCGAAGTTTTGCCTGCGGCTGAGAGCGATAGCGGCACGGCGCCGCGCGCATCGTCGAACATCCGCCATCTCTCCCGAATGGAGATTGCAGGAGGCGGCCAGATCGTCATCGACGGCAATTACGCCTATATCGGCCATCAACACCGGCCGCAGGGAACGACGATCCTCGACATTTCCGACCCGCGCAAGCCGAAGATTCTCAGCACTCTCACGCCCGGCCACCCATGGTCGCACTCGCACAAGGCGCGGGTCGTCGGCGACCTCATGGTGGTCAATTCAGAGTTCGAGC
>Ga0075421_100004166_pt1 | contig 17435 bp, 13 predicted proteins | sample SoiMetdeltSBSDD5_FD_75292 | JGI IMG/M metagenome (GOLD analysis project Ga0075421, IMG submission 75292) | Bulk soil microbial communities from a Populus tree surrounding site in Tennessee, USA - Soil MetaG P. deltoides SBSDD5 | ecosystem: Environmental > Terrestrial > Soil > Tree plantation...
CGTCCCCGTGACGGGGAGGCCGCTCTCGAACGTCCCCACGCCGCCGATCTGGAAGCCCCGCGCGAACGCCGGCGCGTAGTGGAAGCTCGTCACGAAACGGTGCCTCCGATCGAAGTTGGACGTGCCCTGCTCGAAGGACGGGTTGAAGGGGTTGACCACGTTGCTGAATGTCGAGATGAACGTCGTCGAGTTCTGGCCGCTGTCGGTGGATTTCGAGAGCGTGTAGCTCGCGTCGAGGAGCAGCCCGCCGCTGAAACGCTTGCGCGCCTGGAGCACCAGCGCGTGGTACTGCGTGTCGGCGATCGGCTGGACGTCGATGGCGCGGCCGATGGTCGTGTCCGGGCGCGTGCCGCGGAAGGCGGGGAAGGTGCCGAGGTCCTCCGTCCCGAGCCTATAGGTGACCTGGGAGTTGGGCTCCGGGAGGTTCGTGTCGATGAACACCGGCAGCTTCGTGCCCTTGCTGTACAGGTACGAGGCGGAGACGGCCACGTTCTTGCCGAGGCTGCGCTCGACCTTGAGGTCCCCCATCCAGATCTCCGGCTGCTCGAGGTCGGGCGACAGCGTCGAGATCGAAGGCCGGCTGCCCGGGGTGGTGGGCGGACCCGAGAGAGTGGCCGGATACTGCGGCGCGCCGGCCGTCGACGGCGTGAACACGTACGTCGCGGTGGTCACCGCGTTGTTGGTGAGCGCGGTGAACAGGACGCTGTTGCTCGTGCGCCCGTAGAAGAGGCCGAAGCCGCCCTTCACCACCGTGCGGTGATCGCCCGCGATGTCGTACGAGAAGCCCGCGCGCGGGCCGAAGTTGTTCTTGTCCTGGTGGAACTTCGTCGTCGACGGGAAACGGGGGTTGCCCGTGAACACGATGCCGTTGACGCTGGCGTCACCCGGCTGCGGGAGCTTCTGATACTCGTAGCGCACGCCGAGGTACAGCGTGAGCCGGCGATTCACACGCCAGTTGTCCTGGACGAAGGCGTTGTAATCGGTGGTGGTGAAGAACGCGTTGCCGGACAGCCCCGGGCGCAGGTCGAAGGCCTGCGTGAAGGTGGAGTAGTGCCGGCCGGTATTGGCGTCGACGAGCGGCGTGCACCCGGAGGCCGGCGCTGGACAGTCGGCGGAGATGTTCTGCAGGCTCGAGTAGCTGTAGACGCCGCCGCCCTGGAACAGGTTGATGATGTCTTCGCGCACGTAGTTGAGATCGACGCCGACCTTGATGTCGTGGGCGCCGGCCGAGATCGACAGCGTGTCGAGGAGCTGGTAGCGCCGCTCGTCGGGGTACCTCGGCCGCGGCAGGAAGTCGGGCATTCCGAAGGCGAAGCCGCCGGAGACGGAGGTGCCGGGACCGGGCGCGTTCGGCTCTTGCGCCTCGAAGTCACGCCCGACCTGGATGCGCACCTCATTGAGAAGGCGCGGGCTCAGGACCGAGCTCAGACGAAGCAGGCCGAAGTCCGTGCGCACGACGTCGGTGCCGTTGTCGGTCGAGGCGTTCGACGTGGTCGCGGGCGTGCGCACGCCGTTGGGCGCGTTCCAGCGATGGCGGTTGTACTGCACCGACAGCGTGTGCTTGGCGCTCAGGCTCACGTCGATCTTGGCGAGCAGGATGTTGTTGTTCCCCTTGCGCGGGACGGGGCTCGCCATCTCGTTTCGGAAGAAAGTCTTGGTGGCGTCGCAGCCGGGCGCGGTGCAGGCCTGGTCCAGGAACGTCGTGTTCGAGGTCGTGACGAAGAACGGGAAGTTGCGGCGCTGGCCGTCGTAGGTCACGAAGAAGAACGCCTTGTCGCGCTTGATGGGGCCGCCCACGGCCACGCCGAACTGCTGCCGCGTCTCGTCGGGCCGGAAGGTGGCGAACGGGTCGCGGGCCATGAAGCTGTCCTGCCGCCGGAAGTAGAACGCCTCGCCCTTGTACTCGTTGCCGCCGGACTTGGTGACCGCGTTCACGGTGCCGCCGGCGGCGCGGCCGAACTCGGCCGAGAAGTTGCTGATGCCGACCTGGAACTCCTGGATGGAGGCCTGGCTGATCGAATACGACGCGCGCGTGCGGCCCCGCGCCTCGGAGAAGAAGGCCTGGTTGTTGTCGACGCCGTCCACGGTGTTGTTGTTGTACAGGCCGGAGATCCCGCGGTAGCTCACGAGGCCGAAGCCGCCGTCGTTGGTGACGCCCGGGCTCAGCAGGACGAAGTTCTCCCAGCGGCGGCCGTTGATCGGCAGGTTCTCGATGGCCTGCTGCGACACGACGCTGGCGACGTCCGTGCGGCTGGTGTCGATGGCGTCCGCCTGCGCCGCCACCGTGACCTGCTCCTGCAAGCCGCCCACGCGCAGCTTGACGTCGACGGTGACGGTGTTGCCCACCGCCGCCGTGAGGTTGCCGATCTCCGCCGGCTCGAAGCTCGCCATCGTCACGCTGACGGAATAGCGGCTGGGCGGCAGCGCGGACACGCGATAGCGGCCGCCGGCGTCCGTCACCGTCTCGCGCGAAAGGTTGGTTTCCAGGCTCTTGACCACCACGGTGGCGCCGGGGAGCACGCCCCCGCTGGCATCGGTGACGATGCCTTCGATGGCGGACGTCGCGGCGCTCTGGGCAAACGTGCTCGACGCGGCGAACAACATGGCGGCGGCAACGGCGAGGGGAGCGAAGGGGCTTCGCATTCGGGGTCTCCTGGTTTCATGGGCCGGACGAGGGAACGAACGACGGAGTCTGCCACCCTGATGTGGCAACCGTATTACAAGAGGATAAGCCCGGTCCAGCCGTTGTTCATGAACGGAAAACGCATCGATCCGTCCAGCCCCTCGCCATGTCCCATTTGGAGTAGTCTTGATCGCCCTTGGGATTCTCGGTCTCGGAAGGAGGCGCCGTGGAGCGCGGGAAGCAGATCCTGATCGTGGACGACGACCCGGTCTTCCGGGAGTTCACGGCCGGAGTGCTCAGTGCCGCGGGGTTCACCATCGAGGAGGCGGACGGCGGCGGCACCGCCATCGCGAAGCTCAAGCGCCACGCCCCTGATCTGGTTCTCCTCGATCTGGTCATGCCCGAGATCGATGGCTGGGGTGTCCTCGGCCACGTGGACAAACTCCGCCCGCGGCCGCCCGTCATCGTGATCAGCGGCGAGCGTGAGATCGTGCCGCCCGGAAACCTCACCCAGTGCGTGAACGGCTACATCTTCAAGCCGTTCCGCGCGGCGCAGCTCGTCCAGACGTGCACGGACCTCTCGTCGCGGCCGTCTGTCATTCCCATCACCGGCAGCCGCAAGGAGGCGCGCCGCACGTTCATCGTGGAAGCCATCGTCTACGGCGAGGGCTCCGAGCCGGTAGCGCGCGGGCGCCTCGTGCAGTTGAGCGCGGGCGGGTTCCGTCTCGAGCTCGGCACCCCCATCGATCCCGGCCGCCCCGTCCGCATCGTGTTCGGAATGCCCGGACACGAGCGGCCGGTCGAGATCAGCGGCGTCGTCCGTTGGACGGATGCTCTGACGATCGGCGCCGAAGTCTCGACGTTGAGCGGCAGCGACGAGGCTGTGCTGCGGGCGCTGTTCGATCTCACGTAGCCTGGCGCTCTCCCCAGACGGAGCATCCGCCCCGAGGTTAGGGGCGCGAGGCGGTTGGCTTAGACCGCGGCGTGGCCCTGGACGCCGACACCGTCGCCAAGAGGCGCGCACGCAATCCGAAGCAGCGTCCTCACTCGGGCGTCCGGGCGGAAGATCGAGCTCGTCATCGACAAGGGTGGTCGCGTCCGCTGATCAGGTCGTCTTTGCCGCCAGCACCTGCCGCACCGCGCCAGGAGGCTTTCGTTCGACAGCGGCTGGTGCAGTTCGCCGCACGCATCAGCTTCTAGACCTGCCTCTTCCCGGCGAACGGGCGGGCCGTCGATATTGACGGTCCGCCCGTTCGCTTTTGCGGTTCACGACCCCGTTCGCTCGGGAAACTGTAACCGTCACGATCACCGGGCCTGGAACCAGTAATCGACGTAGTTACAGTCTTGGGTCGCGCTACGCGGGCGTCGGGGCACAGCAGCCGCCCGCACCAGCGCTTTTCGACATCACCGGCGCGTCCCCCTTGACGACGAAGACCTCCCAGGCGTTCCCGTCCGGATCCTCGACCCAGACCTTGTCCTGCAGCGCGTAGCAGCACTGTGTGTTCTCTTCGGTGAACGTCTTGAGGCCGGCCTCCTTGAAGCGTGTCCAGGCCTGCGCGACATCCTCGGACGCGGCCACCTGCACTCCGAAGTGGCTGGCGTTGACGCCGGTGCGCGGCGCCTCCTGCATCGTGAGGTTGAGGGACGGCGTCTCCAGGTCGAACTTCGCGTAGCCCGGCCGGCGCTTGGTCGCTTTCACGCCGAAGGCCTTCTCGTAGAACTCGACCGAGGCGTCGATATTCGAGATGTTCAGAGACACGTGTGGCTTCAGTACGTTCATGACTTCCTGTCCTTTCTAACAACAGCCGCTGCGGCCGCGGTTACAGCAGTCCTTCCACAGGTATTCCGTCAGCGCCTTGAGCGCCGCGAAGTCCACGGTGTGGAGGGCGAGCTTGCCCTCGCGCCGGGCCCCGAGCAGGCCGGTCGACACCAGCCGTGCGAGGTGGTGGTTCAGCGTCGTCCACGGGATCTCGACCTTCTCCTGGATCTCGGTGGTGGAGACGCCCGCCGGCCCGGCCTGCACCACGTAGCGAAGGATCGCCAGGCGTGCCGGGTGTCCGAGGGCGGCGAGCTGATCGGCGTGGCGCTTCAAGGCGTCCATACCTATAAATCTAGATATATAGATATGAAATGTCAAGGGGAATACGAAATCGCAAGACCGAATCCCACGCGCAGCCGCAGCTTCTCACCACGGAGCTGGCCGCGAACGCGCGCGTACCTTGCGATCCCTTCGAAGTCGGGATCCGCGGCGAACAGCTCAGGCCGAAGTGTGTGGATCAAGGACGCCGAACGCTCGACTCACCGACAGCGATCCTGACCGCGAAACTCCGTCGGGTAGCCGCCGCCGTAGATGTCCAGCATGAACGAGCGCTTGCCACCGTTGTCACGCTTGATCCAGCCCTCCAGCGTCTCCTTCGGCGACAGGAGGCGTACGGTGCGCAGGCCGGTATTCGGGCTGGTGTTCTCGACGAGCCCGGAGGCCTTCTGGCGTCCGCCGATGCACCCGAACATCGTCTTCACCTCGTCGGTGCTCCGTCGATAGGGCTCGACGGCCTCCTTGAACCCGTCCGGGTCCGTGGAGTACAGGCCGCACAGCGCGTAGAGCTGACCGGCCATGCTCGCCTTGCCGAGCAGCGACCTGAAGATCTCGGCCGCGTCGCGCTCGCGTGACACGACGGCGAACGCGCACGACTCCTTCGAGCGCTCGCCCCCGTAGCCGATGGAGACACCCGCGAACGTGTCTGTCGTCTCGAGGACCTGGATCGCCGCCTCGCGCGTGAGGGCCGCGCTCGGCTCCTTGGGGGGACGCGGGCGCGCAGACGAGACGGCGGCCAGCGCCGTGATCACGGCCAGGGTCACACCCATCGTCGCTCGTCCCTTCGAGGCCATCTCCGCCCTCCTTGCTCGCCCCCAGACATCGATAGTATCGCGGCCCCACTGTGTCCAAGGACACGGGACCCGGCCGATCTAAAACCGACCGTGGGCCGATGTGAATTAACTGTGAATTCCCTTGCAGCCGCCCACCCCCTTCGGCAAGATGCCTTCAAAAGATTCCGTCGCATCGCGTGTGGAGGATTCCATGAAGAAGTTGATGGCGATGGCCTCGTCCGTCTTCGTGGCGGCGGGTTCGGCGTCCGCTCAGACGACGCTTACCGCCGACGGAGCCGGAAGCACCTACGAGCTGATCGAGTCGAAGGGATACGGCATCGAGGTCCCCGACTGCGGCCACGCCGGCCGGCATTTCTCGGAGACCTTCGACAGCGAGCTCGGGAGGAACGTCTTCGTCGCCCACGCGCATCGCGATCAGGACGACGACCGCTGCATGAACACGGACCGCCAGCGCACCGAGCTGCGGGGCGGCGGCAGCAGCCTGCAGGCCGCGCAGGGGACCACCACCGTCTACCGCTGGAAGGTGAAGCTGGCCTCGGGCTTCAAGGCCTCGCCGAACTTCACCCACATCATGCAGATCAAGGCTTATGGGAACGGCTGCGGCAGCGGCGCCCCCATCGTCACGATCACGCCGCGCAACAGCAGCCTCGAGTTCGACCACATCCGCACGTCGGGCGTCGAGAAGAGCATGAGCCTCAGCTCCGCCGCCGGTGTGTGGATCGAGATGTACTTGAAGACAGTCCACAGCAACAGCGGCTCGCTCGACTTCTCGGCCCGCCGCCTGAGCGACGGCGCCACCCTCATGTCCTATACGTCCAGCGGGAAAGACACGTGGGACGACGGCTGCGGCTACAACGCCCTCAAGCTGGGGATCTACCGCAGCCTGAACAGCGTCTCTTCGCTCCGCGATGAAGACGTGCGCTTCAATGATGTCTGCGTGGCGCGCGGCACCGCGACGTGCCCGAGCGGCGTCGGCAGCGGTCCGACACCGACTCCGGCCCCGACGGCGACGCCGACGCCCACTCCGACCTCGCGACCGACCCCCGGGCCCACCGCCACTCCCACGGCGACTCCGACCCAGGGAGGCTCGTTCACCGAGATCACGCCGGGCGGCTCCGCGGTGACGGCGAGCACGAGCGACGCGAACGTGGCGAGCAACGTGGTGGACAACGACCTCGCGACGCGCTGGTCGGGGAACGGCGACGGGACCTGGCTCCGTCTGGACCTGGGGACGACGCGCGTCGTCTCCTATGTGCGCGTGGCGGTGTACCAGGGGAATGCCCGGAGCAATCGATTCGACCTGCAGGTCTCCGACGACGGCGCCGGGTGGACCACGGTGTGGGCGGGTCAGAGCAGCGGCACTACGACCGGCGAGCAGACGTACGACTTCGCCGATGTCTCCGCGCGCTACGTTCGCTACCTCGGCCACGGGAACGTGGGCAGCACGAACACGTCGATGAACAGCGTGACCGAGGTCAGCATCTTCACGGCCACCGGGACCACGCCGGACCCGACGCCGACGCCCACGCCGGGACCGTCGAACCCTGTCGACATCACGCCCGCCGGCTCGGCCGTCACCGCCAGTACCAACGACGGGAACGTCCCGCCGAACACCGTTGACAACAACCTGGCCACGCGCTGGTCCGCCAACGGCGACGGGCAATGGATCCAGTACGACCTCGGCACCACCCGCACCGTGAGCTACGTGAACCTGGCGTGGTACCAGGGCGACACGCGCACGTCGACCTTCGACGTGCTGGTCTCCGGGTCTGCCAGCGGCCCCTGGACGACGGCGCTCGCCGGCAAGTCGTCGAACGGCACGAGCACCGCCCTCCAGATGCACGACTTCGCCGACGTCTCCGGGCGCTACGTGCGCATCGTCGGGCACGGCAACAGCGCGAACCTCTGGAACAGCATCACCGAGACGGAGATCTGGGGGAACTAGGCCTCAGCCTTCCAGATACTGCTTGAGGCTCGTGAGCATCATCGACCAGTTCTTCTCCGAGTGCTCACGGGCCTCCGGCGTCTCATTGTTGTCCTGCGAAAGCGTGACGTGCACGCCGCCGGCGTCACGCAGCAGGTCGATCGTCACCGTGTGATAGCTGGCCGGCACGTCCGGCACGCCGGTCAGCGGGCTGAAGTGCGTGTACTGCAGCCGGCGCTCCGGCTCGATCGCGAGGATGACGCCCTTGTCCTCGTAGGCCTGGCCCTTCCATTCGCCCTTCCAGGTGATGGGGCTGCCCTTCTTCCAGTCGGAAACCACATCGGCGCCGAACATATAGTGCTTGATGGAGGCGGGATCGACGAGGGCGTTCCACACCTTCGCGAGGGGAACGTCGATCGTCGTCTCCGTCGTGGCAATGAGGTCGGTTGTCGTCATGGCAGGCCTCCTACTTCGATGGTAGCCCGCGCTGATCTCGAACGAATAACGCGGGCGCGGCGCGGCCTTCCGGGCCATGATGGGGGACGTGTCCCGCGTCTTCCTTCTCTCTCCGGCGGACTGTCGTGGTGTGCGGGCGCGGCTGCTCCTCGCGCCCGGCGCGTCGTTCGACCTCGCGCGCCGGCTGCGCGTGCCGCCCGGTGCGCCGCTGGGTGAGGTCTTTGCGTTCCTGAGCAGCCTGTATTTCCGAGGTAAGCTCGCCTACGCGCGGGCGTTCGCCGAGCCCGCGCGCACGTTCGTGATCGTGCCGGGGCAGGGGCTGGTCTCGCCCGACGTGCGTGTCGATCGCGCCGGCCTGGGCGCATTCGCGGAAGTCCGCATCGATCCCCGCGACGAGCAATGGACCACGCCGCTGCGGCGTGATGCGCATCGCTTCGATGGTGAGGTCGTGCTGCTCGGCAGCATCGCGACCGGCAAGTACGTGGACCCGCTGCTGGAGATCCTCGGCGAGCGGCTCTTGTTCCCATCCGCCTTCGTGGGCCGCGGGGACATGAGCCGGGGCGGCCTGCTTCTACGGGCAGTAGACGAGGCCCGCGAGCTCGACTACGCTCCCGTCCGCGGGGCGGTTCGGCACGGCGTAAGGCCGGAGCGGTTGACACCGCGGCCCCGGCGGAGTTGATCGAGTGGTAAAACTCGCGGCAAAACTCTCGTGTTATCATCGCGTTCGTCCTGCCCGCGAGCTGTGCGCTTCTCGGATCGCGAGACGATGACTCTGCAGAAGATCGGCAAATTTTTCATTCTGGAGAAGATTGGCCAGGGGGCCATGGGTGAGGTGTACCGCGCCCACGACACGACCCTGAACCGGTTCGTCGCGATCAAGACGATCGCCTCCAACCTGGCCTCCGATCCCGACCTCCGCAAACGGTTCGAGCGCGAGGCGCAGTCCGCGGCCAGCCTCAACCACCCCAACATCGTCACCGTCTTCGACTTCGGCCAGGAGCAGAACGTCGTCTACATGGCGATGGAGCTCCTCGACGGCAAGGACCTGCGCGAGCTGATCGGGACGCCCGCGGTGGCGTCCCTCGACGAGAAGATGCGGGTGATGGACCAGGTCTGCGAGGGCCTGGCCTTCGCGCATACGAAGGGCGTCATCCATCGCGACTTGAAGCCCGGCAACATCCACGTGACGAAGAGCGGGCAGGTGAAGATCGTGGACTTCGGCCTGGCCCGCCTCTCCGGCTCCGACATGACGCGGTCGGGGATGATCATGGGCACGCCGCACTACATGTCACCGGAACAGGTGCGCGGCGAGAAGGTCGACACGCGGTCCGACATCTTCTCGCTGGGCGCGCTCTGCTACGAGCTGCTCTCCGGGCACAAGCCCTTCCAGGCCGAAACCATGCACGCGGTGATGTTCCGCGTGCTGCAGCAGCCGCCGGAGGCGCTCGTGACGTGGGCGCCCGATCTGCCGCCCGACCTCATCGCGATCGTCGACCGCGCGATGGCGAAGGATCCCGCCGAGCGGTTCCAGGACGGGGGGGAGATACGCGACGCGCTGCGCGCGCTCCGCCATGCGAGCACGATGTACGGGACGCGGCCGATGTCGATCCCGCCGGGGCTCTCGGATCGCGGGGATGCCTCCGCCGCGAGCCGCAGCAATGCACCGCGGGTCCACGGCGCGGTGGCCCTCGACGCCCGCCCGAAATCGTCTCCGCCCAGCACCGCCCGGCCGATCAACAGTCCGACACACGTACCGTCGAGCACGGCCGTGCCCGCCTCGCCGGCCTCCGCATCCGCCTCCGCTTCCGGATCGATGGCCGCCGCCGGCGGAACGTCGGGTCTCGTCATCGCCGCCGTTGGCGCGCTGCTCGCGATCGCCGTGGTCGTGGGCGGCATCCTCACCTTCCGAACGCCGGCCAAGCCCGTCGCCGATCCGAACGCGGCGGAGCAGGAAGCCCTCAAGCAGGCCCTGGCCGACACGAAAGTGCAGCTCGCGGAGAAGAGCCTCGACGGCAAGCAGTACGCCGACGCCATCAATCACGCCGACCAGGCGCTGAAGTTCGACCCGCAGAACGGCCCCGCCAAACGCTTGCGCCAGGCGGCGGAAAAGCAGCTCGCCGACCTGGCGGCGGCCGAGGCGTCGGCCCGCAAGGCCGTGGAAGCGGGCGACATGGACGCGGCGGCCAAGGAGCTGGCGCGCCTGATGGCCATCGACCCCACGCACCCATCGGTGCAGGAGCTGACGGGCAAGCTCAATAGCCGGTTCCGCGGCCAGGCCGAGGACGCGCGCACCTCCATGGCCCGCTCGCGCGCGGCGGCGGAAAAGGCCGGTGCCAGCTCGCAGCGCGTGTTCGGCGAGGCGGTCGGCCTGAGCAATCAGGGCGAATCGCTCTTCCACAAGAGCGAGTTCGCCGCCTCCACCCAGAAATTCCTGGAGGCCCGCGATACCTTCGACCGCGCGGGCAAGGCGGCCGAGACCTCGCGGGCGACGAAGGCGCCCACGGCGGCCGCGGCCACTGCCGCGCCCTCGACCCCGGCCGTCGTCGTCAACACCGCTCCGCCCACGGCACCACCGACGTCCGCGCCCACTGCGGCCCCGATCGACGAGGAGCCGGCGATCAAGCGTGTGGTGGCCGACTACGTGAGAGCGCTCACGACGAAAGACATCGCGCTCTACCGTTCGGTGAAGCCGAACCTCTCCGCCGACGAGCAGAAGAACCTCGAGCAATCGTTCCGCTCCATCAAGTCCCACGAGATCACGATCAGCGGTACGACCGTTCAGGTGGAGGGTCGCGAAGCCACTGTGCGGTTGTCCCGGCAGGACAAGATCGACGGGAAGTCCTTCGCCACACAGCAGACACTGTTGCTCACGAAGACGGCCGCCGGCTGGACGATCCGCCAGCTGAAGTAACCCCTCAGGCTCGAGCGCGCACGACGAGGTCGCGCTCGAACGCGCGCCGAAAGCGGCGGTCGAGGGCGCCGGCGCGCCAGGCCAGCAGGCCGGGTATCGATAACTCCACTCGATGTTTCCCCAGGCGCCAGTCGAGGGCGGGGGAACGGCCGGGCCGGAGACGCTCTTCGATCGCGTCGGCCAGGGCGAGGGCAAGCGCCGCCCGTTCGAGGCCGTCTTCCTCCGCCTCTTCGATGAGCGGCCGCCAGTCGCGGGCGCGCACCTTCTCCTTGCCGGCCGCGCGCATGAGGGCGGCGGTGAGGGCCAGCTCCCGATGGGTGAAACCGTCGAGCTCGGTCTCGATGGCGATGGTGGCGGCATGCCGATGCCGATCGAAGAAGTCGATGCTGCGCCCGATGTCGAGCAGGCGCGCGCCGTAGCTCATGGCCTCGTGGGTCTCGCCGGAGGCGCCGGGATCCAGCCGCTCGAGGATGTTCCGCGCGAGGCGGGCGCGACGCCGCGCGGCTCCCGGGCGAAAGGTGTCGAACCGGGATGCGAGAGAACCGATCGCCTGTTCGCGAATCGCGGCGACGGTGGGCAGGCTGGAATCGACGGTGTCGTAGGCGATGCCCTCGCGGACACCCTGGCCCGCCACCAGGATCGCGGAGGCCCCCACCCTCTCCGTGAGCGCGGAGAGAGTCACCGCGCCCCCGACGATCGAGTCCGAGCGCTCGTCGCTGAGCCCCGCCACCTCCTCGCGCTGGCGTTCGCGTTGCTCGGCCAGGGAGGCGGCGACGTCCTTGAGCCCGCGGCGGCTGAGCACGTAGCCGTGCACGCGCGCGATCGGATACGACCGCGAGCGGCGATCGATCTTGGCGAGGTTCCGGACGGTTCCGCCCGTGCCGATGAGCGTCTGCAGGCGCTCCAGGCGCGGGATCCCCGCCTGCTCGAGCTGTTCTCGTACGTGGTGCCCGAGGTGATGGAGCTGCGCCGGCCGCGGCGGGTCGCTCGTGAGGAAATGATGGCTCAGTCGGAGCGCACCGAGCGGGAGGCTCCACGCTCGGAGCAATCGCCGGTGGCGGAACTGCGAGATCTGCAGGCTGCCGCCGCCGAGATCGAACAGGAGCCCGTGTTCGACGGGAAGGCCCCGCAACGCCCCGCGGAATCCGTACTCCGCCTCCTGCTCGCCGTCGATGATCTCGATGGCGATGCGCAGCTCCTTGCGCACGCGCGCGATGAACGCGGCTCCGTTCGAAGCGTCGCGCATGGCGGCGGTGGCGACGGCCCGTATTCGAGTGGCCCCCGCGCCCAGGGCGACCGCGCGGAAGTCGCGCAGCGCCTCGAGGGCGCCGTCCACCGCGTGGCGGCCCAGGACGTGTTTCTCGTCGACGTCGTTGACGAGCCGCAGCGCGGCGCGGGTGCCGGCGAGCAGCCGGAGCCGTCCCGTCTCGTCCGCCGCGTACACGACCACGCGGCCGGAGTTGGACCCGATATCGATGATGGCGACGGCGTCTCTTCGTTTCACGAACACTCTCGCGCGATGCGGGCCGACCCCATGTTACAGGCGCTCGCGGCGCAGCGGTCGCCAGCGGTAGGGGCACTCCCGGATGTGCAGCACCGAGTCGAGGCGGGCCGCGCCTGCGTAGGCCCCTGTCTCCACCAGCTCGCAGTAGAGCTGCTCGGGGTGAACGAAGCGCGCGTTCCACGGGCCGCGGTCGATGGTGAGGATGTAGAGCCACGGCCCGCCGGGATCGACACCGAAGGCGTCGTAGCAGTCGACGAGGGGCCCTTGGAGCTCCTCGAGCGATGCCCAGACCGTGCCCGCCGGCGGCGCCTCCTGCGGCCGCGTGTCGAAGATGCCCACCAGCTTTCCGCCGGGATGGCCGCCCGGGACGGAGGGGTCGACCCCCACCGTCAGCCGCTCGCCGTCGCGGAGCATGATCATCTCGGCGGCACCGAAGTCGTGGTACTTGAACTCGGCCAGGGTGTTGCCCACCGCACGCATCACCTCGTCGTTCGTCTCGCTGCGCACGAAGAAGCCGCCGCGGCGGGTGCGGCCGTCGCGGCCGCGGCACGTCACCGCCGCGCGGTAGCTCACCTGGTAGAAGTTCACCCCGAACAGCGAGGGCGTGCCCTGCGGCCGCATCTCGCGCAGCGACGACATGAGCACCTGCAGCCAGGCGCTCCCCTTGTGGATCTCGGGCTGGAGCGGCGGCGGCAGCTCCCTGGCGAGGACCTGCGGATCGACGGCGTAGTTGATGGAGACGGCGTCGATCCAGCACGTCTGCACGGTGGTCAGCCAGGGAACCGACGGGCAGCTCTCCTCGCCCGGCCGCGCAGGGCTGGGGTCGAGGGCGGCGGTGACCGCGGCATGGAAGTCGAGCAGCGCCGACATCCCCGCCGGCGCGAGCCGCAGGAGGCCGTCCTGCGACGACGCGAATCCTGCCGAGGTCAGCTCGGCTGTGGCGGCGGCGGCCTCGGGCTCACCGACGCCGGCCGCGCGCAGCCGGCGCTCGAGCTCCGTGCTCGCGATGCCCGCGCGCTCTCCGGCCAGCGCGGCCAGGGCGGACGCCACGATCGGGTCGCGTGTGGTCACACCAGGCGCGGCGGCCCCGCGGCCCCGGAGGCGGAGAGCCGGCGGCGCCTCTCGCCGTGGAGGAGCGCCCCGCCCGCGAACTGGAAGGCGGCGAACAGGACGCCGAAGATCGTGAACTGCCAGCGCGGGACGAGGCTGGCGGCCAGCGCGGCCACGGCGAACACGCCGGCCGCTACGAACCACCGGCGGCCCATCGCCCCCATCATCGAGAAGGCGAATGCGGCGAGCACGGCCATGGCCGGGCCGGCGAACAACCGGTCGAGCCCGAGGATCAGGTTGCTGACGGCGACCACGGTCACCGCGCCGACGTAGGTGGTCCAGATGAGCCAGACCTGGCGCTCCACGAACGACCGGGTCCCGGCCGGCACCTTCGCCTTGAAGAAGACGATGGTCGAGAGATTCGCGGCGTTCACCACCGTCCAGAGCGCGACGTAGGGCCACGGGCTGAACTGGCCGCGCCGGAGCATCTCGTCGGTGGCCAGGAAACCGGCGGCGTTGGTGAACGCGTGGACCATCCAGATCGCCCCCCAGTTCTGGAGCGCGCTGTCGTCTTTGGCCTGGTCCACGACGCGACGCAACAGCTCGAGGGCACGCGTCGCTTCTTCTCGGTCCACGGATCCAAAGCATACCCGACTCCCGGCGCCGCTCGGCCTATGATGGCCATGGCACGCATGGCGCATTCCAGTCGCCGCCCCGCGATTTTCGTCCTGGCCGGCGGCCTCGTCGCCGGGACGCTCGACATCGTCTATGCCTGCGTCTTCTGGGGCCTGAAGAGGGGCGTGCCCGCCACCCGGATATTCCAGTCGGTCGCCGCCGGACTGCTCGGCAAGGCCAGCTTCGACGGCGGTGGATGGACGGCCGCCCTCGGGCTCGCCCTCCACTTCTTCATCGCGCTGTCCATGTCGGTCGCGTACTACCTGGTCGCGCGCCGTTGGCCCCTGCTGCACCGACGCCCCATCCTCGGCGGAGCCGCGTACGGCCTGCTGCTCTATGGGGTGATGAACTACGTCGTGGTGCCACTCTCCGCCGCGGGGCCGGGCTCGCGTGATCCGCTCTGGATTGCCCTGAGCATCGCCGTCCACGTGGCTTTCGTCGGCATCCCGATCGCGGTTCTAACCCGGCGCGCGCATCGGCAATGACTGGGGTCAGGTCTGCTGTTTGTTATCTACTTGCCGTAGACAGCAAACAACAGACCTGACCCCGTACGTTAGAAGCTGAACTCCCCGCCGACCATCGGGACGACCTTGTCGCGCAGCCCGGCGTCGTTGAGCTTGAACAGCAGGTTGAAGTCCAGCAGGAAGTTGCCGCCGCCGTTCACCTTCAGCCCGACGGCGCCATCGAGCACGCTGAACGACGCCTGCTCGAACTGGATGTCGTCGAAGGTCGAGGTGCCGTTCAGCGCGCGGAAGGTCACCGGCGAGAGGCGCTGCGAGTCGATGACGGTGCGGCCCAGCAGGTCCACCGCCAGCGTGAGCTGTTTGTTGAGGCCGAAGTCGAACCCGGCGGTGTACGTGATCTGGTCCGGGAGGTTGCCCTTCACGCCCAGCGCGATGTCGCCGGCCACCACGCTGTCGCCGTTCCACTGGTAGCCGACGTTCAGGTGCGGCGCCAGCATGCGCTGGCCGGCCTTCGCCGAATGCGAGAGGGCGAGGAACGGCCGGACGCCCAGCGTACCCGAGCCGAGCAGGTTCTCCTCGTCGCCCGTGGGCAGACGCACGTCGGCGCCCACGGCCAGGCCGCGGACGGCCGAGGCCTTGACGCGCACCAGCACGTCGCCGATGCCGGTGGCGGACCCGGAGGAGCGGAACTGCTGCGTGCTGCCGCGCTCGCCGTTGGCATCGCGGAAGTAGTGCACGAGGGTGTTGCTGGACGTGCCGATGCGCCGCACGGTGGCCTCGGAGACGGCCGAGAGCTCGGCATCGACGATGGGCAGCGCGAACGACACGTCGATGTGATCGCTCAGGCCGTAGGTCAGGAACGCGGTGAACTGGCTGGTCGACGCACGGATCGAGTTCACGGTGGTCACGAGGTCGTCGCGCCCCGTCCCCGCCACCGGGTTGTCGTGGGTGAAGACGGCCGGGATCGCCTCGAGGTCCATGCCCTCGATGGTGTCGAACGAGAAGCTCTGGTAGCTGACGCCGAAGGCGAACTTCTTCTTGCCCAGCGTCTCCGAGCGCTCGGCGAGGATGGGGCCGAAGCTTTCCGTCGTGCGCTTGAAGGTGCCGAGCGAGGCATCGAAGGTGTACGTGAAGCCGCCCGCGGGCGAGGGCAGCGGCACCGAGGTGAGCTGGCTCGCGAGGGCGGTGTTGAACTGCGTGAAATTCGACTGGAAGGCGTTGTTGAAGTGCCCCGAGTGCGTCTCACCCGTGGGCAGCCGCGCATCGCTGTCGACGGTGAGACCGCTCGTTCCGAAGAGATGCGGTACCACCAGTCCCAGCTTGTCGCTGCCCTGAGCCCCGGCGGCGCTCGGGAGCAGACACGCCACGGCCACGGCCACCAGCCACAGCCACGTCGGACGACGCGTCATGAAGCCTCCGCTTCTCCGGGCCGGCATGGCCCGTCCAAAGGCGGACGTTACCGCCAATGGGGGTGACCGTCAACGCGAGCGGCTCACACCCGGGGAGATTGTTCTTTGAGAGATCTTTGAGGAACCCACTACCCCACCGGCGCACTGATCCTGGAACCAGTAACGACACGCCGTCACGCCGCCGTCACCCGCCGCCTGATACAGTGCCCCATGCCCTTCGCCCGCACGCGCCGTCTCGCCCTCTCGCTGTGTGCCGTCCTCATCATCGGCCGTTCGGCCGACGCCGGCGTCGTCATCAGCCAGGTCTACGGAGGCGGCGGCAATGCCGGAGCGACCTTCACCCACGACTTCATCGAGCTCTTCAACGCCGGGCCCGACCCCGTGGATCTCGGCGGGTGGTCGGTGCAGTACGGGTCTTCGGGTGGGACGACGTGGCTTCGCACGAACCTGTCCGGCAGCCTGGCCCCCGGCCAGTACTACCTGATCCAGCAGGCCGCCGGCGCGGCGGGCACGACGCCGCTGCCGTTGCCGGACGCTGTCGGTACCACGGCGATGTCCGCCACCGCGGGCAAGGTCGCGCTCGTCCAGGGCGTGGTGACCTTGACCGGCGCGTGTCCGACGGGCGTGGCCGATCTGATCGGCTACGGCCTGGCGACCAACTGCTTCGAAGGCTCGCCCGCGGCCGGCCTCTCGAACACGACCGCCGCCTTGCGCGGCGGCAACGGCTGCACGGACACCGACTTCAACTCGACCGACTTCGTCTCGGGAGCCCCCGCGCCGCGCAACCGATCGTCCGCGCCCCACGTGTGCGATGGCGGGACACCCACACCGCCGCCGACGGCCACGCCGACCCCGACGCCGACGACACCTCCCGCCACGAATGCGCTCATCCGTGAGATCCAGGGCGCGGGCCATCTCTCGCCACGGAGTGGCGCGCTCGTCCAGAACGTCACCGGCATCGTGACGGCGCAGCGGTCGAACGGCTTCTACATGCAGGATCCGTCGCCCGACGGCGACGACACCACATCGGAAGGCCTCTTCGTGTTCACGAGCGTGGCCCCGACCGCGAGCGTCGGCGACGCCGTGCGCGTGAACGGCCGCGTGGCGGAGTTCCGCTCGGGCGGCGCGTCGTCGGCGAACCTGACGATCACCGAGCTGCAGTCGCCGATCGTCACGGTGACGTCGACCGGCAATGCGCTGCCGCCTCCCGTGATCCTGGGGCGCGGCGGCCGCATCCCGCCGTCCGAGATCATCGAGAACGACGTGGCCGGCGACGTCGAGACGTCCGGCGTCTTCGATCCCGCGAGCGACGGCATCGACTTCTACGAGACCCTCGAAGGGATGCGCGTCCAGATCGACGATGCCGTCGTCGTCGGGCCGCGCGCCGACTCCGGTGAGATCCCCGTCCTGGCGAACGACGGCCTGGACGCCGCGATCCGCACCGGACGCGGGGGCATCGTCGTCGCCACCGCCGACTTCAATCCGGAGCGGCTCCATCTCGACAACGCCATCACGCCGCTGCCGGAGGTG
>Ga0075421_100004167_pt1 | contig 17434 bp, 16 predicted proteins | sample SoiMetdeltSBSDD5_FD_75292 | JGI IMG/M metagenome (GOLD analysis project Ga0075421, IMG submission 75292) | Bulk soil microbial communities from a Populus tree surrounding site in Tennessee, USA - Soil MetaG P. deltoides SBSDD5 | ecosystem: Environmental > Terrestrial > Soil > Tree plantation...
CGGAAGCTCGGCGCGAGCGCCTACATCGACAGCGGATCAGTGAACACAGCCGAGGCCTTGCAGCAGCTGGGTGGGGCGCAGGTCATCCTCGCGACGGCGCCAAGCTCGAAATCGATGTCGGCGGCGATCGACGGTCTAGCGCCGCATGGCAAGCTGGTTGTCATTGGCGTGGACGCCCAACCGATTGAGGTCACCCCGATTCAACTCATCACCAAGGTGCGATCGATTCACGGTGGGCTCGCGGGCACACCGGCTGATGGCGAGGACGCACTGCGCTTCGCGGAATTGAGCGGCGTGCGTCCGATGGTGGAGACGTATCCGCTCGAACAAGCGGCCGAGGCCTACGCACGCATGATGAGCGGCAAGGCAAGATTCCGCGTCGTTCTGACGATGTGAGAAACACGCAACGGAGGGGAACGAGATGGCGACGGGAGTTGACCGTGAGCGTCGACGTTTTCTGGGCAAGGCAGCCATGACAGTTGCTGCCGCTCACTTCGGCATGTCGGGCTCGGCCGAAGCCGACGATCTGCCACGCGAACTGGGAGCGATCGTCCGCGCGACGGAGTGGATCAATTCTTCGCGGCTGGACGCCGCTAGTCTGCGCGGGAAGGTCATCGCCGTTGACTTCTGGACCTACACCTGCATCAACTGGCTGCGCACACTTCCCTACGTCCGGGCCTGGTCGCAGAAGTACACGCAGGGGCTCGTGATCGGCGTACACACACCCGAATTCGCCTTCGAGCACAACCTGGACAACGTGCGTCGCGCCGTGCAGCAGATGAATGTCCCGTATCCGGTGGTGATCGACAACGACTACTCGATCTGGCGTGCCTTTAGAAATCAATACTGGCCTGCGCTCTATTTGATCGATCCGCGAGGGCGCATTCGCGAGCGTCAGTTCGGAGAGGGCGAGTACGAGCGGTCGGAGCGAGCCCTTCAGCGGTTGCTGTCGGAGGCGGGTGTTACAGGGATCAACACCGGGTTCGCGCCGGTCGAGGGCGGCGGCTTCGAAGCCGCAGCTGATTGGGCGAACCTGCGATCGCCTGAGACCTACGTTCTGTACGAGCGCAGCGAAGGCTTCGCGTCGCGTGAGTCGGCGGTGTTGGATCGCCGTCGCGCGTACACCGCGCCTGGCCGATTGGCGCTCCATCAATGGTCCCTCGCGGGCGAGTGGACGATCGGAGCCCAGGCGACGGTGCTACACAAGCCGTCTGGTCAGATCGTGTACCGCTTCCACGCGCGCGACGTGCATCTCGTGATGGGACCGCCACGGGCGGCAGGCCCCGTGCGTTTTCGCCTGACGCTCGATGGTCAGCCGCCTGGCGCGGCCCACGGCCTCGACGTTGACGAGAGTGGCAATGGAATGGCGTCCGAGCAGCGGCTCTATCAACTGATCCGACAACCACAGCCCATCGTCGATCGCACGTTCGCCATCGAGTTCCTGGATGCTGGGGTCGAGGCATTCTCGTTCACGTTCGGCTGAAACGCGATGACAGTGACATTTGACAAGCGAATGACTGCCCTGCTCGTGATCGACCCGTACAACGATTTCATTTCCGAGGGCGGCAAGTTGTGGGGCCGTTTGAGGCACGTCGCCGAAGCGAACAACTGCGTCCTTCACATGTTGCAGGTCCTGAACGCGGCGCGGCACGCCGCGCTCGACGTCAACCTCCCGAACTACGCCAGCGCGGTGGTGACCACGGACGAAGTCGTCTCGTCGCTTTCCGCGGTGCTTCGTCAGTAGACGGCCACTAGGCGAAGGCGACCTCGGTCGGGCGAGTCTCGATGCCGTATCGCCGCAACCGTCCATACAGCTGAGTCCGCGTCAATCCGAGGCGGCGCGCCGCCTTTGACTTGTTCCAGTGGGTCTCATCGAGCACGCGCTGGATCGTGCTTCGCTCGACGACGCTCAGATTATTCGGCGCCGGCGCCAGCGGGGTCGGATTAGTGGTCTGCGGCACGCAGACGGCTTGTGGCCACAGCGACAAATGTCGCGCTTCGATATCGTCGTCGGCGAGGATCGCCGCGCGCTCGAGCACGTTCCGCAGCTCGCGAACGTTGCCCGGCCAGTCATGCGCGAGCAGCGCGTCACGCGCGTCGTCTCGGAGTCGTGGGGTCGGAATGGCCATGGCGCGTCCCAAATCGGCGAGGAACTGTTCCGCCAGGAGAGGAATATCGCTGACGCGGTCGCGGAGGGGTGGCAGGCAAATGTCGAAGACCTTCAGCCGATACAGCAGGTCCTCACGGAACGTGCCGTGTTCCACCGCAGCCACAAGATCACGGTTGCTCGCGGCGATAATCCGGACGTCGGCTTTCTGGAGGCGCGTCCCGCCGAGCCGCTGATACTCGCGCTGCTCCAGAAACCGGAGCAACTTCGCCTGCGCCGTCAGGCTCATCTCGCTCACCTCATCGAGAAACAGCACGCCTCGCGCCGCCATCTCGATGTGTCCAGCCTTCGACTGCTGCGCGCCAGTGAAGGCGCCGCGTTCGTAGCCAAAGAGCTCCGACTCGAGCAGTTGCTCCGGAAGCGCCGCACAGTTGATGGCGACGAACGGACCCTGTCTCCGCGGCGATGCCCGATGAATCAGTCGGGCAATCACTTCCTTGCCGGTGCCCGACTCGCCCTGGAGGAAGACCGTGGCTTCAGTCGCCGCGACGCGCGTCGCCGCCGTGACGACACGCCGCCACGCCGGAGACGATCCGACGGCATCCGCGCACGTGGAGTCACTCGCGACATCAGTTGAGCTCGCCTCGCGCAGTGTCATGACAACCTCCCGAACATCACTGGCGATTGAAACATCAGCGAGCAGCCATGGCTATTGCACCAAGGTATGGGCGATACGAAGGTGTCGTCGATACCTTCGTCTGATGGATCCAACCCCGTGGGTCTGGTGTGATGCGCGTGGACGACACGTGGCGATGACTAAACACATGTTAACGGTCGAATCATTGGAACACCGCGTGCGGGCAGAGTATCGCGACATGCCGGGCCTCTCGCTGACGGTCGCACAGGCGTCTCGCCTGTTGGGCATTGATCGGTCGGTGTGCGAAAGGGTGCTGCAGCGTCTCGTGCTCGACGGCGCGCTGTACCACACGCCGCGGGGCGCGTACGTGGCAGCGCGCTCGGCACGAGAGCGCATCTGAGCACAGGCAGCGAGGAGGAACGACATGAGCAAGAAGACCATCGACGTTGATGCCATCCTGAACCGGGCGAAGCCGCTGGTACATCAGCAAGCCGTCGAGATTCAGCCCTTCGGTCATCTCGTCACGCTGCCGATCGCGTTGTCGGAAGTGGCGTGCCAGGCGAACGTCGAGAATCTGAATCAGTTGCTCGCCGACACGATCACCCTGCGCGATCTGTACAAAAAGCACCATTGGCAAGTCGCCGGACCGACGTTCTATCAGCTGCATTTGCTGTTCGACAAGCACTACGAGCAGCAGAACGAGCTGGTCGATGCCATCGCCGAGCGGATTCAGCTCCTCGGCGGCGTCAGTCTCGCCATGGCGCACGACGTCGCCGAGACAACGCTCATTCCGAGACCTCCGAAGGGCCGCGAGGAAGCGCCGGTTCAGATCTCACGTCTGCTTCACGCGCACGAGATCGTCCTGAAGGAGGCGAGGACGATGGCGCGGCTCGCCGCGGAACACGGCGACGACGGCACCAACGATCTGATCGTCAGCGACGTCATTCGCACCAACGAACTTCAGGTCTGGTTCGTCGCCGAGCACGTTGTCGACGTTCCGCTGGCGCACGCGGTTTGAGAGAACAGGGAGAGATGTCATGAGCGTCACAACGGCGGTCCAACACACACACGACACAGTTACCGTCAGCGACGGGACGCGGATCTACTACAAGGATTGGGGTTCTGGTCAGCCGGTCGTCTTCAGCCATGGCTGGCCGCTCAGCGCCGACGCGTGGGAAGACCAGATGGTCTTTCTCGGTCTTCATGGGTATCGCTGTATCGCGCACGATCGCCGCGGTCATGGCCGATCCAGTCAGCCGTGGAAGGGCAACGAGATGGACACCTACGCCGATGATCTCGCGGCGCTCGTCGACACACTCGATCTGCGCAACGCGATTCACGTCGGTCATTCAACTGGCGGCGGCGAAGTCGCGCGCTACATCGGCCGCCACGGTACGAGCCGCGTGGCGAAAGCGGTCCTGATCGGCGCTGTCCCGCCACTGATGCTGAAGACGGCGGCCAACCCGGGTGGCCTGCCGATCGAGGCGTTCGATGCGATTCGCGCCGGCGTGATGGCCGACCGATCGCAGTTTTTCAAGGACTTCACCCTCCCGTTCTACGGCGCCAACCGGCCTGGTGCCAGGGTGTCTCAGGGCGTACGCGATTCGTTCTGGATGCAGGCCATGCAGGCGGGATTCAAGGGTGAGATCGACTGCATCAAGGCGTTCTCGGAAACAGACTTCACGGAGGACCTGAAACGGATCGACGTACCGACGCTGATCATGCACGGCGACGACGACCAGATCGTTCCGATTGGCGCGTCGGCGATGCTGTCGGCGAAGCTCGTCAAGAACTCGACGCTGAAAGTGTATCCCGGGCTCCCACACGGGATGTGCACCGTCAACAAGGATCAGATCAACGCCGATCTGCTCGCCTTCATCAGAGCGTGAACTGCCATGCGCGTGGGCTCGCTTGGAGGTGGATGACAGCAGTGACTCATGCGGAAGCGCGTCGGCCAGCGCGGTCGCGCACGGTCAGCCCGTGGTCTCCGCTCCGCGTGCCGATTTTCCGCAATCTCCTCATCGCGGATGTGCTCTCCGACATTGGCACCTTCATGCAGAGTGTCGGGGCGGCGTGGCTGATGGTGTCCTTCGGTGCCGGACCCATGTACGTCGCGCTGACACAGACGGCGTCATCGCTCCCCTTCTTCCTGCTCGCGCTGCCGGCGGGTTCGATCGGCGATATCGTCGACCGCCGCCGGCTGATCCTCGTGACCGAAACATGGATGGTCGGCGTGACCACCCTGCTGGCGGTGTTGACGATTGCGGGCACGATGACCCCGTGGCTGCTGCTCGCGCTTACCTTCGCGATTTCTGCCGGCGATGCGCTGGAGCAGCCTACGTGGCGAGCCATCCTGCCCGAGGTGGTGCCACGAGCGGATCTGGCGGCCGCTTCGGCCTTGAACGGGATCGAGTTCAACCTCGCGCGCGCGGTCGGCCCGGCGCTCGCCGGGGCACTCATCGCGGCCACCGACGTTGGCGCGGCCTTTGTCGTCAACGCGGTGTCGTTCTTGGGCGTCATCTGGGTGGTCGCTCGCTGGAAGCGACCGCCGCAGCCTCACATCGTTCCTGCCGAAACGCTCACGGGCGCGACGGTCGCGGCCGTGCGTTATGTGCGCCACTCATCGGCGATCAGCGGGCTGGCGGCACGCTCCGCAGTCGTGATGTTGTTCGCGAGCGCGGTGCTTGCGCTCCTGCCCACCGTTGCTCAACGCGTGGGGACCAGCTCATTCGCCTACGGCTTTCTGCTTGGCTGTTTCGGTGCGGGGGCCATCGTCGGCGCGGTGCTGATGCCGCGCGCGCGGGCTCGGTGGTCGACCGACGCCGTGGTAGCGACCGCGATTGCCACCCTCGGTGTAACCGTCGCCCTCACGGGCATCGCACGCGCGCTCAGCATGCTCGGTCTGTTGATGGTTGTGGCCGGCGCCGCCTGGATCACCTTCATTTCGTTGTTCTCGGCGCTGGTCCAGAGCATGGCGCCCGACTGGGTTCGCGCACGAGTGCTGGCGATCTTCATGTTGTCGTTCCAGGGCGGGATCGCCGCAGGCAGCGCGTTGTGGGGACTCCTCGGCGAATGGGCCGGCGTTCCGACGGCGCTCGTGTGCGCGGGTGTGAGCTGCGTCGCCGCGGCCGTATTCGGTCTCTTCTGGCGACTCCCGCTGGCGCCTGCGGACGTCAGCCCATGGGACCATTGGCGGATGCCGGCCGTGCTCGAGGACCTGGAGGTTGATCTCGACGATGGTCCCGTGCTCGTGACTGTTGAATACGTCGTCGACGCTGACCACGCCCGCGCGTTCGTGTACGCGATGCAGGAATACGAGCAGGTCCGGCGTCGGGATGGCGCGTCGCGCTGGGGGCTCTATCACGATACCGAGGTGGCAGATCGATACATTGAAACGTTTCTGGTAGGCTCCTGGGCCGAGCATCTCCGGCAGCACACGCGTCTGACGCAGGCCGATCGCGCCCTCGAGGAGCGCGTGTACGCACTCGTACGCGAGCAACCACGGGTCCAGCATCTGATCGACGCACGGCAAGCCGTGGCAGTCCACGAACCATCGCATGACTGATTGCTCGATCGTGGGGCATCGCGCTTTCGTCCGCCTGCACGAGGCGATCCGGTTTCAGCGGCCGGATGGAATCCCAGAACACTCTTGACACAGTGAACTGATGGAAGACGTTTCAGCGCGCTCTCGCGGATTTCGCTGATCGTGCACGTGGTCGCGGGGCAGACGAGGATGCTGTTGTTGCTGCATCCTGGCCGAGAAACGACACGAGCGCGTCCATTGTCGCGCGCGGGTTCTCTTCCATCACCCAGTGGCCAGTATTTGGCAGCGTGACTGATTTCGCATTGGTCGCGACGAGCTGCACCTGCTGGCCAAGTGCCACACCGTTCGCCTTCTCTCCACCAATAGACAGCACCGGCATCGCCAGTTTGGTTTGTGAGAGTCGCGCGAAATCGTTCGCCGCCTGCTGAAACGAGACGAAGTACGCCCACGCCGCACGCATTCTTCTGGGACGCGCGTACGCGGCTGTATAGGCCCGACGGTCGGCCTCGGAAAGCGAACGCGTTTTGTCGGCGGCCATGTCGTTCCAGAAATGCTCGAAGAAGGTCCGCTCGCGTCCACGAACGAGCGCCTCAGGCGTCGCTCCATTGAACCGGAAGTGCCAGATGCCCGGATCGTTGTAGATGGCTTCCCAGCCCTCCACACCGGGCAGAAACGCATCCATCAGTACGAGCCGATCGACGTCTGCCGGGAATTGCGCCGCGTAGGCGTAGGCGACCATCAAGCCGATGTCGTGTCCCACGACAGCCGCTTTGCCAAGTCCCAACTGTTGCACGAGGCCGTGAATCCGCGTCGCGGCATCGGTCATGTTGAGGCCGTCGGCTGGAATGGCCGAACCGCCAATGCCCGGCAAGTCGGGAGCGATGACGGTGAAGTTGGACGTCAGGCGCGGGAAGAGCGGGCGCCACATCCGTGACGTCTCGGCATAGCCGTGCAACAGAAGTACGGTCGGGCCGTGTCCCGCGACCAGATACTGAAGTTTGACTCCGCCTACGACTGCAGCCCGCGCCGAGATCCGGTCGGTCGTCGCTGCCGGCCGTTGCCGTTTCACCATGAGATCCTTGCAGACGCGCCGCACGCGCCCTGATCGCATCCCTTCTTCGTGCCGGTCAGACCGAGCACGTCGCGGAGCGTATCGAGCAGCGTGAGACGCACGTCCAGCGAGAGCTCGTGCATCGTGCCGTTCACGCGAAGACGTGTCTTCACAGGCTCCCCACCATTACGCTGAGCGCCATTTCCGCGTCACGGGTCTGGAGACGATCTCTCCGTTCAATTCGTCATGACACCAGATGCGCGCGCCGGTAGCTATCAGACCTTGGTATCGATCGATACCAAGGTCTGATGGACGCTCACACTGTGGGACGAGCATCCTTCAGCGAGGAGCACATATGGCCACGATCCACATGCATCAGACCACCACCGCGACGCCCGAACAGTTCATCGCCGGGCTCACTGACTTCGGACCCGGCCGCCAGAAGCTCTTTAGCAACAGCGCCGACGGGTACCTCAAGGTCCATTCGCTTGGCCGCACTGAGGCCGACGTCACCGAGGGCTCAAGCGGTATCTGGGAACGACTGCACTATGACTGGTCCGACCCCACCCGCGTCGTCATGAAGACCACTGATTCCAACACGTGGGGAGGCGCCTCTGGCCACATCTACACCTTCACGCGCCGGCCCGACGGCATGACCGACCTCGATGCCGTCGTCGTACGCGACGGCAAGACCTTCAAGGGACGCGTCCTCGGGTTCGTGCTCGGGACGATCGGCAAGGGCGTGTTGGAGAAGGCGCTCAAAAACACGATCAAAGCCATCGAGGCGCGGAACGGCGCGGCGAGAGCGCGAGTCGAATCACGCGCCAGCTAATGAGAGAGAAGCCCGGAACGGGGGCATGAGCGACAACGCGCTCGTAGCATCACGTTCCGGTTGCTGATACTCGTTCACCGCTTGCCGTACTCCGTAAAGACGTAATCTCTCGACTTCGCTGTCGTGTGGCACGCGAACCCGCACTTGGCATCATTTCCCTGCGGCGGCGTGCCGGATAACGTGCCGGGCTTGAACGAATCGGACTCGGGGTCGTAATCGAACACGCCATATCCCCATCCGCCGCTGTCGGCGAACCTCTTGCTGTCCTTGACCATGAAGTCCACGTTCACGAGGCGGCCCGCCACGGTCGCCTCCGGGAAGAACTCGTTCTCTTTGGGCGCCCAGTGGACCTTGGCCATCTTGGCACCATCGGGCACAGGTTTTCCGTTGGCGGGGATGCCGGCGCGGTAGGCGTCGATCATCGCCGGATTGCCGAGAATCGCGGCGACCACTCTCTCATTCCTGCTGATGGAGATCAGCTGCCACGCTTCGTATCCCTTGAACTCAGAAAATGCGAGCCCGCCCGGCACCTTCACGGTGTACTTGTCCTGCTTCGCCTGCTTGCCCTGCGCGTAACTGGCGAAGCCGCCTAAGACGGCGAGCCACACCGTCATCATTCCAACGATCAGCATGCCCTTGCGATTCATCGCGCCACCTCCTGGACCACACCATATAAGGCGCCACACATCGCGTCGATTAGACGAAGGTAGCGATCGATACCTTCGTATAGCCAGGTGCGTATCGAGGCGATCGCCAGCTTCGATGTGTCGTGTGAGTGCGGGGTTCTACGTTAGCGGGGCGTTCGGCCAGTGGCTTGATCCAATTCGGCGGCGGCCTGCACGTAGTCCAGCCGCGATTGCAGCAGGAGTGCCTTGGCGTCGAGTTCCTGTGCGACCGACGTGGCAGCCTGCGAGCCAAGAGTGGCGCCCCGCGTCAATTGCTCGGAGGCGACTCGACGAGATTCCCCTCGCAACGTCACGAGCTCCTGCGACACGGCCACCATCTGCCGCGTGCGTTCGAGCTTGTTGTACGCCGTGGAGACACGCAGTTCGACTTCATCGCGGAGCCGCGCCAGGTTCTCCTGCGCCCGCGCGAGTTGGGCGCGCCCCGCGGCGACCTTCGCGCGTCTCCTGCCGCCGTCGAACAATTCATAGGTCAGGTGAATGCCCACCGTCGCGAAATTGCCGGCCAGAAACGGCACGTTGTTCTGGAAGCTGTATCGCGCATAGGCCTCCACATCGGGCACGTAGTCGTATTGCGCCAGCCGCACCACGGCCTCGGCCTTTTCGACGGCGGCACGTGCCTCCGCGATCTCAGGATTTGACTCAAGGGCGACAGTGATACACGACTCACGCTCGCAGCCTTCCGGCGCATCGGTCGTCGCTGGATCGAGCGCCACCGCGGTTCCCAGTGGCAAGCCGATTACATCGTTGAACTGCATGTGAAGATCCGAGAGCTGCAGATCGTTGCTCAGGAGCTCCTGTTTCACCTGGAGCGACTGTGCCCGGCTCTCGATCAGTTCGGCCTCGAGTGCGCTGCCGTACTTCACCAACTGCACGCGCTCGCGCTGCACGTTGTCGGACGCCTCGACCTTGGCGAGGATGGCGCTGCGCTGTGCCTCCGCGATCAAAATCCGGTAGTACAGCTTGTGGACGTCGAGCGCGATGTCATTCGCGGTTCGTTGAGCTTTTCCACGCGCGCCTGCCACGGCGGCTCGTGCGACATCATTGGCCGCGTTGATCTTCAGCAACTGCGTGAGCGGCTGGACGATGCCGAACCCGCTGCTCGCGAAGCTCAGTCCTCCCTGATTGACGATCAACGACTGTGGAGGAATAAGGCTGCTGCCCACGCGACCGAGTCCGCCTGCGGGAATCTCGATGAGTTGAGTGTCGGACACGTGAGCCAGGTTGCTGTCGTTCCGCAGCGTAGGAAAGTACGCGCCCCTGGCCACTTCCTTCAAGTGCTCGTGTTCCTTGACCTCGAGTCCGGCGAGCCGCACGACATGGTTGCGCTGCAGCGCCAGTTCCACTGCCTCGTGCAGGGTAATCAGTCGGGGCGATGTGGAGCTCGTCGTCTGGCCTGCGGCGGGTGAGCTGACTAGCAAGAGACTGGAGAGGATCAGGACGATGGCGACAGACATGATCAATTCCTCTCGTCACGCAGACGCTCAGCTGCGCGCCGTGAACGCACCGAATCCAATCGGAGACCTGCGCAACAACGCGATCAGCACCAGCGTGCCGACGCAGACCCAGGCGATGAGATGAAACGCATCGATGAATGTCAGCGTGTAGGCTTCCAAGCGAATCTTGCCGTCGACGATGGCCGCTGCGCGACCGGCGGCACCGCCACTCGATGTTGCCGTCAGACCGGCGGTCACGCTCCTCACGAAGTGCTCGGTGATCCAGTCACCCACTTGCACGTGCACGCCGAGCAGCTGCGAGTGGAGCTTCTCGCGTTCGGCAATGAAATGGGTCATCACGGCTACACCCACCTGCCCGCCGAACAGCCGCACCGTATGGAAAAATGCCGAGAACGTCAGCACCCGAAACGGACTTGTCATCCCCCCGGACGTGAAGGCCTGCAAAATAATCGTCGAGACCAACCCGACGAACGCGAGCGACTGCCCGACCGCCATCAGCAGCTCGGTACGGAAGTAGTTTTCGGCGGACCAGACGTTGGTGTACTGGGCGTTCATCACGCATGCCGCCGCAATCGCGGCGAATCCAATGCCCATCACCAGGCGTGAGTCGACGCCCTTGTTCAGCAAATGAGCTGCGAAAAACGCGAGGACGAGCTCGGGCACGGCCGTCCACAACACTGCAGGGGCAAACTGACCCGCGTCGAGACCGCGCACGGAGAGCGACTGCGGGATGACGATGATGGTCGCGAGCAGCACAAAGCGAAACGCCATGAGTGCGGCTCCGAGCAGGACGGTGTTCCATTGACCGAGATACGGCACATCGACGAACGGATTCGGCCGACGCAGGCGACGAACGATCGCACACAGCACCAGGAAGGTGCCTGCCATGACTAGACCGTTGAAGACGCCCGAACGCCACCAGTCCAGACGCTGCCCCTGGTCGAGGGCCGCATATAACAGCGCGGCGCCGGCGCTGGCGAAGAAGAATCCGACGAAACTCGGCGCACCCGCCGAAGACCGCGCTTTGGGAGATGCCGGAATGCCGTAGTAGACGCACGCCATCATCGCGGGAGTGACGAGAGCCGACGTCCAGAACATCCACTCCCACGACAGGTGATCGCGACAGAAGCCGTAGAGCGCCGGCGCGAAATTGACTGCTCCCTCGACAGAGGTGGCATAGAGAGCGAGCGTGAGCGCCAGATATCGAAGCGGGACGTTGCGAAGCGCAAACGTCAGCGTCAAGGGATAGAAGGTACCCGAGCTCAGACCCGCTGTCGCGAGCAGTGCGATCAATACACCGTAGTCGTGCACAAAAGGCAGACAGGCCGAGACAATCGTGAAGACGGCCGCGCTCACCAGCAGAATGCGGCGAGGTCCGATCAAGGCGCCCAGGTAGACCGTAAACGGCCCGATGAACATCAGGGCCACGTTGAAAGCGCTCCCGATCCAGGCGCCCTGATCGAAGCCAATGCCGACGTTGCCTTTGAGATCGGCGAGACCGAGACCGAGCAACCGTCCAGCCAGCGACACGATCCCGGCCCCCAGGACGACGCCGATGACGCCGAACACTGGCGTGTAAGACAAGTCGGCGGGCAGAGCGGCGGCGAGCGCGGACACACCATCCTTGTGCTCAGGCCGAGCGATCGCCGTCGTCGTAGCGGTCATCGCGGGCACGACTACTTTCGGGTGCGGACGGTCACCACCGCGGAGAGGCCGGGGCGCAGCCGGGCTTTCGCAGCCGCGTTGTCGAGCGCGATCTTTACCGGGACTCGCTGCACCACTTTCGTGAAATTGCCCGTGGCATTGTCCGGAGGCAACAGCGCGAATTGCGATCCACTGGCTGGAGCAATCTCGAGAACTTTTCCGTAGATGACTTCGCCGGGATACACGTCGATACGAATCTCTGCGGGATCACCAACTCTGATGTTGGTCAATTGCGTCTCGCGAAAGTTGGCTTGCACCCACCGCGTGTCCGCGACGAAGGAAATCACCTGAGTGCCAGGTGACACCAGTTGTCCGGGTCTCACCTGTCGCTCGCCGACCGTGCCGTCGGCGGGAGCGACGATGCGGGTGTATCCCACGTTGATCTCCGCCGCGTTGAGTGCCGCCTGTCTGGCCTGAAGGTCAGCGCCGAGTTGCATTTCCTGCGACTCCAGCACTGTCTTCGTGCGACGTTCGGTTTCGACTCCCAGCTCGTTGCTGCGGAGCAGCGTGCGCGCCTGCGTCAGATCGGCCTCACGACTGCTGGCCTGCGCATTGAAGCGCTGCTCATCGGCGATCGCCGTTTCCACCTTCTGCTGCGTCGTGGACGCAGCGGTCAAGAGCGCTTCCTGCCGGCTGCGCTCGGCACGTGTTCGCGTGACGTCCGCCTCGACAGCCGCTTTCCCGGCGAGCGCCGCGGCAATCTGAGCGTTCGCCTGGTCGATTCCCGCCTCCGCCCGCGCGATCCGCGCGTCCTGGAGCTCGCGTTGACGCCGGTTGTTCTCGAGCGCCGCCTTTGCCGCGTCGACGGCCGCGCTCGCTTGCGCGACCTGCGCCCGGTAGTCGTCGTCCACCAGGCGCACCAGCTCGTCGCCTTTGCGAACAGTCTGGTAGTCGGTCACGGTCACATCGCGGACGAGACCCGCCACCTTGGTGCTGAGAGGCGTGAGATCGCCGCGCACGAACGCGTCATTCGTGACCTGGTCGATTCGCGCACCCTCCCACGCATTCCAGTTGCGGGTCATCGTGAACACGATGGCCGCCGCCAGCAGCAGGACCGACAACGGTGTTCCGTATTTCTGGGCGTGCGCTTTCAGCCACGCGGTCGTCTTTGCCCTGAAGGGGACGAGGCGAGGTGGCGCAGCAACGATCAGGTTTTCGAACATGGCGAACTGCCGTGAGCAAATCTCTGGCCGTCACGACATGACGTGCGCGCACATCCGCCAGCCCGTTTCCTCGTGCGGATGTGTAGGAACACACACCCGGATTGCTCGACGACGCGCAACCTGTGCGCGAAGGAATTGATACTTAGGTGTCGGCGATACCTACGTCTGATTGATGGTCGGCGTCGAATCAGCGATTGTCCGTGATGCGTCGCGCACGAAGCGGTGCAGCGGCGCGATACGGTGAATCGGACAGACGGTTGAGGTTAGGTCAATGAACGCCACACAAGCAGTAACCGGCCTCGGCAACGGCGAGCATCACGCGGCGTGGACGCCGACGGTGTCCGGAGACGTGATCGATCGCCGATCGATCGACGAAGCTCGCGAGGAAGCCCCTCTCGGCACATCGGACGCGTGGAGAGAAGTGATCAGGCGCGCGACGCGAGTGGCAGCGACCGAAGCGACGACATGCCTCCAGGGCGAGTCTGGCACTGGCAAGGAAGTCATTGCGCGGTTCATCCACCGGCGGTCGCCGCGACGCCATGGCCCGTTCATCGCCATCAATTGCGCAGCGTTGCCCGAGCAACTCCTCGAATCCGAGCTGTTCGGATTCGAGCGCGGTGCGTTCACCGGCGCGCAACAGCCGAAACCCGGCCAGATCGAATTGGCCGGCGGTGGCGTGCTGTTCCTCGACGAGGTCACCGAGATGACGCCGGCCGCGCAGGCGAAATTCCTGCGCGTCCTCCAGGAGCGCGAGTTCCTGCGGCTGGGTGGCACGCGGCCGGTTCGCGTCAACGTGCGGGTCATCGCCGCAACCAACCGGAATCTCTACGAGGCCGTTGCGAACGGGCAGTTCCGCGCCGACCTCTATTACCGTCTGAACGTCTTCGATATACGCATTCCACCCCTCCGCGAGCGACGCGACGACATTCTGCTCCTCGCCGCCAGCTTTCTCCGCGAGTTTGGCGATGCCGCAGCAGAATTGACGCCAGCAGCGAGGGACGTGTTGCGCCGATACGACTGGCCCGGCAATGTCCGCGAGCTGCGCAACGTCCTCGAGCGAGCGGCGATCGTGTGCGACGGACCGTTCATCGACGCCGAGCAGCTCTCGCTGTCAGTCAGGGACGATGCTCCAGCGTTGAGCAGCACTGATCTGGGGATCCTCGAGCGACAGACCATTGAACACGTGATGCGCGAAGTCAGTGGCAACAAGGTGAGGGCGGCCAAGCAGCTGGGGATCACGCGCACTCAGTTGTATGGTCGGCTACGAAAGTACGGGCTCGAGAGCTAACCGGAGCGGCCACGCTGAATCACCTGATCGAGCCCTTCCTCCTAGAGTTCGTGGGCGTCGATGGGGGCGAAGAGCACGACCATAGAGCGCGCCCCCACCCGATACACCGAACCGCCGACCCTGGGAGCGTCCGTCCAATCGACGATATCGTCCGGAGAATCGAGGAAGGTGTCGATCCAGCGTCGCCAATCATCGGGAGCCCGGTCGATCAGGACCGGCGGCAGTTCGAAATCGAGAGGCTCCCAATACGCGTTGAGGATGGCGTGAACCGCCATTTGTTTCCCAGGCAGTGTTGGCGTGAACGTAATCGCGATGCTGTGGGAAGAGTCGCTCCAGTCCGGCTCGTACAGTTTTGCGCCGTGCCATGTGACGTGTGCCTGCCGGATCACCTGGCTCAGCGGCAATCGCTGCTGGTCCACGTCTCGTAACACGCGGCTGCCGTTCAGCATGGTCACGAAACGATGCATGTCGGGCCGCTCCGCAACCAGTCTCCAGTCGAACCAGCTCGTCTCGTTGTCCTGACAGTACGCATTGTTGTTGCCGCCCTGCGTGCGACGCACTTCGTCGCCCATGAGCATCATCGGCATGCCCGCCGACAGCATCGTCACCGCGAAGAAATTCTTGACCTGTCGGGTTCGCAGCTTCTCGACAGCGGGGTCGTCCGTCGCACCCTCCACTCCACAGTTCCAGCTTCGGTTGTCGTCAGCGCCGTCGCGATTGTCCTCGCCGTTCGCCTCGTTGTGTTTGCGGTCGAACGACACGAGGTCGTTCAGCGTGAAGCCGTCGTGACACGTCACGAAGTTGACGCTCGCTTCGGGTTCACGCTGCTTGTGGTCGTAGAGCGACGGGCTCCCGATCAAACGGTCGGCGAAGCGCCCGGTCACGCCGTCTTCACCGCGCAAGAAGCTCCGGACATCGTCGCGGAAGCGGCCGTTCCACTCCTTCCAGCTGTCGCCAATGAAGCTGCCCACCTGATATAGGCCGGCGGCGTCCCACGCTTCGGCGATGAGCTTCGTTCCGGCGAGAACCGGATCCGATTCGATGGCCCACAGCACGGGGGGGTTCGGGATCAACCGGCCCGACTCGTCGCGCGCCAGAATCGAGGCCAGGTCGAAGCGAAAGCCGTCGACGTGCATCGTCTCTACCCAGTAGCGCAGACTGTCCACGATCATGCGGTGGACGATTGGATGGTTGGCGTTGAGTGTGTTACCGGTACCCGTGTAGTTCGCGTACAGCGCGCGGTTGTCCTCGAGGATGTAGTAGATCGTGTTGTCAAGTCCGCGAAAGCTCAGCGTCGGGCCGTTCTGATTGCCTTCCGCGCTGTGATTGAACACCACATCGAGAATCACTTCGATGCCGGCGCGATGGAGCGCCTTGACCATGTCACGGAATTCGTCAACGGTGCCGAGTGGATCTCTGCGGGAACTGTACGCAGAATGAGGCGCGAAGAAGGACACCGGCGCGTAGCCCCAATAGTTGACGCGTCCGGGCGGACTGTCTTGCACATCGAACTGGAACACCGGAAGAAGCTCGACGGCCGTGATGCCCAGTTGCTGCAGGTACGGAATCTTTTCGATGAGACCGGCGAAGGTGCCGCGTCTCTGCTCGCAGACACCCGAGCTCGGATGGCGGGTGAAGCCGCGTACGTGCAATTCGTACACGATGGTCCGTGACGAGGGGTGCTGCAGCGGGACATCGCCCTCCCAGTCGTAGGTGGAAACGTCGAGCACGACACTCTTCATCGCTGTCGCGGCGTTGTCGCCCGGCCGCCGCGCCTGGTCACGACCGTACGTCTCTGGAATCGCGACTCCACGACCGTAGGGATCCAAAAGAACTTTCGCGGGGTCGAAGCACATCCCGCTCTGCGGATCGAACGGTCCCTCGACCCGATAGCCATAGATCTGACCGGGATTCACGTTCGGCACGAACGCATGCCAGTAGTGATAGGTGCGGTCGAGGGACACGACGCGCGCCGGCCGTGCCTCGTCCACGCGATCGAACAGCAGCAGCTCGACCCGAGTTGCGTGTTTCGAGAACACGCTGAAGTTGACCCCGGCGGTCGAGGGTTCGGCTCCCAGGGGCGAACTGCGGCTGTTCTGGAGAACGTCGTTCACCGCTTGCCCAGCAGATCCCGTGCAGCCGCCGCGACGCGGTCGTGCTCGAATCCAAACTTCTCCTGAAGCGCCTTCAGCGGCGCCGACGCTCCAAACGTCTTCATGCCGATGACGCGCCCGGCACTGCCAACGTAGCGCTCCCATCCGAATGTCGACGCCTGCTCGACAGCAACGCGGGCAGTCACCGCGGGAGGCAAGACGTTGTCGCGGTACTCCTGCGTCTGGTGATCGAAGATCTCCCAGGACGGCATCGATACCACGCGGGAGCGGATGCCCCCTGCGAGCAGCTGCTCGTGGGCCTGCACCGCAAGGGACAGCTCGCTGCCCGTGGCGATCAGGATCACGTCCGGCGATCCGTCCGGGGCGTCCGCAAGTATGTAAGCACCACGTGCGACACCCGCCGCGGGAGCGTACTTGCGCCGATCCAGCGTCGGCAGCGGTTGCCGCGACAACACGAGCGCCGCCGGCTGATGTCGCAGCTGCATGACGTAGCGGTACGCTTCGACGACTTCGTTGGCGTCGCCCGGTCGCAACGTGATCAGGCCGGGAATCGCGCGGAGCGACGCCAGGTGCTCCACGGGCTGATGCGTCGGGCCGTCCTCGCCGTCGCCCATCGCGTCGTGCGTGAACACGAAGATGGTAGGGAGCTCCATCAGTGCAGACAGCCGAATCGCCGGCCGCGCGTAATCACTGAAGATGAAGAAGGTGGCGCCGAACGCGCGCACCTTCGAGAGCGACAGGCCGTTGACGATGGCCGCCATCGCGTGCTCGCGAATGCCGAAGTGCATATTCTTGCCGCCGCGACTGCCGGCCTGAAAGCTTCCCACGCCTTCATACGTCAGCGCGGTCTTGTT
>Ga0075421_100004168_pt1 | contig 17433 bp, 13 predicted proteins | sample SoiMetdeltSBSDD5_FD_75292 | JGI IMG/M metagenome (GOLD analysis project Ga0075421, IMG submission 75292) | Bulk soil microbial communities from a Populus tree surrounding site in Tennessee, USA - Soil MetaG P. deltoides SBSDD5 | ecosystem: Environmental > Terrestrial > Soil > Tree plantation...
TTCGACAACGCCTCGCCGGCGAACCAGTCGGCGCAGTCGAACCAGATCTCGGTGACGACCGGCAGTGTGCCGGATACGCAAGCTCCAACAGTGCCGCAGAACCTCACCGGTCAGGCGGTGGGCTCGACTCAGGTGAACCTGAGCTGGTCCGCATCGACGGACAATGGCGGCGGTACGGTGGCGGGCTATCGCATCTTCCGCAACGGCACGTCGCTGACTACCACGACCAGCACGAGCTACACGGATACCACGGTCGTGGCGAGCACGACGTACACCTATCGAGTCGCAGCGTTCGATAATGCTTCGCCCGCGAACCAGTCGGCGCAGTCGAACCAGATCTCGGTGACGACCGGCAGTGTGCCGGACACGCAAGCACCGTCGGTACCGCAGAACCTCACCGGTCAGGCGGTGAGTTCGACTCAGGCGAACCTGAGCTGGTCCGCATCGACGGACACCGGCGGCGGCACGGTGGCCGGCTATCGCATCTTCCGCAACGGGGTGTCGCTGACGACCACGACCGGCACCAGCTACACGGATAACACCGTGGTGGCGAGCACGACGTACACCTATCGAGTGGCCGCGTTCGACAACGCCTCGCCGGCGAATGAGTCGGCGCAGTCGACGCAGGTATCGGTGACGACGCCCGCGCCATCGACGACGGTGATTCGCGTGAACTCCGGCGGACCGCAGTACACGGATACGGCGGGGCAGGTGTGGGCGGCCGACACCGGCTTCAACACCGGGAACACGGTGAATGTCGGGAACGCGATCGCGGGGACTTCCGACCCGGCGCTCTACCGCACCGAACGTTGGGATGCGGACACGGCGCCGGAGCTGGCGTACGCGTTCACAGTGCCGAACGGCACCTACACCGTGAAGCTGCACTTTGCCGAGACCTGGGACGGCGGTCAGGCTGTGGGGCGCCGCATTTTCGACGTCTTGCTCGAGAACCAGCTGGTGCTCGACAACCTGGACATCTATGCCCAGGCCGGCGGTTACACGGCGCTGATCAAGACGTTCCAGACAACTGTCACCGACGGTCAGCTGAACATCAATTTCGTGCACGGCAGTGCGGACGATCCGCAGATCGGCGCGATCGAGATTCTCAGCAGCGGCGGCCCGCCGCCGGTGGACACGCAGGCGCCGACGGTACCGCAGAACCTGACGGGTCAGGCGCAGGGCGCGACCCAAGTGAACCTGAGCTGGTCCGCATCGACGGACAACGGCGGCGGCACGGTGGCGGGTTACCGCATCTTCCGCAATGGCACGTCGCTGACGACCACGACCAGCACGAGCTACACCGACAACACGGTGGCTGCGAGCACGACGTACACGTATCGAGTGGCAGCGTTCGACAACGCCTCACCGGCGAATGAGTCGGCGCAGTCGAACCAGGTGTCGGTGACCACGCCGGCGCCGTCGAGCACGGTGATTCGCGTGAACGCGGGCGGTCCGCAATACACGGATAGCGCCGCGCAGGTGTGGGCAGCCGACTTCGGGTTCAACACCGGCGGCACAGTGAATGTCGCGAACGCGATCGCAGGGACCTCCGACCCGGCGCTCTACCGCACCGAACGTTGGGATGCGGACACGGCGCCGGAGCTGGCGTACGCGTTCACGGTGCCGAACGGCACGTACACGGTGAAGCTGCACTTCTGCGAGACGTGGGGCGGCGCGCTGGGCGTCGGCCTGCGAGTCTTCGACGTCTTCATCGAGAACCAACTGGTGCTGGACAACCTGGACATCTTCGCCCAGGTTGGCGGCTACACGGCGCTGATCAAGACGTTCCAGGTGACCGTCACCGACGGCCAGATGAACATCAATTTCGCGCATGGCAGCGCGGACGATCCGCAGATTGGAGCGATCGAGATATTGGGTAACTAGCGTTGGTAACCAGGCTGATAACGGGTCTCGTTGCGTTCCTCGCATGCGCCGCTGCCCCAGCGGCGCCTGCGCCGGAGCGCACGCTGCTCGCCCAGCCGCCACGTGCGATCGCGGATTTCCAGCTCACGGATCAGTCCGGTAAGGCGACGAAGCTCAGCGACTTGCGCGGCGCGCCGGTGCTGCTGTTCCTCGGCTTCACGCATTGTTCGAACGTGTGTCCGGCGGCTCTGCATCAACTGCGGCAGCTCGAGCGCGAGCATCGCGCCGAGCTCGGCAAGACGCGTATCGTGATCGTGAGCGTCGACGGCGAGCGCGATACGCCCGCGGCCATGGGCGCGTGGCTCAAACCGCTCTCGCCGAACTTCATCGGGCTCACCGGCGCGCCGGCACGGGTCCACAACATCGCAGCGAACTTGTCGGCCGCGTTCTTCAAGCAACCGGCCACCGCGCCGGGCGAGTACCAGGTGGAGCACAACTCGCAGATCTTCCTGCTCGACTCGCAGGGCCGCCTGCGCGCGACATTCTTCAACGCGCCGCTCGCCACGATGGCTGCGGTCACGCGCGACGTAGCCGCCGAGTCGTAACCCAAAGGCATTAATTGCCTGCTTTGGTCCGCCCTGCACCCGCCGGGCCGGCGTGCTCCGTAGTCTTGGAACTATGAGAAACGCAGTACTTGCGGCCTGCCTGGCCAGCGCCTCGATTCACGTCGCTGCCGGCAGCGAGCTCGATGGGAAAGTCTGGAATCATGGATCGGCCGATTGCAGCGGCAACCGCGATCCCGCGATCGAGGTGTTTCGCTTCGATGCGACGACCTACATCCTGCGGCAGAACAAGTGCTTGAATTTCGAAGCGCCGTTCATTTACGTGTTGCTGGGGGAGCGGCAGGCGTTCGTGCAGGACACCGGCGCCACCGACGATCCGGCAACGTTTCCCCTGTATGACGTGATTCGGGGCCAGATCGCCAAGACATTGCCGCTGGTGGTCACGCACTCGCACAGCCACAGCGATCACACGGCAGCCGACGCGCAGTTCAGAGGCAAGCCCGGCGTGACGCTGATCGAGCCGGAGCCGGAGTCGGTGCGCGAATTTTTCGGCTTGGCGCAGTGGCCGGAGCAGTCGGCGACGCTCGATCTTGGCGGCCGCAGCCTGGTAGTCATCCCCGCTCCTGGCCACCAGGATGAGAGCATTGCCGTATACGACTCACAGACCGGCTGGCTGTTGACGGGCGACACTCTCTATCCGGGGACACTGTATGTGCGCGACTGGCAGGAGTATCGAGCGTCGATTCGTCGCCTCGCAGGGTTTGCGCGCAGCCACCGGATCTCCGCGGTCATGGGCACGCATATCGAGATATCCAGCACGGGCGCGCTCTTCCCGGTAGGCAGCACGTTCCAGCCCGGCGAAGCACCGCTGCCGCTAAGTGCCGCCGACCTGTTGCGTCTCGATGAAAAACTGCAGCAAGTCGGTCAGCCCGCGGTCATCGCGCTGGAGAAATTTACCGTTGCGCCGATCGGCACGCTGCAGCGTGTGATCTCGAACGTCGCCAAGTGGTTGGGTATCCGCTGAGCTCAGAGCTTGGGAACGAGGCGGCCGGTGCGACGCATGTACGCGCGGTACTCATCGCCGAACTGATCGATCAGCATCTGCTCTTCATCGCGCACGCGTGCCAGATACATCAGCGTCACAGCCACAATATTGACTCCCGCGACGATCCAGTTCGCCGACAGCAGACTGTAGGCGAATGCCATGCAGAAGAGCGCCGTGTACATCGGATGTCGCACGCGACGATACGGACCCACCACGATCAGCCGATGGCCCACTGCGATTTCCAGCTTGCCGGACCAATTGGTGCCGAGCGCATGATGTGTCGCGCGGAGCAGGGCGACGCCAAGTATCGCGAACGGCAATCCGACCCAACGCACTGCGGCCGGTAACGCCAGGTGTGCGGTATCGAGGATCGGCGAAAAGACGTAGATGAGCGGAAGCAAGAACGCCGTGAAGACCATCCAGTAGAGAATGCGCTCGCGTGTCAGATGGCGCGCGCTCACGCGCTGGACGCCGCGAGCCCGGCGTTCGTAGTACAAGCGGATGCCATAGCCGATAATCCAGCTGCCACCGAGTGCGATCCGGTAGGGCAATTCCGTCTCGAACATGGTCGCAGCGTAGATCCGGCCTGCCGCGCGCGGAACTAACTTTGGTCATGCGAGGTTCACGAGCACAATGTCGACCTGCCATGCATCGTCCATCGTCTTCGACGGCCACGTACTCGCGTGGTTCGGGCCGGAAGGCGCGACCTGGAGCGTCCCTGCGGGTCGCTTGCGCGCGATTCGCGAGCTGGTCGCGGAATCCGGGGACGTCCGCTGGCTCGTGGCCTTCGATATCGACGGTCAGGACGTATGGTTGCAAGCGCCGGCGAATGCCAACGGGATGGATCGGGTGCTGGCTGCGCTCGGCAGCCGGTTGAATACGAAGCTCGATCTTCAGTTGGAGCGGGCCGCAGGCGGGAGCAGTCGCATCGTCTGGTCGCGTGCCTGATTCACGGCTCGCCGAACAGCGAGTACATGTCGAACTGACGGCTGTCGCCGATCACTTGCTCGAAATCCAGGCCGAGCGTCTCCAGCACCGGCTCTGCAACGGGCCGCACTTGTTTCGTGACGTAGTGTTCGCGGTCGAGCGGATGCTCGACGTTGCCGACAGGCTCGGGACCGGCAGTGGTTATCACGTAGCTGACTAGCCGGCCGTTCGATTGCGTCGACTTACGCGCCGCTGCCACGTGCGGCGGTGTCGTGGCCGTGTAGTCGTCGGCATCCTTGCGCAGGTTCTTGCGATAGACGAGCGCATCGTCCAGCTCGCCGTTGCGCACGCGGCGCACGACGTCGGCGAGATAGACGTCGACGGCTTGATCGGTGAACAGCCGCTGGTACAGCTCGCGTTGCACTTGCTTGGCCAGCGCCGTCCAATCGCGTCGCACGACTTCCATGCCGACGAACTCGACGGTATCGAGCGTGCCGCCGTGGCGTAGACCTGCGTAGCGCTTGCTCGCGCCGCGCGTGCTGTGTCGCGCCCGCGGCAGGAACAGCTTCAGGTAGAGCTTCTCGAACTTCAGCTCGAGCTTGCTCGCTACGCGCCAACGTTCTTCGATGTATGCCGCGAGCTGCTTGCTCAGCGCTGGGGCCAGCTCCGGCCCGCGCGCGGCGGCGCGCTCCGGATCGTCCGTTCCCGAATGCACGAACAGGCTGTCGGTGTCGCCGTAGAGAACCTGGAAGCCCGCCGCCTCGAACCAGCTCTTCGACCACAACAGCATCTCTTTGCCCATGCCGGTGATCGAATTGGCGAGCGCCGGATTGTAGAAACGGCACGCGGGGGTGCCGAGCACGCCGTAGAACGAGTTCATCAGGATCTTGATGGCGTGCCCGGCGACGTTGTCGCCGCCGCGTTTCGCGGCTTCGCGCCGCGGGAACAACTCGTCCAGCATGCGCGGCAGGATCGCAGGCGAGCGGCGGAACGCGCCGCCCGGCGTTTCGATCAGCGCTGCGCCGGGCTGCGGCTCGGCAACGTACGACAACGGGTCGATGTTGAAGGTGCGGATGATGCTCGGATACAGGCTCTTGAAATCGAACACCCACACGTTGCGATGCATGCCGGTGAGCGGTTCGAGCACGTGACCGCCTTGCTGGGCAGCATGCACGCGTGCGTCGCTCGAGCGCACGCTCGGCGCGACGATCTTGAGCGGCTCCAGCTCGCTCAGGTAGAGAAAATCGAACGACGCGATGCTGGCGGCAACGCGGTCCGGCGTCATTCCGGTGAGCCTGCTGCGCGCGAATGCGAGCTGCACGACGTTCAACTTCTCGACGATCTGGTACGCGAGTCGCGCATCGGTGCGTGCGTACAGTGCGAAGGCGGGCAGGTCGTGACGATAGTTGTGCACGATTTCGCCGATGCGGTCGCGCACGTCGCCCGCGACAGCCTTGCCTTCGCCCAACACTTCACGCGCCACTGCGTCGAGCGAATAGTCGTCCATGCGGATGAAAGCGCCACGCAGCAGATCGATGCCATCCAGCACCAGGCGTCCGGAGATCGAAGCCTGGCCGCTGCCGAAATAGCCTTCCGGCTTGCGCAGCCGCATCGGCGTGGAATCGCGGCCGAGTTGCAGGGAGTGGCGCAGGCGAAAGGCGATCCGCTGCAGCACTGTCAGATCGAAATCGATCGTGTTCCAACCCGTGAGCACGTCGACGTCCAGCTCGCGCACGCGCGCGCAGAACGCATCGAGCGCCGCATATTCGTTGACGCAACGAGTTGCCTTTTCGGGCATCGGCCGTTGGCCGCTGTCGACGATCAGCACCTCGTCCAGTCCAGGTGCGTACATCGAGATCGCGAGCAGCCGCTCACCCTTCGAATCGGTCTCGATGTCGAACGCGAGCACGCGAGGCGTGACTGTCACCTCGGCTGGCCGTAGCTGTGGATTGTCGAAGATCCAGGTCACCCCTTGGCCGGCAGTCGCCTGGCCTTCGATCTCGCAACCGCCCTTGATGCCGCGCTCGATCAGATAGCGCACAGCGAAGCGCACGTCGGCTTCGAACGTATCGATCCCGGCCGCATGCAGGCGATCGCGCAGCGCCGGGACATCCGACGGCACCTCGACCTCGATGCGTGCGACGGGCTCGCCGGCGAATGTGCGGCTGTCGATGGGTTGCGCTGCTGGCACTCGCAACGCGCGCGCACGTTGCGCGTCCGCGGCGCGCACGTAGAAATGCGGCAGCCGGCGGTCGTCGCGTACCAGGAACGTGCCGCCGTCCTCCAGCCGACCGTATATTTGGATGACAGGAATGCGTGCGCCATCCGGCCGGTTCGCGACCCGGTAGCTCGCCTGCAGAATGAAGCCGCGCACCTTGTTCACAGTCACGAGCGCATTGTGCCACTGCTCTTGACTTCGAGCGCGCTCTAGCTGACCGAGTATTTCGCTACGGAGCTGGTGACGGCGGCGTTGCAGCCAGCTCAATAGACCATGTTGATCGCGGCAACCGGCGTGATGCTCGCGCCGGTGTCGCGCCCGGCAGCGAACCAGCGGGCGCCGACGATCACGCCGATGTTGCTGGTGAAGTTGTACTCGATGGCTGGCGCGAGACCGAAGCGCCAAGCTGAGCCCGAGTCCGCGCTGAAAGGCACGCCTTGCGTTGCGCCGCGAATGCGCGTGCTGGAATCGTGTTGATAGAACGCATCCAGCGCCAGCACCCAATTGCGCGTCAGGCTGTACTCCCACGCGGAGTAGATGCTGAATGTGTCGCCGGGATCGGCGTGACCGCGAAACCCTTGCGGTGTGCCGTAAACGCTCGTGTCAGTGACATCGACGGTGTCGGAGAATGCATAGGCAACGTTGAGTCGTGTCCGCAGGATGCGTCCACTCGGCATCCACAGGTAGTACTGCGAGTGCACGGCGAGTGAAGTCGTGTATGCGCCGGCTCCCAGGCCGTCGCTGGGACGCGTACCGAGCTCGTCGTACTTGCCGGTGGGCAAGGTCTGCTGCAGCACCAGCGACGAAGTCGGGATCCGCCGGCCTTCGCGAAACTGCGAAAGCCGCCACTGCGCTTGCAGGGTCACGTCGCCGACGCCAATGCCCGAGCTGTCCTGACCCTGGTCGACGTCGTTGAAACCGAAGGTCGGGATCACGCCCGCGGTGAAGCCGTCGGTCACGCCGTAGAGCATGTACGTCAAGGAGCCGTAGCTGTGCACGGTGTCGGTGCTGCGATAGTTGCCATCGCTGTCGTAACGTCCGCGCGTAATCACGTCGTACACGTACGGTTCGATCAACGCATGACCTTGAGGCAGCGTCGCAGCACCGGCGGCGACGATCGGCCCGGTCCACCACGCGTCGTCGAGCGACTGCCGGTCCGCGTCGTCGGCGTAAGCGCCCGACATGAAGAGGAGGGCCACGACGCTGAGGGCGCTTTCGTAGTGTTTCGACATAGGAGCGATATTGGACGGTTCGCTACCGGACGGACACTCCGGTCCTTGCTATTTCATTAGCACGAGCTCTTCAGCCATCGTCGGATGGATCGCGACGCATTCGTCGAGTTGCGCCTTGCGCAGACGCGCTTTCACTGCGACCGCCAGCACCTGCAGGATCTCGGGCGCATCGGGACCGATCATGTGCGCGCCGACGATGCGATCGTCGGTGTCGTCGACGACCAGCTTGAACAGCGCCCGCTCGTTGCGGTTCGCGAGCACATTCTTCATCGGACGGAAGTCGGAGGTGTAGACCTTCACCGGTCCGAGTCGCGAGCGTGCCTGCGCTTCCGTGAGTCCCACTCCGGCGAGCGGTGGATGACTGAACACCGCGGACGGAATGCAGTTGTAGTCGACCTTGGTCGGCTGGTTACCGAAGACGGTCTCGGCGAATGCCTGGCCTTCGCGGATCGCGACGGGCGTGAGTTGCACGCGATTGGTCACGTCGCCGACCGCATAGATCGATGGACATGTCGACTGGCTGTATTCGTCGACGCGCACCGCACCGTTCGCATCCAGCTCGACCCCGGCGCTCGCCAGGCCGAGCCTTTCGGTGTTCGGGACGCGGCCGACGGCGCACAGCAATGCGTCGCATTCGTGGCTCACGTCGCCGAGCCGCACGTCCAGAACGCCGTTCGAGCGGCGCTCGATGCGCTGAAGCGGCGCATTGAACAGGAACTGGATGCCTTTGCTCATCGAAATCTGCAGCAGGCGATCGCGGATCTGCGCGTCGTAGCTGCGCAGGATCTGGTCGCCGCGGTTGACGACGGTGACCTTCGAGCCGAGCTCGTTGAAGATGCCCGCGAACTCGTTCGCGATGTAGCCGCCGCCGGCAATCAGGATGCGCTCGGGCAGGCTCTCGAGATGAAAGACCTCGTTCGAGGTGATCGCGTGCTCGATGCCTGGCACCGGCGGAATCTGCGGCCGCGCGCCGGTGGCGATCAGGATGAATTTCGCGCCGATGCTGCGGCCGTCGAGCTGCGCGCTGTTCGGCCCGGTGACGACGGCGCGCCCTTCGAAGATGTCGACGTTGTGCGTCTCGAGCGTCTGCCGGTACAGCCCGCTGAGGCGCGTGACCTCGGCGAGCACGTTGTCACGCAAGGTCGGCCAGTCGAACGACGCTCCGGCGAGTTGCCAGCCGAAGCGACGTGCGTCCTCCAGGTCCTCGGCGAAATGGGCACCGTACACGAGCAGCTTCTTCGGCACACAGCCGCGCACGACGCACGTGCCGCCGATACGATGCTCCTCGACAATAGCGACCTTTGCACCGAGCCCGGACGCAATGCGCGCCGCGCGCACACCGCCCGATCCCGCACCGATGACCAGCAGGTCATAATTGATTCCACTACTCATGAGAGCGACCTTTAGCGCAGACCGCAAGCGCGATCAAGTCCAAGGGCGGCGCCTGCGGCACAGTGATGCCGTGCCGATGTGAGAGACGTATGAGTAATCCGCCAGTGAATCCAGTAGCGAAAGCGCTCTGGTACATCGAGAACAACTTTGCCGGCGAGCTCACGCTCGACCAGATCGCCGAGGTTGCAGGCGTGTCGCGCTACCACGTGTCGCGCGCCTTCGGCGAAGCGATCGGTCGTCCGATCACGCGCTACGTGCGTGGCCGGCGCTTGACCGAGGCGGCGAAAGCCCTCGCGTCAGGCGCGACCGACATTCTGGCGGTCGCCCTGGAATCGGGCTACGGCTCTCACGAGGCATTCACGCGGGCGTTCCGCGAACAGTTCGGGCAGACGCCCGAGAGCGTGCGCGCACAACGCCATCTCGACAGCATCGAGCTCGTGGAGGCAGTCACAATGAATCATTCAATTCTTGCAGAGCTGGCAGAGCCGCGCTTCGAAACGCGCAAGGCATTTCTGGTTGCGGGTCTCAGCGTGCGTTACGACTACGAGACCTGCGGCGGCGGTATTCCAGCGCAATGGCAGCGCTTCGCGCCCCACATCGGCAATGTGCAGGGACAGATCGGCAGTGACGCGTACGGCGTGCGCTACAACAGCGATGACAGCGGTCTGGATTATCTGTGCGGCGTGGAAGTGGGTGAGTTCTCCCAATTGCCGCCCGACCTCAGTCGTGTGCGCGTGCCGGCGAATCGGTATGCGGTGTTCACACATCGCGGGCACATCTCCGCGATACGCAGCACGTGGGCTACGGTCTGGAACAAGTGGTTGCCGAAGTCCGGGCACCAGCTCGCGGACGCGCCGGACTTCGAGCGCTACGACTCGCGATTCGATCCGCGCACGGGCAGCGGCGAGGTCGAGATCTGGGTGCCGCTGAAAGGCTGATCGGCGGCCATCCAGGCAACCTTCTGCTCCGAGCGATGCTCGGCGCCGAGGATGTGCCGATACAGCTCGGGCTTCCTGGCGAGGCGGTAGCGATGCCCGCCTGCCTGCTCGAGCTTGCCGTACGCGCAGGTTGCAACCGCGACCTCATCGCCGAGCGAGCGGCACTCGGCGATGATGTCGCCGAACGGATCGATGACCATGGAGCAGCCGTTCTTCAGTTGATCGTCGTCCATGCCGATCGCGTTCGCGAACACAGCATAGATGCCGTTGTCGTAGGCCCTGGCCGGCAGCCACTTCAGCAGCCATGCCCGGCCCTTCAGACCGTCGAACTCGGCGCGCAGCGAGGTCGGATCGAGCTCGCGATTGCGCCACAGCGCCGGATCGACGAAGCCTGCGCCCGGGCGCGTCGAGGGAGTACACATCGTCACGTGCGGCATGAAGACGATTTCGGCGCCGAGCAGCGCAGTTGCGCGGACGTTCTCGATCACGTTGTTGTCGTAGCAGATCAGCATTGCGCATCGCCAACCGTGCAGTTCGAACACGACGTATTCGTTGCCCGGCCGGATGTGCGGATTGATGAACGGATGAAGCTTGCGGTACTTGGCCTTGAGCCCGGTTCCATCGACGCAGACGTGCGCCTTGTACAGCTCACCGTCCGCCCCGCGTTCGAACAGTCCGGCCAGAATGCCGATGTCATGGCGGCGGGCAATCTCGACCAGCGCGGCCGTGCTTGCGCCGCCGGGTATCGGCTCGGCAATTTCCCACAACTGTTCTCTGGAGAGCCGGCGCGCGAAGCTGTAGCCGGTGAGACAGCATTCGTGAAACAGTACCGCCGCCGCGCCGCTCTGGGCCGCCCGTGCCGACAATCGCTCGATCGCGGCCAGGTTGAATGGCTTGTCGTCGCTGCGGACTTCGAATTGCGCGGTCGCGATCTTCAGGTCTGCAGGCATGGTCGTATCAGGTGCCGCTGCTGCCCCGTCCGTCGATCCACGTTTCCGTGACGTCGAGTCCATCGTCGAGCAGCGCCAGATTGGCGCGATATCCCGGCGCGATCCGGCCGATCTCGTGATCGAGCCGCAGGAACTCTGCCGGGTACTGACTCGCCATGCGCAGGCTCCGCTCGAGATCGACGCCTAGCATCGAAACTGTGTTGCGCACGGCGCTCGCCATGTCGATGTCCGAGCCTGCGAGCCGGCCGTGTTCGTCCAGCAGCATGTTGTCCGAGACCGAGATCGGCCGGCCTTGCAGCTTGAAGGCCTTGTTCGGCCCGCCGACGCTCGGCATGGCATCCGTCACCAGCATGAAGCGATCCAGCCGCTTGCTGCGCAACGCGATGCGCAGCACGACTGGATCGACGTGATGGCCGTCGACGATGATCCCGCACCAGCTGTCCGGATCGTCGAGCGCCGCGCCGACGGCCCCTGGTTCGCGCCCAGTCAGCTGCGACATCGCATTGAACAGGTGCGTAAAGCCCGTGAGGCCTTGCGACAGCGCGTCCTTGATCTCCTCGTACGTGCCGTTGGTGTGGCCGGCCGAAATGATGACGCCGGCGTCAGCAAGCTTGCGGATGATCAGCGGGCTGGTGCGCTCCGGCGCGAGCGTGACGAGCGTGCGGCCGCCGTTCAGTCCTGTCAGCAACCCGAGCGCGTCCTCGTCGAGCCAGCGCAGCTTCGTGACGTCGTGCACGCCCTTGCGTTCCTCGTTGAGGAACGGCCCTTCGATGTGAATCCCGAGCACACCCGGCACGCCGATTTCCATCGCGGTCTGTACCGCGCGCACTGCTTGCACGACGACGTCGAGATCGTCGCTGATGAGCGTCGGCAGAAAGCCCGTCGTGCCATAGCGGCGATGAGCGCGACCGATCTCGACGATCGAGTCCACGCTCGGATCGTCGTTGAACAACACACCGCCGCCGCCGTTGACCTGCGTGTCCACGAATCCGGGCACCAGCCGCTGACCCTTCAGGTCGTAGACGCTTTGCTTGGCGTCGCTCGATCCACGTCGCGAGCGCTGCGCTTGCCACTGGTCGTGACCGAGCACCGCCTCGATGCGCCCCGCCGCAAGCACGACCACGTGGCCTGCTTCGAAGCCCGCATCGGTCAGCACGCGGCCGTTGATCAGCGCGAGGCTCATCACAGCGTCTCGGTTACCTTGTTGAGGTGTGGCGGCTTGTCGGGATTGAAACCGCGCGCGAGGGCCAGCGTGGTCGCCATGCGATAGAAGCTCTGGATCATCAACATCGGCTCGATTGCCGGATCCGCAGTAATCGTCGGCAGCGACATCGCGCGCTCGATGTTGATCCCGGCAGTCAGCACTTCGGCGCCGCGCGCGACAAAGTCGTGCGCCAGCGCAACGATGCCGGCGCGACTCTCATCGTTCTGCGAAAGCATCAGTACTGGAAAGCCGAGTCGCACGAGTGCCATCGGCCCGTGCTTGACTTCCGCTGCGCTGAACGCCTCCGCGTGCAGTCCACAGGTTTCCTTGAGCTTGAGCGCAACTTCCTGGGTGACTCCAAAGCCGTAGCCTCGACCGACGACGTACAGGTTCGTCGCCTCCTGCAGCACTGGCACGGCATCGCCCCAATCGAGCGCCCACGCTTGCTCCAGCTGCTCGGGGGACCGCAGCAGCGCTTCGAGCAGCGGCCGGTCTTCAGTCCAGCTCGCGACGAGATGCAACACCGCGCTCAACGACACGATGTAGGACTTGGTCGCCGCGACACTCATCTCGACCCCCGCACACAGCGGCACGAGATGATCCGCGAGCGCTGCCAACGGCGAGTCGATCCAATTGCACAGCGCGATGACGAGCGCGCCGCCACGTTTCGCGGCTTCGACTGACGCGAGCAGATCGGGACTCTTGCCCGATTGCGAGATCGCAAGGCACACGACGCCGCGCAGGTCCGGCTGCGCTTCGTACAGCGAGCTCAATGACGGCGCGGCAGAGGAGGTGAGTACTTTGGCGCGCGCCTCGATCAGATATTTCGCGAAGGTTGCTGCGTTGTCGGAGCTGCCGCGCGCGCATGTGACGACGGCGCGGGGCTTCATTTCCCGCAGCAACGTGCCGATGCGCACCATGCGCTCTGCGTTCATCTCCAGCTGCTCGCGAACGACGGTCGGCGCTTCTGCCGCCTCGCGATACATTCGGCTGGACAGGCTCATGACGCAGCGCTGAGCTCGGCAACGAAGTCGTAGATGTCGCCGCGATAGTAGGACTGCGAGAACTCCGCGGCGCGGCCGTCCTTCAGGAAGCCGAGCCGCTCGACCAGCAGCCCCGCATCGTTTGCCTGCGCCTTGAGAAGTTTCGCCTGCTCCGCCGTCAACAGCACAGCGCGCAGTCTCTGCAACGCGCGCACTGGCCGATTGCCCGTGCGCTCCAGAGCTTCGTACAACGAAGCCTCCACTGCGTCGATCGATGGCAGGCAGGATGCGAGCACTGTCGCGTACTCCAGCGCCATCGGCGCTTCATCCGCGTAACGAATACGGCTGAAGCGATAGACCGGCGTGCCGGGACTGGATCGCAGCGGCAGCGATTCTTCCGGCGTAACCGTGCCGGCTGCGCGACTCAGCCACACGCTGCGCGGCTTGCGCCCGCGCGCGCGCATGTCTTCCGAGAACGAAGTGAGCTTCGAGAAATTCTTCTCGACCCGGTTGCTGACGAACGTGCCCGAGCCCTGGCGGCGCACGAGCAAGCCTTCCTCGACGAGCCCGTCGATCGCCTTGCGCACCGTGATGCGCGACACGGCGAGCTCTTCAGCGAGGTCGCGCTCCGGTGGCAGCGCGTCGTCCGGTCCGAGAATGCGATTTTCGATGGCGTCGCGCAGTCGACGCTGCAGTTGCTGGTAGAGCGGCAGGCTGTGCGCTTCGTCGAGTGGCCGTAAATACTGGGACAAAGTTGCCAACCTGCTCTCCTCGATAGCTGCGCTCGTCGCGTCGGCGCGCGCGTCTTTGGCGCTCAAGATGCCACCGTAGTATTACCAATGCAATACCAATACAGTCCAACGCGACAGCGATAGTCTCGTTAATCGATTATTTACGCAGGAAAAAAACCAATCGCAAAGAAATGGTATGCAAGAGGCTTGGCTTTTCCGAGTGACTGGTACTATATTGGCCCCATATTGGTCTGATCACACAAAGCACAAAGGGGTATGGGGTTTATGAGCACACAGAGATCGACCCATCGATCAACCATGATCGGAGCCGCCGTAGCACTGGCACTGACCGGACAGACAGCCCCTGTGCATGCGGCGCAATCCACCAGCGGCAACGAGCAGATCGAAGAAGTGGTGGTCACGGGCATCCGCAGCAGCCTGCGGCAGTCGATCGAGACCAAACGCGAGGCGGTCGGCGTCGTCGACGCGATCACCAGCGAAGACGTCGGCAAGTTCCCCGACAAGAACCTGGCCGAGGCTTTGCAGCGCGTGCCTGGCATCGTGATCAATCGCGAGTTCGGCGAAGGCGAGCGCGTCAACCTGCGCGGCACGGCCTCGAACCTGACGCGCACACTGCTCAACGGCCATGCGCTGGCGACTGCTGACTGGTTCATTCTCGACCAGCTCAATACCACACGCAGCTTCAATTATCTGATGCTGCCCTCGGACGTGATCGGCCAGGTGGCCGTGTACAAGTCGCCGCAGGCGGACTTCGAGGAAGGCGGCATCGGCGGCACGATCGACGTCGCGACGCGCAATCCGCTCGACCAGGAGCCCGGCACGATGCTGTTGTCGGCGCAGGGTGCGTACACCGAGATGTCCGAAGACTTCGATCCGCAACTGTCGGGCCTGTACAGCTGGCGCGACGCCGACAGCACCTTCGGTTTCCTGATTGCGGGCATCTACCAGGATCGCAACATCCGTCGCGACGGCGTCGAAGTGCTCGGCTACGACACACGGACCGTGGGCGGTCAGCAGTTGCAGGTTCCCTCGCTGATCGGTTCAGCGTTGTTCCAGCAGGAGCGCAAGCGCACCGGCGGCAACATCGGCCTGCAGTTCCGGCCGAGCGATCAGGTCGACGTGAACATCACGGGCCTGTGGTCGCGCTTCGAGGCCGACAACACCAACCAGAACTACCTGGCCTGGGTCAGCCGCGCCCTCGACGGCGAAGGGCAGCCCGATGTGATTCCGCCGCTCGGTGCGCCGTGTCCGCGCACGGGCACGCTGACCAACACGACGGTTTCCGGCGATACGGTCGTGGCTGGACGAGTGGCGTCTTCGGCTGCCCGTGCAGCCAACTCCAGCGCCAGCCTCGGCCCCGGCACCTGCGGCTTCGGCGTGGTGTACGACGCGATCGACCGTTTCGCGACGGCGACGACACGCAACATCGACGCTGACATCGAAGTGCGTCCGATGGAAGGCCTGATGCTGCACTTCCAGGCTGGCTACACCGACGCGGAAGGCAACACCGACTCGCAGCCGTTCGTCGAGTTTGGCGCGCCTGCCGTGCTCGAGTACGACCTGCGCGGCAAGTCGCCGCAAGTGCGCTTCGTGCCTAACGGGCAGGGCGTGGCTGTCAACCCGACGAATCCCGCGAGCACGCCGTTCATCTTCAGCTCGCTGCACCAGATCCTGAACGACGACAAGGAGACGTACTTCTACGTCGATGCGCTGAAGGACGTCGAGTGGGGGGCGATGAAGTCGGTGAAGTTCGGTGTCAAGAACACCAATCACGACCGCCAGCTGGTGTTCAACGCTACGACCTACGGCGGCTTCCATGTGCCGATCAACGCCACGCCGTCTAGCCGCTTCGCCGGCGGCACGCTGCCGGGCGACTTCCTCGACGACATCTCGGCGCCCGGCACGCTGGCGGATTACTGGGACGTGAACTTCGATGCCGTCGAGAGCGTCCTCTACCCGAATCTCGCTGGCGCAGGCCGCGTCATCTACCCGGCGCAGAGTTTCTCGGTCGGCGAAGACGCGTGGGCCGGCTACGCGATGGCGAACCTGTCGGGCGACGGCTGGCGCGGCAACGTCGGTGTGCGCTACGTGCGCACCGAACAGGAGTCGAGCGGCGCGCAGAACCGCTCGGACGGCACGGTCAACAATCCGTTCGGCCGCTTCACGCCGCAGCATGTCGAGCGCACCTACGACGATGTCCTGCCGAGCGTGAACTTCGCCTGGGACCTGACCGACCAGATCGTGCTGCGCACGGCGCTGGCTCGCGTGATGGCGCGCCCGGACTTCACCGACGTCGCACCGCGCGAGAGCCTGAACCTCGGCGCACTGACGGGCACGGCGGGCAACCCGAACCTCGATCCGTACCGCGCGAACCAGGCGGACGTGTCGCTGGAATGGTATCCGGACAACGATTCGCTCCTGGCATTGGCGATCTACTACAAGGACATCAAGTCCTTCATCACGGATCAGCCCGTGCAGCGTACCGTCACCGTGCAGACCGGCACGCCGAACGGCGCGTGCACGTCGGCGGGCGCTCCGAACCTGTTCAACTGCCCGTTCACGATCAACGAGCGCGCGAACGGCGGCGGCGGCGAAATCAAGGGCGCCGAGCTGACCGTCACGAAGAGCATCTGGGGCGGCTTCGGCGTCACCGGCAACTACACGTACTCCGACGCGGACACGGACAGCGGCGACCCGCTGCCCGGTAACTCGCAGGATACGTTCAACCTCAGCGCGTACTACGAGAACGCGAAGCTCAGCGCACGCCTGTCGTACACGTATCGCTCGGAGTTCTTCGTCAGCTTCGACCGCTCGACTTCGTTGAACCAGAGTGCGCTCCAGTCCGTCGACGCCTCGCTGGTGTGGAGCGTGCTGGACAACGTGGCGCTGACGTTCGACGCGATCAACCTCACCGACGAGGACATCGAACAGTTCGCCGGCGTGGAGACGCGACCGCGCGCGATCTACGACAACGGCCGCATCTTCTTCGGTGGCGTGCGGTTGAAGTTCTAAGGCAGGGACGCAGCGCGGGGGTCTTCAATATCCCCGCGCTGCTATCAGCGGCTGCAGCCGCGATTGGAACGGCGCGAGCTGCCCGGCGTAATGCCGGTAGCGTCCGATGGAACGGTCGTTCAGCTGCTGCGTCACCTGCGCGTAGCTCGGCGTCGGCGCGTAGCGCGGATTTTCGTGGAAACTCAGACACGCCGGCTCCAGCTCGAGCCCGAGATGATCGAGCAGCCGTGTGGTCTCACTGCGTTGTTCCGCGACGAAGCGTTCGTAGTGCAGCTGCAACTGGTCGACAGCGAGCTCGCGCGCGTAGTGCTCGTCCAGATCGGATACCGCCAACAGATGATGCACGATGTCCTC
>Ga0075421_100004170_pt1 | contig 17433 bp, 42 predicted proteins | sample SoiMetdeltSBSDD5_FD_75292 | JGI IMG/M metagenome (GOLD analysis project Ga0075421, IMG submission 75292) | Bulk soil microbial communities from a Populus tree surrounding site in Tennessee, USA - Soil MetaG P. deltoides SBSDD5 | ecosystem: Environmental > Terrestrial > Soil > Tree plantation...
GTGCTCCGCACTTGGGGCACTTTCCGCCTAAGAGCGACTGAGCCACGCGCATCTCTTCTGCGATCAGCTCATCGATCGTCTCGTACAAAATGTTCATCGCCCTGAGACGCGATACGTAGTCCGTGTAGAACTCCGGTTTCGTGCGCGCGAGCAGGGACTTGTTCATCGGGTCCTCTTTTTACGGAATTCGCTGACGAATTGGATTGCGGTTGCGATTCTTGAGGCCAACTCGGCATCAGCAAGCTCGCACTGACGCCAGAGTTCAGGCAGCACCGCAGCGATCTCACATCGAACGACTATCGACGTATTGAGCATCGGTTCGAACGACTCTTCGCTGATGGCGTAGAAGATCCCCCAAACATCGCCGACTTTTTTGTACTGAAGAGCGCCCCTGACCATTTGCGTCATCGCCGCAGTCTTGAACATGTCGCAGAACAAGTCCTCCGCTTCTTTGAGCTCCGTGTTGAGGCGGTCGTACAGCTCCGGGTTCACGTCGACTCCTTGATTTTCGCGTAGTCGATCAACATGCCGACCACGCCTACTAAACTCGCAGCGGCCAGCATCGGATGGGCTTCCTGATACATCCCCACCGTCAAAGCGGCGAAGAGCTGAGCGGAAACCGCGACGACGAACTTCTTCACGCCGCCCGTCCTTTCTTCGGGAGCTCGCCCTGACCGCAGAGCCACCGCGTGACCTCGTCGAACGCTTTCTGCGTCGCCCGCGCGTCAGCCTCGAACGCGACGTCGTAGAGACGCTCGGCTTCGAGGCAGTCGTCCATGCTGGGCCAGCTACCGTCAGGCGGATGGTACAGGTGCTCAGCATCCTTCTGAGCGACGAGCGCGACCATGGCGTGGGCGTGGTGGTTCATCCTTCCTCACCACCAAGAACCGATTCGAGGTTGGCGAGAAGATACACGTAGTCATCGATTACAGGCAGCTCGTCGCTCAGAACTTGTAGGAATTTGCCTAACGTCGACTCCGATTCTTCTGCGTCCAACGTCTTCTGCACGTACAGAGCGATCATTGGATCGATTTGTGGTGATTCCGTCAAGGACACGAGCCGTTTTTCCCGTCGCACGTACCAGAGCGCTTTCTTGAGATCCTCTTCCTTCCGTCCCTTGTGCTCGCACCGCCACACGTATTTGAGCGCGTTGCCGAGGTTGAACGAGAGGTGCTCGGCGATGTCGACGCACTCGACGCCCGAGGAGTGCGCCGTGTAGTGTCGGGGATAGTGCACCGGATCATTTCCAAGGTCTTCTTTTTCGCTCATCGTGTTTCCTGTGTAGCTTCATGTGACAGTTGGCGCATATGACGTCGCACTTGAGAACCTCTTGCAAGATACGCTTCATGCTCCAAGTGCCCGCGTAGAGTCTCGAGATAGTTCTGTTTTTCAGTTTCGGATTGCAGGCAAGCCGGATCATTTTCCGCACACCGTTCGCAACCTACTGCCAATTTGATCGCGTTCAACGCTTCCCGTTTTCGGGCTCTCGATCGGCTGAGGTATTCGAGCCAGTTATGCCGGGCTCTCTTTCTCTTTGTGCGTTTCTTGATCAAATCACCGCCTCCAACGCTCGCGGTGACACGAGCCCCCAGATCCGCTCCCGGTCGTGCCACTCCAAAACGAACGGGATGAGCTCCCGAGCGATCCACCGCGTCGAGTCCTGCATCTCAACAAGCACGGCACGGGCCGCGTCGAGCGGTTCCTTGTTCCCGGTGTACGCGTAGAGCTGGAGACACGCGACGAAGGCGTTGAGCGCCTTGGCGTCGGTTCCGGTGAGGGCTCCGAGCGAGCCCTTGCTGAGTTTCGAGCGCGGGTTCTGCTCTTTGACGACCGCGCGACACCACTGTTGCCAGGTTTGTTCCTTCATGGCTGCAAATCTCCGAAAAACGACGTGAGTACCTTGTGTATACCCTACGTTTACTTTCGTCAAGTTCTTCCCTTGACGGCCGGGGCGGGTTCCCGGACATTGGGGGGTATGGTGACAGCGGCCGATCGGGAGAAATGGGACAGCCTGCACGCCGCGGGGCGCAAAGCGGTTGACACGCTCGACGCGTATGAAAGTCAACTTCGCCGAAAATACGGTCGGGTTGAACGTTCTTGGCTTACGCCGACGGAGCTAGCTCGAATCGAACGACTCAGAGCCCGTGTACGGATTGCTGATCGTAGAGTCATCGACCTTCTGACGAAGATCAGTCCACGCGGTGACTCGTGGCTCCAAGGCGTCCCGTCGTGGTGGCTCGCGCGCAGCCTGACGTGGGAGGACGCCATCCGTCCGAAAAACGAACCGCTCTCGGTCGTCGTACCGGGAAGCTACGGATACCCAGATGGGTATGTGAAGGAACGAAGGAAGTAAAAATGGCAAAGCCACGTAAACCAATCCAAGAAATGATCGATGAGCTCCGTTCGTGGCTCCCGAACTACGACCACGGACCCGAAGACTACCCGACGCTCGTGTGGCGCCTCCTGGCGAGCGCCCCAGGCGGGGAGCAGGCCGAAGACATGGGCTATGAGACCTTCAATATCTCCTGGCAAGAGATCGATCAACTTGGTCGGATGTTGGAGGCGATCCAGGACAAACGCGATGTCGAAGATCTCATCGCGGGACTCATGGACGAAGAAGAGGGTGAGGAAACCGACGAAGACGAGGTCGATGAAGAAGATCTCGACGAGGAACCGCCGCGTGCAAGGAAACGATGAACATGGCCACCCGCAAGCGACACTCCGCGGCGAAAACGAGAGTCATCTCCAGCCCGCCCGCCCTCCCGAACCATCACGACTCGGACCACGCTATGGCAGCAGCCAGCAGCCGATTCGACACGGGCAGGCATACAACGCTGGCTATGAAGACGGGCTCAGGTGGGATCTGAGCTCGTTCACCAACTACGACGCGCTTGAACTAGCCACGGACGGTTGGGCGTCGCAGATGATCGACAACGAAGGTATTCGAGACGCCACAGAACGTCTCGGGATCCGGTACACACCGAGGCCGTTCCACTCAAAGGAAGGCGCTGAGGCTATGAACGACTACGACGCGGGGGCGCACGCCGGAGCAATGGATCAGTGGTGGGGGCGTCACTGGGATCCGGAACGGCCGCAACAACGTCTTCCGGGGATCCAAGAGACCCATGGCGGAACCGAGTACGTCATAGAGGTAAACTACCCACAAGGCTCTACTACTTGGCGCCGCCACTTCATCGACATGTCGTGGCCGAGCCGAAGAGAAGCGGAAAAATACGGAGACCGTTGGCTCTCGAAAAATGACGCTTGGCGCGTCGTGCCGCTTCGTGCGGGCGTCGGGGACACGGTTGAAGCACCAGGGCGTCAAGCAACCAGACCCGGCAAACACGGCACACTCAAACTCTGGAAAATCACGTACAAAGACGCCGACGATCCTGCGGCGCCTGATTTCACGACCACAAAGTGGGCCTACGACAAAGAAGCCGCATCACTCGGGTTCTACGATTCGAACGACGAAGGCGAGTCTTGGGAAATCATCAAAATCGACCCTGTGCTCGACACCGGGCCGCGGCAAATCAGTAGAGAAACACCGACGCTCGAATCCCACCGCGTCGCCGACTTCACTTCCCTCGACGACCTCATCGCCCACGCTCACCACGAGCTCGGCGCGACCCACGTGGTCGTGGCCGGCGCTCATACGCAGATCTTCTTCCGGCGCGGCGGGCAATACCCGTACGAAGCCGCCAAGGTCTGGAGGAAGGGCGGCTACTGGCACGCGGAGGGCCCCGGAGCTCGTACTGGCGTCAAGACGCTACCGAAGGACGCGCAACCGATCGAAGTCGAGGGAGGTGGACGGAGGGCGGCGGAGCCTAGTACCGCCCGTCCCCGGGTTTCTTCTTCCCGGAAGCGAGGTCGGTAGCGTTCGCGAACGCCTCCTGGGCCTCGTGCGCGGCCTGCATGTCCGTCCGTGACGGGGGTCGGATCGGCGTGAGTTCCTGATCGAACTCCTTGAGCCGCCTCTCCAAAGCCAAGAGCTCGATCCGGAGCCCGTTCACTTCCTGGCACGCGTCCACGGTCTGCGAGAGCGCCTCCAGGACGTCTTTGCCGACATTCCCGGCCAGCTTGACCTCCAGGGCGCGGAGCTTCGTACGGAGCTCACCGACGCCCGAACAGACCTCGGTCCCGCGCTTCACTTCTTTCAAGAGCGCCTGGAACTCGTGCTTCGGGATCGTGATGTACTGAGGCACGACCCGATTCTACTAGAACCGGACTAGCCTGAGGTGGACGCAACATTTTGCTGCGCCTGGACGACGAAACGATTCCAGTACTGGAGAAGTTGCTCGACCGTCTTGACCCGCGCGTCGGCGCCCGGCCAGTCCCAAGTGCGCGCCGCGTAGCCTGCGAAAGCCGCGTGAATCGGCGTTTTTGCTGAGTCTTTCCCTCGCCTCATGTTGTAGCGAAGGTGGTTCACGGCGCACCGCGCCTGAATCGGCAGAGATTCGAGCTGACCCTCCGGACCGCCATTAGGTGTAGCAAGCGCCCAGGCGTCACGACAGGCGTCATGGTGGAGCTGCCAGACACCCAGAGCTCGCCCGCTGTCGCACCGCATTCCCTTCGGGAGCTGGCTACAGTGCCCCTCGAGCACCTTCCGAGCGAGCTTGGTTTCGTGCCAGGCGAGCGCGACGAGGATCATCGCCTCCTGGCGGTTCGCAGCGACCTTCGAGATCTCGACGGAGACCTCGTGCACGTAGGCTTGCTCGAACGCGGAAGGAAGAGAGGCGAAGGCCGCTTCGATAACGGATGGATCGATCATGGTTGTAATTTAGGTGAAAGGTGCCCCGATGTCTCCACCGCTCGGGGCCACACGGCTGCATGCGCTAGCCGGGGATCGACTCCCCGAGTTCGAAGCCTAGAGTCATCTGAAAGCGCCTTCCGCTCCAGCTCCGGAACGATTGAAGTGTGTACGCAGACCTTCGCGAATGCGTCGGTAAGTCGGGTTTCCTGGAAGCATCAACGCGCGAGTTTTGCTGCGTCCTACCCTGTCGAACACCTGAGCGTAGATGCAGAGCCATTCGCCGCGCTGCTGGACCCCGTAGCCTCGTCCGCGGATCCATTCGATCTTGAGGTCGAGTGGTTTCACGTCTTTTTCTCCCTCGCCCACACGACGACCACGTGCGACGGTTTGCCGTTGTGAAAGAGACCGTTGGCGTGACCCGGCATCGCCGCCACGGAGACGATCACCCAAGGGCCTTCGAGGATCAGTGTTTCGTACTTGCAATTGTCGTTCATACGATACTTCACGCGCGGCGGTTTGATCTCGCAGTCGTCCGCCGGGTAGACCTCTTGCCAGAACTCGTGAGTGTCCGTGTTCATTGTTTCTCCTTGCCAATGATCCCTAAGACTCGGCGCCTTTCGTTCTCTGCCTCTTGCCCCGCCTCCGCAACTCGCCCGGCGAACTTCTCTTCCGGGCTCAGCTCGAGAAGAGCGCGATCTGACTCGTTCAAATTCTCGTCGATCGTTATGTCGACTCCACCGAAAAAGTAGCGTCCGCACTCGAAGCACCAGATCACGTAGTCGGCGTTCCGAAGGTGCTCGTGACCGCTGTTACAGTTCCAGCAGGAACGAAAAGCGAGCGCGTTATTGTTGTCGCGCATCCACTGATTGGCTTTTGCGCGCGCCTCCTCCCTCGTCACCGTTTCTCCTCCGTGGACGTTCTCTCCTTGCACGCGACACACGCCCGGCCAGGAACCTCGTCAATGTGTGGGCTGCATTTGTTGCCGTGGGGGCACTTGTGGGCGCGGACACGCTCCGTGCCGCGCGCGGTGTAGGTGACCGTGGCCTTGTTGCCGCACTGGTTGCATACGACCGTGTTCATCGTTTCTCTTTCCGCGCCTCGTCGATTTTGCATCCGGCATGTTCGGCTGCACGTTCAGCTTCGACGAGTTCCTTGAGAGCGTGATCTACAGCTTTGCGTTTTTCGACGGCGATGCCGGACAAGCGCTGAAACTCTTGAATCAGATCCAACATGATAGCCTCAGCACGCTCTTGTTCCTCGAGCGCGTTTAGTGGATTGGGACCGTAGAAATGTTCGCTCATCGCTTCTCCTTCCGCGCCTCCGGGAGCCTCTCCAGCACCCGCTTCACGACCGCGTCGGCCTCGTCGCCGTAGTGGCGCACCATGACCTTCGCGATGGCCTGAGCGTCGTTCTCGTAGCTCGGCTCCGCGACCTTCTTCAGGGCGCGGTCGACGGCGGGGATGATGCGGACGACGAAGCCGCCTGGCTGTTCTTCTGTTGCCATGTCCTGTCCTACGCCCTAGCTCCGACGAATCTACCCTCCACGGTATTCGAACGCCACACGAAAGGTTGACAGGGAATATACTGGAGGGATACTACGTCTACTCCAATATGAGCCGTGTCCCTGTAACCCTCTTCCTGGCCGTGGCCATTTTGGCCGTCTACGCCGCCGAGCTCGGGGGCGTCGTCGACCCCCTCGCCGCTGGCTTCGTCCCGGCCGCACCGACGTTCCAGGGCGCCGCCATGGGTCTTCTCCTTCATGACCCGACGAATCTGTGGCACCTGATAGGGAACCTCGTTTTCCTGGTCGTCTTCGGAACCATCGTCGAACACGCCATCGGTAGCGCCGGATTCGTGACTCTCTTCGCTGCCGCGGGGCTCGGAGGGGAGGCTCTCCATTACGTTGTCGACCCGGCCTCAACTGACGCTCTCGTCGGATGCTCCGGCAGCTTGTTCGGGTTGATGGCGCTCGGCGCCGTGCTCCAACCTCGTTTCCTCGGCTTCGTCCTCATCTTCGCCGCCATCAACGTGTTCTACGCCTTCGCTGGGGGCGCCGGAACCACATCATTCGGCGCCCACCTGGGCGGATTCGTTGTCGGCTTCGTAGTCGTGGCCTTCATGCGGTTGACGAGTAGCGAAGCGCTAGAGGCCGCATGATCGTCTTCTGCTTCTTCTGCGGCAAGCGCAGCTCGGACCCGGCGGCGCTCTGCGCTCCGATGGCGGACAAATGAGATCCGCGTTCGTCACCACCGACAAAGGCGAGAAAATCTGGGTGTGCCCCGGATGCGGCGGTGACTGTTTCGGAAGCTCGCACGAACGGTGGCACTGCGGCGGCAATTCATTCGGAACACCGAGTGAGCAAACGCCTGGTTGCGGTTACTGGCAGGACTGGCCTGAGGGAGGACTCGGAACTTCGAGATCGTCACCGTGGCAGAACGGAATCAACACAGATCAGAGGAAGTCGTTCATGCGTTGGCTGAGACAGGTGTTCACGTGAAGATCTCGACGACCCCAGACCACCACGTCGTCATCTCGCTCTCCATGCGTGAAGCGGGGCACGTGTGCGACGAGCTGGGGGACCTACCCGTGAAGAAGCTCGAACGCCGTGGCTCGAGGAAGCTCATCCAGATCTACAAGGAGCTCGAACCGCTCCTCAACCTTCGAAAGGAAGATCCGTGACCCAACTGACCGAACAAGAGATCGCCGTCATACGCGGCGAGGCGGCCACACGCATCTTCGAGCTCTTCAACAACTGGCTCGCCCCTGGGCGCATGTACTGCATCGAGATGACCGCCACGGGACGGGTCGCCGTGCGGCTCACGCGCCCCGACGGAACGGTTCAGATCTTCCACGGCTCCGATGTGCAGGATGCCTGCGCGCAGGCCGCTCAGACGCTTTGGTGTGACGAAGAGGAACCGTAGATGGCGACCGAAAAGACCGTACAAACCGCATTCCGACTCCCTGAGTCGCTCATCAAGGAACTCGACGAGCTCGCCGCGGAGATGTCGACCCGAGAGATGACCTACACCCGGGCCGACGTACTTCGCATGGCGGCCTCCCGAGGACTCGAAGAGCTCAAGTCCAACCGGAGGAAGAAGCGGTGAGCGATCACCTACGCGCCGAGTTCAAGGCCATCCAAGATTCGCTCTCCCGTTCGATGGCCCGGGGCCGCGTCGTGTCCGAGAGGGACATCGACGAAGCTGTCCTGACCTTGGAGGAGATCAAGGAAGCTCTCGGCGTTCTGCCGACACTCGCCAAGGCGGAGGCCGTCGCGTCGAGCAAGCTCCTCCAGACGGCGCTCTCCGACATCGTGTGGCGGCTCAAGAATCGGAGGCGGGCGACGTGAGCGACACAGTGGTCCTGTCCCCACTCGACGGCTACAACATCTCGCCGAAAGTTCGAGTCCGGAAGGGGTTTAGACAAAAGAAAATCATCGCCTTGAACGCAACGGTTGTGAGGCGATTAAAACTCAAACCTGGATGGCCGGTGCTGATCACGTTCAACACGAAATCTAGCGTTCTACGTTTCAGTTTCCCGTCTCGAGCCACACGGGACACTCATCGGCTGACTGTCGAAGGATCGTCCAAAGGGATCATAATACACACCGGCATATTGCCGTTTGTGATGAACGGGTTGTACACGCCCAAGTTCGTACGACGTGGCATTGAGTTGCGGTTACCGCCAAGGGCAGCGAAAACGTGGCTCCGAACGCAGGAGAAATCCTGATGGATCGTATGTCCAAGATGAAGACCGACATCCTGGCGCGCCTCGCGTCCGGCCCGGTCCGTGTCGAGTGCTTCCGCGCCAAAGAAGCTAGCCCGGGAACTTCAGAAGGAGCTCCAGATGTGCGAGGTCAAGGTCGTGCGGGAGGACTACGTGAAAGGCGCGGAAGGAGTGAAGGGACGGATGCGGTTTCGCATAGCCGGAGAACTTCTCGTGACGTGGAGGACGACGTGAGCTTCGACGATGATGACGGGATGAGCATGGGCGAGTACGAATACATGTATGGCCTATGCAACGGCCCAGACGACGAAGATGCCATCTACGAGAGTAGCGCGCACCACCCACTAGAAGACGAATCCCAGTCAAACTGGGAAGGCTGGAACCCTGGTGAGCACGGTTTACCGGAACCCGGCCTCTGGCGCGTCCGTGACGGCGCCATCCTCAAGATCGCCGAGATGACCGACCGGCACCTCGCGAACGCGATTCGCCTCTTCGAGCGGAAGCGAGCCGAGATCCGACCATTCGCTCTCACCGAACATCCTAAGATCACCGAACTCAAGAACGAGTTGGAGCGACGCACGCTCGCGGCGCTGGAGGGGAAGACATGAAGAAGTGGGAGTACATGACGCTCGAGTCTGGAGCGCCAGGATACCTCACCAAACCCGTCAAAGAACGGATCGTTCAGCTCGGCGATGAAGGGTGGGAGTTGGTTCAAATATTGCCTTACGGATCGGGCATCTCGTTGATCTTCAAGCGAGAGAAATTGCCGGGCCAACTATGACCGCCACCGTCATCCCGCTCGACGCACGCAAGTACGCGCCCGTGCTTCAGCTCATGGTCGAGATCCTTGGCAAGGAGGGCAACACGACCTTCGAGGATGCGATGAACCGCGCGGCGCGCGAGCTCAAGCTAGACGTGCCGGAGAAGATGCAGAACACCATCCTCAGAGCCGCGTACCGCATCATCGCAACCGGCAGGATCCCTAGAGCACCCGACGCATGACTGCCAAGAGAATTTGGATCGTGGTCCGCCCATCCGGCGAACGCTTTCACGTCGACAAGGAGACCGACGGCGGCATCGTCGAGTGGGCGAAGGGGCTCGACGTCACCGTCGAAGAATACGAGTTCAAGGGCGTCGTGAAGACGGTGGCGGCAAAGCCGACGCCCCAAAAAACGTCCGTACCCACGCCCACACGACCTTGAGGCGGGTCATTCGAGGATCTTCCAGGTGTGCCCGCGATCGATGGCTTGCTTGGCCACGTCGGTCCAAAGTTCCCCGATAAACTTCAACGGAATGGCGTACTGGTCTGTGTCGTACGTACAGACAGCGACTCGTCGAGCGATGACTAGGATCCGGTACGTGTACCCTATTCCATCGTGTGCCTCGACCCAGAACACGTTCACCGCCGCCTCTCCGCCTGAACCTTCTTGAAGAGATCGGAGATGACGCTCCCGGCGGCCTTCACACTCGGGTTGTTGACCGTGTCGTAGATCGTCTTCGCTGCCTGGGCGACCGGAGAGGCCGCCAAAGCGTCGAGCGGGCTATCGAGCAGGTCGTACCGCTTGATGAGCTTGCAGGCCCGAATGGCCGCCGTTGAGGCCTCATTCGGGGGCGTCTTCGAGTGCGCAGCGAGCTTCACTAGCTTGCGGACCTTGGCAGTCGCCTGCTCACGAGAGAGCTGGGTCATTCGTCGTCATCCTCGTCATCATCCTCATCGTCATCGTCGTCCGGATCCGGTTTCGACGGCGGCTCCGAGTCCTTCTTCTTTTTTGGGACGCCGCAGAAGCGCTCCAAAAACTCATCCGAGAGCTCGTCGGCAATTGCGCCGACAAAATCCGTCACGTCCTCGACGTCTGTGCCGGGTTTGATCCTCAACCCTTCGAGGGTCGCGCACGCGAAGCGTGTCCACAGTTCGCGCTCCTCTTTCTCCGTGATCATCTGCTGCTTCTTTGCTGCCATTTTCTGCTCCTTCATGAAGGTCGTGAGACGTGTGTCGATTCTTCGGTGATGCGGATCTCCGCGTCGGCGGAGAGGTATAAGGAGAGAATGTTGATTGCGATCTCTACGCCGCGCTCGACGGTGCAGCACTTGTTCATCTCTTCGGCGAAGCCGCCAGGCTTTCCATTACCGGTGCCGTCGTAGAAAATTGGCTTGTCGCCGCAGTCGAGGCGTTCAGAACCGCCGAATCTGGACGGCGGCGGGGGTGTTCCGTACTGGATGAAGCGACCCGTGAGCGGGTTCCTGATGATGACGAAGCACCGGAGCTCGCGCGGCGATTCGGCGAGCCGTTGAAGCGCTGCGCGGATCGGTTCTCGGGCGTCGGAGAGTTTCAAGGCGTCCAAATCCTCGCCCAAATCCACGCTGGGGTCAGGACAATGGCACCGTTTGGACGGTAGACGACAGACCCGCGCTTGACCGTCACCGTTGAAAGCGGACCGACAGTGTAGATCGGAGACATGATCTCCGTGCTCGCTCCAGGCCTCGCGTCGGAGGGACGCAACATTAGGCTGCGGCCCCCCGAGATGTCTTCGGGGTACGTTGCTCGAACTCTTCCAGGGCCCGATCCAAAAGAGCTCGAACCACTGCACTGGTTTTTACCTCGGCGCCAGCGACCTGACTCATCCTACGTCGCACCCGTTCGATTTTGCTGCGGTATGCCCGAGGCACCCGGACAACAATGGTGTCGTCGTTCACGCTCGCAAAGTACGCTGAGTTGCAGATGTATCGCAAGTGGTATTTTCTTGAACGAGGATCTTGACCCGCCACCCCGCGTAGGTTTACGCTGACCCTTCCAACCGTCGATTGAAAGGTAGCTGGGCATGCTCCGAGCGAACCGGGAGACTTTTCTTTGAACTACCTAGGGATGCAGGTCGAGATCATCGAGATCTTCGCGGAGGCAGCCCTTCTGGGGCCGAAAAGGCCCGAGTCCTACTCGATCCGGGGTCACCATCCGAAACCACGCGTCAAAAAACCACGGAAGCCGCGCCCGCTCCGTCGTGTCGGTCGTGACGTCATGGCGCATTTCGGGAAGCGCTGCGTGAGCTGCGGCGCTGACTCTCCAACGCACCGATGTCCGGTGCCGATGGCGGCCGAATGATCTCGCTGTTGATTTCGGTGGGGATCACGATCGTTCTCTGGACGACGTACAGGCTTGGGTACGCCACAGGGCGTGCAGACGTTCTTCAATCACTAGAAACAGTTCGTGTTCCACCGGAACAGCCGAAATGTCCCGAGACGTGCCACTGGAGCAAACCTGGCGACAAAGAGCACCGCTGCATCCGTCCACTCAACCACGACGGCAAATGCGTCTACTTCTGTACCGGAGGTCCGCCTCATGGGAAAGGGTAAGCGCTCCAGGAAGATCCGCTCGGCGCATCGTCGTGAGCGACGGGCTGATGTCTACAGAAAAGCATTACTCAAGGCAGTCGCTTACAGGCACATCGCCCGTGAGGCAACGCAGGCGCTGGGGTTCGTAGTCGATCCGATCGGACAATTGAACGAGGAGATGCGACGCATCGTGGAGGAGAAGAACAGATGAAGATCAGACTCGGCAACGCACAAGGAACACTCATCGAGACTTCGAACGAGGTGACGCTTTTTCAAGTCTTCTCGGGCGTTGGAATTCAGACCGACATGGGCCTCTTCGGGATTGCTCAACGAGATGCCGGCATCGAGGTCATGCTCGAAGGGAAAACGGTCTGGACGTCACATGCGATCACCAACGAGGACGTATCCCTTCAAAACGTGGTGGCAGCACTGTGCTCAGTTTTGGAACTCTCGGCAGCCGACGTCGAACGCAACGGGATCATCGGATGTATTTTCGACATAGATCGCGCGGCGAAACGGAAGCACGAAGAGATCAAAACACTCAAAGCGCAGCTCGAAGTTGCGACAAAAGAAAAACGGCTGTACGAGAATCAAGAGGATGACGGTTGGGACCAGATGCCTCTCGATCAGGCCGTGAGCGACACGAAGCTCATCGAGGTAGGATCGCGTCGATACGGAGGTGACGTACGACGTCTCCGTTCTGTGGCAGTCGCGCTCTACCGCGCAGGCATCGGGAAGGAGATCTGGAGCGCCGAGAAAGAAAAAACTAACGCCGTTGCTGGTATTGACACGCCCGAGGCCGCGTTCCGCCGAGGGCAGGAGACGGCGCGCAAGGACGCGATCGATTTCGTTAACAGATCGTGGACCGACGAAACTTCTTTTACCTCGACTCTCATCGGCGGCCTCGGAGCGGCGTGTACACAGTCCGGATACAAGCCGCCGGCACAAGTCGAGCCGGAACTCACGGTCGAGGAGTGCAAGCGGCAGATCCAAAAACTGAAGCTCTTGCTGGAAACCGCCTGCGAACAACGCGACGAGATCATCAAGACTCTACCGGAACGACAACAAGCGGATGCGCGTGACCTGGCCAACCGTATTCACTCTGAACGGTGGCCATGAAAACCCGCTTCAAGATCGGCCCATGCCTCGGCAACGGCCGTCACGCAGCCCTCGTCGAGAAGGATGGGCAAGAGCACGAGACGACGGTCAAGTTCGCCAAAGAAGGCGAATCCGTAGCGCCCGGACAGTCTCTCGTGCAGCTCGGAGCCTCGGACAACGAAGGCTGGCACGAAGGGACCGTGCTCTTTCACAACGGACCGGCGCAGGTCGCGACGCCTGCGTATCGGGACGGGTATGACAGGATTTTTGGGAAGAAGACGGAAGTGGGGATGGCGTGAAAGATCTTTGGCATCGACGACACTTTGACTTCGAAACGTACGACCGCATCGAGCTGGTCCAAACGCTTCGTTACAAAACGAGCGGCCTCAGCGGCGACGAATGGCGCACAGGCATCAACGTGAAACTCTACTTCAAAGGCGAAGTCGTTCACGAGATCCCGTTCTCTGACATGCGCGCGGCTCTCACTCTTCTGATCGGTCAGCTACCGGAGATGATCCCAGGCCGCGTGCTGGAGTTAGAAAAAACGAAGTGCGATCAACCGGGGTGTGCGGCCGACGCGGTCAATCGATTCCAAGTTCGTCGGATCACGAGCGAGAGCGGAGAGTACCTCGACATGAAAGAGGTAACCCTCACGTACTACCGCCAGTTTTGCGCGAAGCACTCGAAGAGGGGCAACGCGAGTCGTGAGGACTGCGACAAGAACTACATCAAGCTAGGGCCTTCGCTGAAAGGGAAATGAGCAATGGAAGTCGACATCAGGAAACACGGACCGGTTCGAGAAGACGTGCGCGTAGGGATCGCGGCCCTGCGTGTGCAGGGGCGGCAGATTTGGGGACACGCGAACAAGTGGCCTTTCACCAAAGTGCTCCAAGAACTCATGCTGCACGTCCAGGGGCTCACCCACGGCGCTTTTCGAGAAGGCACCTCGCAACGTCAGCAAGAGATCAAACTGGAACTCGGATGTCTCATCTTGTCGACCGTTCGTTGGATCGACGACCTTGGATTCGATCCGCTGGAATGTCTTGATCTGGCCGCGGGAGCGCAAGAACTCATGGCGAAAGCTAAGTTGCCATGAGCGGCTTCGTCCCCTCCGCCGCCGACCTCGTCAACACCGTCGAGCAAGAGATCGCCGGCAGCCTCGTCACGCTCTACGGCGCCGCGACGGCGCTCGGGGTCGATGCGCAGGGCGAGCTCGACAAGGAGCTCGCTCGCATCAACACGCCGGAGATCAAGGAACGGTGCCGTAGGCGCCAGACTGAGAAGCGCGCGGCGCTCATTACGGGGGACACGTGAAAGATCAAAAAGTAGGCATCGCGCGAAAAAAATCGATTCGTTTACCTGACGGTAGCGGAGCAACCATCGTCTCGTTCCCGCTTCCTCAGAATCACTGGCTCTACACCAAGAAGCGCAACAAACCGCCTATGCCGATGCGAATCGGGATAGGTCCAGAACGCAATGAGCTCGCGGATGGGATTCGAGAAGCCGCTCAATACGCGATCCGAGCGAGCACTATGAACGGGAGGGATTTGGAATTCGATCCTGACGCGATGGTGCAAAATATGATCGTAGGACTCCTTGGATACTGGACGAAAGACGGAAGGAGATCCTGATGGACGTAATGACGATTCAAGGACTGTGGGCTCGAGAAACGTTCGCTCACATCATTCCTGAAAAAGCGATTTCAACGATCGAGGACATTCTAGACATGTCCGTCAGAAAAACCGAAAAAGACGTACTTGAATTTTTGGGGGTAGTTACTCTCGGTCTCCGTATCCGCCACATCCCCCGTGACGACGGCAAGCCGTACATGACCCGGTACGCCATCCACGGGTGGATGCCGGAGGACGGCGAAGACAAGAAGTACCCGCTCTCGATCTACCTCCACCGGTTCCACACGCCGGACTACGACCTCGCGCCGCACAGTCATCCGTGGGCGTGGGCGAGGTCGCTGGTACTCACGGGTGGGTACACGGAGAAGCGGCTCAACATAGAAACCGAACAAACACAGACGCTTGACGTCCGGAGCAGAGATCTCAACCGCCTCGAGCCCGACGACTACCACATCATCACCGAGCTCCACGGCGAAACGTGGACGCTCTTTAGTTGTGGTCCGAAGCTCGGCACGTGGGGGTTCTGGGTCGACGGCAAGCTCGTTCCGTGGCGCGACCGCATGCGGCAGCGGGGGCTCAAGCCGGAGTACTGATGCGCCATTTCTTTCGCTTCGAACCGCTCGCGCCGCACAGGCAGTACTGCATTCACTGCGGCATTCGTCGACAAAAGCTCACCCGCACCAAGTCTCTCTACTTCCGGGTGCATCTTCACAAGCGACGCGAGGACTTCGGAGCGCATCGAACCGCACCAGTTTCGTGTGTCCGCCCGGTTCAACTCGACCTCAATGTCTGATACACTGCACATCACCGAACGCCTCGCGCGTTACCCCCACGGCTCCCGACGGTTGGAATTGTCGGAGCCGTGGGGTTTTCTTTTCTGAGGGCCCATGACCATGATCGACGCGGATGAAAAACCGCCACGGCTGACCATTCCCGACGATCTGCTTACCGTCGAAACAGTCGACGTTGCGCTCGTTCTTTACTGCGCAGCGGGGCTCCGTCCACTTCTGCTTCATGCGCCGGATGAGAATGGCGTGTGCTCGTGCGGCAAGAGTCACGAAGGGTCGACGGGAAAACATCCGATTCAGACCAAGTGGCAGAGCCGAGTCCTGTCGCTCGATGACCTCAGAAACCAAGTGTCGAGCCTGGGTTTCGTTCCGAACGTCGGCATCGTGCTCGGTAAGCAACCGAACACCGACGACTACCTCATCGCCGTCGACATCGATGACATGGATCGCTTCGCAGAGCTTCAGAAAGAATTCGGGGATCTGACCGATGCGCCTCGGTGCGACTCGGGGCGCGGGTACCGTCTCTTCTACACGGCTCCGCCAGAGGTCGACGTCAAGCAACTCGTCAACGTCACTGGACTCGGAGGGAAACCCGGTGTCGACGTCAAGGTCGAGAGCGGTCAGGTAGTGGTTGCTCCGAGCCTCCACGCGAACGGAAAGCGTTACAAGTGGACACGTACCGGTGAAGTGCCCCCGCTCCCCGTGCAGTGGGCGATGCAGCTTCTCAAGAAGCTCGAGAAGCCAAAATGGATCGACAGCTACACGCCGCAGATGCTCTCCAAGAAAGGGCACGCGCGTAACCGTGCCGAACGGTATCTGGAGGTCTCTGTCACCGGGGAAGCCCGCGCGCTCGCTGCGTGCGGCAAGGGCATGCGAAACAACACGCTCTTCAAGAGCGCGTGTCGCTGCTTCGATCTCTGCGGCGGGTGCAGCCTCTCTCACAAGTGGAGCTGGGTCTACGACGAACTCCTTCGAGCTGCGAGAGCTTCCGGACTCCAAGAAAACGAGATCCGAGCGACCCTTGGAAGCGCCGAGAGGACCATCCGCGAGAAAGGCACGTTCAGGGTGCCGATGGTTCTGGCGGATCCGCAGTCCAGTCCTTCCGATGCTCCAAAAATAGCGCCAGCCCCATCCGACGACCCGTGGATGCTCGCTCCCGAATCGGTGCGGCCAGCAATCAGGGTCACGACCGAGCTGTACAAGAACGTGGACGAGGCCATCAAGGCGCTCCGTTCCGATCCGAACCTCTATCAGCGCGAGAAGAAGCTCGTGTGCGTCACCAGGGTGTCGAGAGAGCAGAGCGACGCGTCGTCATTGGTCGTCACCGACGACGGGGAGATGCACCGTCAACTCGTTGAGGGAACCCCGCAAATCTGCGAACTCGCGCTCCCTACAGTGCGGGAGCGTCTGTCCAAGGTCGCGGTGTTTCAGAAAATGAAGAGCGAGGAGCTAGTTCCGATCATCCCCACCGACGAAATTGTGGGCGCGGTTTACACTCGCAAAGGCAACTGGCCCGGGATCCGCTCGATCATCGGCGTCATGGAAACGCCGATCATGAAACCAGATGGCACCATCATCCAAACCACAGGGTACGACCCTTTCACGCATTACGTGTACATGCCGAGCGAGAACTTCCCGGACGTGAAAGACGAGACGGCCACCCAAGAAAACGCGCGGTGGGCTTTTAGTTTTCTCAGTGAGATCTTCGCGGACTTCCCGTACGTGAACCAAGCTCACCGATCGGTCCCGCTCGCAGCGATTCTGACCCTTGTGGCTCGCCCGGCGATTCTGGGTTCCGTTCCCGCGTTCCTGTTCGACGCCTCCACGCGCGGCTCCGGCAAGACGCTCCAGACCGACGCTATCGCCACGGTGTCCACGGGCCGCGGGGCGCCACGCATGAACTACACGACCGACGACGTGGAGCTGGAGAAGATCCTCGCCGGGTACGCTCTCAAAGGCTCGTCGTTCATCTGTCTCGACAACGTGCCGGCGATGCGTCCCTTCGGTGGAGGGCCCATGGATCGGGTCATCACCGCTCGAGACGAGGTGGAGCTTCGAGTGCTCGGCGCCACGAAGGTGCTTACGCTCCCATGGCGTGCCGTCGTGATGGCCA
>Ga0075421_100004171_pt1 | contig 17431 bp, 18 predicted proteins | sample SoiMetdeltSBSDD5_FD_75292 | JGI IMG/M metagenome (GOLD analysis project Ga0075421, IMG submission 75292) | Bulk soil microbial communities from a Populus tree surrounding site in Tennessee, USA - Soil MetaG P. deltoides SBSDD5 | ecosystem: Environmental > Terrestrial > Soil > Tree plantation...
AGCCCGCGGGCAGCGGGATCGCCGCGTATCGCGGATCACGCGGGCGCATCGCGGCAAGCATCGCCTGCTGACCACCGCTGGAGGTGCCCATGATGCCGACGCGATGGGCGCGGCCGCCGAGCCGCTCCGCCTGCGTCTTGAGCCAGCGCACGGCGTAATTGATGTCGGCCATCGACGCCGGATACGCGGCCTCCGGCGGCATGCGGAACTCGATCGACGCCACCACGACGCCGCTCTTCGCCAAGGGCTCGTTGATCACCGCGTCCTTGAATCGGTCCTCGCGGATCCACGCGCCGCCGTGGACCGAGACCACCATCGGGAACGGGCCGCCACCCTTCGGCGTGTGGAGCCGGGCGAGCAAGGGCTTGTCGCCGTGGCGGAGATACTCGACGTCCTGGATGTCGATCTCGTGCGTGGCCATGCGGGTCCTCCGTGAAGTGGAAGTCGTGGGCGTACGTTGTACCGGCCCGCGCCTTTCGTCAAGGCTCAGTGCGCGAGCAGGCTCGGCACGCGAGTGTGGCTCAGTGAGCGAGCAGCAGACAGGCGGCGCCCGCGCACGCAAGGACGGCGGCGGCCAGCCGGCGCCCGAGATCGGCCTCGCGGAACAGCGTGCGCCCGAGCACCACCGCACCGACCGCGGAGAGACGGCGAATCGCGTTCACGTATGCCGCCGGCGCCATCGTCAGCGCGGAGGTCTGCATGCCGGTGCCCGTCACGCCGAGCACGCCGTGCGCCAGGACTGTCGTGAGATTCGCGGGTGACGTGCTCGCCACGAGGCCGCGCGGCGTCGCGACGAGCGCGATGGCGGTCGTGAGCACGGCGGTCGCGCCGTGCGAGCACACGAGATAGCTCGCTGGCCCCAGGGCCAGCGCGCCCCAGCGGTCGACGGCGGCGAGCCCGCCCAGCAGCACCGCGGCGCCGAGTGCGTCCAGCGCGTCGCGCCGCGCGAAGAGCGTCCGCAGCGAGCCGCCGCCGCTCGCGCCGCGCGAAAGGCTCGATGTCCCCGCCACGGCCAGCGCCAGACCGAGCCAGCCGAGCGGGCTCGGGAGCGTTCCCGACAGCAGGGCGTCGGGCAGCACTGTGAAGATGGGGCTCAGCGCGTAGACCGGCCCGACGATCGAGATGTCGCCACGCGCGCTGGCGCGCGCGATCAGCGTGGCCATGCCGGTCACGAGCAGCGACGAGGCCACCACGGCTGCCCAGGCCGAGCGCGACCAGACGAACGGCTGACCGGACACGGCGAAGAATGCGAGCCACGTCAGCGTGGCCACCGCCTGCGTCCACGCGACGATCACGATCGGCGGAATCGCCTGCGCTCGCCCCTTCACGACGGCGAATTGCGCGGCCTGCGTGAGGGCGGCGCCGAGCGAGAGGACGAACCAGCTCAGACGCGCGCGACCGGAATCAGATGCCGGTTCCGAAGCCGCCGGCGCTGCGCACGGTCACCGCCTCACCGAGATGCCCCGCGGGATGGAACAGCGCGATCCCGCTCAGCACCGCCGCGCGCGGCCGGCCAGTGAAGACCTTCACCATCTGCTCGCCGCGCGAGCCGAACGCGCCGTCCGCCGCCGCCTTCTGCACCGCGGGCACCGCTAGCTCGCCGGCCCAGTCGGTGTCCTTGAAGCCGCCGATGATCTCGCGCGTGCGGCGGCCGACCGCGTCGCGATACTCGCGCGCCGCCGCCAGGTCGATCGCACGCGTGAGCTCGCTGACCTCGGCGCTCGTCATCCCGATGCCGAAATCGCGTCGCGCGACGCCGAGCCGCTTGCCCCACGCGTCATCCCAAACCTGGGAGCGTTCCGTAATCATCGCGTTGACGAAGATGTCTTCCGCGCGCGCGATGTGCCAGAGGATCCACGCCAGCGAGTTCAGGTCCTCACGCGGACGCACCCGCATCTGGTCGTCGCTCAGACCGCCAAACGCGCGCTCGGCTGCCGAGGCCGGATTGCCGCCGACCGCAAGCGACTGCACGGCGGCGTGCTGGGTGAGGAACAGATCCTTGGCATTCATGGCTGCGTCTCCTTCAGTGGGATTTCGGCACGGTCGGATGGCCGGCCGCGGCATCGGCGATGGCGTGGTCGTTGTCGGCCGGGACCGCGCCGCTCACGCCGACGGCGCCGATTACGCGCCCGTCGTCGACCAGCGGCACGCCGCCCTTGCCGAAGACGAACTCGTACTGGCCGAGCGTGGCGACGTTGTCGGCAAAGAGCATGCGCTTGGTGAAGCGCTCCTCGAGCTCGAGCGTTGTCGACTGAAAGCCCGCCGCGGCGTTCGCCTTGGCCCGGGCGATCTCGGGCGTGACCCACAGCGCGCCGTCCATGCGCTCACAAAGCACGAGGTGCCCTGCCTCGTCGACGACCGCGATGGCCACCTTGAACCCGAGCTCCTGTGCGCGCTTCATCCCGCGCTCGACGCACGTGCGCGCCTGGTCGCGCGTGAGGCCGCTCACGACACCTCCACGCAGACGTCGTCGTTCTCGACGCGCACGGCATAGCGCGGGACCGCGGCGCCGCGCCCGGGAAACACGCACTGCCCCGTGCGCACGTCGTACATCCAGCCGTGCCACGGACACGCCAGCCGCGTCCCGGTCAGCTTCCCGTCGCTGAGCGGGCCGCCCTTATGCGCACAGACGTCGCCGAGCGCGTGCACCTCGTCGCCGACCCGCACGAGGACGACGCGCGCGCCGCCGGCCTCGACCAGACGGGGCACCCCGGGGACCAGATCCGCCAGCGGTAGCCGGATCTGGCTCACATCTCCTCTTTGAGCACGTACGCGCGGTGCAAGCCGCTCATGTACTGCCAGCGCATCTCGGTCGCCTGCCGCACCTGCTCCAGCGCTTGCGCGCGCCGATCGGGCGTGTCCGAGTGGCGCTCGACGATCTGGTAGCCGCGCTCGCCGTGGACCTCGTCGGCCTCGATGTGAATGGCGAAGAACTCGACCTCGTGATCGCTGAAGCCGTACTTGCTCTTGAGCGGGGGCAGATTGCGCTTGTAGATGCCGGGCACCTGCGACTCGAGCCCCACCAGAAGCCCTGCCGCGGCCACGTGGAACGGCTGCCGCGACGTCTCGAAGCACCACGCCGTCAGCGCGCGCGTCGTCGGTAGCTGCCGCGCCGTCTCGACCTCCCGGCGGCTCACGCCGCACGCCTCGCCGAAGCGGATCAGCAGGTCGACGTGCTTGGTGCCGGACTCCTCCTCGACGATGTTCTCCAGCAGGAAGTCGCGCGCGTCGGCGTCCGGGCACTCCGCGTAGACGGCCGCGCACCAGCGCGGGAACTGCGAGACGTACTGGTAGTGCTGGCAGACCCACGCGCCGAGCTGCTGGCGCGTCAGCTCACCGTTGACCCAGCGCTCGGTGAACGGATTCATGCGACTGTGGCGGGCCGAGACAGCGTTCTCGAGCTGGGTGCGGAACTCGCTCATGGCTCACCTCCGGCGCAGGCGATGATGCGGCGCGGCTTGGAGGGAGTCAAGCGCGCAGGAGCTTCACGACGTCGGCGTGTGCCATCACGACGTCGGGCGAGCGCTGCAGCGCCTCGCGGTACTTCGTCTGAAACACGCCGCTGTCACCGGACCGCAACAGCCGCTGCGCGGCGTCGAACAAACCCCTGACGTCGACGTCCGCCGTCGGCTCGCGCGGATCGAGCGCTTCGTCGATCCGCGCGATGATGGCCGACAGCGGACGCAGCCAGGCGAAGCGCGGGTCGTCGAGGAGGAGCCGAAGCAGCTCGGCGGGTTTCGTCGGTCCGTGCGTCTCTTCGTAGGCGGAGCGCTCCAGATCGAGCAGCGCCGCGTGAAGCGCCATCAGCCGACGGCTCAGAGTCCGCAAATCGCCCGGGCGATCATTCATCGGAAAGCCCGTGCCGCCGCGCGATCAGCCGTGCAGCGTCTTCATGACGTCGGCGTTGCCCCTCAGCTCCGCCGGACGTCCGGTGAAGATGATCTCGCCACGGTCGATGGCGTAGAGGCGGTCGGCGATGCGGCCGGCGTTCTGAACGTGCGACTCCGCGATGAGCACCGACACGCCCAGGCCTTTGATTGCCCGCACGGCCTCGATGAAGCGCGTGACGACGACTGGCGCCAGCCCCTCGAACGGCTCGTCCAACAGCAGCACCGCCGGCGCCAGCGTCAGGGCGCGCGTGATGGCCACCATCTTCTTCTGGCCTCCCGACAGATGCAGCCCCCGCCGCGTGAGCAGGCTCTTCACCTCGGGGAAAATGGAGAAGACGCGCTCATCCGCGGCGGCGCCATTCGTCTTGGTCGCCCCCCTGCCCAGCCACGCGGTGATCTGAAAGTTCTCTTCTACGGTGAGGTCGGGGAAGATGCCGCAATCCTCGGGCGCGTAGCCGATGCCCAGGCGCGCGCGCTCGTGCGCCGGCAGCCTCGTGACGTCGCGGCCCTTGAAGCGCACGCTCCCGCTGCGGGGCACCAGCAGACCCATGATCGTGTCGATCGTCGTCGTCTTGCCCGCACCGTTACGGCCGACGAGACACACCGCCTCACCCGCACCGAGCGTCAGCGAGACCGAGCGGAGGATCTGGGCCGGGCCACGATACGTCTCGATGTTCTGCAGCTCGAGCGTCGGCGCGGGTCGGTTTTCCGCCGTAGCCGGCCGGCTCATCGCGGCGGCTCCGGCGTGCCGATCAGTGTCGTCGTCACGCGCTCGTCACGGCGGATCTCGTCGGGGGTGCCGTCCGCGAGAATAGCCCCCTGGTGCATGGCCACGATGCGATCGGAGTACGAGAACACGACGTCCATGTCGTGCTCGATGATGGCGGCGGAGATCCGTTCCGAGCGCACCACCTTGGAGATGGTATCCATGATGGGCGCCTTCTCCCGCGTGCTGACGCCGCTGGTCGGCTCGTCGAGGAACAGCAGCTTGGGCTTCAGCGCGTACGCGATCGCGACGTCGAGCAGCTTGCGCTCGCCTTGAGACAACCCTCCCGCCAGCGCGCGTGCCTTGGCGTCCAGCCGGAACAGCGTGAGGACGTCGATGGCCTCCGCCCAGACCGGGCGGTCGGCATCGGCGAGCGACAGCAGCCGGCGCGTCTTGCCCTGCCGCGAGAAGATGGCCAGGGCCACGTTGTCGAGCGCGCTCAGCTGATCGAACAGATTCACGAGCTGGAACGAGCGCGCGATGCCGGCGCGGATCCGCTCCTTCACGGGCTCGCGCGTGACGTCCTGACCACGAAACAGGATCTGGCCCTCGTCGGCGGTGAGCAGTCCGCTGATGAGGTTGACCAGCGTCGTCTTGCCGGCGCCATTGGAGCCGATGAGGGCCAGCACCTCACCCTCCTGCACCCGGAAGTCGACGCGGTCCACCGCGCGAAACTCGCCGAACTGCTTCACGACGGCCCTGGTCTCCAGCAGCACGGCGTTGGTCCGAGGCCCCGTCATCGCGGCGCCGCCTCGCGGCGTCGCGCCAGCATCCGCTCGATGGTGCCCACGATCCCGGTGGGCAGCGAGAGGACCAGGACGACCAGGATGACGCCGAGGAAGAGCTGCCAGTAGACCGTGTAGCCGACCGCGTAGCTCTCGAGATAGTTGTACACGACGGCGCCCACGATCGGGCCGACGAAGGTGCGGAAGCCACCCAGAACGGCCATGAAGACGATCTTGCCCGAGAACGTCCAGTGCAGGATGTCGGGCGTGGTCAACCCGTTCAGCGGCACCCACAACGCGCCGGCGACACCCGTGAACACACCGGACAGCAAGAACGCGATCCATCGGTAGCGCCAGATCGAGATGCCGACGAACTGCGCGCGCGTCTCATTGTCACGGATCGCCTGCAGCGCGCGACCGAACGGTGAGTTCACGATCACCCACATGATCGCCACGCACAGCAGGAACAGCACGAGCACGTAGTAGTAATACGCGTGAGCGAGGAACGCGATCTTGTCGCCCTTGCCGGTCACCACACCGAGCAGTGTGGGCGTCGGCACACGCAGGCCGTCGGTGCCGCCGGTGACCCAGAAGAACTTGAATGCCAGGCTCCAGAGCACCTGCGACAGCGCCATGGTCAGGATGCCGAAGAAGATGCGGGTGTACCGCACACAGGCGACGCCGAAGATCGCGGTGACCAGCACCGAGGCGACGACGGCGCCGAGCAGGTGCAGCTCCATCGAGCTGACGCCGAGGTACTTCACCATCATGGCGACCGCGTACGCGCCGACGCCGAAGTACGCGGAGTGGCCGAAGGAGAGCAACCCCGTATAGCCGAGGAGCAGATTGAACCCCAGCGCGGCGATCGCCATCACGAGACCGTACGCGAGCAGGATGGTCTGGTACTGGTCGGCGACCCACGGCCACGCGACGAGCGCCACGAGGACTGGCGCCGCGTACCACAGTCGGCGCATCGGCGACCGCGCAGGGGCGACGACCGTGGTGAGCGTGCTCATGCTCGACCGAACAGTCCGGCCGGCCGCACGAGCAGCACGGCCGCCGCCATGAGGTAGAGCACCGCGAGCTCGACCTCCGGAAACCAGGTGATGCCCACCTCCCGCACGATGCCGACGATGAGCGCGCCAAGCAGCGCACCCTCCAGGCTGCCGAGGCCGCCGATCACGACGACGATGAATGACAGAATCAGCGCGTCCACCCCCATGCCGAGCACCGCCGACTGGCTCGGCACGATGATGGCGCCGCCGAGCCCGGCCATGAAGCAACCCAGCGTGAAGGCCTGCACGTAGACGCGGTTGACGTTGACGCCGAGCGCCGCCGACATGCGCATGTCCTGCGACGTCGCGCGGAGCACCACGCCAAACCGTGTGCGATAGATGAACGCCCACAGAAAGACCGCCGCCAACGCGCCGACGCCGATGACGACGAAGTTATACGTGGGATACAGCGTCTCCCCCACCGTCAGCGAGCCGAAATTCTCGAAGACGACGCTCGCCGACAGGGGATATGGCCCCCACAGGAACCGGATCACGTCGTCGATGATCATCAAGAGTCCGAACGTCACGAGCAACTGGTATTCCTCGGCGCGCCGGTAGAACGGGCGCAGCAGTGTCGGCTCCAGCAGCGCGCCCGCCGCCGCGGCCGCCACGGCGCCGGCCGGCAGCAGCGCGAGCAGCAGCCACATCGGCGCGGCGGGCGTGCCGCCGCCGGCGGCGGTTGCCGTGGCATACCCGATCGCCCACGCGCTGACGTACGCGCCGAAAGCATAGAGGTTGCCGTGGGCGAGGTTCACGATCCGCATCACGCCGTAGATGAGGCTCAGGCCGCCCGCGATGAGAAACAGCACCGAGGCGTAGAGCAGCGCGTTGAAGACGTGGATGAGCGCGATGTCCACTAGTACGCGACCACCTTGATCTCCGGGTCGACGAGGTTGCCGTTGAGCGCCAGCGCGAGGAGCACGCGATGGGCGCCGGCCTTGAGGCGGCCCGCGAGATCCACGATCAGCCGACCGTTCTGCACGTCGCGCGACGCACCGGCGGCAGCGACCTCGTCGTTGGCATTCAGGGCGACCCAGTGCACCGTGAGCGGCTCGCGAAATTTCTCGCTGGGCGGCTGCGGCCGGAACGGCTCGCGCACGATCTTGTACGAGCGCTCGAATTTCTCGACGCTTTCCACGTCCGCCTGGATCTCCAGGCGCTCGCCGCGCCGCTCGGTCTTGACGATGAACGCCCGCAGCGGAATCGGGTACTGGTCGAACGAGCCAATCCCGAGCGGATAGCTGAAGTCGCGGAAGACGGGCAACGTCACGCCCTCGGGCGTCACGCGACCGAGCCGATACGGTCCGGCCGTTGGCAGAAAATGGCCGTGCGTGCGCGCAAACGCGCGCAGGGCGGCCCAGCGGCGGCGCGCGTCGTCGCTCGAGACGAGGCCACGGAGCGCCTCCGGCACCCATGCCGTTCGCTCGAACTCCGCGACCAACGCGGCAAGCGCCGCGCGCTGCCGCGGATCGCGCACGAGATCCAGCCACGGAACGCCGCGCCGAGCAGCTTCGCGCTCCGAGAATGCGCCGACGCCGCGGAGCACCGCCTGTTCCATGAGCGCGAGCACTGGCCAGGGCACCGGGCTCCAGGGCGGGGCCAGCGCGGTGGCCGTCGCTGCGTCGAGGGCCGGCTTGAGATAGACCTCGACGTGCGGCACGTCGTACATGAGCTGCATGTCGCCGAGCTCCTTCACCTCCTTGGCGACCGCCGTTACCCGCACCGCGGCGAGCGCGCGTCGGGGCAGCGCGCAGGCCCGCTCGACCTCGGGGTCGTGCTCGCGGCCGCCGCGCTCGGCGCCCCATCGAGCGGCAAAGGCATAGGCATAGAGGATGTCACCCACGCCCAGCCGCTGTTCGTCGTGCGCGTTGGAGAGCAAGACGCGGTAGACGACCTTGGTACGCGCGGCGACGGCGGCGCCGATGGGCCGCAGCGTGGCCGGATCGAGCCCGTCTGCGGGCGCTTCGGTGACCTCGCTCACCGACTGGGGCCGCGCGCGATTGGCAACGAAGCGCCCGTTGTCGGGATCGAGCAGCAGCGCCGGGTCGCCGACGGCCGCCCACACCATGTGTCCCGCGAGGTCGCCGAAGCCCGCGATCGGGTTCCACGCCGCGCGAGGGCGGCCGGCAATCGCGACGCGAAGCCAACCGTTCCACGGAAAATCTTTGAGCTTCACCGTGCGTACGAACATCGGCGCGGCGAGGCCGTGCTGGGCATCGACCGCGACGTTTTCGACGCCCTCGGAATACTCGTTGTTGAGCGGCTCGCGGCGTACGGTGTAGCCGAGCACAACGCGTTGGCACCCGGCGCTGAGCTGGCCGACGAGCCGTCGCTCGAGGTTCAGCCGCTCGGCAACGCTCTGCCAGCCGCCCTCGGTGCGTCGCCGAAACGTCTCGTCCGCGGCCTTCCGCGCCGCCGGGATCGATTGCAGCAGCCACGCATGGAACCAGCCCTCTTTGAGCCACGGCGGACCGACCCAGCCGTTGAGCCGAGTCTCCGCACCGCCTAGCAACGCGGGCAGCTCGATCTCTTCGAGCACGGCGTCAGCCTCGGCGCCGCCAGCCGCAACGCCGGCAGCCGCGAGCGTGCGCGCGAGGGGACCCGCAGCGCGGACGCGCGGCAAGGGTCCACCCGCACGCTCCCGCGTCTTCGGGACGACATCCGCGTGCGCGACATAGTCGTCGTGGAACGGAGTGACGGGATACGGATGCGCGACAAACGGCGCCCCAGGTCCCAGCGCGCGGCCCAGCGCCGCGCCTGCCGCGCATCGCCGCTCGGCGTCGGCAAAGACCCCGGTCGCGCGAGTGAAGGTCAGAACGACGAAGCCGCGCAACGACTCCGCGAAGCGCACGTGCGCCGGGACCGCGCCTTCGCCGAACGGATTGCCGCCGGCGTAGGCGTGGATCTTGTTCTGTCGCAGCAGGATCGCCGCCGTACCGGAATCCGTGAACCGCACGGCGATCTCTTGTGGGTAGTACGAGGGATAGAACGTGATCTCATGCCCCGCCTCCGCCGCCGCGGCCCAGAGGACGCCGGCGAGAAGCAGCGCGCGCGAGAACGTGGCCTTCACGGTGCGGAGACGTGACGCAGAACGGGCGGCCGCGGGGCCGCCCGTTCCGTCACGCCGCTATGACTTCTTGGCCGGCGCAGCTTTCGCCGGCTCGGCCGCAGCCAGCGTCGGCCATGTCTTGTCGATCCACGTGTACGTCGAGGTCGGCTCGCCCTTCGGCCAGCCGGGCGGCGCCGTGATGTTGCGGATCGGGATCGTGATGATGCGGTTCGGATCGAGGACCGGGAACGGGTACTCCGCGACGTTTTTGCTGAACCCGGTGATCGCGTCTTTGTAGCCCTGATGGTTGTCGGGACGAATGTAGACGTACCCCGCGGGCGAGGCCATCATCAGCCCCTCGAGCAGCGAGATGATCGCGTCGTCCTCCGGCCATCCGCCCGCCAGCTTGTTGGCCTTCTCGATCGCCGTCTTGAGCATGTAGGTGGTCGTGTAGCCGCCTTCCGCCTGGAAGTTCGGGTACTCGTTGAAGCGCTTGTGATACTTCTCGACGAACGTTTTGTTGAGCGGCCACTTGTCGCCGCCGGGGTACGTGAAGTGGTAGTTGCTGTGCACGCCGGCGATGATGCCCTCGGGATGATCCTTGCCGATCGCGTGCGGGGCGACGCCGAACGCGATCATGCTGGCCACGTGCATCTTGTCGAACATCCCGTAGCGAAGCGCCTGCTTGTAGAAGGCCACGTAGTCGCCGCCCCACACGGAGATCGCGAGCAGATCCGGCTTGGCGGCGATCGTCTTGGTGATGTGCGACGAGAAGTCGGTCGTGCCGAGCTTCGGCCATGCCTCGGAGACGGTCTCGGCGTTGGGCACCATCTTCTTCATGACGATGCGGAAGTGGTCGAACGCGTTGCGGCCATACGAGTAGTCAGGATGAACGTGCGCGATGCGCTTCGTCTTCGGCCACGTCATCGCCGCCGCCACCGCGCCCGTGACGCCGTCCGCCGACTGCATGTTGGTGAGCCGGAAGATGTAGTGCGGGTTCGGCACCGCTTTGTCCCACAGGAAGTCCGTGCACCCGTCGACGAAGATGGTCAGGCACTTGAGCTCTTCGGCCACGGGGCCGAGAGCCGGCGTGTTACCCGAGGAGGTTATTCCGCAGAAGAAATCGATCTTTTCGGAAAGTTTCAGTCGTCGAAGCTCTTTAACATTCGCATCCGTCCCGGCGTTCTCATCGGCCTTGAGGATCTCGATCTTGCGCTTGCCGAGGAGCCCGCCCTGGGCATTGATCTCTTCGGCGGCGAGCAGCTGCCCTTTGTACATCGGCTCGCCCAGCACGGCAGCGGCACCGGTAAAGAACGTCATGTGACCGATTTTGTAGGGCGTGTCCGGAATGTTGCCTTTCGGCTTCTCCTGGGCGTGGGCGACGCCGACGGCCGGCAGCGCCCCGGGCAGCGCGGTCAGCGCCGTCCCGACCGTCACACCGAGACCGGACAGGAAGTCGCGCCGATTCACCTCGGCCATGTGTGGTCCTCCGTTGATGGGGCTTCGCAGTTGCGGCAAGCGCTTACAAACGTGGACTCGCTGTAGCACGCTGGTCTGACCACTGTCAAGCGGCGACTATACTATTCGCCGTGGCTACGTTGTTTCCCTCCGCCGTCGCGAACGCGCTCCGCGGTGTGACTCGCGCCGTGCGGCGGAGGCTGGGCGTCATTCTTCTCGTCACCGCCGGCGTCATCGCGCTCGATGTCCTGCTGCCGCCACTCGTGCTGTCCGTCTTCCGCGCGCCGTGGACGTTCTTCACGTTCAACCCCTGGCTCAAGAGCCTGCCGACGTACCTCGCGTCGTCGAAGCCATGGTCCGAGAAGCTGGACTTCCTCTCGCGCGTTGCGCTCTTCTGGTTTTCCGCCGACGGTCCGTATGGCGCGCCGGAGTGGGGCTTTGCCGTGGACACGATGGACCTCGCGCGCTTCGGGTTGACCGGGCTGCTGATCGGCGTCTACGTCGCGCTGTGGCTGGAGCGACGCGCGGCGGTGGGCGCCAGTGTGCGCGTTGGCACGACCGGCGCAATCGGGGCCGGTGTCAGCGTGCTGGGACTCTCGACGGGGCCGTGCAGCGTCGTCGGCTGCGGCGCGCCGGTGCTGCCTGTCGTCGGGCTGGTGTTCGCCGGCCTTTCGAGCACGACGCTCGCCGTGCTGTCGCAGGTCTCGCGCGTGTCCGCTATCGCCGTCGTCGTCGCGCTGGTCATCGGAATCGGATGGCTCGCATCGCAGGCGGGGGCGGTGCGAGAGCGCCCCGGCGGACCCGGGGCGCTCTCCGACCGCGCTACGACTTGCTGAGCGAGCGAACGATCTCGCGGCAGAAGGCCGGCAGATCGTTGGGATTGCGGGACGTGATCAGGTTGCCGTCCACCACGACCTCGGCGTCCTTCCAGTCGCAGCCCGCGGCGACCAGATCGTCCTTGATCGAGAAGAACGACGTCGCCTTGCGCCCTTTGAGGATGCCGGCGGAGACGAGCATCCAGCCCGCGTGGCAGATCGCGGCGACGACTTTCCCCTGCTGGGCGGCTTCGCGCACCAGAGCCACCATGGCTGGATGGCGGCGCATCATGTCCGGCGCGTAGCCGCCGGGCACGATCACCGCGTCGAATTCGACGGCCTTCACCTGCTCGGCCTGCGCGTCGACCGCGACCGGATAGCCGTGCTTGGACGTATACGACTTGGCACCGCCGGCGCCGATGACTTTCACGTCCGCGCCCTCTTCGCGCAGACGGTAGTACGGCACCCAGAGCTCCATCTCCTGATACATGTTCTCGGCGAGAATCGCGATCCGCTTGCCGTCCAGCTTCATGCACCCTCCTTCGTTTGCGTGATCAGCATTGCGAGGTCAGGACTTGCGCGACGTCTGCGAAAAGAACGTTCCCACCAGCGGCCGCAGCGAGCGTCCGCCGCACTCGGGACACACGGCGCCGCCCTTGTCGTGCTCGCTGATCGACATCGTGCGCGTCACTTCCTTCTTGCAGCCTTCGCAGTAGTACTCGTAGATCGGCATGGCCATCCTCCTGTCGGGCAGGACGGGTTGAAGAACTCGTCGACGAAAGGAGTCTACGCCCGCCGGAGCGTGTCGACCAGCCAGCGTGCGGTTCGCAGCAGGCGGCCGTCGTTGTGCCGTGAGGCGACCAGCTGCGCGCCGAGTGGCAGGCCGTTGGCGCCGCTCATGAGCGGCACGCTCAGCGCCGGCACCCCGCAGAGCGTCCACAGCGAGCAGAACACGGGATCGCCGGTGGACTCGAGGCCGGAGGGCGCGACGCCAGTCGCCGCCGGCGTGAGGAGCGCGTCGTACTTCTGCTCGAACAGCTCGGTGAAGACGTCGTTCAGCCGCGGGATCTGGGCGAGCGCCTCGAGGTACCGCGCAGCGGGATGCGTGCGCCCGCGCTCGATCCGGCCGCGCAGGCGCTCGGACAGGCGCGCGCGGCCCTTGTCCCACTCGCGCGACAGGTTCACCGCGACCTCGGACTCCATGATGATCGCGTGCCACTCCCACGCCTGCTCGATCGCGCTCGAGAGCTCGACTTCCTCGACACGATCACCCAGGCGCTCGACGAGCTCGGCGAAGGCGTCCTTCGCGTCGTCGGTGAGGCGGTTCCAGTGCGGCGTCTTCACGAAGCCGAGCATCGGCGGGATCGGCGGGTCGTCGGCGGCGATGGCACCGTAAGCTGTCTGTGCGCGCGGGCTGGATTCGAACTCGCCCTCGTCGTACGCGACGCACGACTCGAGAAGCAGCGCGACGTCGTCGAGCGTGCGCGCGAAGAGACCGACCGTGTCGAGCGTCTGCGCCACGCGCGACATGCCATGCCGAGGGATGAGTCCGCGCGTCGGCTTGAGTCCGTAGACGCCGCAATACGAGGCGGGGCGGACCGTCGAGCCGCCCGTCTGGCTTCCGAGCGCGAGCGGCACCATTCCCGCCGCGACGGCGGCGGCCGAACCGCTCGACGATCCGCCAGGCGAATAGGCCGCATCGTGCGGGTTGCGCGTCTTGCCCGCGGCGCCGCACGCGAACTCGGTGGTGACGGTCTTGCCCATGATGACGGCGCCCGCACAGCGCAGGAGCGTGACGACGGCCGCGTCGCGCGACGGCGTGCGCCCGGCGTGCAGCGGCGAGCCGTTCTCGGTCGGCATGTCCGCCGTGTCGATGATGTCCTTGATGCCGACGGGGATGCCGTGCAACGGTCCGATCGGCTGCCCCGAGAGCCGATACTGGTCGGCGGCGCGCGCCTGCGCCAGCGCGTGATCGGGATCGAGAAACGCCCAGGCCTCGATGCGCGCGTCCGTCTCACGCACGCGCGCGAGACATGCGCCCACGTACTGCTCCGACGAGATCGTGCCCTCTCGGATGAGCCGCGCCGCCTCGATCGCCGACAGCGCGTGCAGATTCGTCAGCTCCATCGCCGCCGGCGCCTCACTTGCCGTACAAGAACTCAGGCAGCCAGAGGGTCATGCCCGGCCAGATGTACATGAACACCAGGCACACGATGACGATCAGCATGTACGGCATCATGCCCGCGAAGATCTGGTTCAGCGTGACGTGTCGCGGCGCCACGCCCTTGAGGTAGAACGCCGACATCGCGACCGGCGGCGACAGGAACGCCGCCTGCAGATTTACGGCCACCATCGTTCCGAACAGGATCGGGTCGACGTCGAAGTGGCTCAGCAGCGGAATGAAGATCGGGCAGAAGATGACGATGATCTCCGTCCACTCGAGCGGCCAGCCGAGCAGGAAGATGATCAGCTGCGCGATGATCATGAAGCCGATCGGCGAGAGGTTCATGCCGAGCACCCAGCGCTCGATCACCGACTGGCCGCCGTGCAGCGCGAACACGGCGGAGAACAGCGCGGAGCCCACGAAGAGCCAGCACACCATCGCCGTCGTCTTCGCGGTGAGGAACACCGACTGCTTGAGATTCTCACGCAGCTCGGTGCTGTCCCAGAGGTGGCGCACGCCCGGTATAACGGTGCCCAGGAAGGTGCCGCCGATGGACGCGGCCACGAGCAACGACATCGGCGGTTCGCCCTGTGACCACCCGAGCGCCAGGCCCAGCACGGCGCCGGCCAGGCTCCACCACAACACCTCACGCTGAAACCGTGCCATCACCGCGAGGTAGAGCGCGCCGAGCGCACCGATCGCCGCGGACTCGGTCGCGGTGCAGATGCCGAAGAGAATCACCGCGAGCACCACGACCGTCAGGACGCCGAGCGGGACCACTGACGTGATCAGCTCCTTGAGAATCTCCAGCTGCTCGCCGTCCATCCGCCAGAAGTAGACGAGCAGCAGCAGCGTCACGAGGCCCGTGAGCCCCCAGAACCACGCGTAGAAATGCGCGGGGACCTTATCCACGGCTTCCGTGCCCGCTTCGCGAAGCGAGGTCATCTCCTCGGGCGGCCCTTCGGCCTTTCCGGCCGCCGGCGCCGAGTCCGATTCGCTGGCGGCGCCGAGTTCCTGCGGCTTGTCGGTGTCGGCGGTCGCAGCGGTGTCGGTCGCGGCCCCGAGCTCTTGCGGCTTTTCCTCCGCCGTGGCGGGCGACTTCCCCGCCGCCGTCGGAGTCGGTGTGGCGGTCGCGAGCGGTGCGGCCGGTGGTGTCGCGGGCGCGGCGACCGTCGCTTCGGCGGCGTTGTAGACGACGACGTACCACCAGGTCAGCCCGAAGGTCCCGAACGTCAGCACGAGCGGCACGGCGAGCGCCGCCACGTTCGCCGCGATGCGTTTGTATCCGACGACACGGGCAAGGGCGGGTCGGAATGCCGCGGCGATCAGTCCGGGCACGATCGAGTGTGAGCGGCCCCTCTCCAGCGCGCGCAGCCAGTCGGGTACGGCAACGCGGTACTGATCGGGTGGCAGCTTCGGCGCGATCTTCGGATTGATCAGCGCCCAACCGAGAATGTAAACGAGGTACAGGAACGTCAGGAAGAAGCCCGGAAGCATGGCCGCCGCGTAGAGCTTCACGATCGACTGCCCGGCCACGGCGGCGTAGACGATCAGCATGACGGAGGGCGGGATGAGGATGCCGAGTGTGCCGCCCGCGGTGATGGCGCCCGAGGCCAGCTTGATGTCGTAGCCCGCGTTCAGCATCGGCCGCAGCGCGATGACGCCCATGAGGACGACGACGGCGCCGACGATGCCCGAGGCGATGCCCCAGAACGCGCAGACGAGCAGCGTGGTGACCGCCAGCGAGGCGGGCACGCGCCGAAACGCGAGCTGCACGGCGTGGAACATCCGGTCCACGAGCGCGGCCCGCTCCATGACGTAGCCCATGAAGACGAACAGCGGCACCGACAGGAGCGTGTCGTTGATCATGACGCCGTAGGTGCGCTGCGCGATGAGGTCAAAGATCCGGTTCTGCCACCAGTGGCCGCCCGGAACCCAGAACGCGAGATAGCCGAAGACGGCGCCGAGTCCCATCAGCGTGAAGGCCGTCGGGTAGCCCATCATGATGGCCACCACGATGAGTCCAAGCATGACAAGGCCGAGAGAGGGATCGCTCACGGGCGGCGGTCTTCCTGGCGTCGATCGCGCCGATCGTCCTCGAGCGCCTTTTCGTGGATGACGCCTTCTTCCATGACGCTGCGGTGGCGCGCGGCCTCGTCGATTGCCTTGGCGCCCTCCAGCGCGGCGCGGCGCGATTCCTCGTCGACGTACTGGCTGTGGCCGAGCTGCGTGTCGAGGACGTCGATCTCCTCCACGTCCTCCAGGCGCGTGGGCCAGGCGCCTGTTCGAATGCAGAGAACGCAGCGCACGATCTCGGCCAGCCCCTGCAGCATCACGAGCGCACCGGCGATCGGAATCACGGTCTTGAAGTGGTAGACGGGGGGACCCTCGGCCGTCACCGTGGAGTGCTCGCCGATGCGCCAGGAGTCGGCGGCAAAGTCGCTGCCGGCGTAGATGAGCCCGATCATGCACGGGATGAAGAACAAGAAATACAGGATGAGGTCGAGGCTCGCCTGGGCGCGAGGGCGCAGATAGATGTAGATGAAGTCGGCGCGCACGTGGCCCGCCGCCGCCAGCGTGTAGGCGCCGCAGATCATGAACAGCGTGCCGTACAGCATGTTGTTGAAGTCGAAGATCCACGCAGTCGGCGCGTTCAGGATGTAGCGCTTGAAGACCTCGATCGAGACGACGAACGTGAGGGCGACGATCAGCCAGCCGAAGACCTTACCGGACCAGTAGCTGATCTCGTCGATCGTCCGGATGAACTTCATCGGTGGGTATGGGGGGCCCGCGCGGGGCCCCCCATCTTCGTGAGCAACGCGGTCAGCTCTTCTTCTGGGCCGGGGCCGCGGGCTTCGTACCGGGCTTGGCGCCGAAGTAGTGGTTGTACGCCATACGCCGGCTGACGTTGGTGTCGAGATCCCACTTCACCGCCCGCTGCGCGAACGCCTTCTGCGACTCGAGGATCTCCTTGAACAGGGCGTTGTCCGACGACTTCTTGTCGGCGACCTGATCGTAGATCTCGAGCTGCTTCTGCAGCACGGGGTCCGGCGTCTTGAAGAACCGGACCTTGTCCTTCGTCTGCAGCTCGATGTAGTCCTTCGAGTACCGGTCGATCGACTTCCACGACATGTCGGCCGAGGCGGCCTCGACGGCATTCTCGATAATGGCCTTCATCTTGTCGGGCAGGCCGTCGAACTTGCTCTTGTTGAACGTGATCTCCAGCTGCTCGGCGTTCTGGTGATAGCTCTGGAGCATGCAGACCTTGGAGACGTCGGCGAAGCCGAGGATGCGATCGGACGTGGCGTTGTTGAACTCCGCGGCGTCGAGCAGGCCGCGGTCCATGGCCGGGACGATCTCCCCGCCGGGCAGCGCGTTGACGGCCGCGCCCAGTCCCTGGAACACGTCGATCGAGATGCCGACGGTGCGGAACTTGAGGCCCTTGAAATCGTCGGGCTTGGTGATCGGCTTCTTGTACCAGCCGAGCGGCTGGGTCGCCATCGGGCCGT
>Ga0075421_100004173_pt1 | contig 17425 bp, 17 predicted proteins | sample SoiMetdeltSBSDD5_FD_75292 | JGI IMG/M metagenome (GOLD analysis project Ga0075421, IMG submission 75292) | Bulk soil microbial communities from a Populus tree surrounding site in Tennessee, USA - Soil MetaG P. deltoides SBSDD5 | ecosystem: Environmental > Terrestrial > Soil > Tree plantation...
GGGCACGCAGACGTCCTCGGTCAGCACGGGGCCCAATCGCTCCAGTGCCGGGTACGCCAGCCGACGTGCGGCAAACAGTGCCTCTGCCTCCTCTTCGTCGCTTGACCTGGCTGCCCAGGTCGCCCCCGCGGACTCAAAGCACGCGAGCATCTGATCAGCGTGCTCATCGCCGGTCATGCCCGGCTCATCGATGCGACCCAACAGCACGACGTCCGCCTCGACGGAGAGGCCCATGTTCTTCCACTTGTCAACGGCAGCGAGACAGTGCCGGTCGACCAATTCCAGTGCGGACGGAATGATGCCGGCTTTGGCGACTGCCCGGGCCGCTTCGCCGGCGTCGACGATCGAGCTGAAATATCCGACGATCGTTCGCGCCGCAGCCGGCAGCGGCTTGAGCCGTACGGTGGCCTCCGTGATGATGCCCAACGTGCCCTCGGAGCCAACCATCAACGCGACGAGGTCATAGCCAGCGACCCCCTTGGCGGTGACCCGGCCGAGGCGTACCAGCTCGCCAGTCCCAGTCACCACCTCGAGCGCCAACACATAGTCCTTGGTTACGCCGTACTTGACGCAGCACACTCCGCCGGCGTTGGTCGCGATGTTGCCGCCGATCGTCGACCAAGGCGAGCTTGCGGGATCAGGCGGATACCACAGTCCCTGCTCGGCCGCGGTCGCACGCAGCTTGTCGTTGACCACACCGGCTTGGACGACAGCTAGTCGCTCCAGCGGATCGATCAAGCGGATCTGGTTCATCCGATCGAGTGCAATGATCACGCCACCGTCAATGGCATTGGCGCCCCCGGAGAGCCCGGTGCCCGCACCACGTGCCGTGACCGGTACTCCAAACCTGGCGCAGATTCTTACGGTGGCGGCGACGTGATCACTTGAACTTGCCCGAATCACGGCGAGCGGCTCACCGACTGGGGCCCACTCGGCTTCGTCGTGGCTCATGCTTCGGGTGATGTCGCGGTCGACGATCAGCGCCTCCGACGGCAGGGCCGCCGCCAGCGCCGTGAGGACCTCGGCGCTGTCCATGTTCCTTCTTTCGGTGTCTCCCTGTCGGGCGGGAATGGTTGCTATGCCATCCAAGCATGATCTCTTCTCGCCGGGCCCAGCAGGCGTCGCCGAAATGATCAACGATGCGCTGCAGGCAGACGCCAAAAGTTGATCATGGGTGAGGCGCCTCAGGTCCTATCGCTCACGCCGGCGAGAGAACGACACGCGATAGACCTCACCGCGGACTAGGCTCCCCGCTGTGGATCGATGCGCCCGCTTTCGACCTCCGAGATCACGCACTGGTATGTCCGCTGGGAACGCCGGCCGAGGAGTGTGGCAGCAAACCACATTGAACCAGGAGAAGTGATCATGGACGCTGCAGAAGTCATCCGTCTGCATGAGCGGTCTGGGCGGCGGTTCACAGCCGGTGGCGTAGGCAGCTTCGTGCTCGATCAGGGGAGCGGTGAGGCTGTCGTCTGCATCCATGGCGTACCGGCGTCAGCGTTTCTGTACCGCAAGGTGATCAAGGAACTCGCGGACCGAGGCCTGCGCGGTATCGCGTTCGATCTGCCAGGGCTCGGGCTGGCAGATCGGCCCGCCGACTTCGACTACACCTGGACAGGACTCGGCCGGTTCGCAACTGCAGCGGTCAAGGTGTTGGGACTCGACCGATTCCACCTGGTGGTCCACGATATCGGCGGTCCCGTCGGTTTCGAAGTCGCGGCGGCCATGCCCGAGCGGGTGGGCTCTTTGACGGTACTCAACGCGCCGGTCGAGGTTGACACGTTCCGGCGCCCCTGGGTGATGGAACCTCTGGCACACCGCGGGCTCGGTGCGGTCTACCTCCGCGTCCTCAACAAGCCACTGTTTCGTCGGCTGATGCGCTGGCAGGGCATTGCCGATCAGACCAAGATCACCAACGCCGAGCTGGACGCCTACCTGGCTCTGCTCCGCGGCGCGGATGGCGGGCAGGCCCTTCTCAAGATCATGCGCGGCTTCGAGCGGACACCGGCGAAGCGTGAGAAGTACGGTTCGGTGCTGCGCGACGGCCGGTATCCGGTGCAGATTGTCTGGGGCGAGGACGATCCCGCCCTCAAGATCAACGTTTCCGGTGAACGCGCACGCATCGCGGCTGGCCTCGATACGATCCACCGGCTACCCGCGAAACATTTCCTTCAAGAAGATCAGGCACCCGCTTTGGCTGATCTCATCGCCAAGATTGTCTCTCGCTAAGCGCCAGCTGCCTGCACAGGCTCATGTGCCTCACCGTCCGCGCTGGCAACGACGACTGTGTAGCCATCGGGGTCCTTGATCCAGATCTCGCGGTGTCCTGGCCCGTTGCCCTGGCCTTCAGGAGGGTTTCGGTGAGGTGCTCGCACAATTGGTGCGTCGAGCTGAGCCGCGCGAGCCACGACATCATCGAAGTCGGCTACTTCTCCAAACCAGAGCAGCACGCCGTTGCCAACCTCGACATCCGGACTCACGAAGAGACCATGGTGGTGTTCGACGTCACGGTGATGGAGTTGCAGGACCAGCGTTCCATCGGAGAGCAGTCGTTCGTATTGCGGGCCTCCATGATCGCTACGTAGGCCAAGCAGTTCCTGATACCAGCGGCTGGACGCCTCGACATCGCGTACGGCGATCATGGTCTGGGATTGAATTGCGCCGACGGGTACCACGACGCCGATTCGGTTGCCGGCAGGGTCCTCGATCTCGGCAAGCCAGCGCTCCCCACTGTCGAGCTGCGGCTGGCCGCAGACTGTGCCGCCGTTGGCCTCGATGTGTCGCAGCGCGCCGTAGAGGCTGCTGGCCCAGATCCACAGCACAGGTCCGCCGATCGTCGCGGGAGCTGCGTCGGTGGTCAGTTGCCCGATCATGCCGGGTGTTTCAAAGCTGCCGCTGCTGCGGTCGATCGACCATCCGAAAACGCGCTCGTAGAACGCAGCGGAACGTTCGATGTCGACCGCTGGAAGCTGCAGGTATTCAATCTGGCCATCCGCCGGCCGGTTCCGATCTTCCACGCATGCAGTATTGACTATGGACGAACCACAGTCAATTAGTAAGCTCAGTTCGGCTGATCTGCGACGGGGTGCAGAAATGCCACAGGTATCGTCCGGCCTGCCCGTCGCGCGTACTTCTCGACCTCGGGCGCCTGCGCCAGCACGACGCCCTTCCATGCCGCGTCTCGCTCCTCGCCGAGCAGCTCGCGAGGCCGCACCTGCAAGGTTTTTGCCCTTATCTGCACGTCGGCGGTCTTTGCCTTGCGCAAATTGCGGAACCAGTCAGGGTCCTGGGGTGCTCCAGACGCGGTGCCCCAGACGAGGAAGCCGTCAGCTGTCTCGAGGTAGCGAACGCAGGTGGAGTGCAGGACGCCCGTACGGCGGCCTGGCGTCGTGATCATCAGCACCTTGGCGTCCTTGCTGTAGCTCGCGAGTCGCCCGTCGAATGCGCGATACATCCAGACACCGATTTGGTTTCCCATGCGTGCCAGACTGCGCTTGAACGTCGTCATAGTTGGCAGAAGCTACTGCAACGCCGAGACCAGCCGCATCACATTGTCGACATACCGCTGGCCCTTGGGCCGTTGCCGCCACTCAGTCAAGTTCAGCTCGCGACTCACCGCACGATATTCGTCGGCGACAGCCTGCAGGTCGGCAACGAACTGCCGGCCGGTCGACATCAGCGTGATCTCGTAATCCAGCCCGAAGGAGCGGTAGTCCATGTTGCTGGATCCGATGATTCCGACCATGTCGTCGACGGTGAAGTGCTTGGCATGCAACACCGTCGGCTTGGGATACAAGTAGATCCGTACGCCCGCCTCCAGCAGCACGTCGTAGTAAGAGGCTTGAGCATGCTGGACCATGAACTGGTCGGCCTGCTCAGATACGAACAGTTCGACTGCGACGCCGCGGTACGCAGCCGTGGTGATCGCCTCCAACAAAGAGTCATCGGGCACGAAGTAGGGGCTGGTCAAGGACAGCTTCTCCTGGGCGCGATGCACCAGCCCGGTGAAGAGCCTCAAGTTCGGGATCGTCAAGTACCCGGGCCCGGACGGCAGCAGCTGCATCGGGACCGGGTCAACCTCAGGATCAGGCACGAGCTCAAGCTCAAGACCCAGCCGCTCGCCAGTCTCCGTATACCAATCCATGGCGAAGACCGCCTCGAGCTCAGCGACAATCTCGCCGGTGATCTTGATGTTGAGATCCTTCCAATGTCGCCCGACCTTGAGATTCGCCGGCAGTAAGTAGCTGGAGTCGATCATGTTCTGGGAGCCCATGAACGCTACCTTGCCGTCCACCACGAGCAGCTTGCGATGATTGCGGAGGTCGGGCCGACGCCACTTGCCCTTGAGGGGCTTGATGGGCATCATTTCGTGCCACTCGATCCCGGCGGCAGTGAGCTTTGCGTTCATCTCCTTGAACCCGGGATACCTGCGGGATGCGACGTCATCGTAGAGCAACCTCACATGAACGCCGCGCTTGACCGCCTCCGCCAGCGCCGTACAGTAAACGTCGGTGGTGTCGTCCCACGCTGTGATGAAGAACTCGGAGTGAACCCTGCTCTCCGCTTCATTGACGGCGTCGGCCATCGCTTTGATGGAGGCGTCGGAGTCGCCGAACAATCCATGGCTGATACCGGTCACGCATGGCAGGTGACTGAGATGCCGGTTCAGGCGGAACAGGCTGTCGACACCGACCGGTATGTCAGCTCCGGGTGGCAGGTCAGGAACCTCGGCCGTACGTTCAGTGATCAGCTTGTTGGCTTCAGCCTGGACTTTGGCTCGCCGTCCGCGTACGAATGGGCTGCCGATCAGAAGGAAGATCACCAAACCGAAAATCGGAGTGACGACGATCAGGAGCAGCCATGCGATGGAGGAGGACGGTCGACGGTTGCCGGGTATCGTGCCGAGCGCCACGATCTTGATGGTCAACTCAACGAGATACAAGATCAATGGGGCCCAGGCAATTGCGCTCACCGATACCACACCTCTCGAAATTCGGAGTACCACGATATTGGCAGAGGCTGGGTCGCCGCCTCACCTGTCGCGGGTGATTCTTCGCGAGCTCGATGAGTGCTCCTGAATCGACCATGCGGCGCCTCCAAAGCAGGTAATGTCCGAGCGACAGACTCCGGCAGATGTAAGGAGCCGCAACATGCGGAGATTCGGGGCCTCTGTTTTGATTGCGGCTGCCGTGGTCGCAACCCTGACGCCTGAGAGAGTGGCGACTGCCGCCCAGGCCAGTTGCCAGACCGACATTCCGGTCATCGGTGATGTGGACGGTGATGGCAGATCCGATCTGGTGGTCGGGCTGCCGGGCCGTGGCACGAAGACCGGAGAGGTCGATCTCCGACTCACTACGACATCAAGCAGAATTTTGACCTTGACCAACTCTGGTCTCGGCTCTGGTGCCCAAGGGGATGAGTTTGGCGCCGCTGCGGTTCTTGCCGACCTGAACGCTGACGGCTGCGACGACATTATCGTCGGCGCCCCAGGATCGAATGGCGGCGCTGGCCGGGTGCATGTGGTATTGGGGGCCGAGGACGGATTCCAGACGACCGACGGGGTGACCTTGGACGGTGGTGCAACCTCGGGCGGCCGATTCGGATCCGCGCTCGCCATCGCGCCGAACCAGGGCAAAACGGGCTACGACCTGTGGGTTGGCGCGCCACTCGACGATGTTGGCGCATCCAATTCGGGCTCGGTCGTGCATTATTTGATCACCAACTCCAGTGGTGATCTTGAGTTCAGCCCGGCCGAGACCATCAGCCAGAATTTCCCGGGAGTCCCAGGTAGCGCGGAAGCGGGCGACCAGTTCGGTGCGGTGCTATCCGCGACGGCGCGAGGTCTCCTGGTCGGCGATCCGCTTGAGAATGTCGGCAAGGCAACCGATGCCGGATCGATCACTCTTCTGACGAGCAGCGGTGACAATGCCCCATTTGAGAAGGCGTTCAGTTGGTCACAGGCATCCGCCGGGGTACCTGGCAATGCGGAATCGGGTGATCATTTCGGAGCGGCAGTCAACGCTTTCGGAGGGCACTTCGTTGCCGGCGTTCCCGATGAGGACGTCAACGGTCGCAGTAACGCCGGCATGGTGCAACTCTTCAGTTGGCCGGCCAGTGGCCCAGTACCAGGCGGTGAACTCAAGCAATACACTCCCGGGGTTCCGGGGATCGTCGAAGCCGGCGACCGGTTCGGTGCTGCCGTGGCGATTGGCCGCAACATGGGGTGCTTCGACAACTCCGTTCAGATTGCTGTCGGGGCACCTGGCGAGGACGTTACCTTCAACGGTTCGGCACGAAAGGACGCCGGAACGGCGGTGGTCTTCACCCCGCCGCCATTCGAGTCCTGTGCGCGAGCTGTCGACCAGCCAACCCTGCTTGCCGGCAACCCAGAAACAGGTGATCGTCTGGGCAGCACGCTGGCACTTGGACGGCACAGTGATGACGACGATGATGCGAGCGATCGCGCCTTTATCGGGGTGCCTGGGGAGGACGGCAGCGGCATCGTTCAGTCGACACCGATCGGCAGTGGAGCGAACTCAACTGACATCCTCGTCGCCGGCGGCTTCAAATCCTCCGTCGGTTACAGCGGTGACGCGCCAGCAGGCACGAACTATGGGGCGGTGATCGCTTCACCCGCAGGGGAGTGAACCACCACCCACGCGCCGACAAGTCGCGTCAGGGGGTCTTGCGGCTTATCGGCAGGCGGACCCGCAGGATGGTCTCTTCTGGCTGGGAGTCGATCATGATCGTGCCACCGTGGCGCTCAACGACGATGCGGCGCGCAATATCGAGACCGAGTCCGGTGCCTTTGCCGACGTCCTTGGTCGTATAGAAGGCCTCGAATGCCCGAGCTGCTACCTCTGGCGGCATGCCGGGACCCGTGTCACCGACTTCGATCACCACATCGGCGGCGTCGACCCGCGTCGTGACGCGGAGCGTGCCTGACCCGCCCATCGCATCGACTGCGTTATCGATCACGTTCGTCCATACCTGGTTGAGCTCCCCGGCGTATGCGTCGATCATGGGCACATCGACGCCGTACTCGCGTATCACTTTCACTTCGCGCAGTCGGTGCCCGAGCATCACCAGCGTGCTGTCCAGGCCATCGGTCACAGCAATGTGCTGCATGGAAGCCCGGTCCATCTGGGTGTACGAGCGGACGGCCGCGACGAGCTCCGAGATGCGCCGAGTTGATTCCTTCACCTCCGACAACAGTGTGACCACTGAGAACGTGCTCGCCGTCCACTCCAGGCCGGGCTCGAGGGCCGGTCCGTCGAGGATCGCTGCGGCGCGGGCGCACCAATCAAGATCAACTCCTGCCGCGGCGAGCGGCGGGGCGATGGTCCACGCACGTGTCACGCCGTGGTGGCTGAGCCACGATGCCAGGGCCTGCTCTCGATCCGCACGGACCAGCGGATCCAGGTCCGCGCTGCCCGGCCCGGCCTCGCTGCGCAGCGCATCGAGCGCGGCGAGCTGCGCGGGCATGATGTTTTGCTGAGTCAGCTGCCGTACTGACGAGAGCAAGGTCTGGTACTCAGTCTCGAGAGCATTGACCGCACGACTCGCGGCAGCCGCCGGATTGTTGATCTCATGCGCAATTCCGGCTGCCAACGTGCCGAGCGTGACGAGGGAGTTCCGTTGCCGTGCGGTCGATTCGATGGAGCGCGCGGTGTGGTAAAGACCGGCGATGAGATGGGCACCGAAGGGAAACCAGGCGTCGGCCCGATCACGCAGGACCTCCGCCGGCACCCTGAGCGCCCGACCCCTACTCGCTCCACGACCTGTCGCGAGATAGGTTCCGTGCTCGTCCCAAGCACGAAATCCGCCGGCCCAGCGCCCGGGCACATCCATTCGCGCCACCACTGTGTCCTCGCGACCAACATGCCGGATCAGATCAATCGCACCACTGACGAGCACCCACCAGAAGTCCGCATACTCGCCCTCCCGGAACAGGTCGACGCCGGGCTCGATGCGCACCTCAGCACTGACCTTGATCAGATCGGCGAGCTGATCATCTGTCAGGCTGTCGAAGATGCTCAGCGGGCGGAGATCATCAACGCGCATTAGACCGTCGCCAGATAGCGGTGTACGAGATAAACCGACATCGCGCCTTCACCAACCGCTGAGGCAACCCGCTTCATCGAGTTGAGGCGCACGTCACCGGCCGCGAATACACCGGGCACACTCGTCTCCAGCGCGAATGGTGGTCGGGGCAGCCGCCACGGGGTCGAGTCGGCCCGCAAGAGATCTTGACCTGTCACGACAAAGCCCTTCTCGTCCCGCACGATATGGGGCCCCAGCCAATCGGTCCGCGGAGTGGCGCCGATAAAGATGAACAGCCAGCTGGATGGGACTTCTTCTCTTGCGCCGGTCTCGGTGTCCGCGAGGGTGAGCGCTTGGAGGTGGCCCTCGCCCTGAACTCCCACGACCTTGCTGTGGTAACGCACTGCGATGTTGGGCGCCGAGGTGACTCTGCCGATCAGGTAGGACGACATTGTCTCGGCAAGCGTGGTGCCCCGTACCACCAGCACGACTTGACTGGCGAACCTGGACAGATTCAACGCAGCCTGCCCGGCCGAATTCGCGGCGCCGACGACATAGACAACGTCACCCTGGCATTGATTCGCCTCGCCTGCGGCGGTGCCGTAATAGATGCCCCGCCCGGTGAGCTCGGCAAGCCCGGTCGCCTCCAGTCGCCGATAGGACACGCCCGTCGCAACGACGAGCGCCCGGCTCTCGATCTCACCGGAACCATCGAACAGCACGGCCCGTACCGGGCCTCGGGTCTCGAAGCCGACCACATCTCGCGCGAGTACCATCTCGGCTCCGAAGCGGGAAACCTGCGCTATCGCGCGCTGTGCGAGGTCTGAGCCACTCAGACCCTTCGGGAATCCCAAGTAATTTTCGATTGCCGCGCTCATCCCCGCCTGTCCGCCAGGCGCCTCACGCTCCACAATGACAGTGCTCAGGCCCTCCGATGCCGCGTACACGGCGGCGGCCAAGCCAGCCGGGCCTCCGCCGACGATGCACAAGTCGTACAGCGGCTGTTGCGCGCTGGTATGCAGCCCCAGGGCGGCAGCGAGATCGAGCGTCGACGGAGCGCGCAGCGTGTCGCCATCAGGCACAAGTACCAGCGGCAAGTCGGCCGTAGCCGCGTGAGCAACCAGACACAAACGCTCGCCCTCGGGGTCGCGTTCGACGTCATACCAGCGGTACGGCACGTGGTTGCGAGCCAGGAACATCTTGATCTCGTGACTGCGGTCAGACCAGCGGTGACCGATCACCCGAACGTCAGACGTGTGATCGGGATTGGCCTTGTGCCAGTCGTCGAGCAGATCATCGATGATCGGGTACAGCCGTTCCTCGGGAGGATCCCAGGGCTTGAGCAGGTAATAGTCCAGACCGATGTCGTTGATCGCATTGATCGCGACATCGGTGTCGGCGTACGCCGTGAGCAGCAGGAGCTTCGCGGTCGGCGCGTATGCCTGCGCCTGCTTCAACATCTCGATGCCTGTCATCTCAGGCATCCGTTGGTCCGCCGCGATCAAGGCCACCGGCTCATCACGCAGATTCAGCTTGGTGAGCACCCCCAACGCCTCTGGACCAGAGGAGGCGCGAACAATGCGATAGTCAGCACCATATTGGCCGGCTAGGTCTCGGGAGATCGCCGCCGAGACCTGTGGATCATCATCAACGGTCAAGATCGTCGGTCTGCTCATAGAACAGCTCTTTGGGTGAGGTCAGGGCGTTCTCGCACCGTCACACCGCTGCCTGTTCCCACATTGATCATTTGCCGCTCGACCCACCCATTCGTTGAGCACTTCGTCAAACTGTTCCACAGCACGAACATCCTCAACAGGGCAAACGGCGCACCCCATCTGCTTATCCGCAATAGTCACGATAGAGATGGCGTCTGGTTAAAGGTTGAAGGCAGCGAGGACGTCGGTCGCCTTGTGCGCCCTGCGCAGAGGGCGAATGCCGCCGATGCGGGCGATACTGGCCGCGAGGCCGTAGTGGTCGAGGCGGGTCGTCACCTGCTTGCCCCTCAGGGAGGGGTGAATCACGACCGTCGGGACGCGATTCCCGGAATGGTTGTCGTCCTCATCCCAGGTAATGACAATCGCGAGTCGGTTGGATGTGAAGTCGGGCCCCTTCTTGATCCGCGGCAGCCATGATCGAAGCCACCTATCCGTGGTGGCCGCCGAGCAGTCGTGGCCGTCATGGCAGACGTCGGGAATCAGCAGACCGAACGTCGGCAGCTTCCCAGCGGTGATGTCGTCCGCAAGGGCTCCGGCGGTCGGCGATCCAGAAGCGACATCGAACTTTTCGCAGTGGGCTCGCTCGGCCGGATCCTCGAAGTACGGCCAGGGGTTGTGCCGCACAGCGTAGGTGTCGTAGTTGCGTCGCGCGCAATTGGTGGGCATCGACTCCGCGTAGGACTTAGTCGTGCGACCGGCTGCCACTAGCCGCCCGAACACCGATGGACCGTGCAGCTGGTGTGCGTCGGGGGTTTGGTCATCGACGACCCCGAACGTCGATCCGCCTGCCAGCGCAAGGTAATTCGGCAGGGATGGATGACTCATGGCGTAGTAGTTGGTCGCGGCGCCGTAGGACCGGGCCTGAGACATGAGGTACGGCATGTGCGCCGTGACATCCTGGACGCTTCGATTCTCTTCCACAATCATCAGAACTTTGTCGACTCGGGTGGCTGGTGACGCGGCATGCGAGGCGGCCTGTGACGAGCTGGAAGTTGCGGTTGGGACGGGATCCGATGCGGTGCTCGTGCACCCGGTGACACCGAGGAAAACCGCTACCGCCAAGGCAGCCGCCCGACCCCACCGTGGGGCCCGAGCGCCGACTGGCATGCTCATAGGCGTAGCAGCTCCATCCTCAAATGCTGTCTGAGTTAACGCGGCTCGGCCTGAGCCCAGGCTGTGAAGCGCTCCTACGCAGCAACCCAAAAGGGGGGACGTTTGGCAGCACAGTCGTCGAAGCAGCCCCTCTCGGCGGCCGCGAGGGGTCGTTAGCTAGCACAGGTGTCGAAATCACCCGAGAACAGGTGGCTGTTCGCGCGCGCCAGCTCACAGAGGAGTCGGTGGCAGCGCGAGCCTTACCGCCGACGGCCGTCACAGGGAGCTTGGATTGCGCAGCTCGACGGCATCCAGCATGGCTGCGGGTCCACCTCCGTACGAGGTAAGGGCTCTACGGATCGGCCGGGGAACCCAAGGCAGCAGCCACATGGCCTGGGCGAGCGCCCAAAGCTGCATACGCGAATTCGGAATCAGCATTTTCATGACCGCGGGACCGATCCTCCGGCTTTGCTGAACTGCTGGTCGCAGAGCCTGCTCGTACGCCTCGAGCCCGCGACCGTGATCACCGCTTGTCGCGGCTAGTTCGCAGGCCAGAACATACGCGCCCACAAGCGCGAGGCTCGTTCCACCGCCAACCGCCGGGCCGGGGGAGTAGCCGGCATCCCCCACGAGGGTGACGCGGCCTCTGGTCCAGGTGTCCATAACGATCGTGCTGATCGAGTCCACATACAGGTCATCTGCGTTTTCCAGCTCGGCGAGGAGGCGCGGCACCTCCCAGCCCATATCGCTGTACAGATTGCGGATGAGTGATCGTTCAGCAGCCAGATCGCGGCGATCGTAATCGTGCAGCGTCGGGGTCCGCCATAGCAGCAACACGCGTGCCTCATCGGTTCCGTGAACCGGGTAGATGGCCGCTGTGCGACCGACGTCGCCGTAGCCCAGCATCCGCTGATGCAGGTCAAGGTAGTTGGGCACGGTGAACACCGCGAGGTAGCCGCCCAGGAAGTGGAGGAATTGATACTCCTCACCGAACGCCAGCCGTCGGGTGATCGAATGCAGGCCGTCTGCCCCGACGAGAAGATCAAATGTCCGCCGCGAGCCGTGTTCGAACGCGACACCGACGCCGTCCTCGGCCTCCTCGAGCCAGCTGATCGAGTCGCCGAAGACGTACTCGACATCGTCCCGGCCCGCCTCATAGATGATCTTCGCTAGTTCTCCGCGCATGATCTCGACGTGACGTGCAGACACGCCTTCCGATCCCAATTCCGCGGACACATCGATCGGCCGATGTCCTTCCCTGATGAAGGAAATGATCTCGGTGTGCGTGCCGGCATCGTGAACCTGCGGCAGCGCGCCCATCCACTCGATAATCTGTAGCGCTGGACCGAAAAGATCTACGGCATGGCCGCCGCTGCCGAACCGAAGTTCTTCTGTTCTCTCTACGACCGTCGGCTGGTACCCGAATCGGTTGAGCCAGTAGGCGAGCACCGGGCCGGCCACACTGGCACCCGAGATCAGCACGCGACGACCGGCTGCGGCCATGTGATCAGCCTCCATACCTCCGGCTGAGCCACAGACACCAAACCGGGTATAGGCGACGCTGCTCCACGTCTGTGTTGACGATCACAATCGGAGCGTAGGTGATGCGGACTGAGGCTGTCGAAGCCCACGAGTCACATTCACAGCGCGTTCGACAGCTCAGGGCGCAGTCGACATCGGCCTTTCCGCCGGTTGGCGTCAAGCCCTCTTCTCGCTGGCTGGAGGCCAGTACGGTTCTGACGGAGGCGTTCGCCAGCCAAGGGCGGAGGCGTGGTCGATGAGAGTCCGGGTAGCGCGAGCAACCATCGGCCGGGTGTCACCTGCGCGGTGAAGTAACGCCCAGGCCCATAGAGGCACTGGGGATCGGACAGGCCGGCGGGTCAACGTCGGCAGCATCGGCGCCGCGTGGCGCTTAGGCGATTCGAGCACGGGCCGCCGCAAGCGGGCCACGTGGTCGAAGAATGCAGCGCCAGTGATGCCGCCGTCGTCGATATTGATCACTGACGCCTGGCTAGCCTTCGCGAAGGCCGAAGCGTAGCGGTTCCATGACCTCCACGACGCTTCGTCAACATCGACGAGCACCGAGATCTCGGCTGCTGGCACGCTCTTGTGCCGAGCCGCCCGATGTGCGCGTGGCATGACGGCTTCCAGGCTCTCGTACCGCAAGAGGTGCGCGGCCAAGTTTTGCCGTTCGATGTCGGCCTCCTCAATCCAGGCGATAGCCAGGTCGAGGCTGCCTTCGGCCACCCGCGCCGCTTGGGTGTGTGAGGGCAGGACCCATTCATCGACACGGACCCGAAGGTCGGGCATTGCTGCTGCCTCTGGGGGAAGCCAACTGACGTAGCCCAGCCGCAGAGGTAACTCTCCGGCTCCGCCACGGGCCCGATCGACCGCCCGTGCAGCGGCGCCCAACACCTCTCGAGCATCGGTCAGGAACTGGCTGCCCGCGGGCGTCAATTCGACGTGTCGGCGGTCGCGGACGAGGAGCTGGGTCCCAAGCTCACGTTCGAGATTACGGATCTGCTGAGAGAGCGAAGGTCCAGCAAGGTGCAGCCGCTCTGCGGCCCGACCGAAATGCAGTTCCTCGGCAACGGCGACGAAGTAGGTCAGCTGCCGGAGTTCCACGCGGTCGATAGTAGAGCTGACAAGGAGTGATAGGCGGGGCCTACCACAGTTTGGTCATAAGTCGTGGACTCTAGACGAGCACCGGGTTTAACTCAGATCAAGACGAGCACAAGGGTCTAACTCAGATTCAGGACCTTCGCTTTACGGAGCAGAGGACGAAGTTGAGGTCCCAACATTAGAGACGTCATCCGCAAATGCGATGCGTCCGAAACCGCCAAACCAAAGACCTTCCGGGCCAAGCACAAAGCAGGAGTAAGCCATGAGCGTAACCAAAGTACACAGCGTCACCAGCGAGACGAGCGTTCGCAGGATCAACATGAACCTCGAAATCCAAGTGATCCCCGTGTCCGACGTCGACCGATCCAAGGATTTCTACGAGCGACTGGGTTGGAGGCTGGACGATGACGCCGCGCCGCTCGACGGGCTCCGTATCGTCCAGTTCACACCCCCAGGCTCGGGGACCTCGGTCACGTTCGGCAGGGGACTCACAACGGCCGCGCCAGGATCGGCCGAGGGTGGGCTCGTCGTCTCCGATATCGAGGCGGCCCATGACGGACTGGTCGGCCGTGGTATCGACGTGAGTGACGTGTGGCACGGCCCGCCGTTCCCCCCCGAGGCGCGGCAAGCCGGCCCCGACCCCGAGCGCACCAGCTACGGGTCTTTCTTCTCATTCACCGATCCCGACGGCAATTTGTGGCTCGTCCAGGAGGTCACCACGCGGCTCCCAGGCCGGATCGACACCACGGAAACGGCATTCGCGTCTGCGGCAGACCTGGAGAGTGCGCTTCGGCGTGCCGAGGCCGCCCACGTCGAGCACCAGAAGCGCACAGGGCGGTCGCACCTTTTTCACCGGTCGAGCGAAGACGACAACTGGCCCGCCTGGTATGCCTCCTACGTAGTGGCAGAGCAGGCCGGGAGCGATCTGCCGGCGTGACCGATCTCGCGCTGGCTGTCTGGTGCGGCGGCCGAGGCAACTGTGCCCAGGGGATCGGGTCCCTGAGTGCCGGCCGACCGACGGACTACGCCCCACTTACTCGGGCCACACCCCAGCCATATGTGGGGCGTGAGCGAGTGAAGTGGGGCGTCAGTTGAGTTTCGAGGAGGGAGCCTTGGGCTCACCTGCGGCGTCCAGAATGAGAACTTGTTGCGAGATCGCAGCGTGGTGATCTTTACCTCCACTTCCGTGGTGCTCACAGCGACAGGGGGCGCCGATGACGAACGAGGTCGATGACTGGTTTGCCCAGCGCCAGCATCCACTCACGGACGCGATGCAACTCGCCCGCAAGCTGATCTTGGATGCCGATTCTCGGGTAAGCGAGTCGATCAAGTGGAAGACTCCAACCTTCGCGTACCAGGGCAATATTGTCAGCTTCAATCCGTCGAAGAAGTTCGTGAGTTTGATGTTCCACCGTGGGGCTGAAATCCAAGGCGACTTTCCGCACCTGGAGGGCGACGGTCGTCTGGTACGTGTGATGCGCTTCGCGGATGCCGACGAGGTCGAGGCAACCAAGGACGAGCTCCAGGCAGTGATCCGCTCCTGGTGCAATGCCCGCTAACTCCCGCAGGTGCGTTTCTCCGCACAAGGTCCCATGAAGCTGGATCCGGCCTGAATTGCGCTTATTCGTGACCCCGTGCGGAGAAACGCACCAGACGCGTTACGTCAGCCGAGTCCATTTGGCCGTGGAGACCGCGCCGTTGGCGTTGATCGCGAAGAGGCGGTAGTAACCGCGTGGCGCGAGGCTTGTAGTGGCATTGATGGTGATCTTGCCGTCGGCGTACTGCAGCGGAATCTCGCGCTGGTTGGCATCGAAGCCGTGTGTTGGCGAGGCTGGGCTCATCATGATCACCTTGGTGACATCGCTGCTCACGTTGATCGAGTACGTCTGCCCGTAGGTGATCTCGGCCGGCAGGCCGCTCAAGCTCGGCCGTTCGCCCTTGAACAAGTACGGCGGCTCGAAGCGCAACACGGTGTCGCTCCGGGCCTGACCCTTCGGATTCGACGACATGCTGATGACACTGCCGTCGTCGGCCAGGAACGCCATCGAGTGGTAGAGCCGATGCTCGCCATCCGGCAGCGGGTTCATCGGGGTCCACGACTTTGAGGTAGCCGACTTGAGCAGGCCGACTTCCTGGCTCGCGTTCTCGATCTTGTTCGCCGAACCACCGCCCACCTCTAGCACGCTGCCATCGGGAAGCTGTACGCAGTTCACATACGCCTTGGCTGACCGAAGCGACGGACCCGATGTGTACTTCGGTGAAGACGAGCTATCCAGGTCGATCACGTTCGTCGTCGAAGTCGCTGGCCAGCCACCGCCCATGACCATGAGCTTTTGCCGCCGGATGCTACCCAGCCAGCAAGCGCTCCCGAATCCGCGGCGGGTGGGATGTGTCAGGGCATTGACCTTGCTGAACTTATTGCCGTTGAACGGCTGCCAAAAACCCGGTTGGAAGAAGTCTTGTGAGCCCTCCGCGTCCTCGGCGGGCTGGATCCAGCCTTCACCCGTATAGAAGTACTTGGCATTGGCCGTCAGGAAGATGTGCGGGTAGAGCGGGAACTCACGGTTGCCTGGCTGAGGGTCGTACTTGTTGGCATAGGGATTCCAGACCTCAGACGAATCCGAGTTCTTCCCGTTGGCGTCGAATCCGCCGACGATCAAGGCGTAGCCGCCACGGGTGTTGATCACGCTGGGGTACCAGCGGCCATCGGACATGTCGTCTTGGCGACGAAACTCTCCCTGGTCGAAATCGAAGGTATAGAGAGCTTTGGACCCTTTCCAAGCCGAGTTACTGGTTCGATAAGCGGCCGTACCTCCGGCCGCGATGGCATCACCATTGCTCAGCAGCATGTGGCCGGCGCAGAACATGTCGGTGGGAGTCTTCAGCTTTGTCGGCGCACCGCTCCCCGGCGTCCAGAGATAGGACTCGAACGTACCGGCATCGAAAACGTCAGAGCTGTTGCCGGATCCGGCCAGCAGCAAGATCTTGCCTCCCGGCCCCATGATCAGGTGGTAGGCATTGGACCCTGACGGTAGCGACGGCAGGCTCGACCAACGACCGCCGTCATTCGTCGGAAGAGCCTTCAGGTCGGACGCGCTATCGGGGTTTGCGGCCTTGGTCTGGACAGGCGAGTCAACCTCGACCTTCTTGCTAGTGGTCTTGCTGGTTTTTGCTTCCGTGCCGATCGGCGCCTGGGGATCAAGGAACCGCTCTTGCTCGTTCTTGATACGTGCAGCGCTGTCCTTTGCATCTGCTGCCCCGGCACCGCCGAGGAAGATTGCGCCAGCGGCCAACGCCGTTATTACGGCGCCGAGAAGAGGTGTGCGCAGGCGCGCTCTCGCCATGTTGTTCCCCCCGAGAATCACGTGCGGCTTCCCCTGCCGATAGCCCGCGCGTGGCGTTGTCAGGGAATTCAACCAAAGAACGCGCATTCTGGAAGCCGACATGCCACAAAACTCGTCCGGGTTTTGTCGGCGGATCGATCCCAATCCGCCTCCGGCTCCGTATTACATGTATGCAGGTCCCCTCGCGACGCCACTCGTAGCATGTCCTCTCGTGGAGCGGGTGTGGCGTACCGCCTCAACATCGACATCGGCACCAGATTCACCTCGGCCAGCTATGTGAGCGCTGAGGAGTCGGGAGTCCTAACGCTCAGCCCATCCGCGCGCAGACTTTCTTCGGCACAGTTCTTGGCTGATGGCCGGGTTCGGGTTGACTCTCTGGCGTGGATGCTCCGCGGCATCGTCGCTACGGCGAGCCAGCAGCTCCAAGAGGTTCCGGTGTCGGTCGGGGTGAGGTATCCCGTGAGCTGGGACTCTCACCAGCTTCTCCTGCTGTGGGAGGCCTTGGTGCTGGCGGGAATCCCCGATGCGGACACCGAGGCCGGTGCCGACCCGGCAGCAACGGTGTTGGCGCCCCGCAGTCCGTTTGATCACGAGCAGCCACCGGTCGAG
>Ga0075421_100004174_pt1 | contig 17425 bp, 30 predicted proteins | sample SoiMetdeltSBSDD5_FD_75292 | JGI IMG/M metagenome (GOLD analysis project Ga0075421, IMG submission 75292) | Bulk soil microbial communities from a Populus tree surrounding site in Tennessee, USA - Soil MetaG P. deltoides SBSDD5 | ecosystem: Environmental > Terrestrial > Soil > Tree plantation...
ACGTACGTGACGTACGAGGAGATCACCAAGAAAGAGCCCGAGAAGAGCCTGCTCATTCCCAAGAACCGGACCAACGGGCGCAACGCCTACGGGCGCATCACCGTCCGCCACCGCGGCGGCGGGGCGAAGCGCATGCTGCGCCAGGTCGATTTCCGGCGGGATAAGATCGGGATCCCGGCTCGAGTTGCCGCCATCGAGTACGATCCGAATCGCTCCGCCCGTCTGGCGCTCCTGCACTACCGTGACGGGGAGAAGCGCTATATCATCGCGCCGCTCGGGGTCAAGGTGGACGACGTCGTGATGTCGGGCCCGCAGGCCGATATTCTCCCCGGCAACGCGCTGCCGATCCGCAACATCCCGGTCGGCACGCTGGTCCACAACGTGGAGCTGCAGCCGGGCCGCGGCGCCCAGATGTGCCGCAGCGCCGGTGCCCAGGCGCAGTTGCTTGCCAAGGAAGGTGACCGCGCGACGCTGAAGCTGCCGTCGGGCGAGGTCCGGCTGGTGGCGCTGGAGTGCATGGCGACGATCGGACAGGTCGGCAACCTCGACCACGAGAACGTGTCGGTCGGGAAAGCCGGACGGGTGCGCTGGAAAGGCTTCCGTCCCACCGTCCGCGGCACCGTGATGAACCCCGTCGACCATCCGATGGGCGGCGGCGAAGGTAAGGGCAAGGGCAACCATCCCATGACGCCGTGGGGCAAGCCCACCAAGGGATACAAGACCCGGCGCGGCGCCCGTCCCTCGGACTCCGCCATCGTGACGCGACGGAAGAAATAGGAGCCAGGGCACATGGGACGCTCGCTGAAGAAGGGCCCTTACATCGACGAGAAGCTCTACGAGCGGATCGAGGAGCTCAACCGGACGCGCCAGAAGCGGGTTCTAAAAACGTGGGCACGCCGCTCCGCGATCCCGCCGGAGTTCGTGGGTCACACGCTGGCCGTGCACAACGGCCGGAAGTTCATCCCCGTCTACGTGACGGAGAACATGGTCGGCCACCGGCTCGGCGAGTTTGCCCTCACGCGGACGTTCAAGGCGCACGGGCAGGCCGAGAAGGCCGCCGCCTCGCCGACGGGGAAGTCGTAGAGATGCAAACGGTCGCTCGCGCCCGCTTCGTGCGCGTCTCCGCCCGCAAGGCGCGGCTCGTGCTGGACCAGATCCGGGGCAAGTCCGTCGGCGACGCCCTCGCCACCCTGGAATACACGCCGCGTGCGGCGGCGCGTCTCGTGGAGAAGGTGCTGCGCTCGGCCATCGCCAACGCCGAGCACAATCACCAGGTGAGGAACCTCGACGACCTGCGGGTGGTGCAGGCGATCGCCGACGGCGGCCCCTCGATGAAGCGCGTGCAGCCGCGGGCCATGGGGCGCGCCTTCTTCATCAAGCATCGCACCAGTCATCTGACGATCGGCGTGAGCGACGAGACGAACGGCGCCCTGCGGCCCCCGGCCACGCGGCCGTCGCGCGCCGCCGCCGCGCCCGCCCGCGAGACGACGGCGCCAGCGGCCCCGACCGCCAAGGCGCCCAAGGCGGCGGCCAGGAAGCCGGCAGGCAAGAAGCCGGCACCGAAAGCCAAGGAGAAGAAATAGGTCATGGGTCAGAAGACGCATCCGATCGGCTTCCGCCTCGGCTCGACCCGGACGTGGTCGTCACGCTGGTTTGCGACGAAGAACTACGCGGACCTGCTGCACGAGGACGTGAAGATCCGGCGCTTCATCAAGGACCAGCTCTACCACGCCGGTATCGCGAAGATCGACATCGAGCGCTCGGCCAACCGCGCGCGGATCACGATCTTCACGGCGCGCCCGGGCATCATCATCGGCCGCAAGGGGGCCGAGGTCGAGAAGCTCAAGAACGAGCTGCAGACGCGCACGGGCAAGGAGATCTACCTCAACATCGAGGAGGTCATCCATCCCGAGCTCGACTCCCAGCTCGTCTCCGAGAACGTCGCCCTCCAGCTCCAGAAGCGCGTGGCCTTCCGCCGCGCCATGAAGAAAGCGGTCACCTCCGCGCTGCGGCTGGGTGCCGACGGCATCCGGATCGCGTGCGCGGGCCGGCTGGGCGGCAGCGAGATCGCGCGGCGCGAGTGGTATCGCGACGGCCGGGTGCCGCTCCACACGATTCGCGCGGACATCGACTTCGGCATGGCCACCGCCCACACGACGGCCGGCACCATCGGCGTGAAGGTGTGGATCTTCAAGGGCGAGGTTCTGCGTGCCGCGCCGCCGGAGGGGTAGGGCGATCCGATGCTGATGCCCAAGCGCGTCAAGTACCGCAAGGCCCAGCGCGGCAACATGCGCGGCAAGGCCCAGCGCGGATCGAGCCTGTCGTTCGGCGAGTACGGCCTGAAGGCGCTCGAGCCGGGATGGGTCACCAACCGCCAGATCGAGGCGGCCCGGGTGGCCCTCACGCGCAGCCTCAAGCGCGGCGGCAAGGTGTGGATTCGCGTCTTTCCCGACAAGCCGGTGACCAAGAAGCCGGCGGAGACGCGGATGGGCAAGGGCAAGGGAAATCCCGAGGAGTGGGTGGCCGTGGTGAAGCCGGGCCGCATCCTCTACGAGATGGAAGGCGTGCCGGAGGATGTGGCGCGCGAGGCGTTCCGGACGGCCGCGAACAAGATCGGCATCACGACGAAGTTCGTGACCCGCACGCGGACCCTGTGAGGACCCGACCATGAAGGCGGCGAAGTGGCGCGATCTCTCCGAGGACGAGGTGACGCAGAAGGCGCGTGAGCTCTCCGAGGAGATCTTCAATCTGCGGTTCCAGCTCTCGATGGGGGTCGCCAAGAACCCGTCGCGGCTGAGCCAGGCGCGGCGCGATCTCGCGCGCGCGTACACGATCAGCCGGGAGCGGGGCGCCGCCCTCGTGGTGGCGCCGCCGCCGGTCGAGAAGCCCGCCGCCAAGGCGGAGCCGGCCGCGAAGGCACCGAAGAAGGCCGCCTCCAAGGCGTCGAAGCCGAAGGCCCCCAAGGCCGCCAAGACGTCCAAGGCGCCGAAGGCCGCGGCCAAGAAGAAAGCGAAAGGGTAAGCCGTGGGCGAGCGGAAGAGTCGGGAGGGCGTCGTCGTGAGCGACGCGATGCAGAAGACGCGGGTGGTCAAGATCGAGCGGGTCTACCGCCATCCCAAGTACCAGCGCGTCATTCGCATGTCCAAGAAGCTCAAGGCGCACGACGAGGCCAACGAGAGCCACGTCGGCGACCGCGTCCTCATCGAGGAGACGCGGCCGATCTCGAAGGAGAAGCGCTGGCGCATCCGGAAGATCCTGAGCCGGGTCTCCTAGCGATGATCCAGCCGCGCTCGATGCTCGATGTGGCCGACAACTCCGGCGCCAAGAAGGCGCAGTGCATCCGGGTCATGGGCGGCGCCAACAAGCGTTACGCCTCGCTCGGGGACACCGTCATCGTGGCCATCAAGGAAGCGGCGCCGGACGGCACCGTGAAGAAGGGTGAGGTCGCGCGCGCGGTGGTGGTGCGTACGGTCAAAGAGGTGCGCCGCAAAGACGGCTCGTACATCCGGTTCGACCGGAACGCGGTGGTGCTCATCAAGGCCGACGAGAACCCGGTGGGCACGCGCATCTTCGGGCCGGTGGCCCGCGAGCTGCGCGAGCGCCAGTTCACCAAGATCATCTCTCTGGCACCCGAGGTCATCTGATGCAGAGCGTGCACGTTCGTCGTGGCGATACCGTCGGCGTGATCGCCGGGCGCGAGAAGGGCAAGCGCGGCAAGGTGCTGCGCGTGCTTACCGACAAGGGACGCGTCCTGGTGGAGCACGTCAACATGGTCAAGAAGCACCAGCGGCCGACGCAGAAGCTGCGGCAGGGCGGCATCATCGAGCGCGAGGGGGCGCTCGCCCTCTCCAACGTGCTCGTGGTGTGCAGCAAGTGCGACAAGCCTGCGCGCACGGGAATGAAGATCCTCGGCGACGGTCGCAAGGTCCGCACGTGCAAGCGCTGCGGCGAAGCGATCGACAAGGGTTAGGACGACACCATGGCCAAAGCCGACGCCGCCAAGCCCGCTCCGAAGCCGCAGCAGCAGCCGCAGAAGCCGGGGCAGGCCAAGGGCCAGCCCCGCAAGGACAAGGCGCCCGACACGCAGCCGGCCATCGCCAAGGGCCGTCCCAAGGGCACCGGGCAGGTTCCGGCACGCTTGAAGGACGTCTACGCGAAGACGGTGGTGCCCGGGATGATGAAGGAGCGCGGCTACACGAATCCCTGGGCAGTGCCGCGGCTGAACAAGATCGTGATCAACATGGGCGTGGGCGAGGGCCGCGACAACGCGAAGATCCTCGACTTCGCCACCGCGGACCTGCAGGCCATCACCGGGCAGAAGCCGGTGGTGACGCGCGCCAAGAAGTCGATCGCGAACTTCAAGCTGCGCGAGGGCGTGCCCATTGGCGCCAAGGTGACGCTGCGGGCGGCCCGCATGTACGAGTTCTTCGATCGACTCGTCAGCATCGCGCTGCCGCGCGTCCGCGACTTCAAGGGCGTGCCGCCCAAGGGCTTCGACGGCCGTGGCAACTACGCGCTCGGGCTCCGCGAGCAGCTCATCTTCCCGGAGATCGTGTACGACAAGATCGACAAGGTCCGGGGCATGGACATCATTTTCGTGACGACGGCCCGGACGGACGAGGAAGCCAAGGCGCTCCTCGGGCACCTCGGCATGCCGTTCAGGGAGCAATAGGGTATGGCCAAGACCTCGCTCATCATCAAATCGCAGGCGACGCCGAAGTTTTCCACGCGTGCCTATCGCCGCTGCAAGCTGTGCGGGCGGCCGCGCGCGTACATCCGCAAGTTCCAGATGTGTCGCCTGTGCTTCCGGGAGCTCGCCCTCAAGGGCGAGGTCCCGGGCATCGTCAAGGCGAGCTGGTAAGCGATGCGCAGCGATCCCATCGCCGATCTCCTGACCCGGATCCGCAACGCCAGCCGCGCCGAGCACGAGAAGTGCGACATTCCGTCGTCGAAGCTGAAGGTGCGCATCGCCGAGCTCTTGAAGGATGAAGGCTTCATCAAGAACTTCCGTGTGCTCGAGGACAAGAAGCAGAACATGCTGCGCGTCTATCTGAAGTACGGCTCCGGGAACGAGAAGATGATCTCGGGCCTCGTGCGGGTGTCCACGCCGGGCCGGCGCGTCTACGTCACCCACGACAAGATTCCGTCCATCCTGGCCGGCATGGGGGTGGCCCTGGTGTCGACCTCGCGCGGCGTGGTGACCGACCGCGAGGCGCGCAAGCAGAAGGTCGGCGGCGAAGTCCTCGCGTACGTGTGGTGAGGAGCTGACATGTCACGCATCGGCAAGAAACCCATCCCGATTCCCCAGGGCGTGAAGGTCCAGGTGGAGGGCACCACCGTCCGTGCGGAAGGGCCGAAGGGCAAGCTCGCGCAGCCGGTGCCGGTAGGCCTCAATGCCAAGCTCGACAACGGGATTCTGGTCATCGGACGGCAGGGCGACGACCGTCGCGTGCGGGCCCTGCACGGTCTCACGCGCTCGCTGGTCGCCAACATGGTCCACGGCGTGAAAGACGGCTTCGAGCGGAAGCTCGAGATCGTCGGCATCGGATACCGCGCCCAGATGCAGGGCAAAGCCATCCAGCTGGCCCTCGGGTACTCGCACCCGGTGATCTTCCCGCTCCCGGACGGCATCACGGCCGAGATCGACAAGCAGGTCGGCATCACCCTGCGCGGCGCCGACAAGGCGCTGCTGGGCGAGACGGCCGCCAAGCTGCGATCGCTGCGCAAGCCCGATCCCTACAAGGGCAAGGGCATCAAGTATGCGGGTGAGGTCATCCGCCGGAAGGTCGGCAAGAAGGCGGGCGCGAAATGATCACCAGGGATCGCAGGGCGCCGCGCGACAAGCGGCATTTCCGGCTGCGCCGATGGGTGCGCGGCTCGGCCGAGCGGCCGCGGCTGGCGGTTTTCCGCAGCCTCGGTCACATCTATGCGCAGCTCGTGGATGACGACACAGGCCGGACGTTGCTGGCCGTCGACAGCCGCAGCAAGGAGTTTCTCGGCACTCACAAGACGGGCGGCAATGTGGCCGCGGCCAAGGCGGTGGGCGAGCTCTTGGCGCAGAAGGCAAAGGCGGGCGGCGTCAAGCAGGTGGTTTTTGACCGGGGTGGGTACAAGTACCACGGGCGGGTCAAGGCGTTGGCGGACGCGGCCCGTGCGGGCGGCCTCACCTTTTAGACGGGGCGATGAAAACGGCCCATCTGCAACGTTTAGTCGAAGGGGGCCTCGACGGCCCCCTCCGAGCCTCCCCCTCGGGATTGCGCGGGCGAAGCCCGCGCTCGAAATCGGCCGACGGGCGGGACGATTTGATCGCCCCTGGCGCCGGAGTCACGGGACTGGACTGGAGAAACACAGTGAGGACACAGGACATGTGGTCATGAAGATCAGGAGAGCTTGAGTGGCGGAAGCGAAGATCGATCCCAGCGTGCTGGAGTTGAATGATCGCGTCGTCTCCATCAACCGGGTGGCCAAGGTCGTGAAGGGTGGGCGGCGGTTCTCGTTCACCGCTCTCGTCGTCGTCGGTGACGGTCGCGGTCACGTCGGCGTCGGGCTTGGCAAGGCGCACGAGGTGCCGGAGGCGATCCGCAAGGCGGTCGAGCACGCGAAGAAGGACCTGATCTTCGTCCCGCTTCGGGAAACCACCATCCCGTGCGAGATCACCGGCCACTTCGGCGCCGGCCGCGTCTTCCTCAAGCCGGCGGTTCCCGGCACGGGCGTCATCGCCGGTGGCGCCGTACGACCGGTGCTGGAGGCGGCGGGCGTCCAGGACATCCTGACCAAGACGCTCGGCTCCAACAATCCGCACAACGTCCTGAAGGCGACCATCGACGCGCTCAGGCGCATCAAGCGTCTACAGGACTTGCACGCGGTGCGGCGCAAGAGCGGTCTGGACGGCAACAACGTGGAGGAGACGGTCGGTGCCCGGCAAGAAGCTTAGGATCACGCTCCGCAAGTCGATCATCGGGCTGAGCCCCAAGCAGGAGGCGACCGTGAAGGCGCTCGGCCTCCGGCGCATGCACCAGTCCGTCTCCCACGACGACACGGCCACCGTCCGCGGCATGATCAACGCGGTGCCGCACATGCTCGAGGTGAGTGATGAGGCTCAGTGACCTGCGACCGGCGCCCGGCGCCGTCAAGTCGCGCAAGCGTGTCGGACGCGGACCCGGCTCGGGCCACGGCAAGACGTCGACGAAGGGCAGCAAGGGCCACAACGCCCGCTCCGGCGGCGGAAAGGCCGGCGGCTTCGAGGGTGGCCAGATGCCGCTCTATCGCCGGCTGCCGAAGCGCGGCTTCCTGCCGCACGGCGGCAAGACGGAGTACGCCGTGGTCAACCTCAAGTCACTGACGGCGTTCTCGGCCAACAGCGTGGTCGATCCGGAAGGGCTCGTGAAGGCCGGGCTCGTGAAGAACTCGCACCGCCACCTGGTCAAGATCCTCGGCGGTGGCGAGCTGGACCATGCGCTCACGGTGAAAGCCCACGCGGTGAGCGAGTCCGCCAAGACGAAGATCGAGGCCAAGGGCGGCCGCGTGGAAGTGCTGCCGACGAGGGCCAGCGCCTCGTGATCGAAGGTCTCGCCAGCTTCCAGAACGTCTTCAAGATCCCGGAGCTGAAGCGCCGCGTCCTCATCACGGCCGGCCTGCTGATCGCGTACCGGATTGGCGCGCACGTGCCGACGCCGGGCATCGACGGCGAGGCGCTGGCTCGCGTGTTCGATCAGGCCCAGAACACGCTCCTCGGCATGGTCGACCTCTTCTCCGGCGGCAACCTGAGACGGCTGTCGATCTTCGCCCTCGGCATCATGCCGTACATCTCGGCCTCGATCATCCTGCAGCTGCTGACCGTGGTCATCCCGGCCCTCGAGCGACTGGCCAAGGAAGGTGAGGCCGGACGCAAGAAGATCACGCAATACACGCGCTACGGCACCATCGTCCTGTCGATCGTGCAGTCGCTCGGCATCGCGTACGGGCTCGAGTCGATGCGTCCCGACGGGATTCCGATCGTGCCGCATCCGGGCTGGGGCTTCCGGGCGCTGACCATGATCACGCTGACGGCCGGCACCGCCCTCATCATGTGGATCGGCGAGCAGATCTCCGAGAAGGGCATCGGCAACGGGATCTCGCTGATCATCTTCGCGGGCATCGCGGTCCGGCTGCCTTCAGCCATCGTGGCGTCCTACACGCTCATCGTGAACCGAGAGATGAGCTTGTTCACGTTCGTGGCCATCGTGGCAGCCATGGTGGCGGTCACCGCCGCGGTCGTTCTGATGCAGGAGGGCCAGCGGAAGATCCCCGTGCAGTACGCCAAGCGGGTGGTCGGCCGCCGCGTCTACGGCGGGCAGTCGACTCACATCCCGCTCCGCATCAACACGGCCGGCGTCATCCCGGTCATCTTCGCCTCCTCGCTCATCCTGTTCCCGGCCACCCTGACCCGGTTCGTGCCGCATCCGTGGATGCAGGCCATCTCCGACGCGCTCTCGCCGGGGCGGCTCACCTACACGCTGCTCTACATGGGCCTCATCGTCTTCTTCACGTACTTCTACACGGCCATCGTCTTCAACCCGATCGATCTGGCCGACAACATGAAGAAGTACGGCGGCTTCATCCCCGGGGTCCGGCCCGGCAAGAAGACGGCCGAGTACATCGACCGCGTGCTGACCCGGATCACCCTGCCGGGCGCCCTCTTCCTGGCCCTCATCTCCGTCCTGCCAGACTTCTTGATCCGGTGGTTCAACGTGCCGTTCTATTTCGGCGGCACCAGCCTCCTGATCGTGGTCGGCGTGGCACTCGACACCGTGCGCCAGATGGAGTCGCATCTGCTCATGCGCAACTACGAGGGCTTCCTCAAGCGATCGCGCTCGCGGTCGGGCGCGTTCTCGCGGAGCAGCTGAGGGTGCGGGTGGCGTTCCTCGGCCCGCCCGGTGCCGGTAAGGGCACGCAGGCACGCGACCTCGCCCGCGAGTGGCGCGTGCCGCACATCGCGACGGGCGACATGCTCCGCGAGGCGGCGGCAGCGGGAACGCCGCTGGGGCTCGAGGCCAAGCGCTACATGGACAGGGGCGCGCTCGTCCCCGACGACGTCATCATCGGCATGATCGCCGACCGCCTGCGCCAGTCCGATGCGCAGAGCGGCTTCCTGCTCGACGGGTTTCCGCGCACGATCGCTCAGGCGGAGGGGCTCGAGCGCTTGCTCAAGGACCTGGGACAGCCGCTCGATCGCGTCATCTACTTCGACGTGGGCGAGCCCGAGCTGACGCGGCGCCTGACTGGCCGTCGCGTGTGCCGCGCCTGCGGCCACAGCTTCCACGTGGTGTCCAATCCGCCGCGTCGCGAGGGCGTGTGCGACGCCTGCGGCGGCGAGCTCTACCAGCGCGCCGACGACAGCGAGGCGACGGTCCGCAACCGGCTGAACGTCTACCGCAAGCAGACGGCGCCGCTGCTGGACTGGTACACGGGGAAGGGGTTGCTCGCGAGCATCCGTGGCGAGGGCACCATCGAGGACATCGCGCACCGGGTGCAGGACGCCGCGCGAGGCCAGAAGTGATCGAGTTGAAGTCTGCGCGCGAGATCGGTCTCATGCGCACGGGCGGGCATCTCCTCGCCGACGTGATGGACCGTCTGCGCGAAACGGTGAAGCCCGGTCTCTCGACGCTCGAGATCGACGAGGACGTCGAGAGCTTCATCCGTGCGCGCGGGGCCGCCCCGGCGTTCAAGGGGTATCGTGGATTTCCGGCCACCGTCTGCATCTCGATCAACGAAGAGGTGGTGCACGGGATCCCGTCCGCGCACCGTCGGATCAAGGAAGGCGACATCGTCGGCCTTGATCTGGGGTGTATCGTGGAGGGGTATTACGCGGACTGTGCGTTCACCCTCGCCATCGGCGACGTGCCTCCCAAGGTGCAGAGCCTGCTCGAGGTCACCCGCGAGAGCCTGGATGTGGCGATCGCGGAGTGTCACGCGGGCCGCCGCCTTTCCGATGTCTCGCACGCGGTGCAGACACACGTTGAGCGCCACGGCTTCGCGGTCGTGCGGGCGTTCGTGGGCCACGGGATCGGCCGCGCTCTTCACGAGGATCCGCAGATCCCGAACTTCGGCGATCCTGGCCGAGGTCCGCAGCTGCGGCCGGGCATGGTGCTGGCCATCGAGCCGATGGTGACCATGGGGAGCTGGGAAGTGAAGGTACTCGACGACGGGTGGACGGCGGTGACACGCGACGGCAGCCTGGCCGCTCACTTCGAGCACACCATCGCGATCACGGAGACGGGTCCCGAGGTGCTCACGAGCCGGACGGGACGCTCCGTCCAGGCCGCGTAGCGCGGACCAGCGAGACAGGAATGCCCAAAGAAGACGCGATCGAGGTGGAGGGCACGGTGGTGGAGCCGCTCCCGAACGCGATGTTTCGCGTGGAGCTCGAGAGCGGCCATCGCGTCCTCGCCCACGTGAGCGGGAAGATGCGGATGAACTTCATACGGATCCTGCCCGGCGACCGGGTCAAGGTGGAGCTGTCGCCCTACGACCTGACCCGCGGCCGGATCACGTATCGGTTCAAGTAGGAGAAGCGATGAAAGTCCGACCGTCGGTGAAGGCGCGCTGCGAGCACTGCAAGGTGGTCAAGCGCCAGGGTGTCACGCGGATCATCTGCAAGAACCCGCGGCACAAGCAGCGACAGGGATAAAAAGCATTCGGAGGGGGCCTCGACGGCCCCCTCCGATGCCTCCCCCAGAACAGAGACGTAGGATTGCGCCGGCAAAGCCGGCGCTCGGACCAGCGTGAGGGAGATGCTATGGCACGAGTGGCGGGAGTGGATTTGCCGAGGGAGAAGCGGGGCGAGGTGGCGATCCAGTACATCTACGGGATCGGGAAGGCTACCGCGCTGTCGATTCTGAAGAAGGCGAACGTGAACCAGCACAAGCGCGTCAAGGAGTGGTCCGACGACGAGACGGCGCGGGTGCGCGACATCATCGAGCGCGAGCACAAGGTCGAGGGTGACCTGCGGCGCGAGATCTCGATGAACGTGAAGCGGCTGATGGACATCGGCTGCTATCGCGGCATCCGGCATCGTCGCGGCCTGCCCGTGCGGGGCCAGCGCACGCACACCAACGCGCGGACGCGCAAGGGCCCGACCAAGGGCGTGATGGTGAAGAAGAAGACGACGGTGGCGGCAGCGGCGCCGGCGCCAGCGGCGCCGAAAAAGGCGGGAGCGTAACTCATGGCGGACCAGACCGAAGCGAAGCCCACACCGCGCAAGAAGGGCGGCAAGCGCAAGGAGCGGCGCGAGGTGCGGACGGGCGTCGCCCACATCCAGGCGACGTTCAACAACACGATCGTCACGTTGACCGACAAGAACGGCAACGTGGTGTCGTGGTCGAGCGCCGGGAGCGCCGGCTTCAAGGGCTCGCGGAAGTCGACGCCGTTCGCCGCCCAGACGGCGGCCGAGATCGCCGCCCGCAAGGCGATGGAGTATGGACTCAAGCAGATCGAGGTCTTCGTGCGGGGTCCGGGGGCTGGCCGCGAGGCGGCCATCCGCTCCCTGCAGGCAGTGGGCCTCGAGATCACCGCGATCCGCGACGTGACGCCGATCCCGCACGACGGCTGCCGGCCGCCGAAGCGGCGGCGGGTGTAGGAGGCGACCATGGCGCGGTATCGTGACGCGAAGTGCCGGCTGTGCCGCCGTGAAGGTCAGAAGCTGTTCCTCAAGGGCGCCCGCTGCTTCACCGACAAGTGCGCCATCGAGCGCCGGAACTATCCTCCCGGCCAGCACGGGCTGAACCGCGGCAAGCTGACCCCGTACGGCGTGCAGCTGCGCGAGAAGCAAAAAGCCAAGCGCATCTACGGCGTGCTCGAGTCGCAGTTCCGCAAGTACTTCCAGTGGGCCGAGCGCGAGAAGGGCGTCACCGGCGAGAATCTGCTGCGCCTGCTCGAGCTCCGGCTCGACAACGTGGTGCACCGGCTCGGGTTCGCCGCCTCGCGTCGGGAGTCTCGACAGATGGTGGCGCACGGCCACTTCGCGGTCAACGGCCGCAAGGCGTCGGTGCCCTCGATCCTGTTGAAGGTCGGGGACGTGGTGGCGCTGCGACCGAACTCCAAGCTGGCCGCCCGTCTCGACGACAACCTCAATGCCGGACGCGGCCAGCTGCCGCAGTGGCTGGAGGTGGATCCCAACGAGCGGAAGGGCACGGTGCGCAGTCTGCCCCTGCGCGAGGACATCCAGATTCCGGTGACCGAACAACTCATCGTCGAGCTCTACAGCAAGTAGGAGAGGCGGGGGAATGCCGCGGATTCCGTTCCAGAAGCCGAAGAAGATCGAGTGGGAGATCCTGAGCGATCGCTACGGTCGGCTGGTGGCCGAGCCCTTCGAGAAGGGCTATGCGCTCACGGTCGGCAATTCGCTCCGGCGGACGCTGCTGTCCATCGTGCCCGGCGCCGCCGTGGCGTGGGTCAAGATCGACGGCGTTCGTAGCGCCGAGACCAGGATTCCTGGCGTCACCGAGTCGACCGTCGACGTGCTGCTCAATCTGAAGAAGCTATCGGTGCAGGTGCCGTCGCAGGAACCGCGCGTGGTGCGGCTCGAGGTGACGGGACCCAAGACGGTCAAGGGTGACGACGTGCCCGAGCACGACGTCGAGATCATGAACCCCGAGGTCACCCTCTTCACCGTCGAGGCCGGGGCCAAGGTCTCGATGGAGCTGGGCGTCGGCGTGGGGCGGGGCTACGAGGCCGCCGACGGGAAGCGTAGCCAGGTGCCGGCCGGGGCCCTGGCCCTGGACGCGGCGTTCTCGCCGATCACGCGGGTGACGTACAACGTCGAGATGTCGCGGCTGGGCAAGATCACGGACTACGAGAAGCTCATCGTGGAGATCTGGACCGACGGCTCCGTGAGCCCCGACGACGCCCTCGCCCGCTCCACCATGTTCCTTCGCGACCACTTCGCTCCGCTCACCATCGGCACTCCCGAGGAGGACGAGGAGGCGGAGGTCGCCTCCGGCGAGGCCTATCTCCGCGAGGCGCTCAGCAAGACGCTCGAGGAGCTTGCGCTGCCCGCGCGCGCCATCAACGCCCTCAAGGGCTCGGAGATGCACGTGGTGGCCGACCTCGTGCAGAAGACGGAGACGGACCTCGTCGACGTCAAGAATCTCGGCGAGAAGTCGATCGACGAGATCAAGACGGCCCTGGCCACACTCGGGCTGTCGCTCGGCATGCGCATCGACCCGAACGTCCTCGGCGCCATCGGGCGCGGGACGCCAGCGGGAGGCTTGAATTGAGGCATCGCAAGGACGGCTTCAAGCTCGGGCGTCTCACGCAGCACCGCTGGGCGCTGTTCCGCAACCTCCTGGTGGCGCTGTTTCGCCACGAGCGCATCACCACCACCGAGGCCAAGGCCAAGGCGGTGCGTGGTCTCGCCGAGCACATGGTGACGCTGGCCAAGCGCGAGAATCTCCACGCGCGGCGCCAGGTGCTCTCCATGGTCCCCGACGCCGAGGTGGTGGGGACGCTCTTCGACACCATCGCGGCCCGCTTCTCGGACCGCAAGGGCGGCTATACGCGGATCATCAAGCTCGGCCCGCGTCCCGGCGACAACGCGCCCATGGTGCTGCTCGAGCTGGTCGATCGGGTCGAGGAGGGCAAGGACGGCAAGGGGTCGGGGGAGAAGAAAGAGAAGGCGCCGAAGGGCGAGGCGGGCGCCGCGCGGGGCAAGAAGAAGAAAGAGAAGGCGGCCGCCGCGTCCGCGTAGATGTCGCGGGCGTGCGCGGCGCCCGTGCTCACTCCCCGCGAATCTCCTTCAGCCGACGCTTGAGGGCGGTCATCCGGTCGTTCATCTGATCCGAAAGTCGTGACGCTCCCGTTCGCCGCTTGGGTTTGCCGGCGACCGGTGCGGTAGACGCGCGCCCGTGGCAGTACGCGCATCCGTGCTTCAGGCCATGCTTGCACTCCGCCATGCCTCGAATCCTCCCAGTCGTCAGCATACCCGACGACGAAAGGACCGCTGGCGGACTACTTCAGATGCTGCCGGAAGAACGTCAGGGTTCGGCGCCAGGCGTCGTCGGCGGCCGCCTTGTTGTACACGTCGGCGCGCTCGTCGTTGAAGAACCCGTGGTCGACACCCGGGTAGATGTGGATGTCGGACTGCTTGCCGGCCTTCTTGATGGCGGCGTCGACCTCCTTGGCCGTCTGCGGCGTCACGAAGGCGTCCTTCTCCGCGAAGAGCCCGAGCACCGGGCCGGAGAGCTTCTTGTAGTCGGGCTTCACGTTCGGATGGATGCCGTAGAAGTCCACGGCGGCGCCGACGCTCGGGTTCAGGGTGGCCGCGAAGAGGGCAAGCTGACCGCCCATGCAGAATCCGACGGCGCCGATCTTGGCGGTCGACGAGTGGCCGGCCAGGAACTTGGCGGCGCCGCGCAGGTCCTTCTCGGCTTGCTTGATGTTGAGAGCCATGAAGAGCTTGCCGGCCGCATCCGGCTCGCTGGCCGTCTGGCCATGGTAGAGATCGGGGGCGAGCGCCGAGAACCCCTCCGCCGCCAGCCGGTCGCACACGTTCTTGATGTGACCGACGAGGCCCCACCATTCCTGGATCACCAGCACACCGGGTCCCTTGCCGGCCTTCGGCGTCGCCAGGTACGCGGCGGTGGTGCTGCCGTTCGACGGAAACTCCACCATCTTGCCTGCCATGCCGGTCTCCTTTCGACTAGACGGACGGCGCGGGCGCCGCCGACGGCGGCGGCGCGATCTTCACGGCCTTCACGTGCCGGGCGTCGGCCTCCAGCACGGTGATCGTATACCGCCCGACCTGAAACTCCTCGCCCATCCGCGGTATGCGGTGCAGCGTGGCCAGCACGAGCCCGGCCACGGTCTCGTAGTCCTGCTTGGGAAGGCTCCAGTCGAGCGCCTCGTTGAGCTCCTCGATGTGCGTCCGTGCCGCCACCCAGTAGCTGCCGTCGGGCAGACGCTCCACCGAGGCCGGCGCGCGATCGTGCTCGTCCTGGATCTCGCCGACGATCTGCTCGAGGATGTCCTCGAGCGTCACCACGCCCGTCGCGCCGCCGTACTCGTCCACCACCACCGCGAGGTGATTTCGCGATCGCTGCATCTCGCGCAGCAGGTCGTCGATGCGCTTGGTCTCCGGCACGTAGGAGACCGGCCGCCGCAGGTCGGCCAGGGTGGAGGCGTCGGCGCCGCGCTTCAGCAGGTCCATGGCCGCCACCACGCCGACGATGTCGGTCTCCCGCTGGGCGTAGATGGGGATCCTCGAGAACCCGCGCTGAGCGATGAGGGCGATGGCGTCGGCGGGCGTCGCCGTCTCCGGGAGCATCGCGACTTCCACCAGTGGCACCATCACCTCGCGGACGGTGGTGTCGCCGAGGTCGAAGATCTTGTCGATCATCTCGGCTTCCACCGTCGTCACGTCGGCCTCGTCCGGCTCCATGGCCAGCAGAGCCTTGAGCTCCTCCCGGGACACGAAGTGCCGCGAGTCGACGCTGGGCCCGCCGACGAAGCGCAGGAGTACCGTGACGAGCGTGTTGGTCACCCACACGAACGGAACGAGCAGCGCGGAGGCCCAGCGCAGGGGGGCGTAGAGACGCAGGATCAGGCTCGTGGCCCACTCCCGCGCGACCGCCTTCGGTATGATCTCCCCGAACACGAGCATCACCGGCGTCAGCGCCGCCGTGACCACCCACGGTGCCCACGCCCCGAGAACCGGCAAGAGCGCGTACGTCACCGCCGACGAGGCCACGATGTGGGCAATGGTCACGCCCATCATGGCCGTGGAGAGAACGCGCTCGGGACGGCGGAAGGCCTCGAGATAGCGCGCGGCCGTCCGGCTGCCCTCCTCGGCCAGGTGACGAAGGCGCAGACGGTTGGCGGCGATGAAGGCCATCTCGGCCGCCGAGAAGAACATGGTGGCGAGCAGGCAGGCGACTCCGAGCCAGACAAGCGTCACGCTGCCGCCTCCGTCGAGACCGGCTTGTGGAGCGAGATCAGCACCTCGATCACGCGCGTGCGCTCGACCTTCTCCACCGTCACCACGAGCTCCGGTGTCTCCCTCCGCTCGCCCTTCCGCGGCACGCGTCCGAAGAGGTCCAGCACCCAGCCCCCGACGGTGTCGTAGGCCTCGTCGGAGATCGACAGCCCGGTGGCGGTGTTCAGGTCCTCGACGGACAGCTTGCCGGCAACCCGATACGTGCTCGCGTCGATCTTCTGGATGAGGCGCTCCGGCTCGTCGTACTCGTCGGCGATCTCGCCCACCAGTTCCTCGAGCAGGTCCTCCAGGGCGACCAGGCCCGCCGTCCCCCCGAACTCGTCCACCACGATCGCGATGTGGAGCTTCTTGGCCTGGAACTCCTGTAGCAGCGCGTCGGCGCGCTTGGACTCCGGCACGAAGTACGGCGGATGGAGATGTGCCCGCAGGTCGAAGTTGGCTGGCAGCCCCTTCACGTACGGCAGCAGGTCCTTCGTGTAGAGGACGCCCACGATGACGTCGATCGAGCCCTCGTACACGGGTACGCGGGAATGGAGGTGCTCGCGGAGGGCTGGCAGGATGTCGGGCCCCGGGGTCTTGACGTCCAGGCAGAACATGTCGGTGCGGGGGACCATGACCGCGCGCACCAGCGTGTCCTCGAGCTCGAAGACCTTGTGGATCATCTCCCGTTCTTCCCGCTCCACCACGCCCTCGCTGGCGCCGACGTCGACGAGCGTCCGCAGCTCCTCTTCGCTGAGCGCTGCCTGCGTCTCGGTGCCGCGGCCGACGAGCCTCACGGTGAGGGCGGTGAGTCCGGCCAGGATCACGCGGACGGGGGCGACCAGGACCTCGAGCCAGTGCACCGGCCGCTCCACCACGGCCAGGAATCGCTCCGGATACTTCACGGCGAGCGTCATCGGCAGCACCTCGCCGAAGGTCGTCAGCAGGATGACCATGGCGATCATCTCCACGATGAGCCCGTAACTGAGCCCGAACAGCTGGTCGGCGATCCGCGTGGCGAGCGCGGAGGCGCCGATGTTGATCAGCGTGATGCCGACCAGAAGCGTGACGAGGAGATCGTGCGGTCGCGTCACCAGCGGCTGTGGCGAGCCAGGGTCCTTGGCGATTCGCCGCAGCCGGGCCCGCCCCAGCGAGAAGTACGCGGCCTCGGCGCCGGTGAGCAGCGCGGAGCACGCCACCAGGGCGAGGAGGAGCAACAGCTGCAGCAGCACCGAGTCAAGCACGGCTGAAGTGCTCGAATCCGGCGGCCACGGCGATGTCGCGGCCGGTTCCGTCGACCCAGCGGACCCCGGGGACGCCGGTGACCTCGCCGACGGCGGTGAGGGCGGCGCCGCACGCCTGGGCCAGACCCGAGCGCAGGCGGTCGAAGGCGTCGCGTCCGCATGTCACGAGGAGCTCGTAGTCCTCGCCGCCGCCGGTGGCGAAGGCGAGGGGATCATGGTCGAGGGCGGCGGC
>Ga0075421_100004177_pt1 | contig 17421 bp, 15 predicted proteins | sample SoiMetdeltSBSDD5_FD_75292 | JGI IMG/M metagenome (GOLD analysis project Ga0075421, IMG submission 75292) | Bulk soil microbial communities from a Populus tree surrounding site in Tennessee, USA - Soil MetaG P. deltoides SBSDD5 | ecosystem: Environmental > Terrestrial > Soil > Tree plantation...
CGATGAGCGCCTCGAAGACGCCGCCGATCTGATTGAGGACTCCTTCCGTCTCTCCAAAGATCCGCCGGAAGACCGCGAACTGATTCTCGAAGTCGTCAGCTAGCCGGAGCGGCATATGGACCGATTCACCGGACTCATCGGTCTGGCCGCGGTCCTGCTCATCTGCTTCGCCCTCTCCACTAACCGCAAGGCCATTCGCTGGCGCTCGGTCGCCATCGGCCTCGCGCTGCAACTCGCCTTTGCGTTTCTCGTCCTCATGACGCCCTTCGGCCGCGCGTTTCAAGCCGCCTCCACCGCCGTCAACGCCCTGCTCGAATACGCCGCTGTCGGAAGTAAGTTCGTCTTCGGCCCGATGGGCGATCGCGATGGGGGCTTTGGCGTTGTCTTCGCGTTCCAGGTCCTGCCCATCGTCATCTTTATCAGTTCACTGTTCTCGATCCTCTACTACTTCGGCGTCATGCAAATTGTCGTCCGTGGGATGGCCGTTTTCATGCAACGCTTCCTCGGCGTAAGCGGCGCCGAGTCTACCAACGTCGCCGCCAGCATCTTCATGGGGCAAACCGAAGCGCCCCTTACCATCAAGCCCTTCCTGCCCAACCTCACCGAAAGCGAACTGTTCACCATCATGGTCTCTGGCATGGCCCACGTCTCCGGCGCCGTCATGGCCGCCTACGTGAGCATGGCCGGCGTATCCATCGAGCATCTGCTCACGGCCGTCATCATGACCGCGCCCGCCACGCTCGTTCTGGCCAAAATGCTCATCCCCGAAACCGGCACTCCGGAAACCGCTGGCACCGTGAAGATCGAAGTGGAGAAACCGGGCGTGAATGTCATCGACGCCGCCGCCACCGGAGCCCGCGACGGCCTCTTCCTCGCTCTAAACATCGGTGGCATGCTGGTGGCGTTCCTTGCCCTGATCGCGCTAGTGAATGGGCTCTTCGGCCTGATCCAAGGTCTTCCCGGTATGGCCTGGATGCCGAATTCGCTCCAACAACTACTGGGATGGATCTTCTCTCCCGCGGCCTGGATGATGGGCGTCCCTTGGAAAGATGCCGCCAACATCGGCCAACTTCTGGGCACGCGTCTTGTGCTGAACGAATTCGTTGCCTTCATCGACCTCGGCAAGCTCAAGGACATCCTCGATCCCAAGAGCTTCACCATCGCCACCTACGCACTCTGCGGCTTCGCCAACCTCAGCTCCATCGCCATCCAGATCGGCGGCATCGGCGCCCTCGCCCCCACTCGCAAATCCGACCTCGCCCGCCTCGGCCTCCGCGCCGTCATGGCCGGCACCATGGCCAACGTCATGTCGGCCTGCATCGCCGGCATGCTGCTGTAGCTCGCACGCCCACAACAAATAATTCGTAACTAATCTCAGTCTGCCGGATATTTACTAGTGCGATGACGATGAGCGAAATCTACGCCGAGCACGCGCCCGCCGTCTATCGCTGCCTCCTCGCCTGGACTCGCAGCCCTGCCCTCGCCGAAGAGCTCACCGCCGAAACCTTCTACCGCGCCATCGTCGCCGACCAATCCGTCCGCGCCGCCACCGCCCGCGGCTACTTGATTGCCATCGCCCGCAACGCCTGGCGCAAACAACACGCCCGCCACTCGCGCCAAACACCTCTCCCGCCGGACGCCCCAGCGCCCACCCCATCCACCGAGGCGCAACTCGACCTGCAACGTACGCTTACCGCCCTCGCCGCCCTTCCCGACGACCTGCGCGAACCGCTCGTCCTCTATGCCCAAGGCGGCCTCGCCTATGACGAGATCGCCGCCCAGCTCAACATCACCCTCGCCGCCGTTAAGGTCCGCATCCACCGCGCGCGGCAGAAACTGGAGAACTACCGATGACCCTGCACCCCGACGTCCTCACCGACCTCGTCATCCTCTACCACGCCGGAGAAGCCTCGCAAGCCACCCGCGCTCTGCTCGAAGAAGAAGCTGGACGCAACCCCCAACTCTCCGCGGCTCTCCGCGCAACCGCGCGGCCCATGGCTCCTTTGCCCGCCGACACCGCTCCCGTCGAACGCCGCGTCATGCACAAGGTCCGCCTTCGCTACCAGGTCATGACCTTTGGTGCAATCTGGGTGCTCGTTCTTCTGGCGGTTGCGCTTATTCCCAAATTGCTCGGTTCATCCCAAGGCATCGCCATCGTCATCAATCTCCTCCCATTCCTGCTGCTTGCCTTGGTCGCCTTTGGAGCGCTTGCGGGTCTCTACTTCCTCGTCCGCGCCGCCCGTTGATCACCTTGCACTCCACATCCGTTTTTTCTATTGGATTCAGCGACATAAGCGCCCGGAGGCCGTCGCCTCCGCTCTTGCGTCCCGAGCCCGCACGTCATCGTGCAGGCTCGGAACCATTTGGCCAACTACACGCCCTTATCGTTGAGCTCTGGTCGCAGCGTGCGCGTCACCTTCACGAGCTCGTGCTGCGCAGCGAGCACCTCCCGAATGTCCTTGTACGCTGCCGGGGCCTCGTCGCAGAGCTCTCTCGCAAGACGCACGTCGAACCAAACCGGACCCATCTGCCGGAGCAGTGCCCGCTCGCTCACCTTTGCGCGGGCTTCCCCCCGGCTCATCGACCGGCCCGCGCCATGAGCGCTCGAACACAACGCTGGCTCATGCCCGCGCCCCTCGACATGGAAACTCAACGTGCCCATCGATCCCGGAAGCACACCGCTTTCGCCCAGCCGCGCCGGCATCGCGCCTTTTCGGTGAACCCACAATTCGCGTCCGCCATGCCGCTCGAACGCGACATGGTTGTGGTCCGTCGTAATCAGCGTTTCCCAGCAGAGCCGCGCGCCAACTGCGTCCCTCAGCACACGCGCCACCTCCTCCGCTATCGCCCGGCGAGATGCATCCGCATACGCCCGTGCTCGGGCAACATCGTGAAGATACGCCATCCCTGCCTCGCTTCCGGCATCGAGCGCCCACAACCGCTGGTCCACCGGTTCGGCGCGCGCCCGATGATGTTCGACGATGGCCTGCCCAAGCGCCCGCGAACCGCTATGCACCATCAGCCAGAGCCTTCCATCTTCGTCCGACTGGAGCTCGATGAAGTGGTTCCCGCTACCGAGCGTGGCGAACTCCAGCAAGCCTTCCTTTCGCCGGATGGCATCGAGCCTCGGATCGCTCAACTCGGCATTCGCGACCTCATTGGGTTGTCCGATCACTGCGCTCCGGTTCCGTCGCCGTGCGGGTATGGCGCGTCCAATCCCGGCCAACACCCGTCCCGCGAGCTTTGCATTGTGCAGCACCGCTGCCTCCACATCGAACCTGGCAGCCAGCATGCCGCATCCGATATCCCCTCCAACAGCCTGCGGGTACAGTAAGCGCGATGTGGCCACCGCCAAGCCGACGCACACCTCGGCAGCCAGGTGGACATCCGGCATCACTGCCATTTGCTGCACGTCCGGCGCGTGCCGCAAACGCTCAATCGCTCTGGCCACCTCCTTCGTCATCGCTGACGCCAGCCAAGACCGAACCGAAGCGGCTGCCTCACTCATATTCGCCCCCCTCCTCGCACGCCGGCACGAAGTACAACTCCGGCGCCCGCTTGCGCGTGATCGCCGCCGCTACTTCAGCGCGAAGACTGGGCGCTATCTCCCGTAGAGAGCGCAGTGCCTCCTCGATCGCGCATTCTGGTGGAACCGCGACGCACACAAGAAGCCGCCCGCAGTCCGGCGCTGGCGAAACTTCCTCCACAAACACATCGCCCCAGCCATCGCGTGCGCACACCTCCGCAAGCGCCAGGTTCAGCGCACGCTGCACCAGACGGCAGTATTGACGCGTCTTTCGCTCGAGTTGCCCTTGGTGGGAGTTGTCACCAGGCGGCGTTTCGCGCAGCGCCTCGGTGAACTCCGAATCATAGAAATGTGGTTTCCTCAAACCACGATTGCGGTGTTTCAAAATTGAGACTCCCTGATTTGCACACACGGACACCACGGCCCGCTCATACACGGAGGTCTGCTCCGCGCATGCGCAGACACCTTGCCCCAGCGCACTCACATGCGCAGTGGACTACTGGGAAACTGGATACACGACGAGCGCGAGCCTCACTGGCCCCCTCAATCTAGGCGGCGGGAAGGCTCGACGGCATCGGTTTATGTGCAATAGGGGACATGATCTCCTCCGCTTCTCGATGGTCGACTGAGACGCCGATGCTACAGAAGCGATCGCTGTCTCGCCATTCATGATCGCAGACGTTTGGCTATTCCCGCAACCCGTCTGTTTGTCACACACACTCAAGACGTCATACTGGTGTGCCCCTTGCTACCCTGTTACCTGAACCCCCATGCACGATCATCCCCGCAGGACTGTCCTCACTCGCCGCGTGGACGAAGTCGCCTCGCTCGACGAGCTATTCCGCCACTGTCTGCCCGCCTTTGGCGGTGGCTTTCTGCGCCGCGTCTACACCATTCTCGATACCGCCATCGGCCTCGGTTGCCCTCTCACCGTTGCCATTGCCGGGCCCGTCACGGTCAGCGGCCAGCACCAGACCTGGCTCATTCCGCTGCTCGAAGCAGGATACGTTGCCTATCTCTCCACCACCGACGCTGTCTGCTACCACGATGGCCACCGCTCGCTCTCCGGCCGCCGCGACCCCGTGCATGAGGTGCCCATCTGGGGCGACGACGCCGCCCTCCGCGACGAGCACACCATCCGCGTCACCGACATGGCTTTTGACGAGGATGTGCTACTCGATCAGGACCGCTTCATAAGCGCGCTTCTCCAACTTCCCGAGTTCCAACGTCGCATGTCCGGCCCCGAGTTCCGCAATTTACTCGGCGCACGCTACGCCAAACAGGAAGCTCGCAGCGGCGTCCCCGCCGGATTGCTTTCCACCTGCCACCGCCTGGCTATTCCGGTCTTTGTCGGCGCGCCCGGCGACGGTAGCGTCTTCCTGAATTCAATGAAGCTGTGGGCGATGCGCGAGGCAGGCCTTCTCAGCTCCTACTCCTTCGACCTCGATCTCCACATGGAGGTCTTCGAGTCCTGCGCTTATCACCATTGGGGCTTGTTCGAAAATTCGACCCATGCGCTGGCGACGCTGATCCTGGGCGGCGGAGTGCCGAAGAACTTCAACCTCCAGCCCGAGCCCGCGCTTGGCCAGATTCTTGGGCTGCCCAACGTACGCGGCTACAACTTCGATGTGCAAATCGTCTCGTCCCCCGTCACCGATGGTTCGCTCAGCTCCTGCTTCCCCGCCGAGGCCGTCACCTGGGGCAAGGTCGACAAGGACACTTACTTGGAGGCCACCGAAAGCGTGCAGGCGGACTACTCCATGCTGATGCCGTTCATCGTGAAAGCGCTGCTGGACAACCGCGCGCGCTTCGAACAACGCGCGGCCGAGATCGGTGAGGAAAAGCTGTTCGCCGAAAACCCCAAGGCCCGTGGCTACCTGCGCCCACGCGCTGGATACCGGCTATACGAACAAAGGGACCGTCTTATTGCGCAACTAAAGGATGCCCTGCGGACCAACGGCGAATGGCTGCGTGAAACGCTCAGCTATCCGCTCTAACCCTCCGCTTTCCGAACCGCGCGCGTCCGCAAGCGGACTTCAGTTCGACGGCACCGCCGGCGGCAGCACCTTAAACAGGAAGCTTTGCTCCGCGCCCCGCGCCGACACCTTGCTCGACCCGTTCGTAACCGGCAGGTCCGAAGAATTACTTAGCCCTGCGATGTAGATGCCTCCGTCGGGCGCAACGGCCACACTGGTGCCGACATCGATTGAACTGCCACCTACCGGCCGCGACAGCGCAAGCGCCGGAATACCGCTCTTACTTGTGTCGATCACCGTCACGAATGCATTGACCGCCTGGCCCGTCCCGCTTTGGCTGCTGTCCACAAACGGAAAGTCGGGGGAAAGTGTGTAGCCCGTCAGCGCAACTCTCTGGTTCGACATCAATGCCAGATCGTACGCCAGATCGCTGCTGCCACCGCCCAGGTAGCTTCCATAGGTGATCTGCTCCGACAACGGACGGCTCAGATCGAAGTGCAACAAGAATGCGTCGGTCTCACCGGCGAACTCGACGCGATGGGCGCCTGCCGTTACGGGAAAATCAGTTGAGGTCGTGTAACCGGTCAGCCACACGCCGCGTGCTCCATTGACGGCAATGCCTTGCGGAATTTCGAGCGCGCTTCCACCTGCCAGACGCGCGAAACGCAACACATCGAGTCCCGTGCGGTTCGTGTCTAACTGGGCAAGGAACAAGTCGATCGTATAGTCCGGCTTTCCGCTTTGATCAACCGTCACCGGGAAGTCCGTCGACGCTGTGTAGCCAGTTACATAGAGCGTCTGGTCCGGCGCCACTGCCAGCGCGGTGATGATATCCGTGCTGTTGCCCCCAAAAAATGTCGCATACTGCAACGGCGACGACGCCGTGCTGGATACTCTGATCAGCCAGCCTTCCCACCCGCCACGAACGGAGCCCTGCAAGTTGCTGGACGACTCGGCTGTAATTCCGGGCAATTTCTCCGACGTCGTATAGCCGCCAACGTAAATGTTCCTGTCGGCATCCACGGCCAGCGCGCTCGCCACGTCGCGGCCCAGCCCGCCGTACGTCTGGCTGTACCAGACATACTCGGCATTGGCGTCTTCGGGACGCAACACGGTGATGAAAGCGTCGATCGCCGACGAGGTAAGCGTAGTGTCGGTCGAGTCGATCTTGGGAAGTGCGATGCCCGCCGTCGGATAATCCGTCGAATCCGTCGTCCCCGCGAGATAGACGAAACCGTCGTCGCGCACCACCATCTTCGCGACGTCGTCATTGCCCGTACCACCGAAGAATGTGTAGTAAGCGAGCCTCATCGTCCCATCCGTCTGTGGTTCGAACTTCGCCAGAAACCCGTCGCGCTTACCGTTGGAGATGTCTTGAATAGGCGTTAGCGGCGGAGTTACCGCCACCGTCGTGTTCGCGTAACCGGCGACCCAAACGTGTCCGCGCCGATCCACGGCTGTTGCCGTTGCGCCATCCAGAACGTCACCGCCGAAGTATCCGCCGAATACTACCGGGTCCACCACCAACTCGCGTGTCCGGTCGTAGCGGCCCAGCGCCAGCCGGACTTCTCCATGGCGCAACTCGTATTTGGCCGCCACGGGCACACGCCCGCCCGCAGTCATCTGATACGCCACCGGCTGCTTCAATGCGATCTCGCCATTGGCCATTCGCGCGACCAGTTCGCCGCTTTCCAGCCGTACCTCGCGCGCTCCATCCAGCTTCAAGCCCAGCTGCTTCGCGTCGGCGTTTGGCGCAATTACGAAATCAAACTCAAACCGCCCGTCCTTCCAGTAGTACACGGCATCGATGCCTGGATATACGGTGGCCGCTCGCACACGGGCGAAATGCGGAACATCGGTTCTCCATTGAGAGCGATTGCCGCGCAGATATTGCGATTTCGAGCCGAGCGCATCCACGCCAACCGCTGCCGAACCGTGCGAACCGAGCCAGCGCAAATCCAGCCGATCGCCGCCCTTCCGATACCGCACTCCGCTCGTGAGAATTTCGACAGTCGCCTCGGCCGTCCGAGCCACAAACAGCGAGTCGCCCGCGAACTGTCCCTGGTTGGGTTCAAACCATTTTGGTGAGCTCTGGGGAATCGTACCCGCACTCCATATACACAACGGCATCAAGCCGGCTATCCAGCACAAACGCAACAATCGCATCGCGAAAAAGACTCCCTGAGAAGGCAAAACGTAAGAATGTCAGACGGCGCACCGGCGGATCGGGTTTCCTCCCACTGCCAGGGCGTTCTATCTATTCTATCCACTACACTGGTCTTTCGCCCCCATGCTCGACGCCGCAGTCCAAGTTATCCGTCAAAAAACTACGCTCGTCCCGGAAGTTGCCCTCGTTCTCGGCTCCGGCTTGGGTGGCTTTGCCGGCGAGGTTCAGGATGGCGTTACCATCCCCTATGCGGATATTCCAGGCTGGCCCCGATCCACCGCCGTCGGCCATGCTGGCGAGCTCGTTGTCGGCCACGTCTCTGGCGTGCCCATCGCCGTCATGAGCGGACGCGTTCATCTTTACGAAGGCTACACGGCGCAGCAGGTCGCCTTTGGTACCCGCGTCCTGGGCAAACTCGGCGTCAGAACGCTCATGCTCACCAACGCTGCGGGCGGCCTCAACCCGGCTTACTCGCAAGGCTCCCTCGTCCTGGTCTCCGACCACATCAATATGATGGGTGAGAATCCCTGCATCGGCCTCAACGACGATTCACTCGGTCCCCGCTTTTTCGATATGTCTGACGCCTATTCGCCGGAACTCCGCCGTCGCGCTCGCGCCATGGCCCACGCCTTGCGCATTCCACTCCCCGAAGGCGTCTATCTTGCGCTGAAGGGTCCCAATTTTGAGACGCCCGCCGAGATCCGCTTTTTCGGCCGCATCGGCGCCGACCTGGTTGGCATGTCGACCGTGCCCGAAGTCCTCGCCGCGCGGCATATGGGCATGCGCTGCCTTGCCATCTCTTGCGTTACGAATCTTGCCGCGGGCATATCCGCCGAAAAGCTTTCACACGAAGAGGTGCTGGAAACGGGCGACAAAGTGCGTGACACTTTCGTCCAGCTTCTCCAGGCGATCGTGCCGGAGATGCGTTCATGAGCGCCGTTGACGAACTCATCGCGGCCGCATTGGCCGCGCGTCTGAAGGCTCACGCCCCCTACTCCCACTTCCTCGTTGGCGCCGCGCTCGAAGCCGGCAACGGCCGCGTCTTTACAGGCTGCAACGTCGAAAGCGCTTCCTACGGACTCACCATCTGCGCCGAACGCACCGCCCTCTTCAAGGCCATCAGCGATGGCGTTCGCGGCTTCCGGCGCATCGCTGTTGCCGCGGAATCGCCGGAACTCACGCCCCCATGCGGCGCTTGCCGCCAGGTGCTGCGCGACCACTGCGACGAATTGGAGATCATCCTCTGCAACCCGCGCGGCGAAACCAAGGTCTTTCTACTCTCGGAACTCTACCCGCATCCCTTCCATGACAAGATGCTTTCTTAGGTTCGTCCTCTTCTTTGCGTCCACCGCCGCTTTTGCCGCCGAGCCGGCCGACTGGCTGCTCTCAGCCCGCTGGGTCGTACCGATGGATGCCTCCCGGCGCATCATCGAAAACGGCGCCGTTGCCGTCAAAAGCGGTTCGATAGTTGCCGTCGGTACCCGTGTGGAACTGGCCAAGCGATTTACGCCCAAACAAACCTTCCACCGCGCCGACGCAATCCTGATGCCCGGCCTGATCAATACGCACACACACGCCGCGATGTCGCTGTTCCGTGGCATCGCCGACGACATGCGCCTGCAGGACTGGTTGGAAAAGTTCATCTTTCCCGCCGAGGCCCGCAACGTCACAGCGGATTTTGTCCGCTGGGGCACCCGCCTCGCCGCACTCGAAATGGTGCTCGGCGGCACCACCACCTTCACAGACATGTACTACTTCGAGGAAGTCGTCGCCGAAGCCGCAAAGGAAGCGGGCCTCCGCGGCGTGCTCGGCCAGACCATCATCGGCTTCCCGGTCCCCGATGCCAAAACTCCCGCCGACGGGCTCGCTCGCACCGAGGCCTTTCTCAAGCGCTTCGCCAACGATCCGCTCATAGTCCCCGCCGTCGCGCCGCACGCGCTTTACACGAACTCGGATGAAACGCTCCGTAATTGCCGCGCGCTCGCCGATCGCTATAAGGCGCCCCTGCTCATCCACCTCTCGGAAACCAAGCGCGAGAACGACGACATCGGAGCCAAGCGCGGCAAGTCGCCCACGGCAGTGCTCGACGAGATTGGTGTGCTCGACGGCCGCACGCTGGGCGCGCATGGCGTCTGGCTCGACGATGCCGACTTGGCGATCCTTAAGCGCCGCGGCACCGGCATCGCGCACTGCCCCTCTTCGAACATGAAGCTCGCATCGGGTATTGCACCGGTTGTGAAGATGCTTGCGCTCGGCATTCCCGTTGGCTTGGGCCCCGATGGCCCGGCAGGATCGAATAACGACTTCAGCATGTTCGAAGAGATGGACCTTGCCGCCAAATTGGCGAAAGTGTCTACGAACGATCCGCAATCCGTGTCCGCGCAGAAGTCGCTGGAAATGGCCACCATTGACGGCGCCCGCGCGCTCGGGATGGACACCTTGATTGGTTCTCTCGAGCCGGGGAAACACGCCGACCTGATCTTCGTCCGGACCAACGCCGCGCACGCCGTTCCCCTATACAACGCCTATTCGCAACTCGCCTACGCCCTGAAAGCCAACGATGTCTCCGACGTCATGGTGAACGGACGTTGGATCGTGCGCGCACGCATTCCACAGACGCTCAACCCGTCCATCGTGCTGGCCAAAGCGCGCGAGTATCAGCAGAGGATCCTCGCTTCGCTGAAGCCTTAGCCGATACAATGGCACGCATGCGAGCCGTTTGGATCGTCGCTTCTCTCTTCATGACCACGCTGCCACAACACGCCACCGCACAAGATCGCACTCAGGCGCGATCGATGATCATCACGCAACGTGGCATTGCCGCCACCAGCCAGACGCTGGCGTCGCAAGCCGGCGCGATGATTCTTGCCCGTGGTGGTAGCGCCGTGGATGCCGCCATCGCCGCGAACGCCGTGCTTGGCGTCGTCGAGCCAATGATGAATGGCATCGGCGGCGACCTCTTCGTCATCGTCCGCGAGCCTGGCACCGGCAAACTTGCGGGACTCAACTCCAGCGGCTACGCGCCGCGCGCTCTTACCGCGGACATCATGCGCGCCAAGGGCCACTCGGCAATTCCCGAAGAAGGGATTTCCCCCGTTACTGTTCCCGGCTGCGTCGACGGATGGGCGCGGCTGCATCGTAAGTACGGCAAACTCCCATGGGCCGAATTGTTCGTGCCGGCCATTTACTATGCCCGCGAAGGATTTCCGGTCACCGAATGGATTGCCGGCGCCTGGCAGGGTGGCCTTTCGAAACTTCTCGCCGACGACAACGCGCGCCGCGTCTACCTGCGCGATGGAATCGCGCCCAAGGTTGGCGAGTTGTTCCGCAATCCCGAGCTCGCGCGCGCTCTGGAGTTGATCGCCACGCAGGGATCATCGGCGTTTTACAAAGGAGACATCGCAAAGTCCATCCTCAAGACCAGCCGCCGTCTCCGCGGTCATCTGGATGCGGCCGATCTCGCCGATTTCCAAAGCGAATGGGTCGACCCACTCTCCACTGAATACCGCGGCTGGCGTGTCTATGAGCTCCCGCCGAATAGCCAGGGCCTCGCTGCGCTATCGATGCTCAACATCATGGAGCGCTTTCCTCTCGGTTCCCACGATCCACTTTCGGTGGATGCCATGCACCTAAAGATTGAAGCGCAAAAACTCGCCTACCAGGATCTCAACCGTTACGTCGGTGACCCGCGCTCGTCGAAAATTCCCACGCAGGCCCTCATCGCCAAGCCTTACGCCGCCGAACGGGCGCGCCTCATCGACGCCGCCAAAGCCACCTGCGACGTAAATCCCGGAAAGCCCTCGCTCCCCTCGGCCGGCGACACTATCTATCTCTCTACCGTCGATAGCGACGGCATGGTTGTCTCGCTCATCCAGAGCATCTACCTCAGCTTCGGCTCCGGTGTCGTCGTCGACGATTTCGGATTCCATCTGCACAACCGCGGCGCGCTCTTCACGCTCGAAAAGGGCCACCCGAACGAACTGGCTCCCCGCAAGCGCCCCTTCCACACCATCATTCCCGCATACATGGAGAAGGGAACACAGCACATCGGTTTCGGCATCATGGGCGGCCTCAATCAGGCCCAGGCGCACGCGCAATTCGTCTCAAACCTGATCGATCACAAGATGAACATCCAGTCCGCGCTCGAAGCGCCGCGTTTCACCAAGCTGAACTTCTCCGGTTGTGACGTGAAGATCGAGCGCCGTGTGCCTTCGTCCACCATCGATCAACTCCGCGACCGCGGCCACTACGTGCAATTAGAGCCGAGCTTCTCTTCCACCATGGGGGGCGGGCAAGCAGTCATGCATGATTCGGCCGCCAAGGTGAACTACGGCGCAAGCTCGCCACGCAAGGATGGCGCCGCGGTACCCGAGCCCGATCCCTACTTCAGGCAGGAAAAGCTCAGTGAACGCCGATGAAACGCCGCGCATTTCTTTCGTCCCTGGCTGGCGCGGGCCTGAGCCTAGCCGCATCGCGTAAACGCATCGTGATTGCCGGTGCGGGACTGGCTGGCTTGTGCGCCGCATATGAGCTGCGTAGGCTCGGCCACGAAGTCGTAATCGTCGAGGCGCAACTACGCCCGGGCGGACGCGTGTTGACGCTCCGTGAGGGGTTAACTCCCGGCATCCATGCCGAAGCGGGCGCCACGCGCATTCCCACGAGTCACGACCTCACGCTGCGATACATCCGCGAATTCAAGTTGCCGCTCGAACCGTTTCAGTACCCGGGGCTCGCGGACGTGTATCACGTGCGTGGAGAGAACTTCGCCATGAAGCCCGGCACGCGCCACCGCTGGCCGCTCACCCTTTCCCCTGAAGAGCAGGCGCTTGGACCGGAGGGCCTATATAAACGCTACGTGCAGCCGATCATCGACGAGGGACTCGCCGGCGCGAGCCCGCACGAGGTGCCCAAGGCTGTATTCAAAGGCGACCGCGTCACGATCAAGCAATACCTTCGCGGAAAGGGCCTCTCGGCCGATGCGGTCGAGCTCACTACCCTCGGCTTCGATCCGGAACTGGGCTCGGCCGCCTGGGGTTTCCTCGACGAGATCAACCATGCCGCGCCTCCACCGTTGCGGCGCATTCGCGGCGGCAACGACCTTCTGCCACGCGCTTTCGCAACCGCTCTTAGACCCGTCATTCGATATGGCCGCCCCGCCGCCGCGTTTGGCCAGAGCGAAAACGAGGCCTGGGTCGTGCTCAATCATGGAGGTCAGCAGGAAACTCTGCGCGCCGACCATGTCGTCTGCACGTTGCCGTTCTCCGTTTGCCGCAAGATGTTCGCCGAAGCGCGCTTGTCGGAAAAGAAGCTCTTCACCATCGAATCGCAGCCGTACGCGTCCACCACCAAAGTGTTCCTGCAAATGACCTCGCAGTATTGGCGCAAACAGGGCTTGAGCGGATTTGCCAATACGGACCTGTTGAGCGCACGGTTTTGGGCGCTCGGCCAGCCTGATGCCAACGCCCCAGGGCTGTTGAAGTGCTACAACATCGGACCCAAAGCCGACCGGCTCGATACAATGAACGACGCACAGCGCCAGCGTGCCGTGCTTGAGGACGCCGAACGCGTGTTTCCAGGCGCCAAGCCACACTACGAAGGCGGCGTATCCAAGAGCTGGATGAACGACCCTTTTCAACGCGGAGCATTCGCACAATACAATCCCGGCCAGATGGGCAACATCGCCATCAACCGCGCCCGCGAAGGCCGCATCCACTTCGCTGGCGAGCACACGTCACGTTACAACGGCTGGATGCAGGGCGCGCTCGAATCGGCCTTGCGCGTAGTGAGCGAAATTCGCGAGTCGAGCTAAAGCAGATCGGGGAGAGGCTGCAGGTCAGGCTCCATCCATTGGTACCGCGCCTCTACGTCCTTCAAAACATCGAAGCTGTAGTACTCGCGATACAGCCCGGCCTTCATGCCAAACTCGCTCGCCATTGCCCGGACGCGCGTCAGCACGTCGCCTGTGGCCGACTGCAGCGCCTTGGCGAGAATGTGAATCCAAAGGATGGTCAGCGTTTCGTGGTATCCGCTGGTCGCCGTGTTCTGGCCGCCCTGCGACACGTTGTAACGCTGAATGCCCGCGCGAATCGTCGGTGTGGCTTCATGCGTCGTGAGATGCATGAGATACCACGAAGCCATGATCACGTGCTCGCGGTGCTTCCACTTGTCGATCGGATAGGTGCCCGCTTCAAACTCGCCGATGAACCGCCGCAAGGACTCATGCGAATCCAACGGATCGTAGCTCATCCCAGATACTCCATCAACCGCATGCGCAGCTTCGTTGCCGTAGCATGGTCGGGAGCCACCACGAGAATCGTGTCGTCGCCCGCGATGGTGCCCACCACTTCGTTCCAGTCGGCCCGGTCCAGAGCAACGGCCAGCGCATTCGCGTTCCCCGGCGATGTCTTCAGCACCATGAGATTTTGCGCCACCCTCACATCCAGCAAGAACTCGGCGGCGACGGTCGAGAACTCCGGTCCACGCGCCGCTACGCCCAACTGCCTGTAGCCGTCTCCGGTCTTTGCGATGCCCAACTCCTGTATGTCGCGCGACAAAGTAGCCTGCGTTGCCTGTATGCCCAGTTCGGCCAGCCCTCGCGCCAGTTCCTCTTGTGTATGAACGCGGCTCCGCTGAATCAGCTTCAGGATCTGCCCATGGCGGAAGGCTTTTGTCATACGTTAGCCTCGAAACGCCTGCAACCTCTGGGCCGCTTCGTCGAGCGCGGTCTGCACTGATTCGGGCGCGGTACCGCCCTTCACAACACGCGTCTTCATGCCCTCACGCGGATCAAGCAATCGCGCCAAATCTCCGCTCACGCCTGGCTTGGCAAACTCCGGCGCGAATGCGGCAAGCGACGCCGCATCCCACTGAGACGGCGTCTTGCCTGCGCGCACGCTCTCGAGAACCAGCCGCCCCACCACCTGATGCGCTGCGTGAAACGGCAGGCCGTGCCGGGATAACGCCTCGGCCAGATCGGTTGCCACGACCCAGCTCTGTTCGGCCGCTGCTAGGGGCGGAGCTTCCTTCAATACAGCCGATTCCACCACCGTGCGCGCCATGTCGAGCGAAGCGAGCATCGTATCCACGGCGTCGAACAACTGCTCCTTGTCTTCCTGCATGTCGCGGTTGTACGTCATGGGCAGGCCCTTCAGGATGAACAGCATCGCATTCAGGCTGCCAAGCACGCGTCCTGATTTACCGCGTAGCAGTTCGAGCGAGTCCGGATTCTTTTTCTGCGGCATCAACGACGAACCGCTCGTTACGCCGTCGCTCAACTCGAGCCAGCCGAACTCCTCGCTCGAATAAAGAATCCAATCTTCGGCCAGCCGCGAGAGATGAATCATGCACACCGACGCCGCGTAGAGATAGTCGAGCACGAAGTCGCGATCGGCCGACACGTCCATCGAATTCCGGGTAACGGCCTCGAAGCCGAGCTCCGCCGCGATCGCCTCGCGGTCAAATGGAAAGCCGCTCCCGGCAAGCGCGCCCGAGCCAAGAGGCAACACGTTCGCCGCCTTACGCGCATGATCGAAGCGCTGCCAGTCGCGCGCCAGCATCTCAAAATAGGCGAGTAGATAATGCGGCCACAGCACGGCCTGCGCGCGCCGCATGTGCGTGTAGCCGGGGATGACCGCTGTAGGATGACGCTGCGCCAGGTCGAGCAGCGCGCTCATCAGCTCCACCAGTTTTTGCTGCGTGAGCACGCTCGCTTCGCGCAGCCACAACCTCGTGTCCAGCGATACCTGCTCATTGCGGCTGCGGCCGGTATGAATTTTGTCGGCGAGCCCAGCGGCCTTCGCCTTCAGCTTGCGGATGACGAAGGTGTGGACATCTTCATCCGGCGCGCCGTCGAAATAGTCCGGCGCCTCGGCCTCGCGGCGGATTTCCTCGAACGCGGCCAACAGCTCCTCGCACTCTTCGGCCGTGAGGATGCCCACCCGCTGCAATGCGCGCGCGAATGCCTGTGAGCCGCGCGTGTCGGCCTCAATGAGCCGTTTGTCGAAATCGAGCGACCACGAGTACCGCTCGAATACTTCGGAAGGACCGCTTTCAAAGCGGCCCCCCCACAGTTTCATCCCGCTCATGGGACTCCTTAGCGCTTCCGGCCCTTCTTCTTTAGCCCAGCTTTTACGGCAATCGGCAGGCCGTTCAGCTTGATGAAGCCGCGCGCGTCCTTCTGATCGTACTCGGCGCCCATCGTGAAGCTCGCGATATCCAGCGAGTAGAGCGAATTGGGCGACATGCGGCTTACCGCGTCGCAGTGGCCCTTGAAGAGCTTCATCTTGATTTCGCCGGTCACGTCCTTCGCCGTCGTTTCGAAGAAGGCGTCGAGCGCCTCGCGTAGCGGCGTGAACCAGAAGCCGTTGTAGACGAGTTCGGCATAGTCGAGCGACAACTTTTGCTTGTAGTGCGCCGTGTTCTTGTCGAGTACGAGCGACTCGAGCTCTTTGTAAGCCGTCATCAGAATTGTGCCGCCCGGAGTCTCATAGGCGCCGCGCGACTTCATTCCCACGAACCGGTTCTCCACCAGATCGATGCGGCCCACACCATGCGCTCCGCCCTGCTTGTTCAGCGTCTCCAGCAGTTTCACCGGCGGCACGGGCTTGCCGTTGAGCGACACCGGCCGGCCCTTCTCGAAACCAATCGTCACATAACCTGGTTTGTCCGGCGCTTCCCAAGGGTGCACGCTTAGCATCCACACGTCGTCGGGCACGGCATTGATCGGATCTTCCAGCTTCCCGCCTTCGTGCGAGATATGCCAGATGTTGCGGTCGCGCGAATAAATCTTCTTCGTCGTCTGCGCGATGGGGACATTGTGTTGGGCGGCGTATTCGATGGCATCCTCGCGCGACTTGATGTCCCATTCGCGCCATGGCGCGATCACCGGCAGATCCGGGGCGATGGCCATGTAGGTGAGCTCGAAGCGCACCTGGTCGTTGCCTTTGCCTGTGCACCCATGGGACAGCGCGTCGCAACCGGTTGCGAGCGCCACCTCGGCCTGCTTCTTTGCCAGCAGCGGACGCGCGATCGAGGTACCTAGCAGATACTTGTGTTCGTACACCGCGCCCGAGCGCAGCATCGGCCACAGGTATTGCGTGACGAACTCCTCGCGCATGTCTTCGACGTAGACCTCGCTCGCACCCGTCGCCTTGGCCTTCGCCTTCAGCCCCTTCAGCTCATCAGGTCCCTGGCCGATGTCGCCGCACACGGCCACCACCGCGCAGCCATATTTTTCCTTCAACCACGGAATGATGATCGATGTGTCCAGGCCGCCCGAATAGGCAAGCGCAACTTTCTTGTATTCAGCCATTAGAGTCCTTTCCAAAATTCGAACGCGGCGTGTGCGCCGGGCCTAGCCGCCCATCAACATCAGCAACAGCGCCTTTTGTGCGTGGAGCCGGTTCTCCGCCTGATCGAAGACAACGGAACCGGACGATTCCATCACCTCGTGCGTCGTCTCCTGGCCGCGTTTGGCAGGCAGGCAGTGCAGGAATAGCGCACCCGGCCGCGCGCGCGCCATCAGAGCCTCGTTCACCTGATACGGAGCGAACACACGCTGCCTCTCGCTCGCTTCTTTTTCCTGTCCCATGCTCGCCCACACGTCGGTGTAGACGGCGTCGGCTCCGGCCACGGCTTCCTGCGCGTCATAGCTGTGCGCGATGCGCGCGCCCGTTTGTTCGCCGGCCAACTGCGCTTCGGTGAGAATGCTCGTATTAGGTTCGTAGCCTTTGGGCGTGGCCACCGTCATGTGG
>Ga0075421_100004179_pt1 | contig 17419 bp, 14 predicted proteins | sample SoiMetdeltSBSDD5_FD_75292 | JGI IMG/M metagenome (GOLD analysis project Ga0075421, IMG submission 75292) | Bulk soil microbial communities from a Populus tree surrounding site in Tennessee, USA - Soil MetaG P. deltoides SBSDD5 | ecosystem: Environmental > Terrestrial > Soil > Tree plantation...
TCGAGTCGCGCTACACGAACGTGTTCACCGATGGGGAGAACACGCGATGGGTACCCGTGGTCATCGGTCTGAAGTGGCGGTAACGATGGACCGGTACGCGGGTCGTGCCGTCCGCCGGAGCATCGGCGGGCGGCTCACCCACCCCCTGGTGATGCATCGCACTGGCGGGGAGGCGGTGCGGGCAGTGGCGAGCGTGGCGACGCTCGCGCTCCTCGCGCTCGCCGCGTTCTCGTCGTTAGGCCGGGCGCAGTCGTCACGGCGCGACACTGCGCTGCTGGCGCGCGTGACCCCGAGCACCATCCTGGGGAGCCTCGTCACGACGGCGTCGGGCGATACGATCGAGGACAAGCGCAACGCCGACGCGGGCGTTGGCGAGAGTTCGTTCGATGCGTCGGCCCTCGCCGCGTCGGTGCGAGCGATGGCGGACTCGCTGGCGCGGTCAGGTGCCCCGATTCCGACCTTTCGCTCGCGCGCCGACAGCCTGACGTCGATCCGCACGTACATCGCCGCCAGCAATGCGCGCGACCTGCGCATCGTGATCTCACTGAACGACCGGAAGCTCTGGGCGTTGATCGGTCCCGATACGCTCCTCCGCGCCCAGGTCGCGGTGTCGACGGACGAGACGCTGGAGTACGCGGGTCGAACGTGGCGCTTCGAGACACCGCGCGGCATCCGGACGGTGCTCGCGAAGCGCGAACGGCCGGTGTGGAGTCCCCCGGACTGGCATTATGCCGAGACGGCGCGAGAGCATTCGCTCAAGCTCGCGTCCATGGGCCCGGGGAGGACTCCGCTGAGTGACGGCCGCTGGCTCGAGACGCGGAATGGCATCGTCGGCGTGGTGGATCCCGACACGCGTGAGTTCGCGGCGCTCCCAACGGACGAGCACATCATCTTCGACAGCACACTGTTCATCCCGCCGGTTGGATCGGTCAACCGCCGTATCGAAGGACAGCTTGGCCACCACATGCTCGATACCGGGAACGGCTTTCTCCTTCACGGCACGCCGTACAAGGCATCGATCGGCACGGCGGCGACGCACGGGTGCATTCGCCTGCGGGATTCCGACATCGAGTGGCTGTACGAGATGGTGCCGGTCGGGACGAAGATCTACATCTACTGAGAGCTCTGCTCCAGGCCGTTAGGCGTCTCGGTTTGGACGCTTTTCGGAGACCATTGAACCGCAGAGGACGCAGAGGAACGCAGAGGAAACCGCCGGCCAGCGGCAGCGCACCAGCGGCAGGAAATGAAGGGAACGGCCGCCCGGGACGCTACTCTCCCTAAAGGTCGTTCCCCTCATTCCATGTCATTGCGATAGTCCCTGTCCTGTTAGGCAGTGCTCTGCGTCCTCTGCGGTTCAATGTATTGTCGGAGCGTCCCGATAGAGAGGCCTGACACTCGAGCCCACACGTATCAGCGTCTCCCAAACTTCTCGATCGCTTCGGCCGCGGCTTGCTGGAGGGTCGTTGCGTCGGCATCCGGTATAGAGATCGTGCCTCCGTTCCGCAACGTGAGGCGCATCGGCATACCGATCGGCGAGCGGTCCAGCAGCATCGACGCGATCACCAACGCGCCCACGTACGAGCCGCGCATCGAGGGGTGAAGGCCGTCCGCAGCGTAGAGGGGCATGTTCGGGTCGCGGCGCCAGGCGGCGCGCCACGCTTCGCCGACGGGGAACAGCATGCCTTTCACATCCGTCGCGGCGAGCGTATAGGACTCGTTCACCCGGTCGAAGTCGAACTGGCGGCTTGCAGTGGGCCACACCGCGTACATCCCTGTGCGCGCGCCCGCCGCGCGCGCTTTCTCATCGAACTTCTTCGTCCACTCGCGCAGCAGCACGCGGCTCTCGTCGAGCGCGGACGAGCCTTGCTGTAGCACGACCGTATTCCACTGGTTGCGCTCCAGTGAGCGAACCGCCGTCCCGTCGTTCCAGTGATCGAACAGCGCGTAGTCGGGGTAGGCCACCATGGTGGCCGCCAGCCGTTGTTGCGGCGAGAGGCCGGGTACCGAATCGGCCAGCGCCTCCACAATGAGTGGAAGGTCGTTGTAATACGTTAGGCTGTTGCCGATGAACAGGATCGGCCGGCCCTCACGAGCCGGGAGGCTGGGACCCGCGGGTTGACTCGTCCCGAGGCAGCCGATGACGGCGCCAAGCGACACGAGACGGGCGAGGAGGCGCGCGACCATGGCGCGAATGTCCGAGCGTGCCCGCCCTCGAAACAGCAGAGGGTGATGAGGCGCGATTCAGCGTGACGAGTCGGTGCCCCTCACGCGCGCAGCTGCAGGTCCGCGGACGGCGCGGGACCGCCTCGAAGGTGACGGCCGAGCAGCTCGAGCAGGCTTTGCTGGTATGCCGGAGCCGTCTCGTGCGGCCGCGTCACGGCCCACCAGCGCCGGTGAAATCCGCGAGGCGTCAGCGGCACGCCCACGAGCGACCGATCGCGAAGCTGTGGCGCAATCGCCCACCGCGCGAGCACGCTCACGCCGAGGCCTGCCTTGACCAGCTCGACGATGGCCTCGGTCAGCTGCACCCGAGTGAGCTGGCGTGGCTCGACGCCCGCAGGGCGCAACACCTCGCGGAGGACAGAGCTCTCGGAGCTGTGCGTCGTGTAAAGAATCAGATGCTCGTTTCGCAGATCGTCAGGCGCGATGAACGTTTTCCGCGCGAGCGGGTGGTTCGGCGCGACGACCACGACCTGCTCGTCCTCGAACAGGGATGTGCATCCGAGTCGGCGTTCATCCACGTCGCCCGCCACGATGGCGAGATCGAGCGCCCCATCCAGGAGCGCGCGCACCGGGTCGGCCGTCGCTTCGGCGACGATGCGTACATCCACCCGAGGCCATTCCTGGCGGAACGCGGTGACAACCGCCGGGAGCCAGTGGTAGCACGTGTAGCACTCGGTCGCCAATCGCACGACGCCTGCTCCGCCGGTATTCTCGGCGGCCACGAGATCGCGCTCGAGGGTCTCGACCTCATGCAGAACGCGACGGGCCGACGCGAGAACTCGCTCGCCCATCGCCGTGAGCACCATGCGACGGCTCGCCCGGATGAAGAGCGGTGCGCCGAGCCGCGCCTCCAGCTCGCGGAGCTGGTGGCTGAGTGCGGACTGCGTCAGGTTCAATCGCCGCGCGGCACGTGTCTGGCCGCCGGATTCCGCGACCGCGGCCACGAGCCGGAAGTGCCTGAGGTCGAGCTGCAGCGCCCTGGGGCGAGTGTGGTCCTGCATGAGCTTTCTTCATTGAAGGGATGAAAGCAATGTGTTGGCTTTCTACAGTCTCGGCAACGACTTTGGGACGAACCGCATGACGATCGCCGACTCAGTCGACACGGAGCTGCTCGCGGGGTGGCGGCGGGATACGCCCGGCTGCGCGCATCGCAATCACCTGAACAACGCCGGCGCCGCGCTGATGCCTCGTCCCGTCATCGACGCCATCACGGAGCACACCTGGCTCGAGGCGGAGACCGGCGGGTACGAAGCCGCTGATGCGCGCGCCGACGCCATCGAGCGCGGGTACGACGCGCTCGGCGAGATTGTCGGGGCGCGCCCGGCGAACATCGCCGTCGTGGGCAGCGCGACGGCCGGGTTCATCCAGGCGCTCAGCTCGTTCGACTTCTCGCCCGGCGACACGATCGTCACCACGCGGTGCGACTACACCTCGAACCAGATCCAGTATCTGGCGCTGGCGACGCGATTGGGCGTCGAGATCGTCCACGCCGCCGACTTGCCGGAAGGCGGAGTCGATCCGGCATCGGTGCGGGAGATCATTCGCGCCCGTCGGCCGCGGCTCGTCGCCGTGTCGTGGATCCCCACGAATTCGGGGCTCGTGCAGGACGTGGAGGCTGTTGGCGCCGTGTGCGAGGAGGCCGGCGTGCCGTACGTCGTCGATGCGTGTCAGGCGGTCGGACAGCTTCCGATCGACGTCAGTCGACTGCGCTGCGACTACCTGTCGGCCACCGCGAGGAAGTTCATGCGCGGCCCACGGGGGATCGGCTTCATGTACGCGTCGGATCGCGCGCTCGCGCGTGGGGATCACCCCCTGTTCGTGGACATGCGGGGCGCGCGGTGGACGTCGGCAACCACATACGAGGTCGCGGAGACGGCGCGACGGTATGAGGACTGGGAGTTCCCGTATGCCCTTGTGCTTGGACAGGCCGCTGCTGCTCGATACGCGCTGGACGTGGGCGTCGAGCTGGCTCAGGCGCGGGCCTGGTCGCTGGCGGCAACGCTTCGCGATGCGTTAGGCGCGATCCTGGGCGTTCGGGTCCTCGACCGCGGCGCCACGCGGTGTGCCATCGTCACTGTCGAGATAGCGCGCCAGCACGCCACGGAGATCGTCAGCGCGTTAGCGGCGCGGCGCATCAACGTGGTGGCGTCGCTCCGCGAGTTCGGGATCTACGATTTCGAGGCGAAGGGCGTACACTCGGCCGTCCGACTCTCGCCGCATTACTACAATACCGAGGCGGAGATCGGGGAGGCCGTCGCGGCGCTCTGCGAGATCATCGCGGCGACGCCCTGACGGCGCCGCTCAGCGCCGGGCGCGCGCCTTCGTCTGCCGCGATTTCGTCGGCGCGTTCGCCAGGTATGGTCCGATGACGGCGTCAACTGCCTCACGGATCCAGCGATCCGCCGGTCCCTCGTCTTCGTACATTGCCCACGTCATGAGCGCGCCGCTGACGGTGATCTCGACCGTCCGAGCGAGCGCCTCGACGTTCGTGTCGGGTCGGAGCTCACCACTGCCAACGGCGCCCTCGAGGAGGTCGCGTAACCCGGCGCGCGTCGCACGGGCCTGGATCCCGAGTTGTTCGCGAAAGTCGGGGTCGGCGAGGTCGATCTGCAGGTAGGCGAGATTGCGGGCCAGCGCCGCGGGGGACTGGGCGAGTCCGGCCATGCATTCCGCATACGCGCGAACCGCGCGGAGCGGCGAGCGATGCGACGCGCGGAGCTGGCGGATGAAGTCCCCTGAGGACGCCGCCGCGGCGCGCGAGAGCGCGAGGAGCAGCGCGCGCTTGGACCCAAACCGCTGTGCGAGCGCCCCCGCCGTCACGCCCGCTTCGGCCGCGATCTCGGCGAGGGTGAGCTCGCTGGGCGCGAGCCGCATCGTCGCGCGATGCGTCGCGGCGAAGACCTCCTCGTCAGTGACTTTCCGGGGACGTGGGCTCACGAGTCTTGACGTTTCTAAACGTTCATATAGTTTGAAACTAAACGCCGATATAGTATAGGCCGACGCCGGCCCCCTACACCACATGGTCTCACGCAGCACACGAGGATCTCGGGATGCGTACCGTAACGTACGGCGCGGCCTGCAGTCTCGACGGCTTCATCGCGCCACCGGATGGCTCAATGGACTGGCTGCACTTCAGTCGTGACGTGCAGACCGTCATGGCGAACTACTGGGCGACGATCGACACCATGCTCATGGGGCGCAAGACGTGGGAAGTAGCAGTGGGGAGCGGCGCGGGAGGTGGCGGCGGCGAGGCCTCCGGCATCACCACGTACGTGTTCTCCCGTACGCTACGCTCCGTGCGCTACGGCGCGCACCTCGTGTCGGAGGACCCCGGCGAGTTCGTGCGGCACTTGAAGGAGCAGCCAGGGAAGGGCATCTGCGTGATGGGCGGCGGAGAACTGGCGCAGGCGCTCTTCGCGGCGGGGGTGATCGATGAAGTCGGACTCAACGTTCACCCGATTCTGCTCGGCTCGGGGGTACCGTTCTTCCGGGATCCCGGCCGGCGAATCGCTTTGGAGCTCACGGAGGCACGCGCTATCGATGGTGGGTGCGTCCTGATGAACTACCGTATTCGGGCAGAGAAGACCAACCAGCGGCGTGCCCGAAAGGCGTCAGCCGGCGCAGCGCCGTAGCCGGCGACATGGTCCCTAACCGCACCGCTGGAGTGGTGAGTGCTCAGTGATCAGGTGAACAGTCCTCAGTGGCCAGTGCCTTAGCAGCCAGTGGTCAGTGATCCTCGGCGGGAGTCACTGGCCACTGGTCACTAAACGACTCATCACTGACAACTGTTCACCTGATCACTGCCAACTGAGACCTGGGCGTCCCGACCACGGATCAAGGTCGATGGGCGGAGTATTCGAGATCAACTGTTCCGCGACGGGCGACGCACCTAACGCGTACCGCCGACCGTTCGCTGAATTCCATCCCCGCGCTTGAAGAACCCGGGGAGGGATACGGGTGACGTCCCCGTCACTGGCGCGCGGCCGAGAACGACCGCCGCCGCCGCGCGCTCGAGCGCGTCACCCACCCCGTACGTGACGAGGTAGGTGGACACGCTCGGGAACTGACGAATCAGGTACGGATTCCCAAGCGCGACGGCGATGACCTTCTCGCGGCTCGCGAGCGAGTCGATCCAGCGGGCAATGTGTGGCGGGACGGCCGGGCGACCCTCGCCCTCGATCCGACGCACGTACGCGGCGACGACGACGCGATCCGAACCCGCCACCTGCCGACCGATCGAGTCGAGGTCCGTCGCGGATGTCGCGGGCGAGATTTTGAAGACTCGAGCATCCGGGATACCGGCGCGGAGGTCCGCACTGAAGATCTTGCCAGCGCGCAGCTCGGTCTCCGGCATGTACTGGACGACCGCGACGCGACGGCCCGCGGCGGGCAGCAGGGAACCATTGTCTCGCAGCAACGTCACGGCGCGCTTCGCGATGTCGCCCGCCGCGGCGCGATGCGCGGGCGAGCCGACGATCTCTCGCAGCGCTTCGAGATCGACCATCGGCTGGAACGCGACACCCGTCCGAGCCTTGAGCTCGAGTACGCGTCGTGCGGCCGAGTCGATGCGCGCACGCGAGATATCGCCGCGTTCCACCGCGGCCAGCACCGCATCGATCGCCTTCGTGGGATCGCTCGGCTTGAGAATGATGTCGGCGCCGGCCTTTACCGAGAGCACCGAGCTTTCCTCGACACCATAGCCCTTGCCCACGCCCTCCATGGTCATCGCGTCGGTAATGGCCACACCCCGGAAGCGCAGCGTGTCGCGTAGTACCCCGGTGATGATGCGCGGCGCGAGTGTCGCCGGCGTCGTCGAGTCGCCCTCGACCGCAGGCAACGCGATGTGCGCCGTCATCACCATCCCGGCGCCGGCCTCGATCGCGGCGCGGAACGGGACCAGCTCGACGGTGTTGAGGCGCGCCCAGTTGGCGCCCACCACCGGCAACCCGACGTGCGAATCCACGTCCGTGTCGCCATGCCCGGGGAAGTGCTTCGCGGTGGAGACCGCGCCGCCATCCTGCGTGCCACGGACGAACAACGCCGAGAGACGCCCGACGCGCACCGGGTCTTCTCCGAATGACCGGGTGTTGATGACGGGGTTCGAGGGATTGTTGTTGACGTCCACCGTCGGCGCGAAGTTGATCTGAATGCCGACCGCCCGGGCTTCCGTCGCGATGACCTTTGCCGCGTCGTAGGCGTCCTGGTCGCGTCCCGTGGCTGCGATGGCCATCGCGCTCGGGAACACGGTCGCACTGCCAGCCTCGAGCAGGTAGTGCGTGAAGACGCCCCCTTCGAGGCGTCCGAGGCCCGGCTCGAGATCGGCGGACGCGATCAGCGGCACGCGCGAGATGCGCTGCATGCTGTTGATCTTCGCCGCGACCTCGATCGGCGTGCCTAACGACATGCTCACGCCGCCGATGTGGTCACGCTCGATCCAGCGCCGCACCTCGGCGAACGACGAGTCGCCGTTGCTCGTGTAGTCCCCGAGGACCCAGACCGTCACCATCTGACCGATCCGTTCGCGCAGCGGCAGTGACGCGAGCGTGCTGTCGATCCAGCGGGTCTGGGCAGGCGTGAGCGGGGTCCGCGGATCGTATGGGCGGGCCGGCGGAGCCGGTAGCGGCACGGGCGCCGGGCGGGGCGGCATCGAAGCAACCCGCGCGCCGGTCGGCTGCGGCTCGGGCGCGGGATTGCGGGCACATGATGTAGCGACGAGCGAGGCGGCGGCGAGAGCCAGCGCGAGCGTCGGCCGCAGGTAGGGCGAGGGGTAAGCCATACCGTCTAACCTAGCCGGGCGATGTCGTCGGGGCGACGCCCCGAGCCCACGCGTCTAGCAGGCTCCGGCGATCCGCGAGATCGACCGGAAGCGGCTCGAGCAAATCCGGCACGCCGCGCGTCACCACGACGGCGCGTGAGGCGAGGTCGACGAACGGGTCGATGTCGTGCGTGGCGATGAGAACCGTCGCGCTGCGTGCGCTCACGTCGGTGATCCACGATGTGAGCCACGTGCGCATCGCACGGTCCATGGCCTCCAACGGCTCGTCGAGCAGCAACGTCGTCGGTTCGCCGATGAACGCAGCGGCGAGAACAGCCCGACGTCGCTGCCCCATCGAGAGCTCGCGTACGGAGCGGTCGCCGAGTCCATCGAGTCCCACGGTCGAGAGGGCGCGCACTCCGTCGTCGACCGGCCTGCCTCGCAACCGGCACACGAGACCAAGCACTTCGCCCACCGTGGCGTAGGGCGTGAGGTCGGGATGCTCGGGGACGTAGGCGAGCGAGGCTCGTGCCGCGACCTCGTCACGCCAGAGGTCGTGTCCGCCGATGGCGACGGTGCCGGAGGTCGGCTGCTCGACGCCGGCCGCCAGCTTGAGCAGTGTGCTCTTGCCAGCGCCGTTAGGCCCGAGGAGTAGCGAAACCCCAGGGCCGACATCCAGCGCGTCGCACTGCAGGGCGACGGCACGCCCGTAGCTGAAGCGCACGCCACGCAGCGTGATCATCGCGAGCTCCAGGCGAGCGAGTCGCCGGCGGCGTCATGATGGAGCTCTTTCCAGCCGGTGACGATCTCCCGTCGGTTCCGATGAGCCGCGATCCGAATCAGAAGCGGCGTCGCGGCGAGCACCGGGACGATTGCCCACGGCCAGAACGCGAGTGCGGTGGCGACCGATCCGCCGATGATGATCATCGGCCCGCTCACCCGCGTTAGGCGACGCCGAGCGCCGTGGAGGAGCCAGACGGCGAGCGCGGCGAGTGGGGGGATCGACGCGAGCGCGATGACGACCGTTCGCACGTCGACGACGGCCCCCGCGAGGCCGACGACGACCGCTGGCGCACCAATCGCGATGGCGTCGTCGATCACGCGGTCCCGGCTGGACCACGGCAGCGACCGGATCCAGGGCCACGATGGGCGGCGCGACACGACGGTATCGCCGACGGCTCCGAGATAGAGTGCGACCGCGATGACACCCCACAGCCGAGCGACGAATCCCGTATCAGCGATGCCGAGCTCGTTGTTTCGGGAGTAGAACCACGCAGCCGCGAGCGCGACAGCAGGCATGGGCGCTGGCGCGAGCAGCCGCCAGCCAAGCGCGCGCCACGTGAAGCGGAACATCCGAAGAGTTCCGGGCGTCACCGGCGCGGGCACGGCAGCACGGTGCGTCGGGAATCGCAAACCACCCGCCGCGAGATCACCGAGAGCGAACCCGATGAGTGAGGCGGCGAGCGTGTCCCAGCGACCTAGCGACGCCAGGATCGTGGCCGCGGCAACGAGCGGTAGGGCGACAACCCGGCGCTCGCACGGCACGGCCGTCGCCCCCGCCGCAACGAGACCGACGACGGCGCCAAGCAGTTTGGCCCACGACAGCGGCACCCGATACACGGCGATTGTCAATCCTGCCGCCACGAGCACGGCGACAAGTAGCGGGCCCTGGACGATAGGGAGTCCGAACACGACGCCGCGGCGGTGCTGCGTGCCGGTCGCCGGAAGCGATCGGGTCCAGCCGCCGAGCCCAAGCGTTAGGCGCGGGACGGCGTCGCGGGCGAGAACGTAGGCGAGGAGTATGAGGCCGATGAGTGGCCCGCTCCCGAAGCCCGATCCACTCACGCCGAGCGCGAGGAAACGGAGCCAGACGAGCGGGTCGGGCGCGGAGCCTAGGACTAGGATGACGGCGCAGATGGTCGCGATCGCGTTTCGCGACGCCACCCGCGCACCGCCGGACAGATGGAAGACGGCGAGGGATCGGACTGTACTCACGGGAATCGGGAATCGGGAATCGGCGGGTGCCCGCGTCAGCGGGCAGATGGGAATCGGGAATCGGGAATCAAAACCCCCGGGAAGCCTCTCTGCTTAAGGAGTGACATCCCGGGGGTTCTACGATTCCCGATTCCCGATTCCCGATTCCCGACTAAGGAACGACCGGATTGCGTGGCTCGAGCTTCACCGACCAGAGGCCCGTGTTGAAGTCCGTGAACAGCACGTTCCCCTTCCACGGCATCGCGTTCATCACGAACGACGCGTTTGCCGTGCGGCCCTGCGGATCGAACGGCTTCCACACCGCGATCTCGCGCTGCTGGCGCGCGAGGTTGCCCATCAGTTCACCCGAGACGTCCACGACGCGCAGGCCGCCGTCGTAGTACGCCTGATACAGCACGTCGTTCTCGACGATGATGTCGTGCGAGCCGAACTCGGGTTGCTCGTAGCGCGCGATCTGCTTCGGGTTCTTCGGGTCGGTGAAGTCGACGATCGCCGTGTACCCCGCCGACGTCTGTGGGAGACCACCGGCCTGGCCTAACGTGGCCATGTAGTCCGTCCCCTCCCAGACCTTCCCCTTTCGACTCATCACTTCGTCACCGAGGAAGAGATAGACCTTACCGGTCGACTTCTGGAAGTACGGGAAGATCTCGTGGCTTGCGCCGCTCGTCGTCGGGAACGTGCCGACGAGTACGGGTTTCTGCGGCGTTCCACCGTACTTCCCGTTGCCGACGTCCACCGCCACGACGCCCGTGCCCCACTCGGACGAGTACGCGACCCCGTCATGTACCCACACGTCGTGGATGCGGGAGTTCGGGTGGTTGTACTCGCCCGCGTACTTCGGGTTCTTGATGTCGCGGACATCGATGATGACGTACTTGTCACCGCCCGAGATCGCGTAGAGGTAGTCGTTCGTCGCGAACGAGTTGTGCACGCCACCCGTAAGCTGTTCGTCGAAGCGCGACGCGATCGTCGGGTGTGCCGGGTTCGACAGGTCGAGCAGCACGACACCGTTCACGCGGTTCGACGCGCCCTCGCGCGTGATCACGCCATAGCGGGCGTCCGGCGACACGGTCACGTCGTTGACGACGCGGGCATCCACCTGGATGGAATCGGTCTTCCGAATGTTCGTCTGGTCGGTGATATCGAAGACGTAGGTCCAGCCGTCACCGCCCCAGGTGCCGAGCAGGGCGTAGTCACGCCCGTCCTTGCCAGTGAACGGCCAGAAGTCCGACGTGTTGACGTGCGTCACCGTTCCGCGACCGAGGACCTTCACGCTCTTCATGACCTCACGCGGCCGCACGTCGACCGCCTTCCGCGCGGTCGCCTGGCCGCTCACGGCCATGACGTTGTACACACCCGCGAACTCGGCCACGAACATTCCGTCGCGAACGTCGCCAGCGGCGCCCTGACCCTTGATCGAGTCGTCAGGCGTGTAGGTGAACGTCCACGTGATAGGCGCTTCCTTGAGCTCCGCGCCCGCGCGGTCCTTCGCGACGGCCTTCACGCGTACGACGTCGCCCGTGCGAACGTCCGCCTGGCTTACCTGGACCTCGAGCGACGCGACCGGGCTCGCGGCGATCGTGTAGGGCAGATCGCCCTTCACACCATCCACCGTGGCCGAGATGGTCACGGCGCCCGGCTTGACCGCCGTGACGTTGCCGAAGCGATCCACGGTCGCGATCGCGGTGTTCGAGCTCGACCAGCGCGCCGTAGCATTCGGGCGAAGCGACCCGTCCGCGTGCGTCGCTTTCACGGTGTGAGCGAGCGTCACGCCGGCGAACAGCCTTCCGGGCTCGGGTGTAATCTCTACGCGAGAAAGCGCAGGCCACGTGACCTTCACGGGAATCGTGACCGACAGCGGTGGCGAGCCATCGGCCGCGCGCCGTCCGGTGAACACGGTGGCCACGACGTTGAAGTTGCCGGCCTTGAGGCCGGTGACGGTCGAGTCGGACACCGCAAGCGCGCTGCGCGGGCCGGACTTGAACATCAGGACGTCGATCGGTTTCCCGGCCGAGTCGAGCGCGGTGATCTTGAGCGGAACCGTCTTGCCCGCCTCGATCGACAGTGATGTCGCCGACGGAACGAGACGGGCCGCCTTGAGACCATTCGCGGCCAGCTGCTCCGGACTAGCCTGCGCGAAGAGGGGAGGCGCGGCGACCGACGTGAGAATCAGGGCTGCCCTCGTGACGCGCGACGCGACGGACGATACGTTCATGAGGAGACTCCAAACGGTGAATAGCGGGACTGCGCAAGGGCGACCGTCGGTGGCGCGCCTCGTGGTTCCCGTTGACTTTCGAACTTCCGCGGATTTCCGCCAGGAGTATGATGCGACGCAGACAGTTGTGGGTAAACCCGCCGCAAGTATTGCACTTCGCGGCGGCGGCGATCGTGATCGGCTCGTCCCTGACATCCGACGCTCTCGCACAGGCGGGCGGCGCGTCGCGAGCCGGCGCGCAGACGCGGGCGGACACGAGCGGGCGCAGACCTGCGGCCACTCCCGCCACTCGCCCTGCCGCGGCGCGCCCGTCTCCGACCGCAGCGAAAGCGCCGGCCAAGCCGTCGGCGACTTACTGGGTATACGTCGGCGCCGAGTCGGCCGATCTGATCCACCGGATAAAGTTCGGTCCCGAGGGCGCGGTCGTCGAACGCACGCTCGGCGCCGGTGAGCTCCCCGCGGAGAACGAGGGTCCACACGGCCTGCAGATCTCCGCCGACGGGAAGTATCTGCACATGACGACGGGCCACGGAACGCCGGATGGCAAGTACTGGAAGTACGAGCTCGGCCCCGATACGCTCGTTGGAGATCCCATCTTTCTCGGCAACTTCCCGGCGTCGATCGACGTGACGCCCGACGGGCTGTACGCGTTCGCCGTGAACTTCAACTTGCACGGCGAAATGGTGCCGTCGAGCGTGAGCGTGATCTACACGCCGACGAATACCGAGGTCGCGCGGCCTATGACCTGTACGATGCCCCACGGCAGCCGCATCAGCGCCGACGGGATGCGGCAGTACTCCACGTGCATGATGGATGACCAGCTCGTCGAGGTGGACACGCGGACGTTCAAGGTGGCGCGGCGATTCAGCCTCGCGAAGGGTGCCGAGCGCGGCATTCCGGCGGGCGAGTACGAGGCGATGATGAAGGAGATGCTGCCTGCGGATTCTACTGGGGGCTCGCCGCACAAGCACCAGATGCCGCCGGTGTCGTGCTCACCGACGTGGGCGCAGCCGTCCGCGACGGGGAACAAGGTGTACGTCGCGTGCAACAAGAGCGACGAGATTCTCGAGGTCGATGCGGGGACGTGGTCGGTGTCGCGTCGGTTCCCGACGGGCCGAGCGCCATACAACCTCGCGGTGACGCCGGACGGCAAGTTGCTCGTCGCGACGCTCAAGGCGGGGAGTGGAGTCCAGGTGTTCGATCTCGCGACTGGCAAGTCGCTCATGACCGAGAAGACGAGCATCACGCTCGCGCATGGCGTGACGGTGAGCTCGGACTCGCGTTATGCGTTCGTGAGCGTGGAAGGGAAGGGCGCTCAGCCTGGCAAGGTGGAGATCTACGATCTCGTGGCGCTGGCGAAGGTGGCAACGGTGGACGTGGGCCAGCAGGCGAGCGGGATCACGTTCTGGAAGATGGAGAAGCGCTAGTCAGGCGAGCGCGGCCGTAGGGGAACAAATCAGCGACTGTCAGGAGAACACTCGAATCGACCTCGGGCATGCCTTTCGGCGTGCCCTTTGCTTTTGATGAGCTTCCGACTCGGAAACAAGACCCAGGAGGCTTTGTCATGCGAAAGGAATTTGCGGCGGTGTTCGCGCTCGCGGCGCTGGCGGCAACGGGAGCGTGTGCGAGAACCGCGACGGTGGAGTCGACCGGTGATGTCGCGCCGGCGACGCCGGTGAATGCGAGCACGCTGCCGACCGGATCGGTGGTAACGGTAACGCTCGACCAGCCCGTTGGGACGAAGACGAGCAAGGTCGGCGATACGTTCAGCGCCACGGTCACGGACGCCGTCGTCACGTCGAACGGGCAGACCGTCATCCCCGCCGGCACGAAGGTGTACGGCAAGGTGACGGGGCTGCAGGACTCGGATAACGTCGGGCAGAAGGCAGCGATCCGGCTGGACTTCGAGCGGATCAACGTGAACGGCGTCGAGCGGCCGTTCGAGGCGAACATCACGGCGACGAACCTTCAGACCCAGAAGGATGAGACGCGTGATGAGACGCTGAAGAAGGCGGGGATCGGCGCGGCGGCGGGCGCGGTGCTCGGCGCGGTGATTGGTGGTGGCGACATCTCGAAGATTCTCGGCGGCGCGGCGATCGGTGCTGCGGCGGGGACGGTCATCTCGCTCGGCGGTGGCGACGTCGAGGCGGTGCTGCCAGCCGGTTCGAAGATGACGCTTCAGACGACGCAGCAGGTCGCCCTGTAAGGCAAGTAACGGCAGCCAGCGAAAAAAAAATCGGGGTCAGACTCGAATTAACGTTTTCCCGCTGCCTGGCGGGAAAACGTTAATTCGAGTCTGACCCCGATTTCCGAAGTGTCGTAGCTTCGTCGGCCATGGCCGGCGCCACGGAGCTGCGTCGCGAGCTGGGGCTCGCCGATCTCGTACTGATGCAGGTCGTGTTCGTCGTCGGGTCCGCCTGGGTCGGAACCGCGGCGAAGCTTGGGCCATCGCAGCTCGTCTTCTGGATTCTCGCGATCCTCTCGTACTACCTGCCTCAGGCCGCGGTCGTCATCGCGCTGAATCGGCGCATGCCACTCGAAGGCGGTCTCTATCAGTGGGCGAAGGCGGGGTTCGGCGAGTTCGTCGGGTTTCTGGTTGCCTGGAACCTCTGGCTGTTCGCGATCGTGATCATCTCGTCGTTCTACGTCATGGTTGCGACGAACCTGTCGTACGTGCTGGGGCCATCCATGTCGTGGGCCACGGGGGCGAGGTGGTACACGCCGGTCGTGAGTGTGGCGCTCGCGGCGATGGTCGTGGCCGTCGGCGTGCGCGGGCTCCGAGTTGGCAAGTGGTTCAGCGGCTTTGGCGGTGTCGCGCAGATTCTCACCTACGTCGCGCTCATCGTCCTTCCACTCCTCGCGCTGCGCCGAGGGACGTTGACGTCGTTCCGGCCGTTCGCCACCGAGATGCCGGCGCTGTCGCTCTACAGCCTCAACATCTTCGGTAAGATGGCGTTAGGGGCCATGTCGGGGTTCGAGTTCGTGGCGCTCATGGCCGGAGAAGCGAAGCGGCCGGAGCGCACAATCCCGCAGTCCGTGCTGATCGCGACGCCACTCATCGCGCTCATGTTCATCCTCGGTACCGCGACCGTGCTGGCGTTCGTGCCGCGGGACGAGATCGATCTCGTCAGCCCCATTCCGCAGACGCTCATCGCGGGTACGCGCGGGCTTGGCGTCGCTGCCTACATCGCGCCGGTTCTCATCGTCCTCCTGCTCCTCAGGCAGCTCGGGGCAGTGAACATGCTCTTCGCGGGGAATACGCGGCTGCCCATGGTGGCAGGGTGGGACGGGCTCCTGCCGGCGTGGTTCACGCGGCTGCACCCACAGGCGCGGACGCCCGTGAATTCGATCATGGTCGTCGGAACCGTCACCCTCGCGCTTACGCTCGCGAGCCTGGTCGGGACCGGGACGCAGGAAGCGTTTCAGCTGCTCGAAAACGCCGGAGGCATCCTGTACGCCATGGCGTACGTCGCGCTGTTCGCGATTCCGCTCTTCGGCGCGCACCGGTTGGGCTGGTCGCCGCCCCTCTGGCTTCGTGTCGCGGCAGCGTCCGGATTGGCGGTGACGGTGCTCTATTCGGTCCTCTCGATCTTCCCGATCATCGACGTCCCCAGCTGGCGCCTGTTCGCCGTCAAGGTGAGCGCGGTGGTGATCGGCGCCAACTTGTTAGGCGCCGGTCTCTACGTCGTGGCGCGCCGCCGCGCGGTGCGGTTGCGGTACGTCGACGGATGACCGCGACCGGCATCCTTCTCGTTGTTCTCTCCGCCGTCTCGCACGCATACTGGAACTTCCTGCTCAAGCGGAGCGGCGGGACACAGCTGTTCGTGGGGCTGAGTAAGGTTGCCGAGGTCGTGATGTTCGCGCCGATCTTCCTCATCGCCGTTGCGCCCAACGTCGCGCGCTACGATGGGCTGGTCATGCTCTCGGTGGTCGGTGCCGTGTTCGTGCTGATCAACTACGTCTGCCTGGCGTGGGCGTACTCGCATGGCGATCTGTCGTTCGTGTACCCCATCGCACGCGGCAGCATCCTGCTGTTTCTCCCGGCTCTCGCGTTCCTGACGATCGGGGAGCGCGTGAGCGGGCTCGGTGGCGCGGCACTGTGCCTCATCATCGGTGGCATCATCGCGCTTCAATTACCGGCGCTCGAGTGGCGTGCGCTCGGGACGCTCAGTGCGCGGCTTCGCAGCCCGGCAACGATGTTCGCGCTCCTCGCGGCGCTCGCGGCGGCGTGCTACACGCTGTGGGACAAGCACGCGGTCCAGCGCGTGCCGGCGTTCGCGTACATCTACGTCTATACCTTTCTGACGGCAGCAGCGTACGCTGCCTTCATCTGGCACCGATATCCGCGGCGTGAGATCGCGGGCCAGTGGCGTGCCCATCGCGGTGCGATTCTACAAGTCGGCTTCTTCAACATCACGTCGTATCTGCTCGTCCTGTTCGCGCTGCGCACGGGGACGTCGAGCTACGTGATCGCGCTGCGGCAGTTGAGCATTGCGGTGGGCGTCGTGCTCGGCGCGTGGCTGCTGCGTGAGCACATCTCGACGCCGAAGCGTGTGGGTGTCGCGCTCATCGTCGTCGGCTGCGTGCTAGTGGGGTTGGCCTAACGGCTGCTGCGCACAGGATTTAGCGCCCTAACGCGGCCTTCTGTTGCGTCTGGCTCCGACCCGCGGGCCTTCCCGACCCAGCAGGCTTGAACAGGGTGGTTACAACGATTGGAACGGAAACAGCAGGAAGAGGCCGGATGCTGCTGAACGGCGCACAGCAGGACAGGATGGATGGGATGGAACAGGATGACGGCCCGTAGCGCCGACGTCCTCCGCCGGACCTGTAAAAAGAGGGGAACGGCCTGTCGGGCGAGTGGCGTCCCGGGCGGCCGTTCTCCTCTTCAGTGGTTCGTTGCGCGAGGCGGCGTCAGCGCCGAGCCGTCATCCCGTTCATCCTGTCAATCCTGTCGTGCCGTTTCGCCGTTTCGCTTATCCGGCAGTTTCCTAGCCGTTTCCGTTCAATCGTTGTAACCACCCCTTCGGACCTTCCGGGTCGAGAAGCGTCCGAGGAGCATGGCGCGAGGAGATCACGGGCAATCAAGGGTCAGAGTCGTCGAATCGGATGCGATTCAACGACTCTGACCCCTGATTGTTTGTTCTAAGACCGGGCGCCGGGTTCAGGGCGACCTGACGGCCCTGGACCCAGCCGACGTGGCGCTTGGTCGGTCGGGAGCTGGCGCTAGTGCC
>Ga0075421_100004181_pt1 | contig 17418 bp, 16 predicted proteins | sample SoiMetdeltSBSDD5_FD_75292 | JGI IMG/M metagenome (GOLD analysis project Ga0075421, IMG submission 75292) | Bulk soil microbial communities from a Populus tree surrounding site in Tennessee, USA - Soil MetaG P. deltoides SBSDD5 | ecosystem: Environmental > Terrestrial > Soil > Tree plantation...
GCATAGGGAATAAATAAAACACATATTCCGATCAAAGCAAGTATAAAAGCAGTTTGGCCTTCCGAAGATTTTTCTTCTTCTTTTGCCTTTAATGCTTTTTTCAACCGGCTTTGTGCCACCTTGAAGGCAAGCTTTTCCTTTAGCGTCATTTTTGTTCCAAAGATCTTTTCAACTTCGCTCGGCTTCATGGTCGCAATTTGTTGCAGGGTATAAGCAACATTCAGTGCCGAGTCTCTTTTAGCAACATCAACCCTGACAGGCGACACTGCAACACCGCTTTTAACGCCGAATGAACATAGCACAATAAAAGCAACGATGAGTGGTGGCAGTTTATGCATTGGTAAATGGTTTTAATTTTTAAAAATAACCTTAAAATATCATTCTCCAAAAACCTTATAATGCTTTGTAAGGCATATTTTTGCCCGCTAGGGATGCATGCAAAAAATATTTTCTCACGCATTATGAACTGGGAGTTATGGCCATTCTATGTCCTTTATTTTCCCATTGGTTTTGTTTGGTTCTGGTATTGTTTAAAAGCAAGATCGTTCTGGTTCTTTAGTTCTTCCAATCCCACTATCACATTTGGAGGATTTGAAGGCGAAAGCAAGAAGGAAATGTATGACCAGTTGCCACCTTCGTCTTATCCAAAAACAATTTACGTCCTGCATGATCTTCCTTTTGATCAGGTAAAAAAGAAAGTCGTGGAAAATGGATTTCAATATCCATTTATCGTAAAGCCTGACGTAGGTATGAAGGGTATTTTATTCAGAAAGATCGATAACGACGAACAATTAAGAAAGTATCATGAACGGATACCCGTCGAATATATCGTGCAGGAACTTATCGATATGCCGGTTGAATTGAGTGTGTTTTATTATCGGCACCCGACACAGCAAAAAGGAACCATCAGCGGCTTGATCCAAAAAGAATTGCTTGAAGTGTATGGTGACGGCAAATCGACATTATGGGAATTGATATTGGCGCACCCAAGAGCAAAATACCGGCTTGAGGAAATGAAACACAGGCATGAACATCGCCTGCAAAGAGTTCTGCCAAAAGACAAACATTTCTATCTTTCTTATGCAGGTAATCATAACCGTGGCGCAAGATTTATCGACTTACATCACCTGGCTGATGAAAAACTCCATAAAGTATTTGATGATCTCAGCCACTATACAAATAAGTTTTATTATGGCCGTTATGATATTAAATGTATGAGTCTTGATGACCTGAAAGAGGGAAAGAATTATTCCATCCTTGAATTCAATGGATGCGGTGCTGAACCGAATCATATTTATGATGCGGGTCTTAGTCTTGGCCAGGCGTATCGTGAAATATTAAAACATTGGAAAGCGTTATACCAGATCAGCAAACACAACCACGAGAATGGGACGCCCTATTGGTCTTTTACAAGGGGTCGTGATTTTTTACGACAGGCCAAACGACATTTCAGGATGCTTGAAAAATATGATTAACGGGTAATGATAAACCCCTTGCAATTTGTTAAAGCCGGTTTTTCTTTTAGTTGCAAGCAACGGATTTTAACAAAAAAACGTTCTAAAAATGAATAACTGCAGTCTATGCATAAAAAAATACTTATAGCCCTTTTCCTGCTGAATAGTTTTGTCGTTTTCGGCCAGTCGTATACACCCACAGATGCGGGTTCAAAAGTAAAATTCATTATTAAGAATTTTGGGATCAATACCGGCGGCACTTTTGAAGGACTTAGCGGTACTATCACATTTGACCCTGCACAGATAGCCAATGCCAGCTTTAATGTAAGTGTGGATGCTAAAACCGTAGATACGGACATGGAGGGAAGAGATAATCATTTGCGAAAAGCAGAATTCTTCGATGTTGAAAACTATCCAAAGCTCTCATTCAGGTCCACCAAAATTGCTACCACCAATAAGCCTGATTATTTATACATGTACGGTGTACTCACCATTAAGAATGTTTCCAAAGAGATCAGTTTTCCATTTACACAAAAAACGCAAGGTGATGGCATTCTTTTCGAAGGCGAGTTCAAACTAAACAGAAGAGATTTTGGCGTCGGCGGCAAAAGTTTTTCCATGGCCGACGAACTTACCGTGGAGCTTTCCATCTTTGCTAAGAAGAGTTAAGATAATTAATTCCCCATCAGTAGCGCGGCTCCATTTTTATCTTACACGTTAGTTTGTACATTCGCAGGATGCGATCATACAGAATCCTTTTTATTGGCATGCTGATCAGTTTTCTTGGCTCACTGCCGCTGGGGACACTCAATATTGCGGCAATGCAGATCAGCATCAGTGACGGGGTGTACCAGGCCACTATGTTCTCTGTGGGCTCACTGGTCGCAGAAGTAATTTACGTGAGGCTTTCGTTAGTAGCCATGGATTGGATCCGCAAAAAGGAATTTATTTTCAAGCTGCTTGAATGGGTGACATTAGTAATAGTAGTGGCACTTGCAGCGTCCAGCTTTTACGCAGCCACGCATCCGAGTGTAAAAGAAAATGTAGTACTAAGCACCTCACTTCCTAATTTTATTCTGGGTCTTGTTATGAGTGCCGTTAGCCCCGCACAAATCCCTTTTTGGTTTGGCTGGAGCACGGTACTGCTTTCCAAAAAAATTCTTTTACCAATAAACAGGCACTATAATAATTACATAATAGGCATTGGCCTGGGGACGCTTGTCGGCAATTTTGTTTTTATTCTCGGTGGACAGGTAGCCGCAGATAAATTAAAGAACAATCATAATATTATCAATTGGGTAGTCGGTTCGATATTTTTATTAACAGCAATTATTCAATCATGGAAAATGCTCAGGAAAAAAGGTCCCAGCCATCAACTGGAACATCCCGAAGAAGTGACCCATGGACTTGAAGAAAGGATAGAGCACAAATAATGATCTTATAAAAATACAATCATGTCAATCAAAACGGCTCTTATTGGTGAATTAAAACACGAATCATCGTTGACTAAAAAAATGCTCGAAAGAGTTCCGCTGGATAAGAAAGAGTGGAAGCCACATGAAAAATCAATGACACTGGGAAGGCTTGCAACGCATGTGGCAGAAATTACTCATTGGGTATCCGATATCATTCATATCGATGATTTTGATTTTACAAAAGACTTCAACTTTAAACCGCGGATTGCGGCAACTTCAGAAGAATTGCTGGGGATATTTCAAACAACTCTTGATAAAGCCATCGCTGACCTGTCAAACGTAAGCGAAGATGATCTTGAAAAAAACTGGACGGTAAGAAGGGGAGAACAGGTGATGTTTGTAACGCCTAAGAAAATTTCTATTCGCAACTGGACGCTGAATCACATGATACACCATCGTGGCCAGTTATCGGTTTATTTACGCCTGCTTGATGTGCCCGTTCCGGGAATGTATGGGCCAAGTGCCGATGAAAGAACGTAAATTCAGTTTTTTTAAATAACTCCCATGCCTTCACCACAACTCAACCGTTCACTCGGGCTACAACTTGTAATTGTTTTTGTAATTGGAAATATCATTGGGTCTGGTGTCTATAAAAAGGTGGCGGCAATGTCTGCCGATCTTCATTCATCGGGTTGGGTATTAGTGGCATGGGTAGTGGCAGGTATCATTAGCTTATTTGGTGCATTAAGTTATGCTGAAGTCGCGGGCTTACTTGCCGACACAGGTGGTGATTATGCATACTATAAGAAGATCTACAATAAATTTTTCGCTTTTCAATTTGGTTGGTCAACATTTACGATCATACAGACGGCAGCTATCTCTTCACTTGCCTACGTATTCGCTCAATCGCTACATAATTTGCTTAATTTTCCCCCGATGCTCATATCACTTGCTGATTTTAATATAGCGGGTCGATTTTATCCATTTGAAAATTTCAATGTAAAGTTTGTTGCGATTGTACTGATCATTCTACTTACGATCATAAACAATTTCGGATTAAAAACTGGTGCATGGATAGGAACGGGAATCCTATTGCTGGTGTTTGCAGGGTTGTTTACGATCATTGTTTTTGGTTTTGCAAGCAAAGAATCGGATCTCAGTCGCGCATTCAATATGGCAACTACCAACAACCAGCCGGTTACGTTTAGTGCCATGTTCAGTGCAATGCTTGCCGCGTTTTGGGCTTACCAGGGTTGGGCATCTGTTGGCTTTGTTGGTGGTGAAGCCAAGAATGCAAATAGAAACATTCCGAGAGGAATTGCCATCGGAGTATTTATCGTTATCGCAATGTATCTATTGGCTAACACAGCTTACCTATCCTTGTTACCAATCTCAACTTTGGAACAGGTTCATGCTGCCGGAAACAAAATTGCAGCAATTGAAGCGGTAAAGACTTTTTGGGGAAGGAATGGAGAAATATTTATCGCCGTCCTTATTGCAGTAACAACCCTGGGTTGTACACATGTTACCATAATATCAAGTTGCAGGATTTATTATGCAATGGCAAAAGAAGGATTGTTCTTTAAAAAAGCCGGGAAATTAAATTCATTTAGTGTCCCCGGCAACTCGTTGCTTTATCAATGTGTATGGGCTTGTATACTTGTTTTATCGGGAACATTCGACCAGCTTACAGATATGATCATATTTGCGGTGTTTCTTTTTTATGGCGCTACTGCAGTAGGGGTATTTATTCTCCGGAAAAAAATGCCTGATGCGGCAAGGCCTTATAAAGTGTGGGGTTATCCTGTCGTGCCTGCAATAGTAATCTTAGTTTCTGCAGCTCTTTTCATTAATACTATCTATGCAAAACCGGAAAGAGCTACTTATGGGTTGATCTTAATGCTGACCGGTGTGCCGATGTGGTATTGGTTCAACCGGAAGAAAGTAGTTGGTGGTCAGGAGCCCGGAATTGACAGTTAACTAATGGAATCAATCTAATACATTAAATATATAACCTGCAGATAAACCAGGGATAATCCTTCCGCCAACATCATCATTTCTTGAATTATATTCTTTGGTGATCTTGATCTGGTATCCATACCCGATCGAAGGCGTAGTGAAAATATGTTTCCCAAAAACAAAATGATAACCTGCTTCGCCAATAGGGGTGAACATCAAGCTGCCGAGACTGGTCTTGCCTTCAAAATTTTCAAATGCAAATAGTACACGCAGGCCGACAAAAGGATTGTTGCCTTTTTCGTTGTTCCCAAAACTATTTCTTAACCCTGCATAGATACCATATCCTCTAAATCCGCCATAAGAATCGCGGGGAGAAAAATGATAGGTAATGCCAACATTGAAACTTAGTTTACCGGGATAATTCTCATAGCGAACACCTGCGATATTGCTTTTATACCCTTTGCCCATGGGCCTCATATATTCGGCGCCAAGCTCCCAGGGGTTTTGAGCTTTTACGGCCAAGGTTAGGAGTAAGGCTGAGATACAGAGAACGAGGTTTTTCATGGTTGTAAAACGTTCTATTGGGCGAATTATTTTCCCGATCGGGGCGATTTAGCAAGCGATGCCAATGATCAATGTGTACTGATCGTTTCCACTTCTGGAATACCCGATAAATGAAGCTCGATGTGTTTATGATGTGCCTTTGTTTTGAATTCATTAATGATCTCGGCCACATCATAATCGATGTAAACGCTGTGTGCACCTTCAATATGTACGACGGAATAATCCGGGATATTTTCCAGTTCGTCTTTAATTCGTTTTTTATTAATGAAACTTACATTGATGGCAAGGTGGAAATAATAGTGCTTTAAATGGCCTTCATGCTTTGTCTCTAATGTATAACCTGCGCGATACGTGTTTTTAAAGATAAAATAGCAAGCATAGGCGATACCAATACCGACCCCGACCAAAAGATCTGTAAATAACATCGCAACGATAGTTACTATGAATGGTAAGAACTGCTCCTTCCCCAAGCGGTAAACAGCAGCGATCATCCTTGGTTTTGCAAGGTTATATCCCGTACGAATAAGGATCACCGCCAACACACAATATGGAATCGTGTTCAATAGCGTTGCTGCAAAAAATACAAGAACCAGCAACCAAATGCCATGAAATATCGCTGAGAGCTTTGTTCTTGCATCTGCTTCTGCATTGGCAGAGCTTCTTACGATAACAGCCGTTATCGGCAGGCCTCCCAAAATGCCGCTCAGAATATTTCCAGTTCCCTGCGCAATTAATTCGCGGTTTTGGGGAGTGACGCGGTTGTAAAGATCAATTTTATCAATCGCTTCCACACTCAATAAGGTTTCAAGAGATGCAACCACAGCAATGATCACTGCATTTTTTAGAATATCCGTGTTGCTAAAGACAGCACGGTAATCGGGAAGTTTGATTTCAGAAAATAGATCAGAAGGGAGGTTGACCAATTGCTGCGGTTTCAATGCAAGGGCAGGGACAAATTGCTGAAATAAAAAAGCAAGAACAGTTCCAAATACCACCACGACAAATGAAGTCGGGATAAAAGGTATTTTTTTTGCCATTGTTCGTTTCCAGGCAACCAACAAGACAAGCGATGTTATTGCAATGATCACCGCGCCCTTCGAACTATGGTAGTAAATATTTTTTACATGACTAAATGCATTCTTAAACGTAATAATGTTAAACAATTCTTTTGTCCAGAAAGATGCTTCATCGTATCCAACCAATAAAGGAACCTGTTTGGCAATAAGAATGATTCCGATAGCTGCCAGCATACCTTTAATCACCGCTGAGGGTATAAAGTGGGTAAATCCTCCAAGCCTGAAAACACCCAGCAACAACTGAATAACACCCGCTACTGCGACCGAAAGAAAAAATATTTCTAAACTTCCAAGCTCTGTGATAGCTCCTGCACTTATTGCAGTAAGACCAGCTGCAGGGCCACTTACACTTAAATGTGATTTGCTGATAACACCGATAACAATACCACCGATAATACCCGCGATCAAGCCTGAATATAGCGGCGCGTTTGATGCTAAAGAAATACCAAGACAAAGAGGCAACGCAACAAAGAAGACTGTGATGCTGGCTTTAAAGTCATGTTTAAGAAAGGAAAGAAAAAAATACCTGGCGTGCCTTTTATTAAAATCCATTGCTTATATGTTCAAAGAGTTGCAGCCCGCAATGTAAGGATAAGTTGCAAAATTTTTACTGAGTGGGATCAGCCCCAACAAAAAAGCTTCAAACGTCTTGTGTCCATTTATCCCTTTCATCAGGGGAAAATTTCCAGGGCGCGAAATTATTTTCAACATTGCTGAACATGGCATTCCATTCCTGCGGAGCATTGCTTTCTTCCATTACCAATGAACGGCGCAGTTCAAGGATGATCTCAAGCGGAGAAATAGAAACCGGACATTCTTCTACACATGCATTACAGGTGGTACATGCCCGAAGCTCTTCTACCGTAATATAGTTATGTAATAGTTTTTTACCATCATCTTTAAAGCCGATAGCTATCTTGTCTTTATTCGCATTGATATTTCTTCCTACTTCTTCTGCACGGTCTCTTGTATCCATCATGATTTTTCGTGGTGACAAAGCCTTCCCGGTTTGTGTAGCAGGACAAGCTGCAGAACAGCGGCCACATTCAGTACAGCTATAAGCATCGAGTAAATTTCTCCAGCTCAGATCAAAAACATCTTTTGCGCCAAAGTTTGCTGGGGGTGCGGCATCGGCCGGCGCCTGATCAGGTTGCATGGCATACAATACTTCTTTCTGAACGGCAGCCATGTTTTTCATTTCACCTTTAGGCTCCAATCTTGCATAATAAGCATTTGGAAATGCAAGAATAATATGAAGATGCTTTGAATAAGGCAGGTAATTCAGAAATGCATAAATACCGATGATATGCAGCCACCATGCGGCCCGTTCAATTATGACCAGGTTTGAGGATGAGATTGAGGTTAAGGATGAGGAGAAAAGTCCGCTGACAACAAAATCGCCGGTATCGGCATAATGTTCATGCGCCTGTAGCTGTAATGACCTGTCAGTTGTATTTAACGTGAGAAACAGCAACATGAGTATGATCTCAGTAATAAGAATATAATTGGCATCGCTTCTTGGCCATCCGTCAAGATCTTTGCTGATAAACCTTTTTAGTTTAATGATGTTCCTTCTTACCAGGAAAATAGCACAAGCAAGAATAACCAGTACAGCCAGTATCTCGAAAGCATTTATAAGAAACGTATAGAAAGCCCGAAGTGGTGCAGCAAACAGGCGATGGGTGCCAAATATTCCATCAAGCACGATTTCCAGCACTTCAATATTGATAATAATAAAACCTGCATAAACAAAAAAGTGCATGACCGCCACGAGTGGATTTCTGAACATCTTCTTTTGACCAAAGGCAAGCAGCAAAACATTTTTCCATCTTTCTCCCTTACGATCACTAAAATCTTCGTCGCGACCCAATTTAATATTGCGACTGATCTCTTTTACTTTTTTGGTGAACAGCCAGATGGCAATTGCTGAAATGAGAACAAATAAAATCTGTTGAACGATTTGCATGGTCAATCTGTTACATTTGCTAAATTAAGCGTTTAATGATTAAATTGTTGAATAGATAAATTGTTATGGGAACTGATAAGAAATATTTTCTCACAAAAGAAGTTGCTGAAAAAAAACTTCGCCGAATGGCGTATGAAATACTCGAAAATAATATTGATGAGCCAGAGATCATTCTGGCAGGCATCAGGGAAAGCGGGAGTGTGGTGGCGAGAGTCATTCAAAAAATGCTGGGTGAAATTTCTTCGATCAAAACAGAATTTATTACAATAACTCTTGATAAAAAACAGCCAGCTGAAGTTACTCTCAGTAAAGCATTTGATTTTAATAATAAAGTGATCATTCTTACCGATGATGTAAGTAATAGCGGTAAAACGCTACTTTATGCATTAAAACCATTTATCAATTCTCATCCCAAAAAGATACAAACCCTGGTGCTGGTGGAAAGAACACATACCAGCTTTCCGGTAAGACCAGATTATGTAGGTCTTTCGATTGCCACAACCATACAGGAACACATTTTTGTAGAAGTAACCGGAGAAGAGGTAAGCGGTGCGTATCTGCAATAATCAATAATTATAAATTAATAATCATTGATTATTAGAAATGATTCGCATTTTTGATAGCCTTTTTATTTGTTTTGATAAGTTAACTCCCCGAATAGGGTAATAAGGTACATACAATTGGGGGTGGGCGTTGTTACCAAGGTTTTCTTTAGATGCACCAATATTATTTATTAGCAAGCGATCGCTACTCCGGTATATACCTGATTACCTTAGCAACCAACTCTACTATTTTGCAGAGAACCTCATTACCTTATTTGTGCAACGGGAAATATCAAAAATGAATTGCATTTACTTTGATCTTACCATTTGACAATTCCAAACTCGGAGCCGGAAACTTAAACGCGTCTAACGCGGCTAATAAAATTTTTACAGCCTTTTTATTTGTTTTGATATTACTGAAACTAATATCCGGGGCCAGATACCATTGGCGATATCGTTTAATATCGCTTCTGTCAATTGGAAAACCAGGATCGCCATTATCCCATTTATTTTCAAAACCGCCGAACATGCCCTCTGCACCATAACCAACAGCAATATTTAACCAGGCAGGTAAATTTGATTTAGGAAAAAAAGATTTAAGATTTGCACTGAGCCAATAGGTTTGTCCATTATAGTCTTTTAACATTCTTTCAGTCCATGCTTTACCAAACAAATCATCGGCACGCTCATTCAGTATTGGCTCAGCATAATTCTTATGATGAAAAGAAAACTTAAAGTGAATACGCTGTTCCCGCCAGCCCAATTGCTGGCTGATAAACAGACCCGAACCAAAAACATTGGCACCCATATCCGCCCAACTCCATCCCCATTTAGCAGAATGAGCATCGAGGATCTCGATGACTGTCAAATAGACTGAACTGCTTAAGCCACCGATCCAGGTTGCTTTTTTTGGTTCAACGCCGGCCCATCTCCACATTGCTGCTGATGCCCGGCCTGAATTATAGGCCGCCCATACATGACCCAATTTATCCATCTGCAACCATTCCCTGCTATCATTAAAGGTGTGAAATGATGTCTTTGGATAATCCTTATACCATTGATTATTGAAGATGACGATCGATGTACCGTAACCAACCACATTTAGACCACCGATAAGTAACTGTCTTTTTGTTTTTTGTTCTTTGGTAAGATAATGCTGCTTCCATTCAGACGGATAAGCGTTAGCCTGAACTACAGCGTGATCAATACCTTCAACTATCGTATCTTTTTTTGAAGATTGATTTATTGAATCGACCTGGCCCGATAAAATTGCAGGGTACAAAAACATGATCAGTAATACGCCGAATATCGAACAGGAAATACAAGTGTGCGAGCCTTCCGCTTCGCTGCGCTCTGTGTTTGGGTAAACTGCGACGCCTTTGTTGAGCAATGAAAAGAACGATGAAGGTAGCGTCGCAAGGGACGATGGGTTTTGCACAGGTGCTGACTTCATAAGACAAAAATACGTCTAGTTGTGCTTTCCGGTTTCAATTTTGAATTTTTTAAACCACGGCGAACACCGAGAAACACAGGCGTGAACCACTGTGTTCGCAGTAGTTAAAAATAATAATCAGCAACTTCAAACAGATACACTAGGTAAAATTCTATAACTTTCGACCTTAAATTCTAATTGCATGGAAACAGTGATACAAGAAAGGTCAACCAGCTGGCTTAAAGGAAATTTTGACGCGGAAACCAAAGCAGCGATCAAAAAAATGCAGAATGAAAATCCGAAAGAGCTGGCCGAATCATTTTACCGCAACCTTGAATTTGGCACAGGTGGTTTGCGTGGCATTATGGGTGTCGGCACTAACCGCATTAATAAATACACGGTTGGGATGGCGACACAGGGCTTTGCAAATTACCTGAATCAAACTTACCCGGGCGGGCCTGTTCGGGTGGCGATCGCGCATGATTGCAGGAATAACAGCCGTTTCTTTGCGGAAACAACTGCGAATGTGTTTGCAGCAAATGGAATAAAAGTTTTTTTGTTTGAATCATTGCGACCGACACCGGAACTTTCATTTGCTATCCGCCATTTGGGTTGCCAGGGCGGAGTTGTTTGTACTGCATCGCATAACCCAAAAGAGTATAACGGGTATAAAGCATATTGGAATGACGGGGGACAATTAGTTCCGCCACATGATAAAAATGTGATCAAGGAAGTAGAAAAGATAGCTTCAGTGGATGATGTAAAGTGGAGTGGTGGTGAATCGAACATCACGATCATTGGCAGGGAAATGGATGAAACATATATTAGCATGGTAAAAGAGTTGAGTGTGTATCCTGAAGTGATCGCAAAGCAACATGATCTGAAGATCGTATACACTCCCATCCATGGAACCGGTATTGTGCTAGTACCACAGGTGCTGAAGCGTTTTGGCTTTACCAATGTGCATATCGTGGAAGAGCAAAGCAATATCAGTGGTGATTTTCCGACGGTGGTTTATCCAAATCCCGAGGAAAGTGAGGCGATGAGCATTGGATTAAAAAAAGCAAAAGAACTGGATGCGGATATTTTATTGGGAACCGATCCGGATAGTGATCGTGTCGGTATTGCGGTAAAAGATCATAAAGGGGACTGGGTGCTGGTAAATGGCAACCAAACAGCCGTGCTTGCATTCAATTATATGATCGAAGCAAGAAGAGCAAAAGGCATTGCAAAGCCAAACGATATGGTGGTAAAAACGATCGTGACGACTGAACTGATCGATGAGATCGCCAGGCAAAACTCAATTACGTGTTACAATGTGCTGACAGGGTTTAAATGGATAGCAGAGTTAATCAGGGAAAAAGAAGGCAAAGAAAATTACGTGGTGGGTGGCGAAGAAAGTTATGGATTGATGATCGGCGATAAAGTAAGAGATAAAGATGCTATCAGCGCTGTGGCTTTACTATGCGAGATGGCGGCGTATGAAAAAAATAAGGGACGCGGCTTATTTGAAAAATTGATCGATCTCTATATTCAATATGGTTTTTACAAGGAGCATCTTATATCGATGACGAAGAAAGGAATGGATGGGCAGCAACAGATAGCAGATATGATGGCGCGTTTCAGAAGCGACCCACCCAAAAAATTGGGAGGTTCGGAAGTGGTACAATTGCTGGATTACGAAATGAAAAAGGGCAAGAATCTAAAAACGGGAGAGGAGTGGGATATCAAGCTGCCGAAATCGAACGTGCTGCAATTTATACTGGCTGATGGCAGCAAAATCAGCGCAAGACCAAGCGGTACGGAGCCTAAGATAAAATTCTACTTTAGTGTAAACACAACCTTGGGAATTGCTTCTGAATTTGAGGCAACCGGTAAGGCATTGGACGAAAAGATAAAGTCCATAATTGACGATATGAAACTTTAAAATTGTTTTTTACTTTTGTCAATAGCTTTTTAAACGCTTTGCTTACCCTACCCATTTGTTTAATTAAAATCCACTATCATGCAAGAAAGACAACGCATAATAACCGTAGTGATCGTTGTTCTGTTATTTAATCTTGTAGACCAGTTTATTCTGAAATTCAATCATGGCATTACGATCTGGTCGGTTATTATTTCAATCGTAATTGCAGGTGGCCTATATCTTGCGCTCATCTATTTCTTTGGTAAAAAACACCTGAACTAGATGAGTGTAGACAACCTGTTCAAACCATCGTATTCCATAGCTGCCCTCCGGATGATGATGGGAATAATTTTTATCCTTCATGCTGCAGTAAGAGTTTACAACAACACACTTCCTGGCTTTGGTTTTTTCTTGGAAACAAAAGGCTTTCCATTCGGTTTTTATTTAGCCTGGGCTGTAACAATGTTTGAACTGATCGGTGGCATCATGATGTTCCTGCGCTATCTAGTAAGAGTGTTTTGTATCGGGGAGATCATCATTCTTATAACTGGCATCGTCACGGTTCATGCAGAAAATGGATGGTTTGTAGTCGGGCGATCGCTCAATGGAATTGAATACAGCATCGTTTTGATAACAATACTCACCGCGATCTTTATTGCCGAAAGAAAGGCAGCGAGAAATATTTCACATTTACTATAATTTATTTTTTACCAGGCAAAGCAAAAGCAACATATGCATCACCAGACCTTGTTTTCAATTTGCCACCGCCACATGCAATTACCAAAAACTGTTTTCCCTTCACTTCATAAACCGATGGCGTAGCAAATCCCGGTGCCGGCAAATCATGTTCCCAAAGAAGCTTGCCTGTATATTTATTGAATGCTCTTATCTTACTATCCCTTGCTGCTGCAATAAATAACAAACCACCAGATGTAACAACCGGCCCTCCATAATTCTCGGTGCCTGTTGCCGGAACTCCTTTAGCTTTTAATTCAGGATATTCTCCAAGAGTGGTTTTCCAAACATGCTCGCCGGTATTCAGATCGATAGCCGTCAAGGTGCCCCATGGTGGCGCAATAGCAGGATATCCTTCCGGGCTTAAAAATTTGTTGTACCCAGCCATTACATATGGCACGCTCCTGTACTCATCCTGCGGCTGAGGTGGGCGGTTAAATTCTTTTAATTTTTTTTCTTTGGATTCAAGTATAAATGAAACGATCGCTTCTTTTTCTTCTTTGGTGATATAATTAAAAGAAGGCATCATCCTTCTGCCTGACGAAAGTAAAGACAAAATATCTTCATCACGATATCTTGCCTGCAGGTTGAGCAATGTTGGAAAATTCCCCGTCCCTTTTCTATCACCGCCATGACAACTGATACAATATTTTTGATAAAGCCGTAAACCGGCTTGTCCATAGTTTTCTTTTATGGTGCTCAATTCAGTTTTTACATCGTTCATCGCCACCAGCCAACCCATTTCATTTGCATTTACATAAAGCAACCCTGATTCAGGATCATAAGACGGACCTCCCCATTCAGCGCCGCCATCAAAACCAGGAAGCTCGACGTGTGGTATTTTACCGGGCGGCATAAACATTTTACCATAACGATAGCCTTCAAGATCTTTTTTCAGTTTGGCAATTGATGTATCGGGTAAATAAGGATTAATATCATTTGCAGTAAAAGTTTGCCTTACAAATGGCCCGATAAAAGTTGGCATTGGTTGCGTCGGCCAAAGTTTTTCACCAGCCAGGTCAGTTGTTGTATCAACGGGCATTTCATTGATCGGATAAACTGGTTCACCTGTTTCTCTTTCAAACAACCAAACCATTCCATGTTTTGTTGTTTGTGCAACAGCATCGATCCTTTTTCCATCTTTTTTTATAGTAACGAGTACAGGTGGAGCAGGCAGGTCCCAATCCCAGAGATCGTGATGAATAAATTGAAAATGCCATTTACGCTTTCCTGTTGCGGCATCTAAAGCAAGCAAACAATTGGCAAATAGATTCTGCCCCTTTCTTTTCCCTCCGTAAAAGTCATATGACGCAGAACCTGTTGGTGCAAATACAATTCCCCGTTCTTCATCCAACGTTAAACCGCTCCAGCTATTGGCACCGCCAACATGTTTATATGCTTCAGGGTCCTCCCATGTTTCATAACCGGGTTCGCCAGGTTGTGGAATGGTATGAAATATCCAGCGCAGCTTTCCGGTTCTTACATCAAATGCGCGGATATGTCCCGGCGCGGCTGCCGGCCCTTCGTCAACTCTTGAGCCAAGAATGTACAGGTCCTGATAAATAATACCCGGCGATGTTGCCGTTACAAAAAGGTCGCCTGCTTCCCGGTCAAGATACTTGTGCAGATCAATCAAACCGCTATCGCCGAAACTTTGTATTAACTGGCCGCTTGTTGCATCAAGACAATGTAGATAAGAACTTGCAACATAAAAGATCCTCTTATCATTGTTTCCATCGGTCCAGTAAGTAACGCCGCGGTTATTATTCAACACAAAATGCATGTACTGGTTATTCCTGAACAAAGAGTCAGGATTAAATTCCCAGATCGCTTTGCCAGTACCCGCATGTACGGCAAAAAGCTTAAGCGTGGGAGAGGTAAAATACATCACCGAATCGATGATGATCGGGTTGCATTGTATCTGGGAATTCTTGGCTGTATCGGCATCACCGGTATTAAAGATCCATACCTGTTGAAGCTGGTTTACGTTGTTAGTATCCACCTGTGATAGAGAACTGTAATGATTATTCTCTTTATTACCCCCGTAATTATTCCAGGTACTGTATTCTTTCTCCGATGAAGTGCATGAAATAATAAATACAGAAAATAATACGACGATAAACTTCATCTATTTGATTTTAATTACTTGATCGCTTCCACTACCCAGGCCTGTAACGGGCTCCTGATCGGCTTTGATCCAAATTTTTCCGACAATACTTTTTGTATTGCGTCTTTGATCACATTTATTAAAGACGGGTCTCTTTCGCAAATCGCAAGATAAACGGGATTGCCTTCTACAATTCCTTTTGTAAGATCGGTTGCGGATGAGCCGATTCCCTGCTTTTTTACCAATTCGACCTTTACATCTTTAAACCCGGCACCAGCAGTAAGTGTTTCCAGTTGTTGTTCATCGTGCATGGAAAAAGGAACACTGTAAAATATGGGTGGATTATCTTCAAAATAACTTTCAATGATCTTCCTTCCTTCATGAATTGCTTCATTTGTTTCCACCTTGTTCCATGTATTAAAAATTAATTTACCCCCTGGTCTCAATACCCGATGTGCTTCTTTCAATCCTCGTTCTTTATCGGGGAAGAACATGATTCCAAACTGCATTACTACAAGATCAAATGACCCATCATCAAAAGGAAGATCCATTGCATCGACTGCCTGCCATTTTACATTTTTATTTTGCACAACACCCCTGGCTACATTGATCATGTCGATATTAAGATCGGTAGCCGTCAGCGTATCATACTTTACGGACTTCACCAGGTGAGCAGTAACCCGGCCTGTACCGCAGGCAATTTCCAGTACATCTCCATAATTTTTGTCTTGCAAACGGGAAACAAGATCGAGTGCATAAGGTTCAAAAAGAAAGGGTCCAAGATACCGTTCATAGTTAGCAGGAATGCTACCTGCAAATGCCGCTGTTTTTTCCATATCAAGATTTATTTTGAACAATCAAGCTGAACTGCTGCACCTAAAAAAATCACCGATCCTGTTGGCGGGCCAGCCGAAAACTCAACACGTACGCATACCGCAATGCCACTTGCATTGCTTGCAAATGCGATCCACTCATATTTCTTGGGAACTTTGAAATTTGCAAAAACATCGGTGTTATTGAAATCTACAATATGCTCCACGATCAGGTTTTCACCATCCCGTAAATGAATCGCCTTAATTGTTGCGTTCTTATTTACTTTGGCCCGCAGAATAAGTTTTTCTACCGGCGTGCCTCCCACAAAATGAGTCCGGCTTTTACTTGGGATCCCAATATGAAACCAGTTATCGGCATTTTTCTTTTTATCGGCTGGCTGTTTTATTTCTAATCCCCAACCCCAGCATTTTTTTGAAGTAACTCTTTCGGGATTTTGGATTTGGGTTAATACCCCGGGAGACCAGAATATCTCACTCATAAAATAAAGTTTACGTAAAAAAATAAATTCTATTCAAGAACTTTCTCTGTTATCTTCCCGCTCTTCTTATGTTTCAGGATAACTTTTTTTGCCCCATAATGCGTCATTTCTTCTTTCACTAAATAATTATCGTTGTCATATTCTGTCAAATGACTTTCTTTTGTTACACCGGTCCGTCCTCTCCAGATATCAAGTTTTACAGGTTCCCACTGCTTTGTTTTTGCTGAACGGTACGCTGCATCTAACACACAATTCACAATATAGCCATCGTAGAAAGTTTCTTTCGGCGGCTTGTTACTCTCCATGGCATTGAACATATCCATGAACATATGATTATAACCAAGCTCATTCAGTTCATCACCCACGGGAAACAACCAACCTGAATTGCTTTCTGCTTTTTCTGCAACGTAATCTGCGCCCTTACCGGTGGTGAACATTTCAAACCCTGTTCTTAAAAAACTATTGATCCAAATCGTGCCTTCAGTTCCCATCACCTCATCGCGAAGATCAAGACCGCCGCGGAATGTCCAGCTTACTTCAAACTGTCCGATGGCACCACTCTCATATTTTACCAGGCCAATGGCATGATCTTCCGCTTCAATAGGTTTTACCTGCGTATCGGCCCAGCACATTACTTCCACAGGCTTTATATCTTTTCCAATATAACTCCTTGAGATCTCCACGCAGTGACAACCAAGATCAAGAATACAACCACCACCGGCTTGTTCGAGATCCCAAAACCAATCACTATGCGGGCCGGGATGGGTTTCTCGTGATTTGGCCCAAAGGATCCTTCCCAATGCACCATTCTTCACACTTTCGATTGCTTTTAGAAATTTGGGAGTATATACAAGATCTTCTAAATACCCATTGAAGATGCCGGCTTTCTCCACCGCTTCAAGCATTCGTCTTGCTTCTTCGCCATTTCTTCCTAATGGCTTTGTCGTGAT